>JACCDR011893626.1_pt1 | contig 39664 bp, 19 predicted proteins | sample 7446431 | NCBI WGS metagenome assembly JACCDR01 (sample SAMN15323443, study PRJNA562643) | freshwater metagenome | isolation source: river surface water | place: USA:Blue River Watershed | collected 2017-08-17
AGTTACTACTTCTGATTATGAAGGAATCATTCATCAATTGTATCAAAATATCGAACTAATTCATGTTGTTGGAGGAGAATCACTTAATCCTCCACAATACGGAAAGGTTATCATTATCATCAAACCTCTTGTTGGTGATAAATTAGGAGACGGAATCAAGAAACAGATTCTTCTTGAATTGAAGAAGTATCAGGTTGGTTCATTGGATATAGAGATCAGAGATCCAGAACCTGTATTCATTCATTCAACACCTGTTATCATATTTGATAGAACAAAGACAAAAAGAACAGCAGAAGAGATCAGAAGTCTTATAGTAGATAAGGTAGTAGAATATAATACATCAACAGATTTTGACAGATTTAATGGACAGTTCTCAAATTCCATCATAAAGAACATTTTTAGAAATGTAGATGTATCAATTAAATATGTGCATAATAGAGTCTTTCTTCAGAAGCAATTTACTCTTACTGGTCCCGGTCTAACAAAATATACTATCAATTTCAATGTAAAGTTAGATTCTGCTTCCCAGAATAATTTTTATGTTCTTACTGACTATTTCTGTGTACCAGGAATTGCAAAACCTGTTTATATTGGTGCCAGAACTTCTATTCAAAATTGTGATTTTACAGGAAGACTGAATCTCTATACTATCGATAATGAATTTATCAGAGAAATAGGGACTATAAATGAACAGACAGGAACTCTTGAATTTCAATTACAAGTCTGTCCAACATGTGTTCTTAGTCAAATAAATATCTCTGTGATACCAGATATTACAGAATTTGAGGTAGGGGAGACTACATATCCAGTTTTGGAAATTGACGATATAATTGTATTGCCATCCGATGAAGTTCCATTTGTATCGGATTATCTGGATGAGGACATCATCAATCTTCCAACTCAATCCCTATCAGATTGTACTGGAGAAAATGGAGATCCAAATGTAAATCCAGATACTGGACCGGATACTATTGTAACAGAAGACCAGAATGGAAACCAAATTACAGTTCCTGCAGATTCTCTGATTCCTTCAACAGGAGGTATCATTCCTATCAATATTCCAATTATTCCTGGTCCAACAGAACCTACTGATCCAGATCCTAATAATATCGAAAATATTGATAACTTCACACCAGAAATCGATCCAACAGTTTGCACATGAAATATCTTGTAGATAACCCTTCAATTCTATCGACTTTAATTAGAAATCAGTTTCCTCAATTTGTAAGGAACGAATCCCCCCTGTTTATCGATTTTCTGACATCATATTATGAATCGCAAGAAATCAAGTATCATCCGTTGGATTTGGCAACAAATCTGATAGATTATTATAACATTTCGTATTATAGTCCAGATAAACTAATCAAAAGTACATTTCTATCCGGAGAGGGAAATGGTTGTCTAAGTGATACTGCGACAGTAATTGGAGTTGACTCTACATCAGGATTTCCAGATAAAGGATATATTCAAATTGATGATGAAATTATATTCTATCAGTCCAAGACAAATACGGAATTTTTAGACTGTATTAGAGGTACTTCTGCTCTTGTATTACAAAATCTTCCAGATTCAGAAATAGTTCTGGTTTCATCTTCTCCTGCAAAGCATAGAGTAGGATCGGAAGTAATCAATATTGCCTATGCTTATGCAAATGAATTCGTAAGAAGAATCAAATCAGAAATCGCAGTAGAACTACCAGAAATTATTTCTGATTTAAATTTTGTTCAGTTTCTAAAAAATATTAAGTCATTCTATTCATCAAAAGGAAGTCTGAATTCTCATAGAATTCTATTCAAATTACTTTTCAATGACAAGAAAATTAAATTGAATCTACTTCCTGGTGGTTCTGGTGCAGAAATTAAAATAAACAACTATAACGGAACACTATTATACGAGGGGTTTGGTCCTGTTCTGGTTAGTGGTGGATCCAATTATGATGATAGAAAAGATGGATCTGTTCTTGTAAATCCTCCAATTATTCGTGTAATCGGATCTGGTACTGGATCATCTTCTGGTGGTTCCATTCAATATAACAGTGCTCAAATCGAAGTAACAGATATAGTTGATGGAGAAATTACAGAAATTTCTGTAATTGACGAAGGCAAGAATTATGTTGGATCAATAACAGCAATAGTACGAGAAAGAACATTTGACGAAGATCAGATTGTCCAAAATACAGATGGTACTGCAATTGGAAGGATAGAATATTGGGATGCCGAAAGTAATGAACTATATTTGTATGACGTAATTGGAACATTTAAACCAAATGAAGAGATAATCGGAATTGGAGGAGAAAGTCCAAGAAGATTTATATCTCCAGTAGAAATAGTTACGGGTACATTTGATGGAAGAAATCTTATCAGATTTACAAAAGAAGGTGTAAATATTCTTCCTGCTGAACAAGATATTGAGTTCTCAAGGGACTATACACTAAAATTATCAGAATCAAAAACAATTAGAAAAAGAGTAATTCGTCTCCAGAAAATTTCGGGAGATACACTCTTCGATAGAGATAGAATACTTCTTATTCAAAATGAAGACAGAATTTTTGGTATATCAAAAGTTTCTATTGAATGCGATAATATTGTAAAGATATCCGACAATATCTACGAAGCAGATATTTCTTCGGAATCCGATTTTTCTAGAATATATGCACCACCAACTACTGTAACAAAGACTTCTGTAACAGTAGAAGATGGGAATACATTTACCATATCTACTGATGATTGTAGTAGATTTCCAATTTCAAACGGACAAATTCTTGTAGACTCGAAAATTATATTCTATCAATCTAGATCATTCAATCAATTCTTTGGATGTTCATTTGAAGAAGAACCAAATTATCCTATTCAAATTCCAGAGAAATCTGAAGTTATCTCTTATGGAAGAAGAAGATATAATTGTCCTCCTTGGCAATCTGGAGAATCAATAGAAGTTGGAGAATATCGTCATTATAATAACTTGGTCTTCATAAGTGTTGCCGCCGGGACCAGTGGTTCTAATCCACCAAATTCAAAATCAAAAGGAATTATTGATGGCCCTGGGGGATTGTACTGCAATTCTGTTCTATGGGATTATGTTGATGATTTGAATTATTCATATTATTTGATGGATAATGATGGAGAATTTAAATTTGTCGTACTTGGTCTACCAGGAGAGCTTATAATAGAGAATGGTGGATCCTTATACACACAATATCTCTATAATATAGTTCAGGTTAATTCATCTAATCAGTCATTTTATAGATTATTTAATGAAGAGAATTCCATAAAGATATCAGAATATTTTGCATACAATATCAACAGAACTGGACAAACCTATGGTGATGTAGTAAATGATTCTGATTATGATAATATTCTGGTCGGAATTCAGGCTCAGCATGAATTCGGAAATCATATCTATATTTCTTCTACTTGTGTTCCATCTTGGAATACATCAGAGGAATTTGTCAGTCAAAAATTACTGGCAAGAGTTTCTAAAGATGCATTTCTTCCTAGTCCCATTTTTCCAAGTGGAACACCGACATCAAAGGCCATCGGGATATCCTTGGGTGGAATTGAATTTAATTCGTATAAGGGAAATGTAATAGAAAGTGGCAATCTGAATAGAATAGTAATTGCAGATGGTGGTTTATATGAAGCTCCAGTAAATCAGGATACCCAGGAATTTGATTATGTAAAATATCCAAAAATTATAATTGATGATCAATATACATACGAGAATACTATATCGAATACACCAATTGGTATTTCGGCATCTTTCTTATCAATTGATTTTACATTACTGGTTCAAAATGGAATTTCTGCCAACAATTCTCCTTTAGAAGTTGATGGATTTACATCGGCTCCTTATATTATAGTACAGAATAATAATACAAGACTGACACAAAATCTGACAAATTCAAACGTAAACATCTCTACTGGTGTTTTGACAATTTCAAATTTCTCCAATATTTTAACAGGATCTGCTGTAACACTATCCAATTCTACATTAGTTTCTCCATTTGTGAATGGGCAGACATATTATTTGAGGGCTGTTACATCAAATACATTTACTATTCATAATACAGAAAGTGATGCGGTATTAAATCTAAATCCGATTTCATTCTCAAATCCAAATCAACCGGCAACATTTAGTTTTAGACTGACCACAGAAATTTTGAATCCAAATAATTTTGAAGATGCCCAATTTGATATTAGTTATAATGAATTGACTGGATCTATTGATAACATAATCATCAGAAATCCTGGTGCAGGATATATGAAACTTCCTACCTTAATTTTAGCTGGTGGGGGTAAGGCTACAGAGCAAATTTTACCATATGTCGCTCAGACCGGGGAACCAATCATCAGAATGGGTGGCCCTATAATTTCAAATTCAAATTATTATAAAGAAAATCCGTATGATGTAGATTATATCGGTCCAGGACTTCCATTTGAGTCTTCGCCAACAGCAATTATCACTTCTGGATTTGGTGCATCTGCATCCGTTACTACTGCAAATGGATCTATTTCAAGTGTGGTATTAATTGATGGTGGAGAAAATTATTATACAAAACCGACTGTTATTGTTGATGGAATCGGAGAAGGTGCTATTATAGATACAGAAATTTTGAATGGAAGAATTATAGGATTTGAAATTATAAATGCTGGATTCGGTTATGATAGTAATACAAAAATAAGAATTGAAACATTCGGAAGAGATTCTGTACTATCTACTAGATTGAACACATGGACATTCAATCTAGTGAAAACATTAGAATCTACAATAGATACCAGAGGAGGATATGTATATGATCCTTCTGATGATATGAATTCCGGCCAAAGACAAATAACATATTCTTCTGTATTTCCAGAATCAGAATTAGATTCTGAGTATTTTCTATTGCACCCAAGAAAGAATGCAAATTTTGAGAATATCTATAAGGCACAACAAAGAATCAATACATCCAATACATATCATTCTGCAATAGTTGGAATATCATATGATGGAATTCCAATTTATGGAAATAGAGGACTTAATGCCCAATCAACTGGTCTAAAAAATTTGACATCAAGCTATTCATTGAAGTCTTCTAGAATTGGCGGTCCATCTACAGTAACATTTCCTCTTGGTACTTTTGTAGAGGATTATGAATATATTGCCGGTTCTGGAGATTTGGATGAGCATAATGGAAGATTTTGTGTAACTCCAGAATTCCCAGAAGGAAGATACTGCTATTTCTTGACATCTACATTCCCATATATCATAGGAAACACATATGCATCTAGTCCAGATTTTTATAACAATAAGAGATGCAGAACAAATGATATGATTCCTGCCGCATTTGTACGAGTAAATGAAATAGAAACATCTAAGTTTTCCCGCAACAAATTTTATCCAAATGAATATAGAAATTATTCAAAATCTTATTTGTATGGTAAAACCTTGTCTAAGGGGGGTGTCGATTCAGTTTTAATAGAAAATTCTGGTTTTGGATATCGATTCGGGGACAGATTAATTGTCGATAATTCTGGTACTTCTGGTAGTGGATTTGCTGGATTTGTTTCTAGATTGACTGGAAAAGATATTCAATTTACAAATCTAAATTCTGGATATTTGAGTGTGGCAACAGAAGATGATCATAATTTACAAATTGGAGATCAGATATATTTTGATTATAAGAAATCGGATGATACAATTGATGTATTTTTGCATGGAAGTAATGCTGGCCCTCTTAGTAATATTGTAAGACCAGCTGAAAATGTTTCGGTAAATTCTGATCTAGAATTTAGAGATAAGAGATTCTATACAATAGAATTGAATAAGAAAAGGAACTATGTTCTTCAAATTCCGAATGCATCATATTCGGCATACTTAGACCCAACAAAAATAAATTCAATTATCATTCCAAAGGTTACTGGTCAAAATGCCACAGAAATTTATATTTCTCCAGATAGTCTTCCTGGAACATTCTATTTGTTCATAAATTCATATATCTATGAAATTAACATAACAAATCAATTAGCAGATTCTGGCAGAAATTATTCTGTATCTGACATAATTTCTGATACAGAATTTCTCGTTGAAGTAGATGATGAAGTGCAATATTTTGATAGAAGTGATTTGATCTATTCTACAAAGTCTAGAACTGCGGTAGGAGGAATATCAGAAATCACAATTTCGAATAAAGGATATAATTATCTTGTTCTTCCCTCTATTACTGGAATTGATAGTTCAAATGGATATGGTGCATCTGTTCAGTGTCATTCTACTACAATTGGTTCCATTAAGAATTTACATTATTTGAATCCTGGTGATGGTGTTACTACAAATAAAAATGTAAACTATCAAATTGATATTCCATTAAGTGGAAAAATACTGGACAACTATGAATTGTATGAAATTGATGTTATTTCTGGAGGAACAAATTATAGTGATTCAGCAAGAATTCTTGTAGATGGTACTGTTGGATCTGGATCCTATGAGATAGTAAAATCTACTTCTGGTTCTATTCAAAAAATTAATGTAATCGATTCACAAAAAAATATGTCCGGTCTTCCTGTTCTCTCCATTCAGGATTTGACAGGAACTGGTGCTGTTTTGAGCCCAAGAATAAGAAGAATAGAAATTCCAGTTGGATTAACTCTGATGAAAGATCCATCAGATACAAATAGCAAAATTGATGTGATCTCATATGATCCAAATAATTCTGTTATTGTATTCAATCAAAACAATACAATTATTAATGATGGGGATCTACTATATTCTCTCGATACGAATCTTTATGGAAGAATAGAAAAAATTAATAAGCCATATGTATATGCAAAGGTATCATCATCTGTAGAAATTATTCCTACAGTAGAAGACTCAAATAATTTGAGTAATGCAATGAAAAAACTGACGGATAGCGATGTTTATCAGGATTGGGCATACATATTGGCATCTTCTAGAAATACAAATGAATGGATGGAATCGGTACTAAGATCTACTCATCCGTCTGGTCATAAGGTATTTGGACGAAATAGAATAGAAAGAAGAAAGAAATTCAGTAAATCTGAATCACTTCTTTCTCCAAGAATCTCTTTTACTGTCAATCTCTCCAGAGAATTAAATGTGGATCTAACAGAGGCCCCATGTCCACTACAAAGTCTAGAAATTCCAGATTCTTCTAATTTTGAAATCGGAGATTATATTCTTGGTCTATATAGTTATGCAATAGGAAAATTGGTATCAAAAAATGATAATGTTCTTACATTAGAAATAATAACAGAACAAAGATTCAATGTCGGTGATATTTTGATCAATCTTGGAAATACAATTTCTATTGTTGATGAAAATACAGATCGTAATCTTGTCTTCTTGTCTGGTCTAATGCAAGAGCCAGAATATACATATGAATTCATACCAATTGATGGAATAAACGATGATATAAACAATATTGATACCATCATTCCAGAATTCCCTGTTGGACCTTCTGATATTGTCTACAATATAAAAACAACAAGTCCATATACTCTTCTGGATTCATTTGTTCTTGATGCAAATAATGATAGATATATTTTGACAAAAAATGGGTCTGTATTTAGTGCCAATGATCCAGAAGAATATATTATATCAATAGGTGGAGCCGTTCAGAATCCAAATGATTATACAATCATTGGAAATGTATTTGATATGGAAACTACTATAGACTATGATCAAACAAGAGTATTTGCAATTCATCATCAAAATCTAAGAAAACTCAGTTTCAGTGGATCTTCTTCTGGAACAACATTCAATGTGTTCCCGACCCCAATTGATCCATGCAATCTATTAATTTTTAATTGTAGTGTTCTGCAAAGTGTTGCAAATAGTGATTATACCTTAACCGGAAATACCATTCAATTTGCTGATACAGTTAATCTTAGTGATATTTTCGGATGGTATTTTGACGAACCTGTTTCATGTAGAATTATTACCGATTTGGACTCTTCGGATAGAATTGTTCAGTCCATTGAAGAATGTTCTACATTGGTTCTAAGAAAAATTGTTGCCATATCTTCTGGAATAGACGGTTCCACAGAAGAAATTCCAATTTTGAATTCTCAAGATATTGCATCTAATCCACCTACAATAACAGTGAATTCACCAACTGGATCTGGGGCAATTTTGATTCCTCATGTTTCCAATGGAGGAATTGTCAAAATAACTGTTGAAAATGGTGGTTCTGGTTATGATCCACTTCTGACAACTTTAACTATAACTGGTGGAAATGGCTCTGGTGCTATTGCAATTCCTAATGTAAATGGTTCTGGTACAATCACATCCATTCTTGTGACAGATCCAGGAGAGGAATTTGATACCTTTAAGGCATATATTTTGGATGAAACTAATTCGAATGTTGATCTAGAAATTTTCGAATATACTGTAATAGACGGAAATATTCTAAAGGGATGCACAAGAGGTTCTGGTTCGGAATCATATTCATCTGGAACAAAAATTTACTTTGATAATGTTTGACTATAAATAATTCATAATAGTAACTATAGATAAATGCCTTCATTAGTATCCGATCAATTCAGAATTTTTGCCGCAGAGCAATTTCTCGAATCTTTAGACGAAGCATCAAGTAGCAATCTGTATCTGTTTATTGGAAGACCACAGCCATGGGTCGGAACAACAGATATAGATGAAAAGTATGAAAATACTGCTGGAATTGGAGAACTGAATCCACCAAGCCCTACGGATAATCTTCTAGATTATTACGATTCTTATGAGGACATGATTTCTGTAAAGAGAATTAATAGATCGGATTTATCTCAAGTAATCAGAAAATATCAATGGGAAAGTGGGACCATTTATGATATGTATAGACACGATTATTCTTCAAATAATCCATCTGCCAGTGGAAGAACTACTTTGTATTCCTCTGCATTTTATGTGATCAATAGTGAATTCAATGTCTATAAATGCATCTCAAATGGAACAAATCCGGACAATGAATTTGGCAGACCATCCACGGTAGAACCAACAGGAACGTCTACTTCTATTATAGAGTCTCCAGTTGATGGATACAGATGGAAGTTTATGTATTCTATCACAGCATTGGACTATGTGAAATTTGTTTCTACTGATTTTGTTCCAGTAAAAATTGATACTACAGTATCTTCTACTGCGTCTCCTGGTTCAATAGATCATGTTGTATTGGTATCAAGAGGATCTAGTCTTCCCACAGGAACTTGGTATTGTCCTGTTATTGGAGATGGTACAGGTTGTGTGGTTCGTGTAGTAATTCCAAGTTCTGGCGGAAATGCTGGTAAAGTTGATCTTGTAGATCTCAGTTCTGTCGGTTCCGGATATACCTACGGAATAGTCATGCTAGAAGAGGCATATGCGACCGCTAACGAGGCCCTGAATAGGCTTGGAACAAGTACATCGATAGTTGGTGTGGATCCAAATCAATGTGCCGTAGAGGCGATTATATCGCCCTCTGGTGGCCATGGTTCAAATGCAATTTATGAACTCGGTGGATATAGAGTCATGGCATCAAAAACTCTAGATTTTCTTGATGGTGGCGGAGATATTCCCGTTGATACACAATTTAGAAGATTTGGTATTATTGCTGATCCAATTAATGCAAATAATATAATTTTGACTGCAAATACTGCAAGTGCATGTAATGCAATAAGAATGCCTTCTGGAACTACTACAAGTTATCTTTCTGGAGAAATTATTACACAAACAGGAACTGGTGCAAAGGGTAGAGTAATTCATTGGGATTCTACTACAAAAGTTCTCCGTTATTATCAGAATAAATACATATCTGGGGAACAAACTGTAAGCAAAACAAAAAATAAATTAGTTCCATTTTCTGGAAGTAATTCTATTGTTGGACAAACAAGCGGAACATCAGCAACACCACAAAACTTTAGCGGCTCTTATGCTGGTTTGACATTTAATTCTGGATATGCAGCACCAGAAATTAAAAGATATTCTGGAAACATTTTATTTACAGAAAATAGAAGAGTTGTTAATAGATCAAATGATCAAATTGAAGATATCAAATTAATCATTGAATTCTGAAACTAAATAATACTAATAGAGAAAAGTATATGCAAGACACAAATCTGAAGACATCTCCATATTTTGATGATTTTGATCGTTCAAAAAACTATCAAAAGGTCCTGTTTAAACCAACTAATTCGGTCCAAACAAGAGAACTGAATACACTTCAGTCTATTCTTCAGAATCAGATTGAGAGATTTGGTCAACATACCTTCAAAGAAGGTTCGATGGTTATCCCTGGTAACATTGGATATAATCTCGGATATTCTTGTGTCTTGGTACAAAATTTGATTAATGGAAATCCAGTAGAGAATTATAGAGAATCACTTGTCGGAAAGATAATTGTTGGTGGTACTTCTGGTGTAAAGGCAGAAGTTGTTCATACAATTAGTGCAGAAGAATCAGAAAAAAATACCCTGACCTTGTATGTGAGATATATTTCTGGTGGATTCTTTGAGGCGGGAACTCAACTTACTAAGTTTAAGAATAACGAAATTCTTTTAGATGAATTTACCGGATCTAGTCTTGCTGTAACAACAGTAAGAAATGCAACTGATTATATTGGGTCCGTTGTGTATATTAATCCTGGGGTATATTTTATTCGTGGATTCTTTGTTGAAGTTCCATATCAAAAACTTATTCTTGATCAGTATTCAAATACTCCTTCATATAAAATTGGTCTCATTGTAAATGAGAGTATCATCACTGCCGATGATGATGAGACACTATACGATAATGCTATTGGTGCATCTAACTATGTTTCTCCTGGTGCTGATAGACTACAGATTACAGCAACTCTTTCGAAGCAAAGTATTTTTGTAACAGAAGATTCTGTATTCATAGAACTACTTCGTCTAGAAAATGGAAAAGAAGTTAAACTTGTAAACAATTCCGTTTATTCTGAATTAGAAAGAAATCTTGCCAGAAGAACATATGATGAATCTGGAAATTATGCAGTAATTCCGTTCAGTACAAAAATCAGAGAAGCCCTTTTTGATGGGGAAAATGATGGTGTATATTATCCTAATGAACTATCAAACGGAATTACAATTCTTGCAAGAGATCCTAATATTGATGAAACAGAACATGTAAACGGAAATGACTACTATGTAGCACAAGTCAGTGGCGGAAAGGCATATGTGAAAGGATTTGAGATTGATAGTAAAATCAATCAATATAAATTGGTAGAAAAACCAAGAAAAATTAATAGCCTACAGAATCAAGGGGCATATTTAAACGTAGGAAGCTATTTCCGTCTCGGTAGTGTAATTCGCCATTCTGTTTCATTTGGTCAGTGGGTAGATATTAGAGATTCAAATAATGTTGTTATTGGACAATGCAGATCTTTTGGTTTGGCAAATAGAAGACTATATGTAACAGATCTATCAATCTTTATTGATATTACACTTGATGCGAATATTTCTGTATCCATTGGAGACTATATCAGATCATCAAATGGTGCTTCTGCATATGTCCATGGGATTACTGGAAATACTCTGAAACTAAGACAAATATCTGGTAAATTTGTTGTATCTGATACGGTATCAAATAGTAGAAATTCTACTACAGCCGAAATAGAATCAATACAAGAATTTAATTTGGAGAATGCCAGAACACTTATTGTAGCATCCAATTTCTATGCAGAACTTGAGTTGAGTCCAGTAGTTCTTAGTGGTGCATCTTTCACTGTATCTGGAGGAACTTCTCTGACAGGAATTTCTACTAGATTTTTATCGGAAATTGCACCAAAATCAAAATTGAGAATTGGTTCTTCAGTTGTTGATGTTTCATCAATTTCGCCGGATGGAATTACTGTTACCCTGGCATCTTCAATTACAAATGCGACATATTACAATATATCAAAATTAGTAGCCAAGATCGAAGGCCAAAAACCATTAATTGCTCAGGCATCTTCATATCCAGTACAATCAAGTTCTGATTATCTATATTCAACTACAAATGTAGATACAGTAAGTCTGACAACACAGACCGAAATTATACTATCTAAGACAAGTCCAGTATTGGCATCTAGTGTAATTGTAACTACAAGTACATCTGGCCCCATTTCCGCTACAATCGAACAATTAAGTGCAAATAGTGTAAGAATTTCTGGTTTATCAAATAATACGACATATTATGTCTATTATCAACTATATCAGACAAATGCATCAAGAAGAACAAAAATTGCAAGAACATTCAATGCCCTAGAAGTATCAAAAGTCAAGAATTTATCAAATACTGTATATGGAACAAGAATTTCGGACGAAGAAATTTCTCTGAAATTTCCTGATGTTTATAAAATTCATGCAATTCACGAGTCTCTGGACGATGGTGCAGTAGCAAATGAAACACTATTTGATCTGGTGGTTTTGAATGATGCATCACAAATTGTCAACGGAGATATTATTGAAACTGGTACAATAAGATTCAAGGTTATATCAGTATCTGGAAATAATCTGAGAGTGATCTATATTAGTTCTGCAAAACTAGAAAATGGATCCAATCTTGCCAGACCAGTGAGAATTGTCACAAATCCTTCACTAGAAGGAAGATTTATCACATCATCTTCTATCGGAACATACAAAGATATTACAGCCAATTTCTCCCTTGTTAAGTCAGATGAGGCAGATATTTATAGAGTATCCAAATTAGTAAGAAAATTCAATAGACCAGTACCACAAAGAAAGTTCATTGTCATTTTTGATAGACTAGAGCCATCATTGATGGGAAATGATTTCTTCACTATTGATTCATATTCTGGAATTGAATATTCTAGAATTCCAAATTCATACGACGGAAGATCATATTCCGACATCATTGATTTTAGATACTTTGTAAATTGGTCTTCCACATCAGGAACTGCAGGTACTCTTGCTTCACCTTTCGTTGAATCATCTTCAATTTCACCATTCGATTATAGGCAAAATACAATTCTTTCTGCATCAACCAAATTTATCTATCCTGAAACTATTTTTAGTTTGGATTATGATTTTTATATGGGAAGAATTGATCATGTTTATATTACAGAAACAGGATCTGTGGAGGTAATAAAGGGAAATGAATCCGTTACACCAATTCCTCCAGCTTCTACTGATGTAGGACTTCTGATTGCTACTATCAATATTCCACCATATCTGAAGAAAATTACGGATGCATCTGTGGCCCAACAGAATATTAAGAATTATACTATGAAGGATATTGGATCTATCGAAAGAAGATTGGCAGTAATTGAACAAACTACATCTCTGAGTCTTCTAGAATCCAATACAAATAATTTAACAATTTTGGATGAATCCGGAACAAATAGATTCAAAAATGGATTCGTTGTTGATAATTTCAGCACTACAAATGTTTCAGATCTGATGAATCCAGATTTCTCTGTATCTGTAGATACTCAGAGACAATTGATTCGTCCATATCCATATGTTAATAATATTACATTCCAATTGGATGAAAATTCAAATGTAGAACAAAATGGAAATCTGATAACACTTCCTTATACCGAAGTTGTATATGCAGAACAACCATATGCATCTAGACTTGAGAATCTTCAACCATTTGAAACACCATATTTTGCTGGAAATCTATTCTTAAATCCACAAAAGGATGTTTGGTTTGATACAAATAGAACTCTGACTCAATCACAATCTATTGACTTCACCGATCCTATCAGATTCCTATTTGATAATAGTTCTGCTTCTGGTGACGTATGGGGGGAATGGGAAAATGTATCCTCATCTTTCAGAAATGACGGATCTACTGTATTTGATGATAGAAGAACTGGTGTAAATAACTCACTTTCTTCGTTCAGTCAAAATATACAAGTTGGTGATACAATTCAAGGATTCTCGGATCAATTATTCTGTCGTTCAATTATCATTGATGTAACTTCTACTGCACTGAAGCCATCAACAAAATTCAATTTATTCATCGATGATATCAATGTAAATCAATACTTCTTCCCCAAATTATTGACTTCTCTTGTATCATCAAATTCAATTAAATTTATTGTTGGGGAACAAATTAGAATTTATAGCGGCACAGATACAAATGATTATCTGATTGCAGAAGTTACAAGTCCATTTGATTATACAACTGCATCTGCAATAGGAACAAACTTTGCACCATCTACTGGATATTCTACAACTTCTAGCATTCTTGCAATTAAGAATATAAGATCAAGAGATAATACTATCATCAATCCAAAATTGATTTCAAATTCTCTGAGAATTATTGGACAGACATCTGGTGCAGTATCTACTATTGCCAATAAATCAGATGTTTTATCTAATTCTGATGGTTCTGTTCATGCATTTGTACTTCTGCCACCACAGACTTTCAGAACAGGTATTCTCAAATTTGAGTTGAAGGACATTGATTCTACCAGCATTAGTCTGTCATCAAATTCCTCTTCAGAATTTTATACTCAAGGAACTCAGGTAAATCTTACTTCGAGTGTGGTTTCAGTTACCACTCCTCAGATTGTAACTGTTCCAATTAGCGAATCTAGAGTAAGAGTTGTTACGCCACCACCTCCTGCAGCAGGAAGAGACCCATTGGCACAATCATTTTTTGTTGAAGAAGCTGAGGGAGTATTCCTTACATCTATTGATCTGTATTTCTACAGTAAAGATGTAAATCTTCCTGTTACAGTGGAAATTAGAACTCTTCAGAATGGGCAACCAACAAATACTGTGGTTCCATTCTCTACTGTTACTGTTCCTGCAGCAAATGTACCCATTTCCAATAATGCTACTGCAGCAACTAAATTTACATTCCCAAGTCCAGTATATCTTTCATCACAAACAGAATATTGTTTTGTAGTAAAATCAAATTCAAAAGATTATCATATCTGGGTATCTAGATTGTCGGAGCAAGATATAACCACAGATTTCTTTATTGACAAACAACCATATGTTGGTGTTCTGTTCAAATCTGCCAATCAATCTACATGGGAATCTGATCAATATGAAGATATTAAGTTTAGAATGAACAGAGCGAAATTCGCTATCAATTCTACATATACTGCAACTCTTAAGAATGCCCCAGTAACAGAAGTGTCATTGGGTTCAGATTCATTGAGATTTGTCCAAAATTCATCTGTGGTCAAGATTACACATCCAAATCATGGAATGAATTCTACCGTGGGAAATTATGTTACTTTCTCTGGAATAACATCTGATAAGCCAAATACAAGACTTAATTCTACTATCAATTCTTCCGTTACATCAATTAGTGTTTCTCCTATAAGTGGAGTATGGAATGTTATTGGAAATGCTCCAATATCAGTATCGAATCCTGGATATATCAAAATTGATGATGAAATTATTGGATATACTGGAGTAACCTCAAATGCAATTACAGGATTGATTAGGGGGGCTGCTGGAACAAATGCAGCATCTCATACTGCAAATTCTATTGTTGAATGTTATAATTTAAATGGTATTCCTCTACAATTATTGAATACAACTCATCCAGTTGTAAATGTGAATAGTCTTGATGAATATGAAATTGTTACAACGGGAATTGTGGCCAATGCAACAATGTATGGTGGTGGAGATAGCATCAAATCTTCTAAGAATATCCAATATGAAATCATTGAACCAAAACTAAATTATATGACACCAGAAAAAACATCGGTATCTATTTCGATGAACTCATATTCTGGAACAAGTATTGGTTCTGCAGATCCATCATTTGTCCAACTTCCGCCAGAAGGAATTTCAAATGGAATAGAAAATGAATTGGTGAAATCTAGACTAATTCTATCTCCAATAAATGAGAATGATAAGAATATAGATTCCTCATTGAATTTGAATCTATTGATGAGTTCTACTTCAGATCTGGTAAGTCCTGTCGTTGATATTTCTGGTTCTTCTGCAATAACAATTAGCAACAGAATCAATAAGGTAGTAGATCAGGATGGAAATCTTGACATAAGTAGCGAATTGCTTCCTTATGGCGGCTTACATGCAGCATATGTAACAAAGAAAATTACAATTGAAACTCCTTCTACATCAAATAAAATTTACTTTGATGCTATTCGCCAGGCTGGAGTCGATTTCAAGGTGTTCATTAAGTATGCCGCAGACGGAACAAATCCGGATTTCAATACAATCAATTATGTCGAAGTTCCTGCGATTTCCTATCCAACATCAGATAATAACAATCAATATAGAGCATTTGAATATGAGATTGTTGGTCTACCAGCATATACACAATGGTCAATTAAAATTATCATGATTGGAACCGACCAAAGTATAATTCCTACAATCAAAAACTTTAGATCTATTGCTCTTGCATCATGAAACACATAAAAGTAGAAGGCCATTCGGATTTATATCGTGATCCAAATACTGGAGCCATTATTAATAAGAATAAATCCGAATACGATGTTTATACAATGGCACAGAAAGCCAGAATGACTGATAGAGAGAGAATAAATAATATAGAAAGTGATATGAATAAAATTAAGGATGAATTGTCCGGAATCAAACTTATGTTACAAACTCTATTAGATAGATAATACAAATGGCAGTCCCAGCATCCAGAGAAGAACTGAAGGAATATTGCCTTCGTAAATTAGGAAAACCAGTAATCAAAGTTGATGTTGATGATGATCAAGTTGATGATGCAATAGATGATGCTATTCAGTTGTATAATGAAAGAGTATATGATGGTGTAGAAAGAACATTTCTAAAATATCAGATTACTCAGGAAGATATTGATAACGGAAAGGCAAGAAATTCTACCGTAACTGCTACAGATAATAATTCACTAAATCCACCAAGATCAATTCAATTTGAAGAGGGAAGAGGTTATTTGACACTTCCAGATCATATTATTGGTGTTGAAAACATTATGCCATTAGCCAATACATACATCAACAGTATGTTTGGTTTTAGATATCAATTTTTCTTGAACGATTTTTATAATTTCTTTTCCTTTGATATTCTTACTCTTGAGATGACAATGCAATATCTCCAGACAATGGAATTCCTATTGGAAGGAAAAAAGCAAGTAAGATATAATAAAGTTCAGAATAAAATCTATCTCGATATTGACTGGAATAGAGTAACTTCAGGAGATTATCTTGTAATTGAATGTTATAGAGCACTTAATCCTGTAGAATGGCCAAAAATCTATAATGAAATTTTCGTTAAAAAATACGCCACCGCATTGATCAAGAAACAATGGGGCCAAAATTTGATGAAATTCACTGGAATTAAAATGCCTGGTGGAACAGAATTTAATGGTCGTCAGATCTATGAAGACGGAGTGAAAGAAATAGAAGTTCTGATGGATGAAATGAAGCTGATGTACGAAATGCCACCTCTCGACTTTATTGGATAATGGCAAGAAATCCCTATCTTTCTCATGGTACTCCAGAGGAACAATTATTATACGAAAGCCTGATTATAGAATCTATTCAGATCTATGGTCATGATGTTTATTATCTACCAAGAGAAATTGTAAAAGAAGACTTACTTTTCAACGAAGATACTCTTTCAAAATTTGATGAGAGTTATATTCTTGAAATGTATGTTGACAATTATGATGGATTTACAGGAGATGGTACACTTTTGACCAAATTTGGAGTAAGAATTGCTGAAGAATGCACCTTTGTAGTATCTAAATTGAGATGGGAAGAAACTGTATCTGAATCAGAGAATCTCAGAAGTAAGACTAGACCAAACGAAGGAGATGCTATATTTTTTCCTTTGACAAATCAGTTATTTCAAATTAAATTTGTTGAACATAATAAACCATTTCGCCAATTAAATGACATTCAGACATATCAATTGATATGTGAAGTTATGGAATATTCAGACGAAAGACTGGAAACTGGAGTTGATGAAATCGATCTGATCAATCAAGAAGAAGGATATAGTATCACATTTACTATGGTTCACGGTATTAAGTCTATCGATGTGATTCAGAACGGTATCAATTATAATAACAATACCACAATAGAATTTGTTCCTACTGGTGGACCAGTTTCTAAAGTTGCAACTGGAGAAGTCGTAGTAATTGGTGGTGCTATAACACAGGCATTCGTAACAAAGGCTGGAGATGGATATCTGGTAGAACCAAATGTTAATGTAATTGGCTCTGGAAATGGAGCTATCCTTAGAGCAAATCTTGCTCCAAAAGGAACATATGAATTGAGAGAATCCATCACTGGTTCTCATTCTGGTTCCAAAGGTAAGGTCATTCGATGGGATGCCACAACAAGAGAACTAGAATTAATTGATGTCACAGGAACATTTCTGATTGGAGAGACTCTAATTGGTGATGATAGTGGTGCTGAATGGGTAATTGGAACATATAGTACCCTTGATATGATGAACGATGCCTTCGCCGAAAACAAATATTTCGAAACCGAAGGGGATAAAATCATTGAATTTACTCCAGATAATCCATTTGGAGAATATGCTCACATGGATGAAGATCAGTCTTATCTTGGTTATGAACCAGGAGAAAATCCAGAACCAGAATTTGATCCAGACAATCCACTTCCATTCAATGGACCTAATATTGGTGGAATTCCTGTAGATACATCAAATCTTGGTCCAGGAACTGATAATTATATTATGATTTATGATGCAGATCAGCATAAGTATATTTTTGTAGATCCAGATTATATTCTTCTTTCATCTGCAAATGCTACAGATACAAGTGTGGTTGATCCAACTGGATTGCCTGATGAATTTGTTCAGATATTAGAAGATGAATTGAATATTCAGTTAGATGTAGACGGCGGAAACTTCTAAATATAGGGTTTGTTATAAATAAGAATAAGAATACTTTATAGAAACTATAAATGGCCAATCCTATTAGAATTAAAAGAAGATTAGCAGGGGGTGCATCTGGAGCACCGTCTACTCTTCTTAATGCGGAATTAGCATTCAATGAGCAAGATTTAACCCTCTACTATGGTGCCGGAGATTCTGGTGGTAATGCTACTTCTATCATTGCAATTGCTGGTTCTGGAGCATATACAACTCTTGGATCAACTCAGACTATCACTGGAAACAAGACATTTTCTGGTACTGTTGCCTTTGGAGCAAATACTTCTGGTGTGACTGCCTCGACCGCCGATAACTCCACTTTACTGGCAACCACAGCTTTTGTCAAGGCCCAAAACTACGGTACTGGAACAGTAACCAGTGTTGGACTATCCCTACCTGGCATTTTTACCGTCTCAGGCAGCCCTGTAACCGGCTCTGGTACCCTTACAGCAACTCTGGCATCACAGTCAGCCAATTTAATTTGGGCCTCTCCTAATGGCTCTGCGGGGGCTCCTACGTTCAGAGCTTTAGTTGCCAACGATATTCCTACTCTTACTGCATCCAAGATTTCGGACTTTGATACCGAAGTCCAGACAAATCGTTTGGATCAGATGGCTGCTCCAACAACATCAGTATCATTCAATAACCAGAGAATCACCAACGTTGCTACACCAACACAAGCAACTGATGCTGTAAACAAGGCATATGCTGATTCTATTCAGACAGGAATTGATCCAAAAGAAAGTTGTAGAGTAGCAACAACAGCAACTGTTGGTACATATAACTCAACTGCAGGTGCAAGTGGTAGAGGACAACTTACTGCTTGTCCTAATACAGTAGATGGCGTAACACTTGCAAACGGTAACAGAGTTCTTGTAAAAGACCATTCAAATAACCAGGCAAATGGTATCTATGTTGTAACAACTGTTGGTACTGGTTCTAATGGTGTTTGGGATAGAGCAACAGATTTTGATTCTGATATTGAAGTAACTGCTAATGCATTCACATTTGTATCAGAAGGTACTGCAAATGCTGACTCAGCATGGACTATGACCACAAATGATAATGTTACTATTGGTGGAACTTCTGGATCTCCAATTGTATGGGTTCAATTCTCTGGTGGTGGTCAAATAACTGCCGGGGCTGGTATGACCAAAACCGGAAATACTCTGGATATTGGTACTGCATCTTCTTCCAGAATTGTTATAAACGCCGATAATATTGATCTTGCAACTACTGCTGTTTCTCCTGGTACATATAGATCAGTTACTGTTGATACATATGGTCGTGTAACTGCTGGTACAAACCCAACAACTCTTGCTGGGTATGGTATTACTGATGCTCAGCCACTTGATGCTACACTTACTGCACTGGCTGGTGTTACAACTGTAGCAGATAGACTGATTTATGCTACAGGTGCAGATACATTTACTGTAACTACATTCACTGCATTTGCCAGAACTCTGTTGGATGATGTTGATGCTGCTGCAGCAAGAACCACTCTTGGACTTGGTACAATGGCTACACAAAATGCCAATAATGTAAATATTACTGGTGGAGTGATTGATAATATTACAATAGACGGAGGAACATTCTGATTTTATGCCATCACCAGTAAAGATTCTTCGTCGTCCTGCGGCTGGTGCTGCGGGACCTCCTGCCTCATTATTATCTGGCCAATTAGCCTTCAACGAAAATAATGACATTCTCTATTATGGTAGAGGAGATAATGGCTCTGGTGTGGCAACTTCTATTATTACAATTGGTGGAACGAATTTAGTCAATACCTCAGGTACAGGAGCCACTGGTACTTGGGGTATTTCTATATCTGGAAATGCTGCAACTGCATCTGCATGGCAAACTGGAAGAACAATTTCTTTAACTGGAGATTTGACAGGAACATCAGCAGCATGGACTGGATCTGGAAATATCTCATTCGCAACAACTCTCGCAAACTCTGGTGTAACTGCTGGCACATATAGATCAGTTACTGTTGATGCAAAAGGTAGAGTAACCACAGGTACAAACCCAACTACATTAGCTGGTTATGGAATAACAGATGCCCTGCCACTATCTGGTGGATCTCTAACGGGTTCGCTGTCAATGAGCGGAGATTTAGCGGTTAATGGAGGAGATATAACAACAACTTCTGGTACGGGATCTATCTATGATGCAACAGCCACTACAATTAATGCTTTTGGTGCGGCAACAACATTAAATATAGGTTATGATGGAACCTTAGCATCTACAACAAATTTCGTTACTGGTGCAGTTACATCTGGAAATACCAAGACGATTAATATCGGAACAGGTGGTGTAACTGGATCCACTACAAATATAAACATAGCACCACAGGATAGTTCAGGAACAACAATTATTGGAAATGCTTGTGTTGTAAGAGGTAGATTACAAAGTTCTTCAAATACATCATTATCATCGTGGGGAACAGTAGGTATTAGTTTTGATTCTGCTTCTGCAACATTTACAAATACGTCATCATCTGGTACTCTGGTTAGCCCACAGGTTTCTTCTTCATTTAGGGCTCCGATCTTTGCTTCGACAAATACACTAACTCTCACAGAAGCTGTCAATTTGTATGTATCCGGTCCGCCAACTGCTGGAACAAATACAACTCTGGTAGATCCTCTATCGTTCCTAGTTGATTCCGGAATATCTAGATTCGATGGACCAGTCAACATATTGGACCCTGGTTCTGTAGAAATTAGTCCCGAAAGAGGACCAATTTTAACAGGAACAACTGCTGGTGGCTCTGGATATACAAATGGAACTTATACAAATCAGGCTCTAACTGGCGGAGATGGATTGGGGGCAAGAGCAGATATAACTGTGTCTGGGGGGATTGTAACAAATACAACCATTATAGCAGAAGGAGCAAACTATAGAAATGGTGATGTTCTTACTGCGACAATCCCTGGTGGTTCTGGATATACCTATACCATAACAAGTGTTAGACAAGCGGATCTTGTACTGAGAAAATTGACTGGACCAGTCATAAGACTTCACGGTAGAACTTCTACTTCATCTGGAACTGTTTATGGCCAAATTTTATTTGGATCAGAAGATGTCAATGATTTTGGTGCTGGTGATAAGGTTCGTATAATTGGTGTGGCCGAAGGTGCAGCTTCAGGAGGTAGATTACAAATTTGGACTGCTGCTAATGGAGCAGAACCGACTCTGGGATTTGAATTTGGTGGAAACAATGACTTTAGATTGTATAATGCAGCAGGAACAGCGTATCACACATTTTCTAATTCTCCTACTGCAAATAGGACAATTACTCTTCCTGATGCAAATATTTCTTTTGCCAATGCATTTACAACATCTGGAAATTTTCCATTAACCCTCACTACTACAGCATCTACCAATGTTACATTACCAACATCGGGAACATTGGTCAACACTTTGGGTGCTGGAGCTACCGGAACATGGGCCATTTCTGTTTCTGGAAATGCAGCTACAGCTTCACAATGGCAAACTGGAAGAACCATCACGATAGGTAATACAGGGAAAACTCTCAGTGGTGCTGCTGCAGTTTCATGGTCCTTATCTGAAATTGGTGCTTTGTCATTAACAGGGGGAACTCTAACTGGTAGTTTGGTTGTTCCACTTGGCACTGCTGGATCGCCATCATTAGTTCCTACAGGAGGAACCGACACTGGTATCTTCTTCCCGGATTCTAGTACAGTAGCAATTAGTACGGCTGGAACAGAAGCTCTAAGACTTACAAGTACCGGCCAACTCGGTCTGGGAGGTACACCAACAACCGGAGATAGGACGAGAATTGTAGATAATCAGACAAGTCCATCTTCACATGGAATAAAAATTGTTGCTGATGTAGAAAGTGGATGCACAAATGCTGTCGGTATCAGTACATTTTATAGCACTTCTGTTGGAAGTTCTCCCACTAATGTTTATCATTACAGGGCAATTCAACAGACATTCAATGTTGCCCCAACCAATCAATACGGATTTAGTGCAGAAAACAGTCTCACTGGGGCAACGAATAATTTCGGATTCTATGGTAATATAGCATCTGGTTCCAATAGATGGAATTTCTATGCCAATGGAACGGCACAAAATTATTTTGCTGGAAATGTTGGTATAGGTACACTTCCAACTGTTGGTGTATTACATATAGGTACACAGACATTTGACCCAAATAATGCCAATTCTACTGCAGGTATTGTTATACAAAATGTAGGTGGAACCCCAGGAAACGGAAATTATAGTGCAGGACTAACTTTCTCAAAAATAAACAGTTCAAGACCTGGGGCAACTATTGCATCATACCAATCAACAACAGATGATGATCAAGTTGGTATAAGTTTTCTAGTTCACGGATCTTCTACATCTAATGATGTAGTTAATGAGGCCATGAGATTAGATGCTGGCGGTAGATTATTATTAGGAATAACCCAAGCCAGAACTAATTTGTATAATTCTGGTACCCCATATACTCCATCGTTTCAATTTGAATCTGCAGATGCCGGTGCTTCAATTTCTCTCATAAGAAATGATACTTCAGCACAAGGACCAATTTTATCAATTACAAAGACCAGAAGTGCAACGAATGGTTCAAATGGACTTGTACTAGATGGGGATACTCTTGGACAAATTATATTTAATGGTAATGATGGAAGTAATAATAGAAATGCTGCCAGAATCATATGCATAGCTGGTCCGGCAGGTGCTACCAATATGCCTGGGAATCTGGTATTTCATACTACTTCTGAAGGGTTTGCCACTACATCAGAAAGAATGAGAATAACCAGTAGTGGGAATGTAGGTATAGGAACTTTTTCGCCAAACACTATTCTAGAAATTAGTAGTGCAACTGGTTCTTCTGCACCTACAGCTACAGAACTTAGAATTTCTACTACAACCACCGCATCAGATTGGTCAACAACTTCTCCTTGGGGCAGACTATCATTTTACAGTTCTGACACTAGCGATGGTGGGGCAAAAATACAAGCTGCTATAGATACTATAGCTCTTGGGGCAACTGGCGGGACCTCAGCAATAGCATTTAGTACAGCAGATCCGACAACTGGAACATTGACAGAGAGAGCAAGAATTAGTAATGCTGGTATAATAGCAAATGTTATAGAATTGAATGCCTCATCTACTCCATCTACTCCAGCAGCAGATAAAGTAAGGGTCTTTAATAGAGAAATTGCAAATAGATCTCTGCCAGCATTTGTCGGTCCATCTGGTCTGGATTCTGCACTTCAGCCAATCCTTGCTAGAAATGGAGTTGCAATGTGGTGGCCTACTGGAAATGGAACAGGTGTAACCTTGTTAGGTACTACAGCATTAACTGTTTTAGGAACAGCTACAACAGCCAACGTTGCTGTTACCAATGCACTTACTAGACAAAAGAGAGTCGAATGGTTGGTTACTACTGCTTCTACAACTGCCGTTGCATCATTTAGAAATACTTTAACTCAGTGGACCATAGGAGGAACTACGGGAGGATTCTTCTATGTTTGTAGATGGGCACCGTCAACTGGTCTTACAAACTCTTCTCATAGAGCATTCTGTGGAATGGGACTCAATGCTGCTCCAACAGATGTAAACCCAAGCACAAGACTCAATAATGTCGGAATGGGATGGGATTCTGCTGATACTCAGGTTCAGATGATGCACAATGATGGATCTGGAACTGCTACAAAAATTGCTCTTGGTGCAGGTTTCCCTAAACCATCAACTGATAGATCTGTGGCTTACGAATTGGCCATGTTCTCTCCTCCTGGTGCTTCTGGGACAATTCATTATGAAGTAACAGAATTGATCAGTGGAGCAGTCGCCACAGGAACAATAACCACGGATATTCCATCCACTACAACACTGCTTGCTCCAATTGCATATACAAGTGTTGGTGGTGTATCAAGTGTTACCGGACTTGCTTTGTGTAAACTTTATATCGAGTCGGATTATTGATTCATAAATAACTAAAAATAATCATATGCTAGGAAGACACTTTTATAACGAATCCATTAGAAAAATTATCATTGGATTTGGTACACTTTTCAATAATATAGAATTGAGAAGAAGAGATACTAATAATGTAGTTGTTCAGACTATGAAAGTTCCTTTGGCATATGGACCAAGGGAAAAATTTCTGGCAAGAGTAAATGCAGAACCAGATTTGGAGGATAGAAAATCCACACAAATTCAGCTTCCAAGAATTTCCTTTGAATTGACAACTCTGAAGTACGATCCATCAAGAAAATTGGTATCAACTCAAATATGTCAATCTACAAGAAATACTGGAGAAGTTTTCAGTCAATATGTTCCAGTACCATATAACTTCGATTTTGATGTATCGATCATAGCAAAGCATAATGACGATGCTGTTCAAATTATAGAACAAATTCTTCCATTCTTTCAGCCTAGCTTTACTATTACAATCAATATGATTCCAAACACAAATGAATATAAAGACATTCCGATTATTCTAAATGATATTGATATTAGAGATGAATATGAGGCTGATTTTACAGTAAGAAGAACTATCATATATTCATTACAATTCACAGCAAAAGGATTTATTTACGGTCCACTTACAACTTCTAAAATTATCAAAAAGGTAAATACTGATATTGGAAGAATACTGGCAGATGGATCTCGTATAAAAGATTCTAGATATACTGTCACACCAAAGGCTCTGGTGGATTATAATGAAGATGGAACAATAATAGATAATACAAATATCAATCTTTCGGACTCACAAATAACTTTAACAAATCATAATTTTATAACTGGATCTAAAGTTATGTATAGAACTATTGGAAATTCATCAGAACCAATAGAACCTCTAGAATCAAATGAAATCTATTATGTTATTAAATTGGATCCATCTAACTTTAGATTAGCAGAGACAAAATTAAAGGCCAGAAATGGAATTTATATCCCATTTGATAGTGCAGGATCTGGAGAACACAAGTTTTCTATAATTAATCAATATGACGATACTTTCGTAGAACCAGACGATAATTTTGGTTTCAATGAATTATGGACAGATTATCCAGTAGAGGAAGAAAATGAATGATCAATTTGAAAATCTAAATACGGCTCTGGATTCGGAATCTTTTGAAATTCCGGTTCCAGATACAGCAGAAATTGTTGCAACCAAATTAAATACTGATATAGAAGATACATTAACTTCTGATCATGAATATGCCAGAGAAAATCTATATGGACTGATAGAAAAGGGCCAAACTGCTCTTGATGATCTGCTGCAACTTGCAAAAGGATCGCAGAACCATAGAACATATGAAGTTGCAGCAACAATGATGAAGAATCTGGCCGATATCACGGATAAATTACTTCTTGCTCAAAAGATTCATAATGACATAGATAATTCTAATGATACAGTCAAAAAAGTATCCGGCCCAAGCACAGTTAATAATTCTGTGTTCATTGGATCTACAGTAGAACTACAAAAAATGTTAAAAGATCTAAATAAGGAATGATTTAATGTATATTCGACACGACATAGACAATCAAGAAGTAGATCCACAACCTACTACAACTTCTGTAACTCTATATGATGGAAACGAAGGATGGTCTCAAATTGATTATCTTAGATGGAATGGAGACTATGAATCCAGAGATATATCAAATCAAGTAGTTGTAAAAGGAACCTACCAAAAAAGAGATATCGCAAATCAATCTGTAACTGCAGATCCTTATCAAAGGCACGATATTGATAATCAACCTATTTTAAACTAATTTCATGAATACAAAAACCTGTCCCAGATGTGGGGCTTGTTGGATTAATGACCAACACTACTGGACTGGAACAAATAAGAAAGGGGACGAGACAAAACTCGCATCTCTGATCTGCGATCATTTCAAGGATCCTAATTGTATCAATCCAAAACGGGGAACCACAGACGGAGAAGAATTCCGTCGCCGTCAGGAAGATTTCGAAAGAATCAAATCCGACATGGATGCCTTTATTAACAAGCACAAATAATTTATGGCCGAAGCATATCTAAATAATCCCCTTTTGAAAAGGGCAAATACACAAATGCAGTTCACCAAGAAACAGGTGAACGAATGGATCAAATGTTCAGAAGATCCGGTGTATTTCGCAAAGAAATATGTCAAAATCGTACAAGTTGACCAGGGACTTATTCCCTTCGATATGTATGATTTTCAAGAAGACATGATGAACAAGTTTCATAATAACCGTTTTAACATTGCTAAACTTCCTAGACAGTGTGGAAAGAGTACAACGGTTATTGCCTATCTTGTTCATTATATGATTTTTAATCAGAATGTTACAATTGGTATTCTTGCCAACAAGGCATCCATTTCAATTGAACTTCTGGATAAACTTCAGAAGTCTTATGAGAATCTTCCAAAATGGCTTCAGCATGGAGTTATATCCTGGAACAAGAAAAGTGTTGAATTAGACAATGGCTCCAGAATTTTGGCAGAATCGACATCAAGTTCTGCTGTTCGAGGAATGACATTCAACATTATTTTCTTGGACGAATTTGCTTTCGTTCCAACCCACATTGCCGAACAGTTCTTTAACTCTGTATATCCTACCATTTCATCTGGTAAATCTACAAAGGTTATTATCATTTCAACACCAAATGGAATGAACATGTTCTATAAACTCTGGCATGATGCAGAGTTAGGAAAGAACAATTATATTCCAACCGAAGTTCATTGGTCTCAAGTTCCGGGAAGAGATGATGCCTGGAAAAGACAAACAATTGCAAATACAAGTCCAAGACAATTCGAACAGGAATTTGAATGTCTACATGGGGATACAATCGTAACTGTATCTGAAGATCTATCTAGTAAGGATATGACAATGGAGGAATTGTGGGAAAGCATTATTGAAAAGAAAACTTATTACATTTATGCTTTGAAGCAAAATGACGAAATCAAATATATTGGACAAACAATAAATCCAGATCAAAGAAAAAGAGCACATAAAAATACAAGAGAAGAACATGAGTTCGAAGTAATATTCTCAACCGAGAATAAGGAAACTGCCAGAGAAAAGGAAATAGAATTAATTCAAGAATATAATACCTACTCAAATGGGTGGAATAAATCGCCAGGAGGAGAAGGATTCGAAGACTACAGTAGAAAGGGTATTGGCGGGGTAAAGAAAGGAACAATTCCTTGGAACAAAGGAAAGTCTGGCTGTTTTTCTGAGGAAACTATAGAAAAATTTAAAAAGACTAGAAAAGGAAAATTATACAGAAAGCCAAAATTAACAAAGACACAAGTTCTCAATATTCGACAATTATATGATACTAAACCAAATATTAATAATGTTGGTCTAATAATGAAAAACGGAAAACCTATGACATATTTGCAGGCATTTTCATTGCTGTATGCCAATAAATTTAATACAACACCACAGAATATTCGTAATATAATCACCAAAAGGACTTGGGCAAATGTATAAGGCAAATACAAAATATAAAGTGTTATCACCAAATGGATTTGTAGATTTCTCCGGAATCCGAAAAGTTTACAAACCATATTACCATCATATAATTTTTGATGATAATACAGAAATAAAATGCTCTAATAATCATCCATTTGGAAAGGAAATGGTTAGGGCCGAGACAGTTAAAATTGGAGACATCATAGATAATAAAACTGTTGTTTATAATGAGATAGTAGAAAATCCGGTTTTTGTTTATGATCTTGTTGATGTAGATAAAGGAAATCTTTATTACAGTAATGGTTTAGTATCTCATAATTGTTCCTTCTTGGGTTCTGTTGATACATTGATCTCTGCTCATAAATTGAGAAGTATGGTTTATGATGATCCTATTCAACAGAATAAGGGTCTAACAATTTATGAGAACCCAAGACCAAAACATGATTATATTATTACCGTCGATGTTTCTAGAGGACTTAATAATGACTATTCTGCTTTCATCATTTTTGATGTTACAGAAGTTCCATATAAGGTAGTAGGAAAATACCGAAATAATACTATCAAACCAATGGTGTTTCCTGATGTGATTCACGAAGTAGCAAAGAACTATAACAAAGCATATGTTCTAGTTGAAGTGAATGACATTGGCGGACAGGTTGCTGATATTCTACATCAGGATATGGAATATGACAATCTTCTGATGTGTTCAATGAGAGGTAGAGCCGGACAATTGCTCGGTCAAGGATTCTCCACAAAATGCCAACTTGGTCTAAAAATGACTGCAACTACAAAGAAAACTGGTTGTTCTAATTTGAAGGCTATTGTCGAAAGCGACAGACTTCTCATCAATGACTACGAGATTATTTCTGAACTGACTACGTTTATTCAGAAAAATAATACCTTCATGGCAGAACAAGGTGCCAATGATGACCTAGCAATGTGTCTTGTTATCTTTGCCTGGGTAGTTGTTCAGCCATACTTCAAAGAAATGACTTCTGGTGATGTCCGAAAGAATATTGCGGACGAAGAAAGAGAATCTATCGAGGAAGATATGGTTCCTTTTGGATTTATCAATGATGGCCTAAGATCCAACGATCCAGAAGATGGGCCAACATTTGTTGATGCGGACGGAAATTTGTGGTTTAGTAATGAGGCAAAATGGGCCAATGTCATCGAAGATGAATATGGCAAAATGGGATACATGTGGGATTATATGTAATTTCAATTCTTCAATTATTGAAATAAATAAATAGTTGAAGATAAGAAATCTCATAAGAGGTACAAAAATGGTTTTAGCTTCACCTGGAGTATTGATCAAAGAATTAGATTTAACTGCTTCAGTACAAACAGCCGATCAAAATATCGCTATTGTGGCAATTGATGCAAAGAAAGGTCCTACCGATACTTTAGTTTATATTTCTTCAGAAAAAGAATTAATTGATGTTTTTGGAACACCAAATGATTATAATTACGAGTCATGGTTCGCTGCTTTGACAATTCTTCAGTATGGAGGAAATGTAGGAGTAATTCGTCCTTCTGGAAATGGTCTGAATAATGCCAATGTTCAGGATGGAGGAGATCCAGCCAGAAGTGATCTTCTGATTCCAAACAAAGAATCATTCGAACTTGGCGAAGACAGCGATTTTCTGTTTGCATCCAGAACTCCCGGTGCGGATTCTAATGGAATTAGTGTTGTTGTTGTTGATCATGGTTCTGATCAAAGACTTACTCTCTCTACAGTAGCTGGTCTTACTGAAGGAGACTATATCCAGTGGGATGTAGGAAATAATACATATTCTGGAAATATTTTCAAGATTATTGGAAATAATACAGTAGAAGTTGTATTAACCGATTCAACAAAAAGAGTTCCTGTTGGAGCAACTCTCACCGATGGAGTAGATACCTTAGCGACAGTTCAATCTGTTGTTTCAAATGATCCATACGGAAGCCTGGAATATGCTCCAGGAAGAAAGTGGGTATCTGTAGTTGGACAGCCAGGAACAAGTGATCATGTTGCCAGAAGAGGCGGAAGACTCGATCAAATGCATGTTCTTGTCATCGACACTGTTGGTAACTACAGCGGAAATCCAGGATCAATTCTTGAAGTATTTCCATACCTATCAAAGGCTGTAGATGCCAAATCACCAGAAGGTGCTTCGATCTATTACAAGACATATATCAATCAATATTCTCAGCACATTTATGCTGGAGATGATGCTCTTGATAATCTTGATAATGGAGAAACAAATTTGATTTCTCTTGCTAATTCTGGAGGAAACTCTGCCGATCCAGGAGATCCATCAGGAAACATCAATGACAGAAGAATCTTCAAATTGTTTGGATTTGCGGGAACATCCGATGGTGGTCCTCTGCCAAGATCTTCAACATATTCATGGACATTGGGCGGAGGAAGTGATTATGACTATGATGGAGAACTTGATGCCATCAGACAATCTTGTATTGATGCATACAGTATCGTAGAAGATTCTGAATCATTCGGGGACATCGATTTCTTGGTTCCTGGTGTTATGTCCCAAATGGCAATTGATAGATTGATTGATATCGCAGAATCAAGAAGAGATTGCATGGTTGTTGCATCACCAGACAGAGAATCAGTAATTAATTCAAATTCAAATACAGTAAAAACAGATAATATTATTGAGTTCTTCCAAGGAATTAAGTCAAGCTCATTTGCCATCTTCGATTCTGGATACAAATACATCTATGATAAATTCAACGACAAATACAGATATATTCCATGTGCTGCAGATGTTGCTGGTCTGTGTATTTCTACATCCATCAATGCAGAACCTTGGTTCTCTCCTGCTGGATACAACAGAGGAAATCTGAAGGATGCTACCAAATTGGCATATAGCCCAAGACAAACAGAAAGAGATCGTCTGTATGTAAACAGAATCAATCCTATTGTATCTTTCCCAGGTCAAGGAATCGTTCTGTTTGGTGACAAGACTGCTCTTGCTTCACCATCAGCATTTGATCGTATCAATGTAAGAAGACTCTTCATTGAACTAGAAAAGAACATTGCTGTATTCTCGAAGTATCAGCTGTTCCAAATCAATGACGAAATCACAAGAAGCGGATTTAAAGCTGCAGTAGAACCTTATCTAAGAGGTGTTCAAGGAAGAAGAGGAATCTATGACTTCCTGGTTATTTGTGACAGTACAAATAACACTCCAGATGTTATTGACCGAAATGAATTGGCTGCTGAAATTTATATTCAACCAGCAAGAAGTATCAATTACATCACAATTACATTTGTTGCCACCAGAACTGGTGTGTCCTTCAATGAATTGACAACTTGATAATTCTTAATTCTAAACATACACTAGGAGAAAATAAAAAATGGCAAGAGGTATTTCCGACTTCAAATCAAAACTGGTTAAGGGTGGAGCCAGACCAAATCTATTTCTGGTTAGACTAAACTTTCCAGTTTCATTAACAAATGTTATTGATGTAAACGACAATTTGAGTTCACCACTTGAACTCACATATAAATCTGAATTTCTGATCAAATCTGCTCAGATTCCAGCTTCCTCTATTGGAGTAATTGATGTTCCATTTAGAGGAAGAATGCTGAAGGTTCCTGGAGACAGAACCTTCGAACCTTGGACAGTTACTGTCATTAATGACGGGGAATTCAGTCTAAGAAAAGCATTCGAAAGATGGTCGAGAGGTATCAATGCTCTTACTGAGAATGTTTCTCAGCTTGGATATGGCGGTGGAGATCCTACCTCATATTGTGTTGATATGTCTGTATTCCAATTGAGCAGAGATAACCAGATTCCAAACAAGACACCAACTACAATGAATTCATTGGGTGTTGATGGTATGGAAGTTATCAGAGCCTACAGATTCTATGATGCATGGCCTTCTGCCTTGTCACCAATTGATCTGTCATTCGAGGCAAATGACCAGATCGAAGAATTTACTGTAGAATTCCAGTATAACTACTACGAAACAATTAATGCTTCTCTGGAATCTTGATAAATAGTCAAGAGAATAAAGAGAATAATGTTTGCATCACCATCTGTACTAATAAAAGAAGTAGATAAAAGTGCTTTAGTAAAAGTATCTGGTCTTGGACTTTCTGTAATCATTCTTGATGCAGAAATTGGTCCAGTAGATACTTTAGTACAGATTGACTCTGAAAAAACATTATACGATACATTTGGCAAACCAAACGATCATAACTATGAGGCTTGGTTTGCCATTTCTACTGTCATAAAATATGGAGGAATTGTTGGTGTAATAAGACCATCAGTTTCTTCTGAGGACTATAGATTAACAAATGCTAATATTCAGAAGCCAGAAAGAATACCTGGAATTAGCTATGATCAAAATCTAATCATCAAAAATCAAGACGATTTTGAAAAAGTTCTCAACAAGGATTTTTTATTTTCGGCAAGATATGCCGGAGAATATTATAATGACATTGTGGTGTCTATTGTTGATCATGGTGCAGATCAAATTATAGATTTTTCAGATAGTATTGAAGAATTGGCTGTGGGAGATATAATTACAACATCCACAGGAAAGAAGGCAATAATATACATAACTGGTCAACCACTTACAATAAGTCTTTTTGAACCCAATAGAAGATTTGAGATTGGGGAGGAAGTTTATGATTCCAATAATAATTTAATTGGAACGGTAAATGAAATTTTAGAGAATAGAATATATGACACATTAGAATGTGTGCCTGGCCTAAAATGGTCTTCATTTATTGGTCAACCAAATACATCAGAATACTGTAAACAAAGAAATAGTAAATTTGATGAATTTCATATTGCTGTAATAGATAAATCTGGAAGAATAACTGGGAGGCCAAATTCTATATTAGAGGTATTTCCATTTCTATCAAAAGCTGTAGACTGTAGATCTTCTGATGGATCCAGCTTATTTTGGAGAAATGTGATCAATAGGAAATCACAATACATTTATGTTGGAGATGATAAACTCTTAATATATGATGATTCCAATCCTTCATTCTTTACTGTATTCACAAGAGAAGGAACAACAGAAATGGTTTCTTCTACCAGAGTGATAACAAGAGAGAATGGAATGATCTATTTTGGTAATGATGTCAACAATCCATTTAGTGAATTACTCTATTATCAAACCGGATCTGATGATATTATTTGTGGAAATATAGATCAAAAAGCAAATTCAAATTATTTTGCTCTATTCAGAAATCTTGAGGAGGATTTCTTCAATACACCTGTGTTCAATTTTACTCTTCTTGGTGGACAGTCATATAATTATGACGATCCCGAACTTGTTTATGCAGATATTGTTGCATCTTATGATATATTTTCTGATAGAAACCAATTTGGAGATATTGATTTCATTCTTCCCGGAAGAATAACATCTGATATACTGGTAAAATTGGTTCAGATTGTGGAACAAAGAAAGGATTGTTTAACAGTATGTTCTCCCAAAAAAGATGCCGTAATCAATAATTCGTTTGATACTATAAAGGTAGAAAATATTATATCCTTCTTCAGAACTCTTCCTACGAGTACATATGCCATTTTAGATTCTGGCTGGAAAAAAATATATGATAAATTTAATGATGTCTATCGTTATGTTCCATGTGCCGCCGATGTTGCTGGTCTGTGTATAAGAGCATCCAGAACAAATGAAAGCTGGATATCTCCTGCTGGATATATTAGAGGAATTCTTATAGATGGTACTGGTCTTTATTTCAGTCCAAATAGAAGTGAAGCACATAGATTATACAAGAACGGAATAAATCCTATTATGAATTTTAGAGGAATCGGAACTGTATTATTTGGAGACAAGACTTCCAGAGTATCTAATTCTGCATTCCATTATATCGGAGTTCGTAGACTATTTCTTCAAATTGAAAGAGATATCGAAAGAATATCGAAATTTTTCTTGTTCGAATTTAATGATCAAACAGGAAGAACTGCATATACAGATGCTATAAATTCATATCTTCGCGGAATACAGGGGAAAAGAGGAATCTATGATTTTAGAGTGGTATGTGATGAATCAAATAATGATTTTAATGTAATTGATCAAAATGGACTGAATGTTAATATCTACATCAATCCATCTAGATCAATTAATTGTATTGAAATTAAACTTATTGTCACTTCTACTGGTCTTAGAGTCAATGAATTCGAGGAGGCATCTTCAGTAGGTTCAGAGTGTGATAATCCATATTCTATAGAAAAAGAATTTAATTTAACTACCATTAATGAAAATGGCAATAATTTTAATGATGGTGTTTTTGTAAACTTTAGGTGGATGGGTAGCCAATCTGATTATGATTTTTCTTATCAAAACTACAATCATCTCATAGGTAATACAGTATTTTTAAAATATATGATAACAAGTGGAGATTTATCATATTATATCAAAGACCAATCTATTCGTTATAATGAAAGACCTGTTCCGCCAGGGAAATATGGTGGAACAACAGAATATGAACAATTATTTCCATGGGATTTGGAAGGTTTGGATGAAGAATGGAGTTCATGGCAATTCAAAACATCATCTCAACCATGGGAGTGGGGATATCCCAATCCTAGCAGTGTAACCGGATATTGGTATAGAACAAAATCATTTACAAGAGCAACATTTTGGTATCCAGAAGATAGGGCCAAAGGATTAAATGGTAACTCAGATTTTTATAGCTGGACAGTTTTGCCTATCAATCAAAATGGCTGTATTCAAATATTGAGAACTTTATCAGTAAATAGTTATCATAATGGATTATATGAAATCATACCAGATCAATATACTGATGGTTATATGTATCTCGTTCAAAAAGTTGGAGGAAAAATAACTGATAATCCAGATGTATTATGGGTAACTCCCACTGGGAGTAGAAAACGAGTATATTGTTTAGAAACAAAATCTAGAACAATAAATAATATTGATAGAATGGACTCTACGTCAATTCTCGATGAAGTAAAGTGTTGGAAAATAAATAAAACCTCCATAGAAGAATTCATTCCACCAACAGTATTTGAAAATAAAATAAAAGATATTTTTGGAAGACATAATGGATATACTTCAGCAAACATCCATCCATTTAGATTAAATGATGGATCTAGAGCAACAAAAGAAATACAAACTTTAGATGATACTCAATCTATATTTACTCTTAACTGTGGGTTAGTAATGGAAAACATTGGCGAAGTAACTGTATATGATATCTACTGTGAAATTAGTGCTCCAAAATTGGCAGAGCATATCTTAATCGGGACTGTGCCAGCAGAAACATATAGGGTAAATTCTGTCGGATATGAATTATGCACCAATACCCCAGCAGGATCAATTGGTGCAATTGAGGTTTATCGACCAGATTATGCAGCATCTTGGTCATTTTCTATAAATACTGTTTTTGATATAGCATCATCTATATCAATGTATGACATATTAGACAATAATTTTAATTATTCTCTTGAGGATATTAGAGACGAGAATTCATATACTGGGGAATATATTTCTATGCAGCAATTGCATAATACCGTAGGAAAACCAAATAATTTTTATCTTTATTGTTATGTTTATGATGATGGTTTAGAAGAATTCACATACTTATCAAGTACAGACCCCTATTTGAAAATAAAGTTATTTGCCGATACAGAACAAAATTATTCCCCAAATTCTGATTGGTCCAATTTTGGGGAAAACGGGGCTCCCACGATAGAATACGAATATTCAGAACAAATTATAGAACTTTCGGATTTGGAGGACAGACTGATATTCCAAGATCCTGAATATCCTGGCGTATTAAACTCTAATATATCAAGTTCATTTGGGCAAATTGATTATGTGATAAGCAAATTACAATCATGGGGAATTGACATAAATTTAGATTTTAGAAATTTCTTTGGCATATACCAAGCAGAATAATAGACTAAATACAACATACAACGGGATTAATATGGCACAATTATTTGGATTCTCATTTGATGAGAGAAAAGAAAAATTAATTTCTCCGGTACAACCAGACAATGATGAGGGGACAGCTACAGTTGCCGCCGGTACTCATTTTGGCCAATACATCGACATCGATGGGATGCCGAGAGATAATAATGAGTTCACACTTATTGCAAAATACAGAGAAATTTCACTTCATCCAGAATGTGATAGTGCAATTGATGATATTGTAAATGAATCCATCAGCAGTGATCTAAATTATGCTCCAGTAAATATCGAGCTTTCTAATCTTAATGTAAGTTCAAAAATTAAATCTGCAATCAGAGAAGAATTTCAATACATTCTTAGACTGATCGACTTTGATAAAAAGTCACATGATATCTTCAGAAAATGGTATATTGACGGAAGATTGCACTATCATAAGGTAATTGATTTTGACAATCCACAAGAAGGTATTAAAGAACTCAGATATATTGATGCACTCAAAATTAAAAGAGTACAAGAAATTATCAGAAAGCCAAAGCCAACATCATTAAATGATAATATAGAACAAAGATATGATTTTGGTGAAACTGTAGAATATTTCATATACTTTCCACATGGTTGGAGAACCAGTCAAAATAAGGGCCTGAGAATCTCTAAGGATGCAATTTGCTATGTCCCATCTGGAATGATGGATCATAACCAAAATATGGTCATCAGCCACCTCCACAAGGCCATCAAACCTGTCAATCAGCTTCGCCTTATAGAAGACTCCCTCGTAATTTACAGGCTTACCAGAGCCCCTGAGAGGCGAATCATGTATATCGATGTGGGTAATTTACCGAAGATTAAGGCTGAGCAGTATCTTCGAGATGTGATGGCCAGATATAGAAATAAGATGGTCTATAACTCTGCTACTGGTGAAGTCAGAGATGACAGAAAGCATATGAGTATGCTTGAGGACATTTGGCTTCCTAGAAGAGATGGAACAAAGGGAACTGAGATTAGCACACTTCCTGGTGGACAAAATCTTGGAGAGCTAGAAGATGTTAAGTATTTTCAAAAAGCACTATACAAGTCTCTGAATATTCCCCTATCAAGACTTGAGCAAGAAAGTTCATTTACCATCGGTAGAACAAATGAAATCACAAGAGACGAACTTAAATTTGCAAAGTTTGTGGGAAATCTTAGAAAGAGATTTAGTGTTCTGTTTCTAGATCTTCTAAAAACACAATTAATTCTAAAAGAGATTATCACTATAGAAGATTGGGATGAAATGAAGGAAAATATTCAGATTGACTTCATCTTCGATAATCACTTCACAGAATTGAAAAATAATGAATTACTTACAGATCGTCTGAATTCTGTAAATATGATTGAACCATATCTTGGAAGATATTTCTCCGCAGATTATGTTCGTAAGAATGTTCTCCACTTTACCGATTCTGAGGTAGAGGAAATGGATGCCCAAATGGCTGCAGAAATAAAGGCTGGAGTTATTCCAGATCCAGCAAATCCAGAACTTGGTGCCGGAGAAGAATCTGTAGTTGATTCCGATCCAAAAAATAAGCCATCTAATACATCAAAAAAGACACAATCTAAATTAGATGGAGAATTTGCATCTGTATTTAAATCAGAAAAATCTAAAACTAATAAATAATAAGTAAAGGAGTTTTACTATGCCTTCTGCACAAGCAAAAGCAATCGTTGATGCCATTATTGATAATGATAATGTTTTAACACATGATGAAATTCAAAATGCACTGAATGATATGAGGGACGCAGCTTTTAATGAACTAAAAGTTGATGTGGCCCAGGCAATGTTCGATGACGAACAAGAATATGAAGAGTCGGATGATGACTTTGATTATTCAGATTCAGACGTTGAATATGAAGAAACTGACGACGACCAATTCTAATTCCACCAGACAATGAAACTAATAGTAGAAGAACTTCCGGATACTCAATTTACAATTGAGGAATCTAAATCTGGATCGAGAAATTATTTTATTGAAGGAGTCTTTCTTCAATCAGATATTCAAAATAGAAACAAACGACTATATCCTTTCGACACTCTTAAAAGAGAGGTAGATAGATATAATGAAAATTATATCAGAAGAGGTAGAGCCCTAGGAGAACTTGGACATCCAGATGGTCCTTCTATTAATTTGGATAGAGTTTCCCACAAAATTATTCGTCTTGAATCAAGCGGAAAAAACTTTATGGGAAAGGCAAAGATTTTGGATACCCCAATGGGAAGAATTGCCAAAAATTTAATTGACGAAGGAGTTCAACTTGGAGTATCTTCTAGAGGACTGGGAAATATTGAAAGAAGAGGAGAACTGAGTGTAGTCAAAGATGACTTCATTCTTTCTACTGCTGCAGATATTGTATATGATCCTTCTGCACCAGATGCATTTGTTACTGGAATCATGGAAGGTAAGGAATGGGTATGGGAAAATGGATCCTGGTCGGAACAATCATTAGAAAAAGCTAAATCTATAATGGAAAACGCTGATTCTAAAGATTTAGAAAGAAGAAGACTTCTAATTTTCGAGAGTTTACTTCGTAACATTAAATTTTCATAAATATAAACAGAGAAAGGAATTTTCCGAGGAAATACACATGAATTTAAACGAGGAGCCAGTGACAGCTCATGCCAAAAAAGGCGATCCAATGCCTAAGATTCAGAATACCAATCCTGGTCAATCTGGATCAGCAGAAGATCTTGGTGAGCCTATTGTAAAGCCAGATCAAACCAATTCTATTGGAAAAAGATCTGCTGCGAAACTAAAGAAGACCAGAAGTGCAGTGAATGCAGGTGCAGATGCTCCAGAAGCAATGCCAAGACTTAAAGGATCTGCTCCTGGTCAGTCTGGAGTTTCAGAAAGTGAGGAACTAGATGACGAGGATGCAATCATCGAACCAGATTCTGTGGAATCCTATCTAGACTCAATGGAATTGGATGTATCCGAAGATGTAAACGCAATGCTGAGTGGCGAAGAATTCAGCGAAGAGTTTATCTTCAAGGCATCCACAATTTTTGAATCTGCCGTAAAAGCAAAAGTTGTTGAACAACTGGAAAAGTTTGAGGCAATGTATGATGAGAGACTCAATGAAGAAGTCGAATCAATCAGAGAGTCATTAGAAGCAAAAGTAGATGCATATCTTGAATATGCATTCGAAGAATGGGCAAAGAATAATCAGCCTGTAATGGAACATAATGCCAAGGCTGAAGTAACAGAAGAATTCATTTTTGGTCTCAAGAATCTATTCGAAAGTTGCAATTTCAATGTTCCAGAATCCAAGTACGATATGCTGGAAGAACTTTCAGCACAACTAGATGAGATGGAAGAAAAACTCAATGAGCAGATTGATATCAATGTCAATCTAAACAAATCTATCGGTGAATTTATTAAAGATGGAATTATTGCAGAAGTATCCGAAGGTTTAGCTCAAACTCAAAAAGAGAAGCTGGCTTCTC
>JACCDR011780901.1_pt1 | contig 39638 bp, 92 predicted proteins | sample 7446431 | NCBI WGS metagenome assembly JACCDR01 (sample SAMN15323443, study PRJNA562643) | freshwater metagenome | isolation source: river surface water | place: USA:Blue River Watershed | collected 2017-08-17
GCCAGACCAGAACGAAGGTATTAGTGTTAATACACGCGATAACATTAGCCTAACAGTTGGTTTGACGGTTACGGCCACAATTGAGGAAAAGGGAGCGTCAACTTATCTATATTATCACGGCGACAAGCCGCTCAAACAGGTAATTGATGAAAACATTCGTAATTTTGCGATTGCCGAACTGAACCGACAAGTTAGCTCCATGACGCTAACTCAATTTCAAACCAATCAAACGGTAATTTATCAAAAACTGTTTGAGGACGCCAAGAATGCCTTCGCAGAGCGCGGGATTTCCATTGAATATCTAGGTAACGCCAAGGGCTGGCATTTTGCCGATAAAAACATTCAGGAAGCCATTAACAAAAGCTTTATTGCCCAGCAGGAAAATCAAACTGCAAAAATGGAGCAAGAGGCAAAAAATACGCGAAACCAGACAGAGTTACTTAACGAGCAAAATAAGAACTCAATTAAGATTGCGGCAGCAAAAGCCGAAGTGGAGGCAGCGGAGCTTTTAGCCAAGGCTGAACGCGCAGCGACGCTAAATAATAATTTACAAATTAAAATGCTGGAAGCCAAAGCTAAATTTGAGTTGTTTTCCAAATGGAATGGACAGGCCCCACAGTTTCTAATTGTTGGCGAATCCTCTACTCCATTTTTGATGAATTTATCAACAAATCTAGTCCGTTAAAGAGAACTCGTAAGCTAATTCTTCAGAGGGGAAGCGTTTTTGCTTCCCTTTTTTGTTTTTAGACCCCCATTTTAATCGTTGGGCATCCCACCAAACATGCGATGGTCGCTTCGATTAAGCAAAAGCTAACCGCAGAAGAACTTAAATATATTAGTTTTCGATAGAAAAAATAAATTCGAGGGAAGTTATTAAATGTCGGCATAAAACACCTTTAATCCAAATAAAGGAGATAGTCGGTTCGAATCCGACCCCGAGAGCCAATTTATTATGATTAACTTCAAAAAACACCTTGTTGTTCAACCAACGCCTAAACGTTATGTTATTGGGTATATTGGTTATCAGCATGCCGCCAGAGGCACCGATGATTATGATGGGTGGCAAAGTTTTTATACGTTTGATCTATATCTTGACAAGCAGGCAGCTTTGGATAAACTAAGGGAGTTGAATGAAGATCGTTTTGCTAAAGGAGCATTTTTAGCAGAAGAAATCGATAGCAATTAAAATCAAAATGGACACACAATCAAATAGATTCTTATGTCAAGAATCAGAAGCCACAAAATGCAATCAGTGTGAAAAACAAACTGATGGTTCATATGGCTATTGTCCTTTTGATGAAGAAATTAATGATGTAAAACATTCTTGTAATTGTTGTGATGAATGCCGCGAGCAGTGCGCGATGGATATTTAATCAATAATATGAACAAAATTAATAACTGGGGCGAAAAATTAGGTTTGGGCATTCTAAGCCTAATGATCAATACTTTTATTTTAGTTTGGTTCTTGCTAATGCACTGGATTATTTCTAGCGCCACGGTATCAACTCTTTGGTTTGAAACGGGCAATAAATTTTTGTTTGGGTTTTGGGGTTTTATGAATGTTTATGGGCTGGTAATGATTTTGGTGGGTTGGCCCAATCATTTGCATAGGTTTTTTGGTAAGGTAATTTTTGGGTTGTTTCGCTAGTTGGCTGGGTATTTTAAATATTATGAATGTTCTATCTATTGACCTAAAAGAGTCTAAACAGCTTGGGGATTGTTATTGGGCGTATTTTTATGAGGTGAAATCTTTGAATCGCCGGTTGTCCAAGGAAGCATTGCGTCAATTAAGCAACATGGGTTTTATGCACGGAGGGCAAACTTTCGAATCTAAAGAAAAGTCGGTAACTAGGGTTGGATATGATGATGTTTATGTTTATGAGGTTGTAGTAACGGTGGATTCAAGTGATTGAGTTTTATTTTCAGACACGCTATTAAATACAATTACCTACAAAATTATGTTTATCAAAGCAGAACCTATAAATCTTTGTGATATTAATCACGCTTTCGTCCGAGTACATGGCTATTGGTACGAGGCCAAGCGCAATATTCAAACCAATAAATGGCAAACCTTGTCTGGATTTTCTTTGCCTACTCCGGATTATTTCTTTCCCATTCCCGACGCGCCTAAATATGAAAACAAGCGGCAAAATTCGATTTGATTGGACTAATCTTGTGTTGGAAGGCGTTATTGTTGCCGTGTACAGTAATGGAGATTTTGCTGTACAACTAACGGATCCAGTATATGATGGGTTAGTGATGAGGGTATTTAAAGAAGAGGTAATTAACTAAATTCGGAGCAAAAATAAACATTATGAATCGCTTTCTAATTTGGCGTTCTGTCAAAGTGGCGCAGCCGCCTTCAAACGTTGTATTGCGTACCAAAATTGACGATGAAAGGGGAGTCCGTAATGAAGCGAAATTGATTTTTAGTAATAACTTGTGGTGGTTTGAAGATAAATCCATGTATGTTTATTATGAACCCACTCATTGGAGTTATTAATTAAATAACATTATGCAATTTATCCCCGACGTTAAATCATATAGTGGGAGCACCATTTTTGATGAAGCTCCAATTCGCGTTGTTTATATTGGTCCAAGTCAGAATTACAAACATCGATATATTGTTAGAATTTTTAATGTAGAATATAGCATTGGAGTCGATCAACGCATTGAACCGCAGGATCTTGTATGTTATGTTGTAAAAAATAATCCGCTTTCTGGTTATGATTTTCTTCGAGAAATTATTAGTAAAGCCATCGAATCAGGCAAGCAACAGGGGCGGGCGAAATTGCAAAATCAAATCAAAGAACTACTAGACATCCCCACAAAAGAATTGATGGCTTTTGAGTAAAATATATGCAATACATTAGAACCGCCCGGGTTAGTAAGCGCGTTACAGAAATTCCCTATAATCGTTTGGCTGGGAATGGCGACGCAATCGAAGGAGATTGGCACACAATTATTGAATCTAAAACTTTCGATACTTTCGCCCAAGCGAAGAAACGCCTAGACAACGAAGTTGAATTTTTGTATATTGACAAGGTTCAGAGAATCGTAAGCGCGGATACGAATAGAAAAGTTGCATGGTTATTAGGAATACCCGAAAAAGAATTTGGTGATTGCATCTAAAAAATATGATTATCCCCGACGATTTGCTTATTGAAGTTGATGTTTATCAATATCACGTTCCCGGTATTATTACTTTGCCCGTTTTTCCGCTTGCAGAAGCGGCGAATTACACCACGCAATGGCTAAAGGGAGAATTACTAAAAGAAAAAACCCATTTAGCTATTTCGGGGCCGCAAGAAATTCAGGTTTTGCGATTGCTGCGTCATGTTCGCGAAGAAGTGGACGGGATCAAGCTAAAGCCTCACAATCTTGTTTTCTGGTTTGACATGCCCGATAGACCCGATATGATCAAGATCGAAGCTACGCAGGATGGGGATCTAAATAAAAAAGTTCCCGGTGGATTTTTTAATCACAGGTTCGCAGAACTACCATAAAATATGCAACGCGGTATTGGCCAATTTTACAGTTTGGGTAAGCATGGGCTTTTTGTTTTGGCATTGGTTAGTGTTTATGCTCATGATATTCACAATCAATACGGTTATATCGCTTTGATTAAAATTGCTGACGCTAAAAATGCGCCACGTAATTTTTTAAGTGTCAACGTGGGGTTCAAGTGGGCATCGCAGGAAGTTAGGACGACAACCCCATATAATATTCCGGATTTTGAATGGAGCGAAGTTACAAGTTTTCATCCTGATGATTGTATTGAATATTTGGGCGAGGATCTAAATGTTGCATTGGCTAAATTTAACGAAAAGTATTGAATATGACTATTACAACAAACACTACTATTTCATTGACAAAAGAACAAGTAGAGCTTATCGTTATTGATTATTTGAAGCAGCAGGGGACCATTAAGGGGGAAATTGTGAGCACAACAAGTAAAATTTCCGTTAGGCATGGGGGATATGGTCCCGGCGAGTATAGCGTTCATGAATTTAATGGCATGAATATTGTGGTTACTCAATAAAATATGAAGGCTAAACTCAAAATTATTATTGAAAACGGTTTCGTTTATAGTGATGATAAACATGAGTACGGCGGCATAGATTTATTTCAACGCAATCGGTTTTGTCATTTGACGGGCGGGCGTTCTATTGTTAATGAATTTGATTTGGATCTTTTGATTGATATGGCCGAAGCTCACGGTTGGGAGGTGGTAGTTTCTCGAACTAAATGATTATGAATGATGTAAAATGGCGGTCACTTTCTGATGGCGATGATCCAAATTTTAATGAAAATGAAGATTTGTTGCAGAGGTTTCCCGATAATCAAGTAATCATTCTCACCGACATAACATTAAGATTCACTTTGGCTAGATATATCAACATCACAAATGGTTATTGCGAGCCGTGCGGGGAAAAGGTATTAAGGTTCGCTTTTGTGGATGAAAAGGCTTGATAAGGTTTGTGGTTTTGCTATCATGGATGCAGCAAGTAATAAGTTGTAGTTTTTCACGCAAAAAACATATGAGACTTTCTGGTATTCCTATTAGCGTTAACGGCCAAACCCCCAAGTGTTTTGATATAGATAGTTTTTGGGGTTGGTTTATTATTGAAGAATCGGCCAAGCTACAAAATCCAAAGAGTTTGGATAAGGGAATCGTTTTGGAATTTAGTATTAACGGGGAAAAACTGGATATTGAAACGGCTTTTGATCGAATTCAAAAAGATTGGGATCAAATGAAACAAGAGCGCGATTTGTATAGGGATTTACTCCAACAGATTGTACGGGCAGAATCCGACAAGAAAACGGCTATGGAAGAAGCGATGGACCATTTCAAGGATAAAGAATGAAACTTTATACTCTTTATTTCGGTAAATCCAAGAAAAAAATGCATCCCATCATGACTGATAGTTATGATAAATGCTTAAAATATCAAAAATCCCGCCAGAATGTCAAGGGTTGGCACGAAATCAAAGAGGGTGGCGATAAGGTTTGGCGACAAAAGTCTTGCACTGTTGGGGGAAATAAGTCACACTCTGTAGGTCGGGTGGGCGAGGCTCGCCCGGGTTATATTGGTAAGTTTGGGTTTACGGAGCATACGTAATTTGTTGAAACATTAAAACATAAAAAACATGAATATCACAGATATTATAATTATTAGTGTGGCGGTGCTGATGGTTGTTTGTTTGATTGCGGGAGTGTATTGGGACAGCAAGAAGGGTTTTGGCAAGAAGCAGGACCCCGAAGGTTGAGTTTTGCTCAAAACTGAAGCAATCTTGTTGTGTTATTATTTAACCCATTAATTTTACGTCGTAAAAAACACAAACGTTATTCCTTGCCCCATCCTGCCATGCCCTCAAAAATTTACAAAGATAAAGAACTAGAGATTAATATTCCATGGTCAATAATTTTTCGGGTTTTGCTTTTTTGTGTTTGTTTCTGTATTAGTTTTTTCTGGTTTGGTGGAGAATAGGCGAGTTATAAAATATGAACAAAATTTGGCTACCAATCACTAAAACCCAACCGCCGCAAGGTGTTTTTGTTGACACTTGCATCATGGATGGTACAGTAGTGACGAAAGAAATGCGATTGATGCGAGATAGAACTTTGTGGAAACGTCCGGTTGGATTGACGGTTTATCATACGCCAACGCATTTTAGTGTGGACGAAATAAAGAAAAGTTGGTTGAGTCTTTTAGATAGATTATAATTTAACTAACCGAATAAAACTATGGATAAATTCAAAGACTATACTATTGCGGATTTGTTGAAGTGTCTTGAGTTATATGCTCGCCTATCGGAGGCTCGTCGTTGTCTTAACCTTAGTTCAAATCGTCTTGATGAAGCAATTGAGGAGCATAAAGCAGAGATTTTACGGCGGTACTCTTTAAGCTAAATGAAAATCCCATTAATCAACCATATCATTGCTTATTGCAAAATCGCCCAACATTTTCTTAAACAATCTAGTAATTTCGGCGAAGATTTCTGCCGTTACAAACAACATTTTTTTACAAAATATCAACGCGGTATAGTATTTAGCACCCGATTCGGGGCGGATTTCTTTGATTGTATTATTGAGTTGTTGCAAGCTCGGGCTTTTATCCCGGCGAATGGGGAATACGATGTCAACATAAACAAATGGCTGGAAATGGTTTATGCGGATTGAAAATATGGTGGACAAAATTATATATTCACGATATAATTCGAAGACGCAGACGATGGACTTCTAAGAATAGTCAAACTGAATAAATATGCCTAAAAAAATCTACAACGCCTATTATTCCCTTAAATGCGATGGAATTTATGGACATTGCCTCTATAAAACTTTAACCGGAGAAATTCTCAAGGTTTGTGCTATTTATGAAGTTGGCGGGCCTTAAACTTTTATGTGGTCTGATACCGTTTTGGTTGGACAAGTAGAAGAGGGAAGTCTTGTTCGGGGGAATCAAAGCAAAACGGAACATTATTTTCAGGCTGGCACTCGTTCATTTAATCAACTTGGGAGAATCTAATGATTAAGTATACAATAATTGTAGCTTTCGTTTTGCTTTTCGTGTGGACTCTGTACTACGTGAGTAAGGACGGAGAAAAAGTGTATACTCATCTTGACACTTTCAGAGAAAGAGCTAAACTAGCTACGTCGGAAACGGAGCTTAACCTTATCAAAACTGAGTTAATTACTTACGCCAATGTAAATTGCTGGAATAAACATTATTTCAATCACGCTAAAAACATTTTAGAGTTTATTAACGGGCGGCTAAGCAAATAAATATATGGATATTAACCAACTAAAAGCTCTTTTCGAAAAACATCGCACCGAATATCTAAAATTCACGCGGATTGAAAACAAATATTCAAAACGCCCTACTTTGCATGCGCTCATTTTGATTGATAAGATTCTGGATACGGACGTAGAGGATCAATTTGATATTATTTCCGGGGCTACGCATGATGAAATTTTTTTGGAGCCTATACAAGAAGAATTAGCTAGACTTGCCCGCCTTATTACTGAAGAACAGGTTATCGAACTAATTCGGTGCGGGGTTAGGTATAATGATTATGGTTTTTTAAGTCTTTCTGTATGAGTCTATGAATAAATACGTATTAACAATCAGTGAGTCGGATATGTATAATGACTGGGATAGGTATGATGTTTTTGGGTTTAAATCGGATGGGGCTTTGGTAGATGTTCAAGAAGAATTGGCGCGAGCTTTAAATGAAGAAGATAGTTTTTTAGACTGGTACGGGCGAAGACATTATATTAACGACGCCGAAATCAAAATCTATACTTGGGATGATTATTGGATTCATATTTCACAGTAGCTAGCCCCATTTATTTATGAAGTATATCATTGAGTTTGAATATTATTATGATTGTCCGGAAGAGGCTGGGAAATATATTCAGGTTCGCGTGGAATCTGATTTGCCAAAAGACATAATTTTGGATAAATTTAGAAAGCATCATGGTGATGATGTAGTTAACGCTGAGATTTATACTTTGGATGAATATTGGGTTTCTCATGATGTTTTTAAAGCATAATGAATAATCAATCTAAAAAATACTGGACAGATTGCCTATTTGATGGTATTGATGGTAAATATGGCCCAAACTGGATTGTTGCCGCCGCAATAGAAATAAATGGCGAACTTAAATGCAGTTCTCGCCATCATTTAATTTTATGGGCGTTGGATGCAGCACAAAAGAAAAACCCGGGGTTTAAATATAAGATTGGCGCGCAAGGTTTTATGTTGCAAGATGGTAGTTTCATTGATAGGGTAGAAGCGTTGCAGTTGGCCCGCCAAAATGGACAATTGCGAGACAAAAACAAGATTGGGGATAGACTTTTTAGTGAAGATTTGTGGGATTATAGTTAAATAACATGAATATACATTCAATCAAAACTATTCATTTTCTTTTTGCTTCGTTTACGTTGGCGATAGCATCGGCATTAATTAATCATACTGGGTTAAGTGTAGTTTTTGGGTTGTTTTCCGCGATTGTATGTTTTGTATTTATTGGTAAAGTTTGTGATGGTGCAGAGTAATCCTTGACTTTTTACCAAACCCCTGTATCTTTAACTTATGTGGACAATCACTGACACTATAATCGCCTCCCGCGAAATTGAACCATTCGATGAGTTTGATATTGAACTCATTAATCTTTGTAAAGTCTGTAACCGGCCAATCAATCTAGACGATTTCCGGGCTATTTACGCCCGTCGAAATGCCATTAAAGTGAGTTATGTTAATAATCAGTCTATGGCGGAATGGGTCTATGGCGTGTTTGAAAAATGTCGGGCAGTAGGAGCAACAAACGAAACAAATTTTGAGATTATGCGCCGATGTTTTGATACGCATGGGCAAATTAAGGGTTATTATGGGTTCCCGCACGATGCTCAGGATAATTGGCAAAATTTGATTGCGGTGTTGGCCGGGTTGATCGGTAACACTGTTGTCGATCCGTTGCGTCATCTTGGATATGTGAGTAAGTTTGAAAATTAAATATTATGAAAACACCTAAAATCATTATTGTCGGAGAAAGGGAGCAACAATCTAAAAAGCCTATGCAATTTTTGAAAGGTTTATCGGTGGGTGGGCAGATTAGCGATATTCATGTCGAAAAACCGACAGATTATAGTTATATTGAATTGATCGCCCGTAATTATGGAACTTTCGGGAATAAATCTTTTGACTTGATTTTTTGTTATAATGATCCAAATAAACGTGAGAGTGGCGTTTTGTTTTTGGGTAACTGGAATGATGGGGTTATTGAATAATTAACAAAAACTCCCGGGTAATAACATTGCAAGTATTTATACTTTATGGATAACAATCTAACTCAGGCACTATCCGAAATTAAATCTAAACATGATACCGACTCGGATCTAACGGTACGTATTAGTTATTTTACCAGCGAAAAGGGTGAATGTTGGTTTGTGACTCAAAAGATGGACGACGCCAAGGGCGAAGTAAATGAGTCCGGATTGATGGGGTTGATCTTGACAAGAAATCAAGTTTGTGGCTTGATTAGCCATCTTCAAGATCAATTGAACAAAACCGTACCGCCGAATAAAGAATAAAATTATGCTGAATCCATCCGAAATCAAGGCCATCAATTTTTGTAAAGGCGTTAACCTTCATATTGAGGATTTGCGTAAGATTGTTGCGGAGTATTTCGATTGGGACGTTGAAGACACTGCGGATAAAGATATCGCGGATTTTCTGTATGGAATTTGGTATCAAACTCGCATAAACGAAAATAAATTCAGCGATGAATTTCGTGATTTGAATTTTTCTATTTTTAATAGTTTATTTGATGTGAATCCAGAAGTTTACGGATTAAAGCGCGATAAAAACACTCACTGGCAAAATTTGTGCGCAATTTTGGTTAGTCGAATCCGTTTGACAAACGTCGATAAGCTTGATAGTTTGGGCTATGTCAGCAATCGTCCACAGGGTAATAATAATCCCTAAATATTTGGAGAAAAATTATGAGTCCAGAACTTAAAGTTTTTGTGGTTTGTTTATCGGTTTCTATTATCTGGTTTTTTGGTGGGGGACATATAACAAATAAGCTGAAAGACCCGACAAACTGTAAACAAGTGTTTTTTATTATGGCTTTACTTGGCCCGCTCGGCGTAATATTGATGTTTATTATGTTTATTGATTACTGGATTAAAGCCATCTACAAGAAACTGGCACAATAAACTATGATTACTCTACGAAAACTGTTTGACGCCCGCGATAAAGCCTTTTTGGAACTTGCCGAGACATGGAAGGCAAAAGTCGCGGAGGCGGTTAGTAATTTAGAAAAGAATGTTATTGAGGCAGCAGAACAAGGTAGGCATTCGTATACATTAATTACTATCCCGCCAGAACTAGAAGATTATTTTATTTGTCGGGAATATGCTCGAAAAGAATTTAGAAAGGTAATAGCTCCGGAAATCGCGATTTCGGAGGAAGTTGGCAAGTTGGTTATTTATTGGTGATTAAATTTGTAAATACATAAAAATATGTTTAATTTTGATTCAGAAAGTTACGACGTAGAGGAAATCCCGGCCCCAAAATCCATTTGGCAAAGAATTTGCGAAGTTGCGCGGAATTTTGGGTTTTGGTTTAGTGATAATTGGGGGCTTTTGTTTATTATTGCGCCTTTGAGCCTCCTATTGGCCGTTTTAGTGGTTGCTTTACATCATTCTATTCGCGATTTCAACAAGACGGATTCAGGTCCATTTACTGTTATTGATAATGGCCATACCTATACAAACCTCACCTACAAGGCCGGTCAATATTATGATTCCTCCAATACTTATCGGTTTTCGGACCGTGCAACCATAATCAGATTGACAAAGTAACAAAAACGCACTACTCTGTACACGTAACGCTGATGGCTTCTTAAACACAAAAAATTATGATTGAACGTAAAAACGGCGATTTCTTTGCAGCAATCCCAGACATTAAAGCGCGTGAGAAAGCCTTTCTGGATTATGTGGCGGAATTTTACAACCTAAATAATCGTGCGGAAACCCCGTCTGGAGGCTGTGTGTATCGCGCCTTGGAGAATTCTCCCGGTTGCGCTATTGGTCAATTTTTGCCGGTAGAATTGCAGAGAAAGTGTTACGGATCAATTACTGATATTTATTATTATCGCCCAGAAGAATTCAATCATTTCCCCGACTGGATGCAAGAAATGTCAATTGATTTTTTGTTGGAAGTTCAACAATTGCATGACGTTACTCCTTATTGGTCGGAGACCGGAATCAGTGAATATGGCCGACAAAAGTATGCCAGCATTGCGAAGCGTTATAATTTAATTTAACAAGTATTGCTTTACACTATGCAACAATTAACGGGAGAACATTTTGCCGCAATCAATAACATTAATGAACGCCGCCATGCGTTTGTTGATTATATTGGGAAGTTTTATAATTCTGGTAATAGGGCGACGAGTATGCTTGGCTATTGTACTTATTCAAAAACTGGAACCTCACCGGGTTGCGCAATTGGGCAGTTTTTACCTTGCGAATTGGCGGAAACCCTTGATAGTTTGGGAGGGACAAGCATTTGTGCTATTTCAATGGATTCTACTTTATATCCTCAATTGCCCAATTGGATGCGCGAAATGGGGGTTGATTTTCTTTCTAGTTGTCAAATTCTTCACGACGGCAGCACTTATTGGCAAGAAAATGGATTAACCCAGCTTGGTGAATTTGAATTGAAATCTATTAAACAAAGAATTACAAATGGTGATTATGATCAGCCTTGACAACTAACCCCAAACCCTTTAATCTAACAACATGCATAACGTACTAAGCACCAAATATTCTAATATCACCAGCATTCCGGCCCGCCGCCAAGCTTTTGTAGATGATATTTTGGGGTTTTATAATAATTCAAATCGATCAATGGTAGGATATGGAGTTTGTATTTACTCCAAGACTAATGCGTCCCCGGGTTGCGCGATTGGCCGTTGTTTGGCCCACGAGTTGGCTAAAAAACTGGATAATTATCAAAATCCTGAGATTGAGGACACTTCAATTTTGAGTTTGTTTTCTGTTGGTTTGGAAACAGCACTTCCGAAGTGGATGACCGAAATGGGGGTAGATTTTCTATCAGCATGCCAATCGCTACATGATAGGAATTATTTTTGGAATAATTTAGGGCCTACAGAAGAAGCCATTAATTTTGTGAATGAGCGTATTAAGCCGTTGATTGAGAGTTAATTCTTATAATAAACATATGAACGTCAAACTGGTAAACGAATATAAACGGATTAAAGACATTTCGGAGCGACGAAAGGTTTTCTCGGAGGATTTGGTTAATTTTTACAATGCAAATAATCGGTCGTTTTCTACACAGAAACACTCATGTTTTTATGCTCCCGCGCACGCAGAGACTCCGGGTTGCGCAATCGGAAGGTGCCTGCCGGTAAAGTTGGCACGTCGATTGGATAAACTTAATTACGGAACTAGCATCCATGCGGTAATGAATCAAGCTACTTTGCCAACTTGGCTAACTGAAATGGGAATTGATTTTTTGGCGGCATGTCAAAACCTTCATGACGATAGAAAATATTGGAGTGAAACAGGTTTGAGCGTGGCGGGTGGGCAATATTATGAAGGAGTAGTAAAAAAACTAATCTAAATAATCATGAATAAGCTCGCCCTTAAATACAAAGCAATTAAAGACATCAAACAACGTCGCAGGGCATTTGTGCTTGACGTAGCTGGTTTTTATAATTCGAATAATAGGTCTGTTGGACCTAATAGTTGTCTGTATTCAGCCGGACCTAATTCGCCGGGTTGCGCCATTGGCCGGTGTTTGGGAGCCTCTACGGCAGCACTATTTGATTTTCAAGGTGCCGGGACATCTTCTAATGGAGGTTCTGGTATTCTTAATCATATTTTTCCTAAAGCCTATTTGTGGAAGCGAGTGCCGGTTTGGATGCGAGAAATGGAGCCAAAATTTTTGCGAGACGTACAACGTCTTCATGATGATAGTAGTTATTGGACCGAAAATGGGCTATCAAGTGGCGGGCGGACAATTGTAGAGTCTATTTTGGCAGTGTATTGCTCCTAAAATTAAATACCTATCCCCCAAATAAGGTATCCTCAAAAACAAATTATCCCCGGGCTTTCGGGGCTTTTTGTGTTGCTTTTAACCGTTTACGGGTTATTATGTTGCGGTTGGTTAACTGATTCAACTTGGGCGGCTTTTGAATATTGTTTTTATGTCGAAGAAAAAAGTCAGATGGAAAAAGAAACAGAGCGCGATGGGTAGAACAATAAACAAAATAATTTGGGTTTTTTGGGGTTTGGTTTTGGTTATTTTTTGTTCAATATTGATAGGCCTCGGGGCTAAATAATAGGACGTAAAAGGAATTGAAATATGGGGTGAAACACAATCAAAGACTCCCGAAATAAACAATTTGATAAATCCTTGATTTACAAGGGTTTAGATTGATTTTAGATGGGTATTTTGAGGTTTGTGTTGGTTGGTTTGTTTATTAAAGCAATCAATGTTGAATATGAATAGGTAAACAAGATGGATTGAAATATGAGTTAATTGATATAGAGAGATAGAGAAGAGAGGAGTAAGGATAGCTAGATAGAGAGAATAAAGGATATTGATTATGGGTTTTTGTTTTGGTTTTGATTTTTTTGTGTTTTTTTGGATTTTCACCGGCTTCTATTGACACTTTGTCAAAATCCTATTGACACTTTGTCAACAATTATTTCTAATCCAAAATGTAGCCTATGCTACAAAATTTTCAATATGTACAAATTAGCAACCCCCCTATCTCACAAAAATCTTTCACCAAACAATTGACAAACACCCGGGGCTAGTATAAAGTCATAACAAGTAAGGGACACACAAAAATGTGAGACCCAAAAAACACAAAAATACTAAGAAAAACATTAAAAATATGAGTAACGAAACTGAAAATACAGCAGAAATCACGCGAAACGCAAATGGTCAGCAGGTCACTAATACCTACAAGTATGGTACCAAGCTGGATGGCACGCCCAAGAATAAGCCGGGGCGCAAGGCCACCGGCAAGGTGAACAAAACCAAGATGATTTTTGTTTATCGGGGTACCGTGGTGAGTCGTGGCAAGCCCAGTCTGGAACAGGTTAAGCATCGTCGGCAAGTGGTGATTCCGGCCGGGGCTACGTATGATGCTGCGGTGCATGGACTTGGAGTGCGATTGCCTGAAGATGATGCGCGGGCTACAGAATGGGAAGCTGAGATTGCCAATCGTGAGTTGGCGCGCAAGGCCGCAAAGGTGGCCAAGACTGCCGAGGTTACTCCCGCCCAGCCCGCAAGTCCAGAAGTGACTCCGACCACCCCAAATAACGAGCCCCCGGCATCTTCTGATTCGACCAATGAGACAGTAAGTCTTTAAGGGTCCAAACTACGCAAAATAAACTAAGTAACACAAAATAAACTAAGCAGGACCCTAGGGATAGATGAATTAATCTATCTCTTTTTTTTGTGTTTATTGCGAATTTTTGGGCATTTTTCGCGCATTTTGAATGATTTTGAGTTAAATAACAAGATAAATATCAATAAAAACGATCCGATTTCACCCAAATAAATTAATTTTCATGCCAAATATGGCAATCCCTATGCGAAATTGATACAGAAACCCCTAAATAACACTTGTATTGCCTCAAAATTTTTGATATTGTGTGCGTATTGGTAAGGGATTCATAACGAAGCTACAACATGCGCGATAAAATTCAAACTTTGCACGAAATCCGTACAAAATGGGCAGAATTGGCCCAAAATGTATATGCTCGATTCAAGGTGCGAGTGGGGATGCCCAAGCAAATTTATTATGTTGAAAATCGTGGTTTTTTGGCCCGGGTGTGGACTCTACCAACCAGCGTTGAGAAGCTGGAAATAAATAGTAAGTGTTTGTTGCCGGAAAATTGGGATTATTTTGTCAAGACAACGCTAATTCATGAGTTCGCCCATGCATTCAATAGGGCTAAAGGTAATGATGATAGCCACGGAGACGGTTGGAAATTGTGTATGAGATTATTGGGGGTTTATCCTAGTCGGTGCGGGGAATGGCCCAGCGACGCAGCAAAAAGAAATACAAATAATAAACAAAACTCCCTAAATAATACTGGACAAAAAGGTATGCGTCCTGTATGTTCTGATAGGAATTTGATTGATTTGGGGGATTATTGATTTTTTCTACACAATAAAAATTCAAAATCGTCCCTGAATAACCCAAATAATATTTGTTCAAACAAATTCTTGCTTTGCATTGATCCACCCTGTATGTTGAACAAAATGAAATATATTTATGTTGAGGATAGCGACGGATATGGTCGCGATACTATTCTTGGGGTGGAAGCCACTAGCCCCGAAGAAGCAATCGAAATATTGAAACAAAATAATCGCTATCATCATGAAGGCGTTATTTATACGCTTGAAGAATTTTGGGAAGATTATAGGGTGACGTTGAAAAATCGCGCTTAAAAACAAAATGAAATTTATTGGCAAATTCATCTGGCTTGCATATATTTATGTATGTGCTGTATGCTCCCTTGGTTGGAAACTAATCCAAGTATTTTTTGAGCACTTGGCTAAACGCTAGCCCCGAAAAAACTTTGATAAAGCCCTTGCCAAACCCATTAACAAACACTAAGCTGTTAGCACGATAAACGAAGTAATTGACACGCAAGCAACCGAATCTTAAAAGATAAAAAACATGCACGATACTATGGAACTGGAAATTGTTGGCCAATCTACTGAAATTCCTATGGATCCCGCCCAGAAAGCCATTCAGGATTTGCGTAACGAAATCGAAAACGGTTTGATGCCCAAGATTGTTGGCCAGAAGTCTTTGAAGGCGCGCTTGGCCCAAACTTTCAAGACGGTTTTGCGCGGGGAAAGAATTCGCCCGATTTTGATTGAAGCGCCGCGTGGATTCGGCAAGACTACCCTCATGAAGAGTGTGGCTAAGCGGATGCTGGTTTTGGAGACAGGCGAGCCCCGCGACGCAGTGGGATTTAATGGTGCTTCTTTGACTAGCCCCACGAAGTTTATGGAACAAGTGGGACCTTATCTGAATGGCCCCGATGGAGTGTCCAAGCCTGTTACGGTTTTGATCGATGAGGTACACGCCGCCAAGACTACCGTGCTTCAATGGCTTCTGAGTTTTATTCCGGGAAACAACGATAATTATAACCGGATTACTCATGGCGGGCAGGATTTTGAGATTGATTTTCGGTATTTGACCGTGATTATGGCCACCACTGATAGTCAGGCTTTGAGCGAAGCCTACAAAACACGGTGCGCCCGGTTGGTTGCGGAACCCTATAGCAAGGCTGATATTCGCACGATTTTCCGCAACACATTGAAGGATCTGGCGATTCAAGCGGAAAAGAAGGGGCGCAATGATTTGCCCGTGCATGTCACTGAATCAGTTGAAGAGGATATTATTGGCATTTGCCGCCAGACTCCGCGTTTGACTGTTTCTAATGCGGATGATATTTATAATTATGTCCAGAACGAAGGCGTTGAAATCTTTGATCGCAAGGCATTTACCGCTTATGCCAAGACAATGAAGGTTCATCCTTATGGGTTGAACGAAAACGAAATCCGGGTTTTGAAGGCTTTGAATGAACGTGGTCCCCTTAAATTGCGTGAGTTGGCAGCCTGTACGTCTTTGGAAAAGGGAATGGTGCAACGTGATTGTGAATTGATTTTGATTGAAAATGATTTGATCCGGGTGGATGAGGCGCGTAGGATTACCAGCAAGGGCGAGCGGGCTTTGCGCGGTTGGGAGTGAGAGAAGAAACCTTGGGGTCAGGTCAAAAAGCCCCATTGACAATCATAAAAAAACTGGTACTGTGAAGTTGTCGGGAATGTTAATGTTTTAAACGTAGTCTAAATAAAAAATCATATGGCAAGAACCAAGGGAGCTAAAAACAAGATCAAGTATTTTCGTATTCCTTTTCACAAACTGAAGGAACAATTTGCGGATAATGCCATGGTTTATCTGTCTGTAGACCATCATGGTGCCGTTTTTGGGGTTGACAAGCATACAGCCCCGCGAAAGAAAACGGTTATGTTGGTTGGTGGCCCCATGGTGATTGCTTCGGTGAGTCCGGTTGAGGATCCAAGTATTGTGCCGGTTGCGGTTTAATGATGGGATTATTAAAGATATCATTGACTCTTTCAAAATATCTGATACTGTAGAGACGTAATAAGTAAACAATACGTTTTAACAACAAAAAATAAACTTTATGGCTCGTACAATTGGCGCAGTTGGCAAGGCACGATATGTTGTGGTTTCTATTGACAAGCTGGTAGAAACCTTTGGTCCCAATGCCCGTATTCACGTTTCGATTGAACATCACGGGGCAATGTTGGGAATTAACCGCGATAATGCACCCCGGGTCAAGTCTGTGACTTTGGATGATGGCGCGGTGCCCGTGGTGGCGGTTTCGCCAATTCAACCCGTTGGGGTTGTGCCGGTTGTGGATATTCCAGAATCAAAGGAACCAGCCGGATTCAAGGTGGACTTTAAGGAAGTAGATTGATTTGTAGCGGGTGTTAGGCTAAGACGGCGGGGAAGGAAATCCCGCCCACAAAAATCCTAAGTGGAGCTGGTTAGTCTAGCGCCGTGACTTATAATCGCGGAGCCCGGGGGCAGAACCCGCATTTAGGACCATTTTTTTTAGTTTGTTAATAAAAAGGGATTATCCCTTGACTTGTACCAAAAACTCAACTATTGTATAAACCTATGAAGAACGTAAAGCTGAAGAATCTGCGACCGGGCGATATCATCATGAAGACGGAAGTTTTCATCCAAGATAAGGATGAAACCTCATGGCTAAAAACTCCATTGCGAGTGCGTGGAGTTGTTGGGAATTTTTTGTTTGTTGATTATGTCGGGATCTTTGAGAGGTGGACTACAAGGGTGGATGCTTTGAATTTTGATTATGGGCGATGGGTTAGGGTGCCCGAGAGGATGGTTAAGGCTAGGGATTGAGTAATTTGGGTTGAATAATTAAGTTTGCCGGGGAACTAGACAAAAACCGGCAGATTTTACTTGCACAATACCTAAACCCTGATATCTTTTACTCATGAATGAACGCCCTAAAGTAGACATGTCGCAATGCAAGCCGGGGCAAAAACTTCGGTCAAAGCATGGGATGATTTTGGAATTTGTGGGTTATTATCCCGCAGATGTTTTCCCGTATCGCGTGCTCTATCCCGATGGAGGCTATGGTTCTAGGACGGCGGAAGGATGGGTTTTTAGAAATAATGTTTTGCCCGAGGCTCATGATATTGTGGAGATTTTGCCGGTTGACAAGTAGTAAAAACCTGATATCTTAATCCTATGACTTACCAAGATATTTTGAATAAGTTGCAAGCCATGACTCCGGAACAACTCCAAATGACGGCTACCGTGATGGACGACAATACAGAAGAATGTTATCCAATTTCTTCTATGCGGGTGAGCGATGAAAGTATTGATATACTGGATCCCGGGCATCCGTTTTTTGTTAGTCTTTTGTGATAAAGGACTTGACAATTGAAGAAAGGATGATAACTTAAGAGTGTTCTTTATATGGGTTGGTAGCTCAATGGTAGAGCAGTAGCCTCAAAAGGGGCCGATTGGCAGAAATGCCAATTCGTAAGGTGTAAATTCGGTGAACGGCTCGCTTGTATGGATGCTAGATAACTTCAAACTCATACTTTATACAGGGATAGGACCTAGTAAGCAACCCAACGCCGAGCGAAATCTGAGTATCGGGAGTTGATCCTGATTGCAAAGAGACGTGTAGAGACTATAATCACCCAACTGAATGTCCGGGGTTAAATAGACTTGAAATCTATCCTAGACAAAAGTTGAAGGCATAGTCCAGACCACAAATTTTTATAGTACAAACCTAAGAGACTTAGGAATGGAATAAAAAGTAGTGAAAACTATAGTGGTAAGTTTAAGCTGTTAAGCTGTTGATCTATTTACCCAAAAAATGCGCTTGAAGCCACAGTAGACCGGCAGCAGACTTTTAATCTGCCATTGGTGAGGTTGCAACTACCTCCGGGCGCACCAATTTCTTTTAAGCTAAAATGTTAGTTAAAAGGTTTTAGAGTGTAAATGTAGGCATGAAGTCATGTACTACTTGTAAAGCACTAAAACCAATAACAGAGTTCAATAAAAATAAAACAAATTCCGATGGATTAAATTCAGTTTGTCGTGTTTGTTCCGGTTTAAGGTCTAGGCAATATTATCAAGACAATAAAGAAGCTCATAAATTAACAATAGCTAGTAATAAAGCTATATACATAAGTCAATTACGCGAGTGGATTAATCAAAGCGTTAAGCAATATGGTTGTTCCGCCTGTAATGAAAAAGAGTTTTGTTGTTTAGAATTTCATCACATTCATCAAGAGGATAAAGAGTATTTAATTTCTATCTTAATAAGTACGAATAGCCGGAAAAAACTAGAAATTGAGCTTAACAAATGTGCGGTTGTATGTAGTAATTGTCATAGAAAGATTCACGCAAAGCTCATTCCGAATCCAGTGGACAAACAGCTTAGAAACGTTCGGGTGCCTAAATCATCTAAACATAAAGTTTAAAACCTATGGAATTAAACCAAAAAATCCTTGCAATCCTAGAATCCTCTGATATTGTTTGGCCTAGATACGGGTCTGATACGCCGCAAAAGCTGGTTGAAAAAATCCTGCGGGCAATTGAACGGGAAAAGGAACAACAAAGTGATTGATATGCGTTCAACTAAAAAAAATATTGCTCAAATCCTACATTATATAGTTAAATCAATAGAGTTTTGTGCTGCCGAGATTATTTTGGCTATTTTGTTTGGTGCAACAATTTGGATCGCAAAGATTGAAAATGTTATTGGGTTGTGCGCATGGGTGTTCTGCGTCACGATGTATCGAACTATAATTCATATTACAAGCCTTTGGGCAACACTAGATATCATCAAGGAGCGTGTTGTGGGGTTCATTGAGGGTTTATTTATTCAATATATATTGACGCCAATACGAATTGCGCTAATGTGGATTAACAAAAATAAATAAAATGATAACCAAAACCATTAGTATCACTCGCAGAGCATTGGTTTGGCAACCGCCCCAACCGGGCGAATATCGATGGGATTCATATACTGGAGGACATAGTGGTCCAGATACTCCCGGGGGCTATCGTCAGCGCGAACAAAAATTTGAAACTTTTGAAGAGGCAATCAAGCCTTTTGATAATGAAAAGCCGGGTTCGGGCGTCGTGGTTAAAACAACAACAGAAATTTTTGAGGGGCGAGATTTGCTTTTGGCGCGATTACAAGGTTGATCATAAAAATATTGACAACCCGACCAAGATACCCTAACCTTTAATCGGAAAGTGAGCGAGTGACGAAGCTAACCCTTAGCCACAGGGAGATAGGAAATATAAGATTGCGTTTTCTGCATTACTTCAGCAATCAAAAATCTATCCATCGTTGGGTTGAAATCCCAGCCTTTCCACCAGATTTACTTGATTTTTCGAAACAAACGTGTTACCAAACTATTTAATGTAGAAAAATAAGTGGAGAGATGCTGAGTCCTCGCGGACGCTACATTGTCATAATACCGGAGCCAGCATTATTTAGGAAAGCCTAATTCAAAACCACTACGTTTGTTTTTTTGTTTTGACTAGTAACCAATAACCCTCTAATCTATCCTCATGAATATCAAACTGCACGACGGCCAAGAGATCGTAACTGACAAAATTGTGTTTAATAACATCGGCGGGCGCAGTATGATTGGTTATTTTAGCCCGGGAAAGGTAAATCCAACTTATTTTTGTGTTGAGGAAGTTAAATGGGTTTTGGATAGTTCAGGAGAACTTAATACCTTCAAATCACTTGACGACCGAGATAGGGGCTGTTGGGGTCCTAGTGAATTTTAATGTTTGATTTTGTTGATTGATCTTGTAATCTATCTTTATGAACGAAATATCCAAGCTTGGACTCACGATGGCACAAGCCGAGCAAATAATTTTTAAATTGAATGCCCGCGCACTAAAGGATTTTCGTGAATTTGTGGAGCCCAAGACATTTGCGGTTATATATGGAGAAGAGGTTGTACCTTATGGAGATTTCGTTTTCTTTTTATCTTTAATGCAAAAACCGCAAGTTGCCGGGGTGGTTTATCAGCAGAATAATCGGTTTTAACTTTTGATTTTGCGGGCCAATCCTTTATCTTAATCGTATGGTTGTTTATCTCAACAGAATGAGCGGGGCGGATAAGCGGTACAAGAATATTCCTTGTACGTTTTTTTTTGAACTCGGATCGGACATTCACTATTTACCCGGTTGCGGAGAAGTTTGATCAGATTATTCTAGGTAACGAAAAACCAAATACAATTCCCCAAATCCGCGGAATTGTTAACAAATTTTGGCTTGGAAATGAGGGAATGAGCTTAGAGGAATGTTTTGTTGAGATTGATGGACAATGGCACAAGGATGGGTTTCTGTTGTGGTGGAGAGAACAAGCTTGACTTTGCGGACCAAACCTCTATCCTAATCCTATGAACGACAATACCCAAAGCATCATCATCTACCGCTCCCGTGCCGAACAAGAAAGAGATGAATTTTTGCAGGAACACCCCGAGGTTTTTGGGGTGATCGTTGGGCTTATTTTGTTTTTGATTATCGTTGGGGTTGGGCATACTTCCTATAAGAAATGGCAATCTAAGCGGTTTTGGAAGAAAACGAAGAGAAATTGGAATGGTTGGTAATTAAACCTTGACTTTTCATTGAAATCTAGTAACCTAATCTTATGATTATTCACAAAAATTTGATTGGTGCCACAGTCAAATCAGCCTACAGAGATTCCGATCATCCATGCGATACAGGAATAATTATTTCAGTATTTAATAATGGCGGAGATTTGATGTTTACCGTGATGTTGGATAGCAAAAAGTTCGTAACCTCCCGGGCAGAATTTTGGATGCTGAATCAACCCGGATTGTGATATGGACGAACAAACCAAAGATTTTCTCAAAGAAGGGGTTATATTATTGATTTTTCATGTATTTATTGCTTTGTTGGTGTATGTATGTATTCTTCAAATTAAGGAACAAAAACGCTATAACGCAAATCAACGCGGGCAAACTACAAATCTTGTAAATAAATCCAATCTATAATGCACACAATCAAATACTCAAAAGATCATGTTTTTCGTGGGATTGGCGTACAGGACGTTCTGACGGAAGTGATACGCACGGCCAAGGAACACAAGGTTAACGTGGAGTTTTATCATTATGGAATTCCCTTGGTAGCCACTCCCGATTCAACGCTGGATGAGGTATGGAAGGATTTGGAAACTAAGTATGATGCCAAAATGAGGACCACACAAAAGGATATGGAGTTTTAACAGCAATCCAATACATAATGAATAATCTAAAGAAAGTCCCGCGACGCAGCACGCTTGAAAAGCGCAGAATCAAAGCCGCCCAAACCAATCAAGAGGTTCATGACCAAACTGTGAGATTGTTTGCCAATGAATTGATTGCGCGGTTGAATAAGTGGAGCGGCAATGGCCCCAAGGAAGTGCTTTATGGGCAGTTTGTTCCGGCCGGTAGCATCACGTCTCAAGAGCAATTTAGATTGGATTTGCAAAAGATTTTTACAGAGTATAGTGTTGTGACGGAGTTTTATTTTAATCGGGTTGTGCGGGTGACGGTATGGTGGTGAGGCGAATAGGTAGGAAAAAATCTTGCTAATTTACCCGAGATTGGTATTCTGTAGTTGTTAGTTTTAATGCCCCAGTGGTGAAACCGGGAGACACGCTCCGCTTAAGACGGAGTGCCGCAAGGCGTACAGGTTCAAGTCCTGTCTGGGGTACCATTTTTCAAATTCAAAAACCTAATTGCATGGCTAAAACAATCATTCAATCCGGTCACAAAATTATTCAATTCAAATGTCAATGCGATTGTGTTTTTACGGAAGATAATAAGGCATGCCGAGTTGAGCTTTTGCCTTTTGACAATTGGGATATTAGGCCCCATTATGTTACGGATTGTCCCGAGTGTAAGAAGGATGTTGTGGTAGAGAAGAAGTGAGTTTTAGTATCAGGGTGAATCTTAAAATAAAAACATATGGAAAACAAGAAATTTAATTTTGGGCAGCTTTTTTTTGGTATAATTATTGCGCTGTTCATTGGGGTTTGGGCGGGAGCGCAATTTACCAGCGTTGGCTATAACCTAAGCGCCATCAAAGCGGGGGTAGGTGAATACAAAATTGTAGATCCTACAACCGGCACGACAGAATTTGTTTGGGTGACTAATTCCATACCTACTAAGTAAGAGCGTCCAGTAACAAAAAGAAATTGACAAAGCACCGAAAACCACTAAACTAAGAGCGTTAAGAGATACTAGAGAAACAAAAGATTAAGCACTAAAAATCAAAAAAAAACTAAACCATATGACCAAAGCTCACGAACTGATCAAGCATTACGAAAATCAGGGATTCCGCGTGGAAGTTACTCATTTGCGTTATTCACAGGATACCTTCCGCCAAATCGAAAAGACTCGCACATATTGGGGCGTGCCCAATCTCAAGAGTTTTGAAGCCAAGCTTCTTGCCGGACATTCTTTCTCTAATGGTCCTAGCCGCGAATATGCGCCCCGGGGTGGCGCGACCACGGTTCAATTGGTCAAGGACGGCCGGGTTTATACTGGCACGGCCCATTGCAGTATTGCCGACAATTTCCATCGGCAAACAGGCGTCAAGAATGCCTTGAAGCGCGCTTGGCAGAACTATCGGCGCGGGATTTATCTTGCTGATCAATCTGCCGAAATTGTTGCGGCTTAATGGTTAGGGACACAGAAAACTCTAGCGGCCCCGTCGCCAAATTGGATAAGGCATTTCTCTTCTAAAGAAATAAATGGGGGTTCGAATCCCTCCGGGGCTACCATTTTTGGATTAAAAAAGCAACTGTAAAATGCATTTCTAAATAATATACAAACTATGCTTTGTTTTGCTATTATGTTGATTTTGGTGGTTTTGGTAGCGCGATGATATTTTGTGAAATAACCCTTGTGTCTTAACCAATATGTGTTATCTTGATTTCGGAATGAACCCGGTGGCTTAGGGAGGGTGGGCTAGGGATAAACTATCGGATTAATCACCCGATACCCCGAAACTCGCCTGTAGGAACGACAAAGGATAAGGAGTGATTACCTGAAAGTATGTCCCTCGGGGGTTCGAATCCCTCCATTCTGTTTTTTTTGACAAAATAACCCTTGAGGTTTTCTGCCAACCTATTATCCTAACCATATGAATCAATCCGCCGATATTTGCATGCAGTGCCGAAATAAGGATGGTATGCTAGGGAGTTTTCTTAAAGCCGGAGATGAGGAGATTTCACCTTGTTTTTCCGACGTGTTTCATTTGTGTCTTTGGATGGCCAAGAATGGGTGGACTGTTGGTTGGGATTACCGGGCGCATAAAATTGAAAATAACACTTGATTTGCGAGCTAAAACCGTTACTCTAAATACATGAAAACAATTCGCGGCAAGGATTTGACGATTCGGGATTACGTACTCATTAGCTCATCGGGGCAATATACGGTCCATCCAATTAAAGAAGTTGTTATTAGCCCCCGAGGAAAAGTTCTGGCACAATCTACTAATAATGGCCAACTGCGTTTTCAGCTTGACCAAAAGATTGTGGTGCTGGAAAATCCGGAGATTATTAGTTATATTGAGGCGGAAAAGGCTTTTAAGCAAGATGATCGTACGTACATGTCCCGACACAAGAAAATCATTCACACTATTTCCGAAAACAAAATTACCTTCAAATATTTCTTTGATGAAGCCGCAATGACGGAGGAAGAACAACGTCAAAAACAAAAACAGGAAGATAGGGAAAGACAAGCTGAAAGGGATTGTTTGACTGTTGGAGAATTGGTAGATTTTTTGGCTGATTACGATAGGAATGATCTAATTGAGGTATGGGATTCTGATTATGGGTCGTGGTTTGGTGCTCCAAAAGATGTCGGGCATATTAGGGCGGTAAAGAGAAAATATCCTATCTAATGCTTGATTTGCCCAGCTAACCCTGCTACTCTTACCAACATGACCGCACAAGAAGCTTTTCAACTAGCCCAGTCTTGTAATTTTGATGCCCGAATTGGCTGGATCCTGCGCCATATCAAAGAAGAAGCAGAATTAGGTAGGACTAGATACGTTTGCATGGGAGAGTATAATGCTTTGGAGGCTGGGAGCTTTATGCATTTTTTTGAACAAAAGGGTTACAAAGTTACTAAACACAAAGGCTCTCGAAACGATTATTATTATTTGAGTTTTAATTGGGACATGAATGTTGTGCAAGATAATCCTTGATTTCTTGGATAAAACCCTATAATCTAATTCCATGACAATTACTGAAGCCCGCCAGTTGGTCGCCCAGTTCAAGTCAAACGGCGCAGAAATCGGCCTAATTAATCTAGAAATCAAGAAGCTGGCAGAACGGGGACGCGCAACATATCGACATATCGACTTTACAGAATATCATTTAGCTGAAGTTTTAGCTTGTTATTTTAGAGACCAAGGCTTTCATTCGTACGTAGAAGACCGATATCATCCTAGAGGTGTAGTGGTTTATAATCTAGTGATCGAATGGGCGTAATAATCCTTGATTTCTTTCTAAACCTTGATATTCTAAACCCATGAACGATATCCCCGAAATTTCCCCTGAGTTATTTGTTTGGAATTCATATTTATCCCGGCAAGGATACTCAGGGGCGGATTTGTTTGAAAATTGGTCTGATGGGAAGAATTATAGGGTCCGTTCTGAGTTTACAATAATTGGTTGGTGTCCATCAAACCGATTGCAAGTCCGACCCAGAACGACCGGCAAGGCAATTTTGGTGGAAGATTCGCTTGGAAATAAAGTGTGGGGACATTGGACAGAATAACCCTTGCATTAACCACGAAACCTGATAGATTAAACCCATGAAACCCTCTGATATCATTGTTGGTAAGCGTTACGTTAACCCGAGTGTTCCGGCCTATAGGTTCCTTGGGGTTGGTAAGTCGGAGTCAAAGTCTGACCAACTTCCTTGGGATATTATCTTTAAAGAAAAATGTTTGGTTGTTATCGAGGATCAAGAAGATGGATATCTTGGTGGAATTGTCAAGGATCCAGAATTTTGCGTCCCGGGCTATTGGGATGGTTTTCAGTTGGAAGAAAATAATCGTTGCATTAGCCCTGAAACCCCGCTAGATTAAACCCATGAAGTCACTATTGATTGGTTTGGTTTTGATTACTTCTACCGTCGCGGCCAAGCTTCCCGAAGCTGAGGCTAATAAATTGGTGGATGCCATTTACAAAATTGAGGGAGGCACAAAAACCAAGCACCCTTACGGCATTAAATCCATCCCAATTAAAGGCGATACCGCAGAACAAAAGCTTGCCTATGCGCGCAAAGCATGTTACCAAACCATCCAGAACAATCACGACCGATGGCTAAAAGCTGGAAAGCCCGGTTTTTATGTGGATTTTTTGGCCAATCGATACTGCCCGCCTTCCGCCGACAAACAGGGAAATACCAATTGGAAAACTAATGTGCGCAAGTTTTGGGGCGAGCAATAAATTTGTAGGTTATTTTATTCCCTAATAAAATGAGCGAACTTATCAATTTTATCTTGCATCAATTGATCGGGATGGGTATATTTTTGGGGCTGGGCTGGTGGTATTTGAAGGCTGACACTTCTGATGGTGAATAACCTGTAAAATTATGTCTGACAATTTTAATCCTGAATTGGTGCTAAGGAATGCAATTATTGATTTGTTTGGCAATCTAGCTAATGATCAAAGGGTGGACGACGACGCAGAGACAGGTTTTCTTGTTCTTTGTAGTCATTATGGATGGGACGATATTATTGACGCAATGAAATCTGATGTCGTTTTTGGGTGTTATTTGCCCAAGGAACATATTGCTAAATTGAAAGCCAACACCAAAATTATTCGGTAATAGGAAATACCTATTGACAAACCTTAAAACTAACCTTATCCTTTAATCCGTAATCTCCAAAATAACATGAAAAACTTTAACTCACGATTCGACCGGGCATTCAAGTTTAGTGGGGCACTATTTATTTGTGTTTGGTTCTGTATTGTAATGGTAAACCTTGCTTTGTTGGGCGGGGCGGGCTATGTGGCTTGGCATTTTATTAGCAAGTATTGGTGATATTAGCCACGGTGGACGTAGAATCCGACAACGCTAGATTTATCAAAAAAACCTTGAGTTTAACAAACAACCCGCTATCTTAATCCCAACATGAATGCAAAAGAAGCTAGACTAACTGCCCAAACTGCCGAACGGCATGCCGAAACCGCCGCTTCAATTGATTTGATTGAAAAGTTGATTGAGGGGGAAGCAAGCCGAGGAAAATTTGACACGTGTGTCGAGCTAACGCGTAATATTGCTCTAGATGCAGCAAAACACTTGCGGGCTAAAGGATTTATGGTTAGGATAACCTCAAAGCTGGGAACACATACGCTTTGGATTAGTTGGTAGTTTGAAGGAGAAAATTTTTGAGAAAAACCTTGCGTTTGGTAGATAATTTGTTATCTTAATTCCATCATGACTGCACAAGAAGCCAGAAAAATCTCTAATAAACACCATGAAATCAATACCTCAATTATTTTGGTTGATAAGTTGATTGCCGGTCAGGCTGAGTTGGGTAAAAGTGGAGTTAGGGTGGATATTGGCCGCGACATCATGTATGCAATCAGGGACCATTATAAAACTAATGGGTTCAATGTGGATGTTCAAGGTGATAATGGGGTTTATACTTTGTATTTGGGTTGGTAAGGTTTTCCAAAAAAGACCTTGCGGTTTGTAGAAAAAGTAGTAAATTGATTGTGTAACGACGAAGCACTTAACGATTCAAAACATGAAGAAAGTCTCCAAGTTTGAAACGACGGATGGCAAGCTGTGGGATACGGAAAATGAGGCCAAGAATCACGAAGATATTGTGAAGATTGGCAAGCTTATTCACGCAGAAATCCCCGCCATTGACCCTGTTACGCGGCCCAAGTTGGTACATTTTTTGATTAACAATGCGGATACTATCATGGGAATTGTTCGCTCTCGGCGCGCCCGTCAGGCCCGGTGCGCCAAGGCCACCCCGCTCCTCAAGACGATTCCCGTTAATGAGACGGCCCACTATCGGGCTTGACAAGTGGTGAGAGTCTGATAGATTGAACAAGTAAGGTTTGGGGGTGAGCCTGAAATCCCCGCTAGAATTTAGGAGTCCAACATAAGAAACTCCTTGACAACCCGAAACTAATAAAATAGAAAGGATAAAATATGAAGTTTTATTTTAGAGTTCGATGTAGTCTAGCGGCCCCAGCCGGGATTGGGGCGGGAAAGTAGACCCACAAGCTACCGATTGGTTGCCCCACCTGATACGGGGCTTTAATGAAATACATAAACAAAAGAGTTTGCCGGGGTCTCAATAAAACCCGGCTTATCCCTTAAAAATTCTTTCCAATCTAAAACTCAGCACTTGCCTACCATCAAAGAAATGGAGTACCATGCCGCGAATAATCGGTTTTTTGAGGGGTGAATAGCCCAAGGTTTGTTTGGAGTATCGATTGTTTTTCATATGTTTTGTTTCTGTAGAATAAAACTGGTTAATTATTCGGCGAGTGTTGAGTTTTGGGTTAGATTTGCGCGCTAAAAATAATTTCTTGACTATTCAATAAAACCTGATACTTTGAATCCCATGAACGAAACTCAAAGCGTGATTGTATACCGTAGCAAGTGGGACCAACAAATGGATGAATATAAGCCAGAAATTATGATTGGAATTGGGGTTGTAATTTTGTTGTTTTTTTTAGCCATGACGTTTGAGGATTGGTTGCGTGCGCGTAAGGCGCGCAAGCAGCAAGAAAAACTCAGAAAAAGTGTAGGCTTGGACAGCAAGACCCGGGGGTGGTGAGGGATGAGGTAAAGTTTGAAGATAAATACTCCTTGCTATCCAAACCAATAAGTGTAATCTTTAAACATGAAACGTTCTAAACCGAACCAAACTTTCGGCATCCGTAAATCTTGGGGTGACATGAGCCCAGTCACCAAAAGGATTGAATCTAAAACAAAATACAATCGGGCGCGGGTCAATCGAGAAAACCGGGAAGAGTAGTAAGGTTAGCCCCGAAAGCAAGGTAAAAACATTTGATAGAGGAGTAACAGTAGCGATGAGCTACCCGACAAAAAATTGTGGAAAGTCCTTGCGTTTTTAGTCCGGTCAGTCTAACTTGTCTCCGTCAGCAAGATTAACGTTCGCTAAAAAAACAAAACTATGCCCGTTCAAGATACCAACAATTGGAGTGGAAACCGTGCCAGCCGTCGTGCCAACCCGGAGTTTTGGGCTAAGCGCGAGACCATGAAGCGGGCGGCTAACTCCCGCACTTGGGCAATGCAGGCTCAGATTGCCGAAGAAATCAATCCAAAGATTTGCCGGGAAGATTTGGAAGCCCGGTTGTCGGATTTGGGCATCACTCAGGATCCGGAACGCCCCGCACGGCAAGCAAACCGTCGAAAGACGGACGGAGGCGGGCATAAGGATGCAAATTCCTTTGCTTATTTCCATCCAGAAATGGGACGGCCGGAAGTCGGGGTGCGCATGGTGAGTGTTTTGAAGAGGGAAGAGGAACCGGAAGAGGCGCAAAATTTGGAGGTTGGGGTTGAAGAAGTTACGCCTGTCAATAACAATCTGGAGGTCAACCCGTGATTTTGGCCTTGATTTTGTTGGTCGGGGCGGTTATTTTTTTCAGAGCATAAAGAGCATTAAAGAGTCGCAGATAAAAGATACTTAAAAACAAACCCCACAAATTATGCCCGATAAATACGATTTGGCCATTGAAATTTTGACACGGAACCCGGAAAAGATTCGGGAGGCGTGGAACAATCCTCACACGGACGATGCGGGCTGTTTGTTTATGTTCGCGCACTATTCGTCCGGATGCCTGACACAAATTCGCAGGGATCCGGAAACCTACATGGGCGCAATTTCACAATCCGCCGAAATCCTTGCGGATGGCCGTATTCCCAAGTATCCGGCAAAAATTACGGTTGATTCTTTGCCCGTTTTCGCAGAATGGCAACGCAGGCTTGATGCTGAATTGGGACCGGACAGAAATGTTTTCCCAAAGTAAAACCTAGGTAGATTATGTGGGTTTGGTTAAAACATAATCTCGAAGATATAGTTTTGTTTTTTATTGTTTTCTTTTTCTATAGCTGGACCTGTCAACAAATAACGAAAACAATTTTCAAATTACTAAGACTACTAGCCCGGGGCATCGAACGAGAAATCACAGACATCCGTAAAAAAATATTGACTTTCACCACCAAATCCTCCATTCTCAAAACATGAAAGCTGCATTTCACAAGTACGTCAAAATCAATATTGATCTTTCGGGAGAGCGAAAGCTCGGCAAACGCGCCCATTACCTTCATGTTGTGGAGCGTGCGGATGGAATGAATCTGTATTTTGCCACGGATGGAATGGGTTGGGCGTTGAATGTCCGTCAAACCATGGCAATTGTAAATGAATATAAAGCGGGAAATTTCGAAAATTCTGAAGAAAACCTTGCGTATTGCCCCGCCTATCTCTAAAGTCTAGTCACGGTTCGTAACGCTAAAAAATAAAACACATACTTTATGCCCCCTGAATTTATTCCATTTTTTTCTTTGATTGGTTGGATTGGGGCTTGCATTGTTGTGGTTTTTAGTGTAGGGTGGTTTTTAACAAGTGATGGTTAATTGGCTCACGCCTCACAAATAAAAGAGTTTGCAGTTTAACATAAATCCCGATTAAATAACCTCATGAACATTGATAAAGAAATCCAGAAATTTAAAACCGAAATTGGCTTGATTCAGGTTTGGAGGGTTTGGCAGATTGGAGGCGGGCAGGGTTATGTTGTCACGATAGCTAGTAGCAACCGCAGCAACGGCAAAAAATTGTTTTCTCATGTTGACAAAAAGCGGGCCTTGTCCTATGCTTCGGACTACCGGGACGGCATCAAAATTGGTTTGAAAATTGGTTATGCTGTGGGTATGTGTCATTGAACAAAAACTTTCGGGGATCGGTAAAAAATACTTGCGCCATAAACTAAACCCTGATTTAATCACCCTATGATGATTCTTATTTATTCCCGAGCAACCCAAACTTCTGATCGAATTGTTTGTGCTTCGGCGGATCTTACCCCAAAGGGAGTGCGATGGTTTAGCCGGGAGGGCACAGGATTTATTGAGTTTGAAGAAGGAAAAGATATTTCGGTAATGAATGATTGACTTGGCCGCAGATTTAATCTAGAGTTATCCCATGAAATACAACGCTATGCTTTGTGGGTTGCGAGGAATCAAAATTGAAATGCCGAAAGAGGCAATTGAGGATTGCGCGGGGTCAGGCCCGGTGGATGATGCCGTGGAATATTGGGCCGACAGAATTTCGGTCCCGTCGATTCTGACCCGCGAATTGCAAGTGAAAATTCTACTTGAAAGTGGGGGTTGTGATCGGGAACATATTCATCTTGAAACTGATGCGGATTTGTGGAGAAAATGTGTCTGGATTGCCGCGTGTAACTGCAAGGAAGAAAACAGGGAAGAGTTTGAATAAAAATCTTTGACTTTATCCCTAAATTGTAGTTCAATCGTCCCATGCGACAAGCCATCGTTGTTAATGAACAAATTTTGGGATTGTTAATTGAAGGGAAATTTCCCTTTGTGGAGATTCTGCGAAGTTCAATCATCCGGGGCGGGCCAATGGGGGTTTACACGCTCCCACTCATTACGACAGAATACCGCCCAGCCACCAAAAAAGATTTTGACGATTATGGGATTGTATGGCATAGTGACTGGGTTGTGACGGAGCGAGCGTAATAAATAGACAAAAACATGAAAATTCGTCCTACTGATAACTGGCGGTTGGTTGGTCCTGATATTCGGCTTGACAAGACCCGGATTTACGATGCAATTCCTGCGACCAATCAGCCGGAATTTGAGGAGAAAAAGAAAATCTTTGCGCAAACGCCTCGCGGGTCAATGCTTTTGGAGTTGGGTGAATATGTGATTGTGGATTGAAAGGGCGGGGTTAAAGAAAAAACCAACAAAACCCTTGCATTCCAGCCAAAACACTTTATCCTCTACCCCATGAGTTCACAAAATGCGCCCCATCCTTTCACCAACCTCAAAATTACCTTTGATAATGGCAATTACCTGAAAACCGGATTCAACGGCACACTGGACGATGCCAAAAAATATTACTTGGGCGCAAAATTCAATTTGTCATCCAGTTTTGAAGATGGCGCACCCGAAGTGTTGGCTAAATGCGTGAGTGTGGAAGCGGTTTGAAAATCCAAATACAAAAACAAGGATAAAATCATGCTATTTGGCGTAATTATTTTTTGTGTTTTGGGCTTGCTCTTTTTCAAGGGTTGATCTAATCTTTCGGGCATGGAAAATCATTTTTATTCCACCTATATCGGGGATGATAAAGTTTGTTTGGTTTTGTTGCCTCATGATGCATATCGCGTTTCCGACAAGCTTTGGGCAATTGGGGATGGAAGGATGCGTAAGTTTTTTGTGGTGAATAAAACAATTGAGCAACAAGCCCGGGGACAGTCACCTTGTCAAGCGGTTTTCTGGGATAATTTTGTATTTGAAAATTTTGCGGTTGGATCAATAATTAGGGAGATTGTCAAGGGTGGTTTTGTCGTGACGCAATAAAAAAGTTTGGAGAAATCCCTTGCGTTTTCGGGTCCAATAACCTATAAAAAACCCATGAAATTACTATACGGCAAACACTTTGTTGCCAATTGGTTTGTGGAGGTTTGCGCTCGCCTAGGTATTGAAACCCATGATTTCGGGTTGTCGTGGGGAATCTCTTTTCAAGATAAAAATGAAGCCAATATTGCATGGGAACTGTTTTGTGAAGAATACAGACGGTGTTTGTGGGAAAGAATTTAAGATTTTGCCCTTGTATTCAACTTCCTAAACCTTTACCTTCATCCCATGCCAAATGAATTTGAAAACAATATTGTTTCCCTCTGGTTCTATCACAAAAACGATGCGGTTCGGGGGTTGCGCATCAAAGGGGTTTCTTTCGCGCATGGGGAATTGATTGGGCAGAGCATGGTTGGCAAGATGAGTATTGACTTGGGCGTGCCGGTTTGGCTAGGGTATATCACGGACGGCGAAAACTCCCGAGTGTTTCCCGCGCCCGTTAGCATTATTCCAGACAAAATTGAAATGCTTTTTCCATCGGATGGGACTCCTAGTTTTTAATGGGGTGCTTTAAAAAAAATGGAAAAGACCTTGCGTTGACCTAAAAAACCTGTATCTTGACCCCATGAAACGCTTCAAACTCTTTTACTACTTGGCCACGGCAACCCCTCGCCTCAATTCCACCATGTATATCAACGCAAATAACATGGATCACGCCGAACTAATTGGGCACTCCCTTGTTTCGCGCTTGACTTTGGAAGTGCGGTTTGAAATCTATTTGGGGCAGATTGAAGGGGAGAAAGACAAATTTGGGGTGCCAGAAGTTCGGCTTTTGCCGCATCCTCACGCCATCCAAAAATCAGCAAATATCTGAGAAAACACTTGCGTTTTGAATCTCCAACCCCTAATCTCATTTCGTCATGAATAACGTTCAATTTGTCAATCTCACCCCTCACGATGTCAATATCCAAAATTTGGATGGAACCATGATGGTGATCCCCCCGGACGGCACGGTTGCGCGGTTGCCAATGCATTCGGAAGTCAAGCAAATTTTGAATGGCGTGGAATTCCGCAAATCCACCAAAGGAACGGCAAACGTTCCGGATCCCGTTTCTGGGGTTATTTGGATCGTTTCCGCTATGGTGCGCGAAAGTTTTCCTGATCGAAAGGACATGGTTTCACCCGGCGAATTGATTCGGGATGCCAAGGGCAACCCCGTGGGATGCAAGTGGTTTGAAATGAACTAATTGGGAACGATATCCCTAAAAACAAGACAAAAAACCGTGGGAACCGGATAAAAAATCCCAAAAAATTTATTGCGCTGAATCTTCAAACCCTGTAGTTTGACCCCATGACAACAACGACAGCGGAATTCAGTGTTTCGGATTTCAACCGCACGGCCTTTCCTTGGGTGGTGGGGTGCGGGGGAACGGAGATTCCCATGGTTCGGAATGGGATTAAACATATTTACGTCTGGAACACCAAAACACAAAAGCACGGATATTATCTTTTTGGGGCGGACATCTTCGTAGGTGATGATTGGTTTGAATTGAATGGACACTGAATAAATTGGGAATTTTTAACGCAAAACCCCTTGCATCCTGAAGGAAAACCCCTTAGATTGATTCCAGACAAAGGAAACAAAACTATGCAACTTTACCTGAATAACAGTGGCCACCGTTGGATCAATTTGGTTGACGGCAACAGACGGGACCGTTTGACCATGGAAGACGGGACGCAAAAATCCGTCAAATACTGGGAAGCGATTGGAAACTGGGCCGTCCCTCACGTCCGGGTGCGGGTCAAGTGCGAAAAGACGGGAAAAAACAAGGAAAAAATCGTGGTTGCTCATCCGTCAAGCAAAAAAGATGGATGCTGGCGAATTGGGTTGGATCAAAAGTAATTTGAAAAATTCCTTGCGCTTTGGAGGTTAAAAGTGCATGCTCTTTTCCAGACAAAGGAAACGCCATGAAAAATAAAATCATTCAAGCGGCAATCGAAGCGGCAACTATCTACTGGCAATTTATTGGGGATCGTTCGGATACAGCCAAGATAATCTGGCACGAAGAGCAAGGTAAGCTAAAGATGGCTTGCCTTGCGGTTGGGGCGCAAACCGTCCAGTCCGCGATTGAAAACGCGGGTTTGCAAGTTCCTGTGTGCGTTAGGGTGGCAGCCAAAAACTAATTGCAAAAAACCCTTGCGGGTTGGGGGTGAAACCCGCATACTTCGAACATGACAAAGATATTCGAGACGGAAAAGGAGATTGAAGTTCTGGCGGACAACGGTTCCGCGATTTCTTGGACGAAATGCGAAAACCCGAAAGAGTTTTCAGTTGTCCGGAAAGAAGCAACTAGGTATGTCAATATGGGATGGAATGACTTGACACTGGAAGAGCAGATTGCCGTGGAAAAGTTCAATTGAAATCCCGGGGGTGAAGAAACTAAGCCCTTTTGTTTTTTTTGTTTTTTGGCTTGTATTTCTAAGCAACCCCTTTTATTGTCAACGCATGGATTCAAACATTGAATTGCTGGCCACGGTTGGAATGGGCGAAGTATTCAACCCTGCGGATGCCCCCGATGAGGCGGCATGGCGGGAAGCGATGGAGCAAGCCCCTAGGGAATGGAATAACCCAATGGTTGGGATGGATGAAGCAACCCGATAAAAATTCCAAAAAACCCTTGCCAGCGGGTGGTCAAACTGGCAGACTGATTCCAGCGAAAGGAACAAAATGAAAAACTTTGAATTTGAGTGCTACGCGGGGACAGAACGGAAAACGATTACCGTCTTGGCGAAGTTTGAATGGCAAGCAAAAATTCAGGCTCGGGGGCTGGCTTTGCGCGCAGGATGGAGTTTGATTGAACGGGACGAATTCGATTCAGAATAAAACCCTTGCGCCCGGTTTGCCCCTCCGGTATAAAAGGGGCAGACAAAAGAAAGGAGCAAACGAGAACCAAAAACAAAAGCAAAGAAAACCAAAGTCCGGTACGCTCCGGTAGAAACAAAAGCTTGACTAGGGAAAGCTAGAGGCGACAAAGCCAAAGGCGACCTGAAGGGTGGGGGACCATGGGGTGCCTTTATTTTTTAACGTTAACGCAAATTCCGGGGATTGTACCATATGCTTTTAGGGCAAGTCAAGAGTTTTTTCAGGGGATTTTTCGATCTGATTTTTACACCTTTGTCAAGACCTTTGTGGTGAAAACTATCAAAACAAATTTGATTTTTGGCCTTGTGTTTTTGGGATGCATGGGGCAAGCTTTGAACGTCGAAAGGATTTTTATGGCAAAAATGACATATTCAGAATTGGTTGCGCGAGTTTCCCGTCCGGGTGCGGTCATGGTTGGCTTGTCCACCCTGACGGATGCCAAAGCAAAGAAAACGGGAAACCCATTCGGGACCGTATTCAAGCAGGCCCGGGGAGTGGGCGTTGTTGGGGCGGATTACGAAAGCGCAGTCCGCAGGGAAGGGGAGCGTCAAGGGGTAAGCGAAGCCGCAGAATTCAAGGCTGAATCCCGCCCGTGGGGGCAATGGCTTGTCCCTTCCAAGGTGGCAACGCACAAAGGCAAGCTTTACCTCCGGACGCAATCCGCCCCACGCCAGCGGAAAACTTCGCCTTGGAAGATAAACGCCTACCGGGACGCATCGGGCAAGTTTCTTTCCCCCGATGCCGTCAAACCGTTTTTGCCCGAAAAGTCGGATTCCGCCCGGCAGTCCGCTGTTGGATTGGAAGAGAAGATTGAAGTTCGGGAATTCTGTTTCGATTCAATCCGCAAGGTGCGGATCGACGGGAAAACTTTTGAGTTGGTTGCGGATTGAAAGGAAAGGAAGGGGTGGGGCATCCTTCCAAAAACAAATTGAAAAACCCCTTGTTTTTTGAACTCAATTCTCTAATCTCTAATCCGTTGAAGGGATTAACCCTTGCGACAAAAACGAAAGTCACGCCATGAATACTAACATGCTTACCGTTATCCAGTCGATTCAATCGTCCGCCGTTGCCGCGCCCAAGACGGAACTTGTGCCTTGGGACTCGGAAGTGTTCGCTGGTCCTTTGTTGACCCCCCGGGGCGAAGTAATTCCCGGTATGGTTGGGGTGTACGCCAGCAACGGGGCATTTCTGGGAACGTATGCGAACGGGGAAAAGATTCTCCCCAACTTGGAACTTGTCACGATTTTTGAGGATGCACTGCGTTCTATGGGGTTGACGTGGCAACGCACGATTTTTTGTAACGGTTACACCTTTCGCGCCCGTTACGTGCTTTCCATCGTCGTCCAGACTCCCGACAATCGGCCCGTCAATCTGACGGTGGAGATTCAGAATTCCTACAACGGAGCATTGAAAGTTGCCGCAACCATTCAGGCTTTGCGTCTTATCTGCGCGAATGGCATGATGGGATTGTCGGAAGTGTTTGGTCTTTCCCGTCGTCATTCCGCCCAGTTGGATGCTTCAGGCATCGCTCAAACCATGGCCAGCAAGGTGGAAGAGGAGAGCGCAAGCATGGCCCAACTTTTCGAGACCATGGCGCGCCGTGCTATTACGCGAGACCAAGGACGCTTTATCATTCGCAATTTGAGCGGACGTTCTAGCAAGTTTCCGGCACGCGTAGCGCGTGAGGTTGAAACCGCTTTCAACGCAAATTCAAGCCCCGGTTCCGACGACATTGCAACCACTCTTTGGGGACTGTACCAAGCGGGAACTTTCGTCTTGTCGCGGCGTGAAACGGAAGGCTTCGCCATCGCCCCCACCCAAAACGCATATTGGGGCGAAGTGATTCGAGCCTTGGCAATGCCTAGCCTTGCCCCCCGTGGTCTGACTTGGGAGGCTATGGTTGCCCCCCGTAGTGAATCCGAAGCGTATCCCGCCCGGGGCGAATAGTCCGGACTAGGCCAGCGTCACCCGCTTCCCTCTAGGGGGCGGGTCTTTTGTTTTGTAGGCATCGCCTCGCCTCATTCTGTTTTCTTTCAACCTGTCAAGACCTATCTTCCCAAGCGTGTATTTTGTAGGTTTTTATACACCCCCCGCGTTATCGTTATCTTTTCGCTTGGGAATGGGGGTTGGCTATCACCATGGCACCCAAAACCGCAACCCTTGCAATCCAACGACTTGCGTTGGTTGGCATGGTTCTTGAAAGAGGCGTGGCGGGGCGTATAAAGCGAAAAACAGGCTCTTTTCCTAAGCTTAAGGGCAATGCATGGCAAGCGTGCTTTGTCAATGGGGAAAGTTTAGTTGTTCATTCATTACTTTGTTTTGTTGACATGCATGCGAGAGTGTGAGCGAAAGGGCAGGGAGTGCGATGCACGCAAGACGCATGCCAAGACGCTACGCTAATGTCGTGCCAAGTATAAAGAAAAGCATATGCTAATGCCGTGCCAAAGCTTGAGCGTGGGGTAAATTATTTATTATTTATTTGGTTGACAGGAGGGGGTGGTTTATGAAAAAATTCGTTCTTGACAAACTTTGGTCGGGCCGGGGGGTGCCCCGTAATTAGAAGATCAAAAAATAAAAACAAAAATATGCTAATCTTGAAGTATATTCTCCTTTACTTGTTCTCTTCCTTCTATATCTCTATAACGCTTCTTGTAACTTATCCCATAACAAAACATAATAAAAACCACAAACAAAACACTAAAATATGCTAATCTTTATTTATTAATCACTGTTATTCATCATTGTTTACTCTATGCCTTTTTCTCTATCTACTTAACCAAACAAAAAAAACTTGACTTTCACCGCTTATTCCTTTATTCTAAACGAACAATGCAAAACCTTATTCCTACAAAGATCATAGCCGCTGAATATATAACTAATCTACAAAATTTAGCCGCCCAACAATCCAACGTTGCGCGAATGCACAAACTTTATGAATTGGCCGCGCCTTTTGTGGAGTCGCATATTACATTCTGGGATGCAAGCTGGCATATTCTTTTAAGTCTTAGCCGGAAAAATTACTTGCATATTGTAGAGGAATATGCTAAACTTGAAAATAAAGAGGGTGGTTATGTCGGTAAAGAACATACGGTGCCGCCGATTATTCATAATGATTATTATGTGCCCCGAGAATTATTAGAGAAATATAAACCTATAAATTTAGAAAAGATTAATCTTGGTGAAACAGAATGCCCGCAGGTTACAAGTCGTACGGAAAAAATATTTGTGGGTACAGCGCGAGAAGTAACAGATAAAAATGTACGTATAACTATAGAAAGCCCGCAAACCATAATCTATACAGGAGAATAATATGAACGAAAACACAGAAGCCCAAACTTATATGCAACCCAAAGCTCAATTTCAAAACACAATCAGAGAGTTGGAAACAAAACTAGCCACAATTCTAGAACGAAATGCTAAACTTGAAGAAGAAAACAAAAAGATATTGGATAAAGCAACTAAAATAATAAACTCATTTCCGGACATTATTGATTGCATTGGCGGCGATGCTCCTGTTTTTGTGGGTTGCGATATAGACAGCTTTATACAAAAGAATCTGGAATCTGATGAGACGCTGGAAGCTACCATTTTAGCGTTAAAAAAAGAAATACATTCTTTTGGTGATTATCGGGCTGAAGATGCTATTTGGGGTTTCGTTAATAGATTCTACATAGAAGAAATGGACCCGGAAAGTAAAAATAGACTATTGAGTTTACTGCGCCACAAATATGCTTTTCCGGCAGATCAAGTATTACAATTCACATTAAATAAAATGACCGAGCACAAAACTATCAATAACAAAGAAAGTGTTGCCGATGCCGAAGGGAGTTTTTAATCAACAAAAAATCTTATGAATAAACAACTAGAAAATCAAGTTAGACAAATACTTATTAAAGAATCCGAGCCCGGTGGTTTAATCTACCAGCTATTAGAGCAAAACCAAAAACCAACTAAAACCGTCCCTAAAATAGACCCATTGGAAGATTTATTTAGTGATGTAAATGCTAAACTTGAAAGGGTTAAGGAATTAAACGAACAAAAAGGCCGGAACAACCTATTAGAATGCGCGTTGCTCCGAGAAAAAGAAACCCAACAAAAATACGAAACTACTTTATTGGGCTTGGTTAGTCTAGTGGGACGTTTTGGGGGTGATGAGGGAGCGATGGTGAATTGGAATTCAGAAGAGTTCGTTAAAAATGCTAAACCTGAAGAAGTAATAGAGAACGTTTATCAGACATTAAAAGAAATGGAAAAAGACTCAGAACAAAGGGTGGCCTTTAATTTTGCTGACACTTTAGTTTGCTCCGCTAAATTAGGTAAAATAACAATTCAAGACGTGATCAAATATTTAAAGGAATCTTATCCTGAAATGAATATCCAATTATTATTGGATATGAAAAAAACGCAACGCTAAGAAGAA
>JACCDR011033848.1_pt1 | contig 39622 bp, 37 predicted proteins | sample 7446431 | NCBI WGS metagenome assembly JACCDR01 (sample SAMN15323443, study PRJNA562643) | freshwater metagenome | isolation source: river surface water | place: USA:Blue River Watershed | collected 2017-08-17
CGGACCCTTGGTCCGCGCCCGCTTTTTTACAAAATCCCTACGACGTGTACAAAATCAATCTCACCTGCTTTACCAACTCCTCGAGACTCATATGAGCTTTGATGAAATAATCGAGCAATTTCTTTTCTTCATACGAACCAGCGATATTCTCAACATCATCCATAGCTGAGAGTATGACTACCTTGGCGTTTCTGCCCCATTCGTCTTCACGAAGCTTAGCTAACACTTGATGTCCATCCATGACGGGCATCATAAGATCAAGAAGAATCAGATCGGGATGTTCGGTGAGGGCGAGATTTAGTCCGGCTGCACCATCTTCCGCACTGTAGACAGTAAAACCAGCCTCAGTCAAAACTTCGACCATAGCCTCGCGCAAATCGGCTTCGTCTTCTACTACCAAAATCCGTTTATCCATGTGTTTAGTATATCACATTGGTGTGTTTTGAATCACTAATTGGTTAGTTTGCTCGTGTTATGATGCTAGGTAGTTATGGTGGTTACACTCGCGTATTCACTTTGGCGTTTATTTCGCATTATTGCTGTACTGCTTGCTTTGACAGCGGTTTTTGTGGCGGCGTGGTGGGTGTCGTCTTTGTTTTGGCCAGAGAGTACAGTACATATTTTGCTTGGTCTGTTCCCGATACTTTTGATGGCCTCTGTGGTATTGATCGGCAGTGACGATAAGGCAGTGCAAGCTTGGCATGCCAAGCAGCTCATGGATACCCGCGAGCTTTATTCTTCTCTTTACGATCTTAGTCCAGTGCCCTACCTTACTTTGGATAATAAAGGTCTCATCACTACTTGCAACATGGCGGCAGCGAGGCTCCTCGATACCAGCTTAGATGAGCTAAAAGGAAAAGAATTGATCTCGCGCCTATTTAATGAAGAAGACGAAACAAAAATGTCCGTTGTACTCGGGAAAATTGCTTCCAAGAGCTCCGTTTATGATGAAGAAGTGCAGATCAAGACTTTTGCAGACAAAAGTAAGTGGGTGTTGTTTTCGCTGTTTATCAATCAGACCTTTGACCAGCAGCTGGTGGCACTTGTCGATATGACACACCAAAAGCAGGTAGATAAAGCCAAGTCCGAATTTGTGTCTTTGGCGACACACCAGCTACGCACACCGGTGGCTGCTATTCGCTGGAATGTCGAACTCCTAGAAAGGACACTACGCGATAGCGCCAACGAAAAGCAACAAAACTATCTCTTCAAAATCAATCGTAATGTAGCGCGTATGTTGGCACTCATTAATGATTTTCTTAGTGTTTCAAAATTGGAGACGGGCAGTTTCTCGACCTTTAAAGAGACAATTTCTCTGCCGGAGTACTTTGCTACTATTGTTGATGAATATAGTGAGCCGATCGTGCAAAAAAATATAGCTCTCCAAACAAACTTCAACCCCAATCCCTACTCCATCACGACCGATAGCCGCTTGTTGCATATTATTGTTAGCAATCTACTATCAAACGCAGTGAAATATGTCCGACCAAATGATTCTATTAGTTTTACTTATCAAGGTTATGGTTCGGAGGTAGAGATTGTTATTGCTGATAGTGGTATCGGTATTCCGGCTGAAGAATTACCACAGCTTTTTAGTAAGTTTTTTCGAGCCAGTAATGCCAAGGAACACAAAGCTGAAGGCACTGGCTTGGGACTTTATATTGTCAAAGAGTCGGTCACCAAACTTGGCGGCACAATTGAAGTGACATCTGTAAAAAGTGAAGGTACAAAGTTTGTGGTGCGATTGCCGGTGGTGTAGGACGACAAAAGGCGGGCGGAGGCTTTGCCTCCGTCCGCCTTTTATTTCCCCTCCCCTACTCCGCTTTCTCACTCAGCTTCACAATTCTCACAAAACAAACATCTCCCGCTTCGTGATTCCAATTGTCTGGATTTTTTAGTGACCGACTAGGATCAGTCGGCATAGTGGCAAATTGTTCACCCTTGGCCTCGTAAGCAAAATTGGCACAGAGCTTAAAACCGTCCTCGGTCTTTTCATATATGTAAGCGGTTCTATTCTCGGGTGCTGCTGGCTGCTTTTCTTCTTTGTAAACTTCGTTTAGATCATTTGGTACTTTGCTTTGGCTATTTATATAGTCCTCTACTCGCCATTGTATCTGCTGCAGATCTTGGATTTGTTGTTCATCGGCACGATGAGCGCGGACTTCCTCACGACTATCAATCGAAGTAATGCCAAAAGCCACAGCGGCAAATACTACCAACAGAGCACCGATACCGAACATTATTGATCTTGATTTGTGCGTTAGCCAAAAACCCTTAGCATCCAAGACATAGTAGTGAACTGCGGCACCGACCACCAAGAGAACGGCGGTGGCTTTATAAATAAAGCGTTCGGTTATTTCGCCATTGAGAAATTGGTAAATGATGGTGACCAATGTCGAAAGAATGACCAAACCACCGAGGAGTAGAGACAAGTAGATTAGCCATTTGGTAAAAGAAACATAAGAAGCACCTTGGTCTTTTCTTCTCGCTTCATTGACTAAGTGTGTAAGGACTAGGTAGGTTGGGAAAAACACCACCAGCATAGCAATACCGAGTCTTATGCCATCAGCGGCACTTTCAATTGCCCAGTAACCCTCAAGACTGTCAGGAAATTTTATATTAATAATGCCAAAGAGTAAGGTTAATAAAAACGAAATAGATAAATAAAGAGTAATAAGCGCACCGAGCTGCATTACTACATTCTTCTGAATGTTTTGTGTCATATAAATTATTATACTCCTTTCAAATATAAAAAGGTACGCCGAGCCCTCTTAAGGGCTCGGCGCAAAATTCAGCACGACCGTTTGTTGGGCATGATCGCTCGGTGCCTGCCGATACAAAGAATACTCTTCAACAAACGGTAGCAGGTTCTGCGAGGCGATAGCAAAATCGGCTTCACGTGATGGCTTGTCTGCTGGATACCATTTGGTTCTGGTGTCCGTTATGCCAAACTCTGCATTGAGATTGACCCCTCCGCCAGCACCAAACTCCGATTTGGCGAGCAGATCTTCAAGGCACTCCATTTGACTGGTGTAGTTGAGGTCACCAATCAGAAGTACGTGCTTCTCACGCAGTCTCAAGCCGCTCTGGGCTTGTCTTATGGCTGCGGCAATTTGGGTATTTTGGATACGTCTTGGTGTAATGTCGATTTTCCCTTGCTTTGACCACAGACCATGTACAAAGACCAGTATGAGCACCTTCTTGCCTACCTGTAGGGTGAAGGTGTGTCCGACGCGACACCCCGGACGACCTCCGTAAAAGCGCCCTCCTTGCCAATCTTCATTGTTGAGCTGACCATTTCCGTATAGATAAAACGTCCTTGGATTTTTGGACGCTGCTACACCTTTCTTGACGAGTAGCATGTTTCCATATTGCACGGGGAGTTTGGATTCCTGACGGTCATGTAAGGCATTGGCAGTGAAGTGCGAGCTGAACCACACCTTGTGTGTATTGCTGACCAGCTCTTCGACTCGGTTGCCTAGCTCTAGGTCGATTTGACCGATGCGGTGACCCATCTTCTCGGTCTCGACAAACCTCTTCTTGAGTGGTTTTCTGGCGTAGTGGACCTCATTGAGGTAGAAGAAATCATGATGCGAAGCTTCGCTCACGATATATTCGACTACGGCATTTGGCGAGCCGAGTTTTTCGGCAGCACAGCCAGACCAAGTGTTGAAGTTGCCAACCGTCAGTCTGGGCATTGTTTCTTTGTTCAATTTGCCCTCCTGCGGCAATAGTTAAGATCAATTCTGAGCGGAGTGTAGCGTATTGGGGCGAATCTGTGAAGACTTAGCGGTTGTGACTGGTGTAGAGATTGGTCCACCACTCTGAGGGATTGCGTTCGTAAAGTACTTCACCGAGGGCTCTCGCTTCTTTTGTCTTTAGACGATCAAGTGGCTTGCTATCGACTTGCCCCTTTTTACCATCAAGCCAAATACGGGCTTCTTTGCTCCCCTGCCATTCGTATTCACGCAAAAGCAGTATTTGATCGAGAATATCAGCATCTTTAGCCAGTAGCGATTCTAGACTAGTACGCTCTTCGTATTCGTTTGCGATATGAAGTAGATCAGCAAAAGGCAGTGTGCCAAGTTGATCTTTGGTGATTTCATTTTCATAGACTTTCACGTAGCGTTTGTGTACCCAGTTGTGATCATTTGAGCGGATCTCGCCCATATCGTGGATGAGACACATCATGATGGTGCGATATGGATCGGCTCCAGCGAGCTTGGCTAAATGCCAGCCGATGATAGCGACACGATACGAATGTGAGGCGATAGTATCTGAAGAGTCCTCGACAAGGAGGGTTTGTCGGTGCATACGCTGTAGGCGACGCATCGTACCGACCTCAAAGAGAAAGTCGGCCAGACGATCATTGGGATTTGCTTCGTTCATAGATGAAGTGTAACATTAGATTTATGAAATCAGAAGATCTTAAAAAAGCCCCGAAGTTGTTTTGTGAAAGTATTAATATTGGTTTTACGCCCGAGTATTTTGTAGTTGGTCTTAGTTCTGGTACACAAGCTTCGATTTATTCCCTGACACCACAGCATGCCAAAAGACTACAGCAGTACCTCTCGCATCAAATTTCTGATTATGAAAAGGAAAACGGCGAAATAGTGGCCGAGTGGAATCCAAAGATCATTAGTCCAGTCCAAAGACACAACCCCCCGACGGATCTAAGTTAATAAAAAGCGGCGGAACTAAGTTCCGCCGCTTTTTATTACGCTTTAAGGTTCTGACTTTTAAATCTAGTTATTATTAGCAATAATAAAGTTAAAAAGAAGGGACCTGTTGCAATTAAGAGAGTTTCCCAATGGTTGCACTGGTATGATTGAAGCAAATATACCTTGTTGGGATCCCGTTCATTTCTTTCCGTGCAAAAGTATGTTTTGTAGTCAAATCTATTTGAATCAAATCCTTGGACTGATTGATGCGTTTCGGTTACAAGATAAAACCATAAGCATGACAAGACCAACAAAAGAAGTAATGTCACTCTTATAATTTTGAGCTTAGACATACCTAATTATATCATAAACTCAATCACATCTCCGTCTTTTACTATGTACTCTTTGCCTTCAATACGGAGTTTGCCGGCTTCACGAGCTTTGGCTAGCGAACCTGCGGCTACCAAGTCTTCAAATGTTACCACTTGGGCACGAATGTACTTCTTTTCAAAATCAGTATGAATGGCGGCGGCGGCCTTGGGACCAGTCGAACCAATCGGGACTGTCCATGCTCTTGTCTCTTTTTCTCCGGTGGTGAAATAAGACATCAGGCCAAGACGGTGATAACAAGCTCGTATCAGTGAAGCGACTCCACTGTCTTGGGCGCCATACTCGCGACGGAATTCATTTTTCTCGTCGTCGCTTAGATCTCGCAGTTCATGTTCCATACCTGCGTCTACCACTACGTATTCTGCGCCAGAGCGCTCGAAATAGTCCATTAGAGACTGCCAACGATCGTCGTTCTGTTCATCAAGATTGAAGGCGTCGGTCTTTTTGTTGCAGACATAAAGAAAAGGCTTCATGGTGAGAAGATGCAGTTGTTTGACGAGCTTCTTTTCGTCGTCGGTCATTTCAAGCTGATTGGCTAGTTGGCCATTATCAAGGTGGGGCTTGAGGCGTTCGAGCAAAGCTTTTTCTGCTACAGCGTCTTTGTCGCCTCGCTTGGCGTCGCGTTCGACATTTTGCAAACGTTTAGCCACTGTTTCCGCGTCAGCGAGTACTAGCTCGAGATTGATGACCTCGATGTCGCCAAGCGGGTCAATTCTTCCTGCCACATGGTGAATATCACCATCTTCAAAGATGCGCACCACTTCGGCGATCATATCTGTCTCGCGGATGTTGGCTAGGAATTTATTGCCAAGACCTTCGCCACTAGCGGCGCCCTCCACTAGTCCTGCGATATCAACAAACTCCACTACAGCCGGCAATATTTGCTGTGAGCCAGAAATAGCCGATAGTGTAGCCAAACGACTATCAGGTACAGCTACGACGCCGACAGATGGGTCGATAGTAGCAAATGGGTAATTGGCGATTAAGACTTCATTTCGGGTAAGCGCAGTAAACAACGTCGATTTTCCGACGTTTGGTAGTCCTACGATTCCCACACTGAGTTTTGACATATGGCAACGAGTGTAGCAGATACTTACAATAAATCTAGTGGTGTGTATTCACAAAAGATTATTTCTTCAGGAGCTTTGCCTAGTTTCTCTGCGAGGATGCCCCTCACCTCTTCTCGACCACCAAGCTTGTCAACGAGTCCTTTCTCCAAAGCAGTTTGGCCAGTGAAGGTAGCGCCAGTTGCCAATTCTGCTACTTTTTCTTTGTCTATTTCGCGGTAGCGGCTCACCAGCTCCACAAAGTAATCGTGTACTTCTTTGAGTTGCCCTTCAAGCAAAGTCTTTTCTTCTTCGGTGATGGCTTTGTATGGTGAGCCAATATCTTTAAATTCAGCTGAATTCAGCGGCACATAGGTGATACCCTCCTCTTCATTTTTCTGACTTTCCTCTAGATAAGACATTGTGACACCAATACTACCGACATCAGACATTGGTGAAGCGACAATGGTATCAGCCGCGGCCGCTATCATGTAGCCGCCTGAGGCCGCCATATCACCTACCAAAGCGACGTTGGGCAAAGTGAGATTGGCAATCTCTGACGCAATTGCTTCAGAAGCCACGGGTGTACCTCCCGGCGAATTGATCTCAAATACCACTGCTTCGACCAAGTATTCGGCTTCTGCGGCGTCAATAAACTCGCGCACGTCTTTTGGAGTGGTGGCAAATTCTTCGTACTGGTAGCCATTGCCAAATGGCATGATGGTGCCTTCTATCGGCATGACAGCAATATTACATTCACCATCACTGATACTAGTGACGCCAAGGGATAAAATGTACAGAGAAGCAAACAAAATGACGACAGTCACGACCACTGCCACTACCTTAAGAGCAACACTCAAAACCTCACGTCCAAACGAAACAGGCGGCATATTTTGATTACCAGTTTAAATAAGTAATGGTTAGCTGCAGAATACTAGCAAATGAGACCCATAGCAGATAAGGAATATTGATGTAAGTCACCCATGGAGCGTAAGGAAAAATCATGACCATCGCCACTATGAGTGAAGCAAGGACAATGATAATGTCGATAGCAGCTAGTAGATTGCTTTGTAGTCCAAATTGCAGTGGTGTAAAGATAAGATTGGCGACAAGGTTGATGGCAAATGGCAAGGCAACAAGCCAAGGAATCTCACCTTTTATTACTTTGTAAAAGACGTAGCCAAAACTGGTGGCAATCAGGATATAAAGTACCGACCAAACAGGGCCAAAGAGCCAGCTCGGCGGAGCCCAACTGGGCTTAATCAAAGTGGCATACCAAGTGTAAGTTTCCATGGATTCAGTATAACATATGGTGATTAGCAAACGGGTGGCACGAAGTGCCGCCCGTTTGCTAAATCAATTATTTGTTATCTCCCCTTCCGGCCGAGTGTTTCTACCTCACGTAGCCACTTCTCACGGACTATACTGTCTACTCGTTCAGTCGGACCAAATTCTGACACGGCACTGCGGATACCAGCAAACTCCAAGATACCGTATTGTATTTCATTGGTGAAGTCGCCGTATTTCCACCATGTCTTAAATGGTGAGTGCGAACCACAAAGAATAATGATGCGTGCAGTGCGGCCTGTTAGGTGCTTTTCTACTTGTTTGGTTTGCTTGTTGAAATTGAAAGCAAATCCTGGAAGCCAAAAGCGGTCAAAAAGACCTTTTAGCAGAGCAGGCATACTACACCACCAGTTTGGATAAATTATGACAATATGCTCTGCGTCACGAAATTTTTGTTGTAGATCGAGCAAGTCTGGTTCTAGATGTTGGATCTCTTTGTAGCCCTTATGAAGAATCGGGTCAAAATGTAAGTCGCCTAGATTGACGCGCATGACTTCATTCCCCGCATCTTCTGCACCACTCTGGTAATGATCAGCGACTACTCCAGTAAAAGAATCTTTATCGGGGTGACCGCAAAGAACAAGGATTTTTTTTGCCATATAGATATAGACAAAGTATACGTCAAAGGGGTGCGGCCATAGGCCGCACCCCTGTTGATTACTTCTGTCTACCGTCTGATACTGCCGTCTGGATTGAAACGTCCTACACTACCCGCTTGCATCTTGACCAACTTCTCGCGCATTTCAGGACTCATCGCTGCGAGGATTTCGCTTTGGTATTTTGGTAAGACTTTCATTGCAGCCGCGGTTTGGTTGTTGCCATTTACTTTTAGCTCGGCTTGGATTTCTTTGGCAATCTTTTCAAACAATTCAGGATTTTTTTGCAAAAGTTCGATAATCATTTGCTGTTGCTCAAGCGGCATGCCTTTCATTTGGCTTTGTACCAGCTTTGTAACAGCGTAATTTTTTATTTTTCCAAACATAGTTCGCACATATTAGCATAGATATATAAAAACCAACTGACTAGACATTGTATAAATAATGTGTTATTATAAGGATTATTTGCTGGATGTAAGTTTTTCGCTGTATGAGCGTAATAAAGACAATGACAAAACAATTTGATGCCTTTATCGGTAAGTTGGTAGCGCTTTTTAAACAAAAGCGCTCTTGGTATGTAGTAGCTGCTATTATCCTACTAGTTATTATTGGCCTTTTCTTCTTTGGTGGCAGTGAACCAGAAGAAGCTGCTGAAGTAAAGGTTAGCGAAGTTGAGGTGGAAAGTGTGGCCAATTTGGCTTCGCCGACGGCTTTTTCAGCTGTAGGTACTCTTTCTGCTGTATCTGAAGCCAGACTACAAACAGAAGCTGGTGGTCGCGTGGTCAGTGTGCCGGTCGCTGTCGGAGACTTTGTACGCGCGGGTACTGTCATTGCCACACTTGAAAACAGCAGTGAGAGAGCTCAGCTTCTCCAAGCTGAAGGCTCTTACGAAGCAGCTGTGGCAGCCTCGAAGCAAAGTGAAAGTGGCGAGCGTAGTGCTGCTGTAGCACTAGTTTCGGCTGAAAACGCTGCCAAGACTGCCATTGCTTCTTCATACACCAATGGTAAAGACGTACTTACAACATCAATTGACCGTTTCTATGCCAATCCTGATTCTGTCATACCGGGCTTACGTGTAGGTGGCGATACTCAATTTAGAGCGGCTGAGAGAAAAGCCTTTCGTGCGATTATGCCAGAGTGGCAAAGTATTGCTGGAGCAAGTGATAGTGCCAATTTGACCGCGCACATTGATACCTCTATCGCTAATACCAACAAACTGCTCGTTCTCTTGGACAGCTTTATCGGTGAGACCAGTGGTGCTGATCGTGATAAGACTTTAGATGGTTTACCATTGTCTTCATACAACGCCGATCTACTGGCTGCTCGTACTACACTCACTACATCACTGGCTAGTTTACAAACAGCTAAGTCAAATCTCATCAATGCCAAAGAAGCTGTTGCGAGTGCTGCTATTGCCGGCCCAAGTAGCGAAGTCTCAAGTGCAAACGCTCAGCTCAAGATCGCTCTTGGCGCATTGCGTGCCGCTGAAGCCAACTACAACAAAACCATTGTCCGCTCCCCTATCTCGGGAGCTGTTAATGCGCTCTATCTAAAAGCAGGTGAATACGTTTCTCCAAATCAACCAGCAGCTATTATTGCCAACAACAATGGCTTAGAGATAGCCACAGCCGTCAATCAAGACGATAGTCTAGCACTCAAAATTGGCGACAGTGTCAGTATCAACAAAACGGCGACTGGTACCATCTCTGCTATTGGTGCTGGTATCGACCCGAACACTGGCAAGATCGCCGTCAAAATTAGTATCGACGAGCCAAAAGATCTCAAAAATGGCGACACCGTCACTCTAGATTTTAGTACTGGCTCTACTACCGTGACTACAACCGACATCTCTTTGCCGCTATCTGCCATTAAGATGACTGGTAGCGGTCCAGTGGTATTTACAGTTTCTGATGAAAACAAATTGACTTCACAAGCGGTAGTCCTAGGTCCGGTGCGTGGCGGTATGGTGGTAGTCACTAGTGGTGTCACCAGAGATACAGAAATTGTTACCGATGCACGAGGACACAAAGAAGGCGAAGTTGTGACTGTCAGCAATCGTTAATAGCTAATTTTTCATTTTATGCACTCAATTTGGCTATTTTTGCTTCATAAGCGTGAATTTACGTGGTTGTTGATGGCGACCTTGATTGGTCTTGGTACTTACTGTGCCATTATTATTCCGAAAGAATCAGCACCGGAAGTTATTGTGCCGATTGGTATTGTGACCGTAGTCTACCCAGGTACAGGTGCGTCTGATATGGAGGAACTTGTCACCAACAAACTCGAAGACGCAATAGAAGGTGTCGATAATCTAGACAAGCTAACCTCCTCAACTCGCGATGATGTCACTACCATCACGGCCGAGTTTAATGCTAAGGCTGATATTGATAAATCGCTACAAGATTTGCGTGATGCTGTTGATGCCGCCAAGGGCGAATTGCCAAAAGACGCCAATGACCCGATAGTTACTGAGGTCAACTTTGCTGATCAACCCATTAGCATCATTGCTGTGTCTTCAGATTTGTCGCCAGCAGCTTTCACTGCTCTGAGTGAAGATTTAGTTGATGAATTCAAAAGCGTCGCTCAAGTCGGTGATGTGGTAGTAAGCGGCACTAGACCTCGCCAGATCCAAGTGTTGGTGAAGGAAGAAGCCTTGGCTGCCTACGGCCTCTCTATCAATGATGTCACAGCTGCTCTATCTCGTGGCAATCTTTCGGTGCCAGTAGGGAGCATCAATACCGATGGTATCGAATACGCTGTGCGCTTTGAAGGTACTTTAGAAAACGCCGAGGATGTAGAATCGTTACCTATTACTTCGGTCTTGGGTCAGACAGTGTACATTCGTGATGTTGCGACTATCAATGATGGCGTCGACAAAGAAAGCAGTATTTCTCGTGTCTCAGTTGATGGTGCACCATCAGAATCATCAATGACAGTTTCTATCTTCAAGAAAGCTGGCGCTGATGTGACTGCCGTCACCGACGAAATCAATCAGAAGCTCGAAGAATTACAGCAAGACGACAATCTGCTTGATGGTTCACAGGTCTTGGTCGTTTATGATCAGGGAGAACAAGTAAAGAAAGATTTGGAAGAGTTGGTAAAAGCTGGTCTAGAAACAGTAGTGCTGGTTTTCCTTTGTCTCCTACTCACTATTGGTTGGCGTGAATCAGTTGTAGCGGCTTTGTCTATCCCACTTTCCTTCCTCATTGCCTTTATTGGTCTTTACTACTCGGGCAATACTATCAACTTCGTTTCGCTATTTGCGCTCATTTTGGCGGTCGGTATTTTGGTGGATTCCGGTATTGTAGTGACTGAAGCTATTCACACGAGACTCCGTAAATACGGCAATCCGGTCGAGGCGGCTGAAATGGCTATCAAGGAATACGCGTGGCCTTTGATAGCTGGTACTATGACTACTGTCGCTGTCTTTGCTCCTCTATTCTTCCTCTCGGGTGTTACTGGTGAATTTATCGCCTCGATTCCGTTTACGATTATCTTTGTTTTGTTGGCTTCTATTTTCGTGGCATTGGGCTTTGTGCCACTTATCGCCATCAAGCTGACAAAAAGTACCAGCTCAAATCGTCTAGAAGTCTGGCAAGAAGAAATGACCGAAAAGGCGCAAGCTTGGTATCGCCGTCACTTGGTAAAGTTTTTGCACAACCGCAAGCAACAAAGGATTTTGTTGTGGGGATTGGCTATCGGTTTCTTTGTATCTCTGACTCTTCCGATGACCGGCGCATTGAAGGTAATATTCTTCCCTCCTGAAGAAGCTGACTTTGTGTATGTAGAAATTGAGACACCACAGGGTACACCTGTAGCGACTACCGACCTGACCCTACGTGCTATCGAAGAAGTGCTTTACGAAAAAGATTATATCGAATCATTCACTACTACCACAGGTTCGGGCTCGGCCTTTACAGGCAGCACTGCCGCTGGTGGTAAGTTTGGTAATATCACCGTTGCCTTGAGAGAAGATCGCACAGAAGACAGTTTTACTATTGCTGATGACCTACGCAAGGAGTTTGCTACTCTCAAAACTGATGCCATCATAAAAATCAGTGAACAACAAAACGGCCCACCAACTGGCGCGCCTGTCTTTATCAAGCTTATCGGCGAAGACCTCGATGCTTTGCTGTTGGCCTCCGATAAAGCCGAGGCTCTTCTTGCCGATATTGATGGCACACGCGATGTCGAAGCTAGTAGTAAGAGCAATGCTACCGAATTTGTCTTAGCTATTGATAAAGCCAAAGCTAGTGCGCTTGGTGTCGATCCCGCCACTGTCGGCGCTATGTTGCGTAGTGCAGTCTTTGGTGTGACCGCTACCACCCTAAGTAACAATGGGGATGATGTCGACGTGGTGGTCAAATTGGCCTTAGATGAAACAGCGAAAGACGTAGCCGCGACTCCAGAGATTAGTCTTGATACACTGCGCAATCTAGATGTCCGAACACTCTCTGGTACGACTGTGCCTCTTAGTAGCGTGGTGGTAGAAAGTCTAGCACCTGCCAGTGCCGCTATCTCGCACGAAGATAAAGATAGAATTGTGACAGTATCAGCTTATACGACTGAAGGTGTAGTCGCTGGTGATGTGGTAGCAGAATTCAAAACTCGCTTGCCTGAACTAGGTCTTGATGAAGATATTACTGTCTCATACGGCGGTGAAGCGGAAAACGTAAACCAATCTTTCACAGAGATGTTTATTGCTTTGATTGCTGGTCTCTTACTGATGTTGGCTATCTTGGTTTTGTCATTCAATTCGGTTCGCTATTCACTGTATCTGCTTTTAGCGGTGCCTTATTCATTGATCGGTGTTTTCTTTGGACTCTCTGCTACTGGCCTTGCACTATCGTTCACTTCCCTCTTGGGTGTGATCGCGCTAGCAGGTGTTATCATCAACCATGCGATTATTCTGATGGACTCACTCATCACGGCCAAAGCTTCTCATGGTGAAAGTGTATCCCTGATAGACAGAGTGGCAGACGCCTCAGTCTCACGCTTTAGACCAATTATGCTCACTACCATCACGACCGTGATTGGTATGGTGCCACTATCACGCATTTCAGATTTCTGGAGTCCACTCGCTTTTGCTATTATGTTTGGACTTACTTTCGCGATGATTTTGACACTCATCTTGGTACCTACTCTCTACTATCGAAACGAAGAAAAGAAAGCTAAGAAGGCAGCTCTCTAGTACATGAGCCAAATCAAAAGACGGTCGACCTTTTGGTCGACCGGCTTTTGATTTACCCCTGTCCTCCTTTTTCCTCCCTCTCCTTCTTCTTGGCTTTTAGGATAGCCATGGTGCCATTGACGATAGCAATAGCGAGCAGTATGAAAGCGGCATAACCAAGTAGAAACTGTCCGTAGCTGAAACTTGTGAGCCCTAGTGGCAAAAGTGCCGCCAATGTCCCGAGGGTATACCAGCTACCAGCCTGCAAAGCTGGCCCGACAGTGCTTGGCATGATCCGAAGTGTCATCAAAATGGCGTTGGTGTAAAGCACCGCCAAGATTGTCCATTGCGCAAAGAGATAAGGACTAAGAGCCGCTTCGCCGCGGTGGTACACATTGTAGGCTGTGAGAATAGACAAAGTAATAAAGATAGATACCATCGCTACTCGCAAAATGATATACACCAACCCCATCATCTTTCTCTCCGTCTCGTCTATTTTGCCGTCATTGATAGCGACAAAGAAATTAATAATCGCAAGCGTTGAACTCCCAACACCAATTGACATGGCAAAACTAAAAATAATTGCCAACAATATAATAAACATTTCCATATGCTTACATATTAACAGGTAAACTCAGAGCAACTCTTTCTTGCTGTGTATTGTTATAGTAAGTATATGCCAAAATCACACCATCGCCATTTGTTTTTTGATATGGACAATACGCTGTCACCAGCTCGCCAGCCACTTCTGCCAGAAATGCGTGAACTATTACTTTCTCTAGATCAAACCATCACCATAGTGTCCGGTAGTTTGGTAGAACAAATCGCCTTCCAGACCTCAGATTTGCCGGCCTATTATTTGGGAGTAAACGGCAATCACGCCACCGATATCGAAAATAATGAACTCTGGCGCAATCCCGACCTTGATGAAAAGCACAAAAAGGAAATAGCAGCCCATATCGACGCTATTATCGCTCTACTCGATCACGATCTAAATCCCGAATGGCACCCCATTGAAGACCGTGGCGCTCAGATCACCTTTAGCCCAATCGGCAACAGAGCACCCGTTGAACACAAAAAAGTCTACGATCCAGATCGAAAAAAGCGCGAAGCGTGGCTGCAAGCAGTACCATTTTACTCAGAAGACATAGTGGTAAAAATCGGCGGCTCGACCAGTTTTGATTATATTCACAAAGATAGGCACAAAGGCGTCAATGTCGCCCGCCTTATCAAGGAACTAGATCTTGATCCAGCCGAGTGTGTTTACTTTGGTGATGGTCTATATCCGGGTGGTAATGACGAGACAGTAATAGGAGTGATTGATACCGTACCTGTCACAAGTCATATTGACACATTTGAAAAACTCTTACGCACTTACGCCAATTAACTCACTTAGACTTTACGATGAGACTTATAGGTATACACTTAAAATAGTCACAAGCAAGGGAGACTGTAATGTATATGCCCACCATCAAGGCGGCAATCCTTGCCGCTCTCCTCTTCGTTCTTCTGTCCTTTGGCACCAAGGTGGTCGCAGAAGAAACTGCCAGGCCTGACATCAACGTGGTCTTGCTGCTCGATCAGAGCGACAGCACCACCAAGCACAATTGGCGCGAGATCCAGAAGCAAGCAGTCCTACGCTTCATCAAGGAGTATCGCCCCATCTGCGGCCGTATCGTTCTCTACCATGTGGCATGGGGTGAGAGAGCCGAACTCAGGGTCAGTGGTGTTTTGAGAAGCAAAGGAATGGACGACAGGCAGAGAATGCTTTTCGAGTATGCAGCAGCCTCGTTTGGCTACTACAAAACTACCGAGCCGGCCACTGCTGTCAGTTTCTTGTTAAGGCACTATTCGAACGATCGCACCATTGTCGTCTTTACTACCGACACTGGCACGAACGATGGCGACGACCAGAACTTATCTCCGCGAGTCAAAGACTACCCCGATTTCGCTGGGGTGGCTTTGGGCAATGCTGACTATGTAGAGTGGTATCTCAAATACCAAGTCATACCCGCCGATGGTGAATACTTCCAAGTTTTCGACGTCGACGGACTCTATCAGGTCATCAGCGACTTCGTGGCTGAGAAGGAAGCAGCGATGTGTCCGTTTAGTTGATGTAAGCATCAGAAAAAAAGGAACATCCCCCGCGTGCGAACGCGGGGGTTATGCTGTCTACAGTTTATGACTCTTGAGGACCATAAAACAGATCTCTCAAGTAGATGATGTAGTCACTGTTGCCGTGCTTTGCTTCTTCGTATTTCTGCACCAGCACAGCATCGTCAAAGTGGGCCCAGACCCCATGTTCTCCATCGTCAAAGAAAGCATTGTAGCCTTCAAAGCGGGAGTGTTCTGAGGGGATTTGGTGAATACCCTCATCCGACTTACAGTGGAGTCGTCCTCTGGCGAAAAACAGCTCACCATCTCGTAGAGATTTGAAGCTCACGAATTCAACCATCACTTCCTCCGGCCAAGACTTTATCTTAGTGCAGAATACACTAATAGTGATGTGTTTGCGAATTTTTATTTATGACGAATCGGTTACTATCAATACTAGATTAATTCCCACGAATCATTTTTCTGTGGTCACGAGTTTCTAATTATAATAGTTCGCTATGCTCCTATTCTAATAAGAACTCTCGACCCCGACCAGGGAATCGGTCACGCATCATGGATGTTTTATTTCGTACCTCATAAAACATCTCATTCGCCCGACCCGGACTATTCCAGCCCAGAGGGACCCCGGAATAGTCTTTCGATTCCCCTAGGGTCACACAACAGCAACGACCGTAACACTTGCGTGTTACGGTCGGCTGATTGTGGACCCTAGGGGAATCGAACCCCTCACCTCTTCCATGCCATGGAAGCGCTCTACCAAATGAGCTAAGGGCCCAGTGGACAAGATTCTAACACGTATAAAAAAGTCGGCAATATATAAAAAGTGGTGTAGAATGTGAGCAAAAGTACAAAAATGGAGTCGAACATGGAAGTTCTTCGAGTAAGTTCTCTAGAAAGAAGAGCCGGACACTGTGTTGCCTGTAAGCTCGTCGAAAACTACGGCGCGCCTACCCTACTTGTCTACAAGACAATTGTCCATCAGTGGGGTGCGGAAATGTATCAGGTCACTGTCCCAGAAGGACAAGCTGGCGAGTTTTCTGTTTTCCAAGGTCAGGAACTCTGTGTTTTTGTAGGCAGTAAGCTCTTTCTTCGTGGCGGTGATTAGGATGCGCGCTTCTTGAAGTGCGCATCTTTGCATACTTAAAGTATCAACATCGCATCACCAAAAGAATAAAAGCGATATTTCATTTCTATGGCTTCGGCGTAGAGGTCAATTAGACTCCTGTCACCACCTTTATCTTTTATAAAAGCCTCGACAAGACACATGAGACTCGATTTTGGTACATGAAAATTAGTGAGTAGCGAGCTTGCTAGAGTAAATTTATATGGTGGAAAGATAAAAATATCAGTACTATCAGCCACAGCCTGCCCTTCTAATAGCGCTACTTTGGCCGCCTCAAGTACTCGCAAGGAGGTGGTGCCTATAGCAAGAATATTCTGTTTTTGGACATAGGCGGCCTGTATCTTTGCGGCAGTGTCCACTCCGACAGAGTAAAACTCACTATGCAATTTACCAGCTACAAAATTCTCAGGAAAGATAGGAGCAAAAGTGCCCAGTCCAACTTGTAGGGTGAGCGGACACATTTTATTTCCTTTTCTTTCTAAGTGACTGACCAAGTCTTTTGTGAAATGTAGTGAGGCGGTTGGTGCCGCGACAGACGGATCGCCAGCAGCAAAAATAGTTTGATACTTAACTCTCTTTTCCTCTTCACTTTGACTACTTTTTAAGTAAGGCGGGAGTGGTGTTTCCCCCGCTTCTTCTAGATATGAAAAAAGCGCTTCTCTACCCTCTTTAATTTGTAGTAGCATGCTCTTGTCGTGATCTTCCAAGACAACAAAATGAAGCTTCCCAGTAGTGAGCATTTCACCGACCCGCACCCGCTTATTTACCAGTGCACGCACCTTCCCCTCTTCACTAATACCCTGATCGACCAAGACCAGCATCTCTATATCCTCACTGTCTTTAAAGGCCCTTAGACGGGCCGGTAGTACAGTCGTATCGTTGTAGACAATTGTCGAGATTGGCAAAATCTCCGGTAAATCTTTCACTTGCCTATGGCTCACGACACCTGTCTTGGTATCGTAGACAAATAACCTCGCAGTATCACGAGGCTCGACTGGTTCGTTGGCTATCAACTCTGGCGGCAGTATGTAATTGTAGTCTTCGAGAGAAGGCAATTTACTGAGACTAGTCATCTGAAGTAGTGTTGTGGGCATTTATTGAATTGAGATCTTTTGCTGGCTTGTCTTCGGTTTTTTTTGTTTCCTCAACTTTGATCATTGCGTACTTTGGTTTGATGTGTGGGATACGTGGGATAAAGATTGAAGCAATAGTCGCAATTATGGCAATTTGATGGTAACCAAAACCAATTGCCATACCAATAGCCCCGGCAAACCAAATACTGGCTGCTGTGGTGAGATTGCGCACAGTATTACCGTCTTTGAGAATAAGTCCCGCACCCAAGAAACCGATACCAGATACCACCTGTGCAGCAATTCGTGATTTGGAAGCAGGGTCAACTGTCATAGACATAAAGGTAAAAAGCATTGCCCCACAAATCACAAAAGCATGGGTACTGATGCCCGCATCTTTACCGCGCATTTCTCTCTCCGCTCCAATCAAAAAGCCAAGGGCAATACTAATAAGCAGGTCGATGGTAAAAACGACTACAATCGGATCGAGTTGCGTAAATTGAGCTAGTGCTTCTTGCATATTTGTACCTGAATAATACTTATTTAGAAGGATATTTCAAGTATTCGGGACATGTTTAAAATAGTGACTTTCTAGGGAGGATTTGTTGCTTATAGATTCAAATTAAAATTTCTGGCACTTAATAGATTTAATCATCAAGAGAAATTCACTGTGTCACTAACTATCGGCTTGATGTAGCTATGATAACGAGCGTCATTGATGTCTAGTTTATAATTGATTCGATTGATGATTACTTTGTATTTGTGATTGAGTTGTCCGCGAATATTGGTCAAAATACGAAACTCAGCGCTAGCAGCGGCTGGTATCTTGGTATAGAGAATGGTACCAACTGTGATTTTGGTCATTTTGTCACCTTTACCATCCACTTTGGCACTGACGATCTGTCCCTCATCGGTACCTTCAATGACATACATAAAGCCAGAAGTTTTCTTGCCTGAGGAAATAGACAAAGGAATGTACACGGCAGCTTGTTTGGCAGTCACTATGATTCTAATGACATACTGACCTTCTGCCTTATCTTTTCCATCTTTGACCCTTGTACGCTTAAAGTGACCCTCGTTCTTCTCGACTTTAACATTGATAAAATCATCAACACCAGCTACTTTCTGTGCCAACGCTAGTTGTGCTCGTAGTTCTTTTAGCTCTTTTTCAATATCTTTAATTTGCTGCTTCTTGGCAGCTGATATCTTTTCCATAAACTAATTATAAAATACATTTTTATAATTATTTTAGGCGGCTGTGATTAGTGTGGGGTTGTGGTCGAGATGTGTTGGGGTTTTAGAGTAACAAGCTCTTCTGTCGACAAAAGCCACAATATATGATATAACTCCAACAGACCGAAGACTGGCCAACCTCAAATCGTACAGGAGCGCACATGAACGATACATACGAACTACCTTGGACTGCTGAACCCGCCCAGCGCCAGCTTGTCGCAATCACACTGCTCTCGGCACTTCGTGATGAGATAGTGTCAGAAGGTGTCAAAGGACGTGTTGACCGATTTTTCGAAGAGTACGGAGATGCTGCAGGAAGCTACGGGATATTGGCTGCGCAACATTTCGGTGCAGACATTCCCATCCCCGTGAAAGGAATCCTGATGGCGCTCGCAGAGCGTATCTCCGACATGAGGATTCGTCACCACGAGATACCATTCACCGATGCGATTTCGCTCCCCGAAGCGTCAGATCTGGTTGCGAAGATGGCAGTAACGATCGCAGACGTCCGCGCCCTGAACGACGTCCTTGGCAAGTGATCAATTTCATTCAAGAAGTACAGCGACTCCGCCAACCAGCGGGGTCGTATCTTTTTACATAAAGTTCTATCGTACCCAACAGGTACTGAAATGTGGATTGAAAAATATGACTTCAAAAGCGAGCTGGCATCCTCGGTCTCGAACTTTTTTCCATCAAGCCCCACAAGGCCATTTCAGGTGACTAGGAAAAACTAAATCGACCCACCTCGGAATAGGACAATTTTCACGTTTAGGATCGGTAGCTTTAGATACGGCCAGAAACCAATTCCATGCAGCAAAAGACCAGTTGCTAGGAATGGGAGTAAATGAAATGATGGCACCCAAATGTTTGCGCAGTATATTTCCTTTCCAAAAAAGTACTCAAGTGGAAAATTTATAAGAACTTGCAGTATGTAAAACACTCCTCCACCAATAAAACTATTGAAGGCTGGGGTAAAACCATTAGCGGAATTGTAGTGGTGATTATGTCTCGTTAAGATTTCAATAACAATCCACAAAACTATAGATGGCACTACTACAAACCAATAGTTTGAAAATATATACGATATCCAAAACCACACCCCTGAAATTAGAGTGTGTGGGATTTCATTCACGATTGAACATACCTGGCCAAATACCTGATTATCCATACTTGTCGCATATATAACACTAATAATGCGACAAAAGCGACACTCATTTAACCTTGCATTTTTTGATGCCTATTTTTGAGATCAGCCCAAGCGTCTGGGCGATTTTTAAAGAAACTTTGAATTTTTTTAACATCCTTCTTTTTGGCTCTGCCAGATTTATTACTTAAAAATTCAAGTGTATTTAAATCAAACCTTGCATCAAAATTTCTCTGCTTTGAAATAACATGGAAATGAGCCGGATCGTGATCCTTAGGCCATACATGCACCTCCAGATCATTAACTGAGGTTACAAAATGTTTTATCCTATAGATAGTTCCGTCAGGAAGTACCTTCGTTGAATCAAGATACGTTTCTAGCTTTTGCTCAAGAGTTTGAGGCGTTTCAACTTCTTCAGTTCTAACGCCACTTTCAGGAACGAAATTTAAATACTCCATATATTCGCGCCACACTTCATTTTTTGCACCGTTAGGATACAGGTCAAATTCCTCTTCTGTTTCAAAAATACCTGTCACGACCAATAGTGCGTATTCGTCATCCATTTTTTCTACTTTTGCAGAAAGTAATACCCCAATCTGTCTATTAAAATCATGTTCTATTAGGTACGGGATATACTCACGATTAACTTTTGAAGCCATACCCTCAAGCGCTTCCACTGACATACGCTCTCTGTGTCTATCAATATGAGTAGTACTGGCTATTATGGTCTGAGTGAACATAAAATATTACTTATTTTCCATGATCAAATCTCAACTTTCGCTCAACCCTGTCTTCGTCACTTCTCTCTTTCTCGCGAGCTGCCATACTCTCTAGTGCTTTAATTGTCGATTTTGCATAAGCCTTAACTCTGCTGTTTTTCTTCCTTAAATAAGGCTTCAGAGCATTAGCCTTGCTCTGGTAAGTATTCGACAAACCATATTCACCGCTGACAACTCCTGTAGACCATATAGCCTGGTCAATCATTCCTTTCACCTTCTTACTGTCTGACATACCGATTACCTGCATGCACAAGTCAATATCAGCATTGTTGGTTGCGCCTAAACAACGCGCAGCGTTTAAAATATTCTTCTCGCCACCTTCTTGAAGTGCTCTTTTAACAATAGTTACATATCCTGCAGCACCCATTCGTTCAAATAAGTGGGTTATATCCCAATTGTACAAACTCCACTCGTTGGTCATGTTACCTAACAAAACAAGAGCTTTTTCTGAAAAGTCAGGATGGCCACTTATAAATTCCCCAAGCTCTGGATTAAGCTGAAATGGCACAGCGTCATACTTCTCTTCTAAAGCATCATATGTTGACCTGTTCTCCTTTAGCTTTTCCTCATGTCTAATACGTGACACGATGACGTCAAAGATTAAGTCCAGATCTGTTTTTCCTAACTCTAGCAACAACTCTTGACCGCGCCACTCTAGACTTCTAATTTTTACTAGAGCTTTTTTAATTAAATTCTTAGTAGTAATACTGAATTTTTGAATATCAAGATCACCTCTATGTGCAGCAAATCCTAGTTGATCCGTATAGTATCCAAATAAATCAGAGTTTGACTCAATTTGTTTTCTGATAAGCGGTTCGATTCTTCTCGGATTCTGCTTGTACACATGGCACAGAACATCAAACAAATTAATTTTGAATTGAATCGTCGCTTTTTCCTTAATGAAATCAAAGCCACTATTCTGATTCACTACATTTGAAAGATAAGTTATGTCTTTCGTACGTAATTTTGTCTTGGAATCATCAGGAACACTACTGTACATGGATCTGACAACAGCAGTAACTAGATTAATGTCTTTCTTGCGAAGCGATTTTTCAGCATACTTATCACATAAATCTAATCTACCGACAGAACGGAAACCACTAACAAAAGAATCTGAGAAAAATAGAAGTGACGAATTATTGCTAAATGCTCGAGAAATAAGTCGGTCTGCTATGTTTGATTTCTTACGTGACAAAACACTGATAAAATTTTTGAATTCTAAAAACTGCCACTCGTCGATATATTGACGTTCTTTGGCTATTTTTTCTAAGATATCAAGCCACCGATCAAAAGATGAGTTTGTCACACTCTCAACTAATGATTCAATGTTATCTCCTTGTGTATCTTCTCCCTTTTTCTTTTCTTCTCGTTGATAAATTCTAGAGTTACCGACGAGTATCCTAGCGATTCGGTAAAAAGGATCGTTTATTATTCTATTCCTAAACTCCACAGCTTCATCTCCACCCAAATCCCATTCTGGCCACCAATAAAGTCTTGATTCAATCTTTTCTACTACAGCAAGAGGGCCAATAAGTCGACGGCCGTCTGAACTGTAAATCAACTCTTGGTATGCAGATAATATTTTATAAGCGTCACTTCGAACCATATCTCTGACCTTTTCATCTACAACATTATTGGGAGTTCTAGTGGCTTCAGATAGAGGTCCTATTATTTTTAATCTAATATCTGTGCGACGTGTATGTCTGTATAGAGATCTAATTTGGTTTATAACCTTATTTCTAATTTCTTCTAACCCTTTGCTGACAGGCACTGCGCCTGAATGAAATGTGATTGTATCTTCAGATGTCCACTGCGAACCTTCTACGTCACTACTAAGCAATTCTTTATATGCAGCAACTACGAAATCAATATTGTTAATTTGCTCACGAGGTGTCCATTTGTCTATAAACTTAAGAACTGCTTCTTGAGGATAGAAAGTTCTCACTTGAGTGATGAAATGGTAATTATATCCAGCTATTTTTTCTAATACTTGTATGGCCTGTGTCTTAATGGAACCATCTCTACTCTGTATCAGTTTTGCTAATAATTTTAGTATTTCATCAACTTTGTAATAACGAATTCTATCAAGGAGTTCCAGAGCACCTGATTCAACGGCATCATGTGTTTTTCCTTTAATTGCATGATCCCCAATCATACCTAAGACTTCAGGATCAGAAGGTTCTTTTTCAAAAACAGCTAGTAATGTTTCTAAAATTTCAGCAGGTTTTTTATCGGCAAAATTTTCCATCAAGCCGAACATTTCAATTATTTTGTCGTTTGATGATACATTTACTTCTTTGGATAATTCCATTTCCAAAAGATTGCCAAACTGTCTCATCTGCTCGTAGTCTTCGTATATCAAATCCAGCTGAATTGCTGCTCCTTGAATGTGTTGATGTAGTTCCTTGAATTTTGCCCGCAATCTTTCTAAGCCCAATTCTTTTAATCCAATTTTCCCACCACTAGGCTTATAAGTTATGTCATGCTCAATTTCAGACCATGCATGAAATAAAGATGAGGTAATTTGTAGTTCACATTTTAGTCCTTTATATTCAGAATATTCAGGTAAGTTTAATCGAGCATCATCTAGAGCGATTATTACGTGTGTTGCACGGTAGCCGTTAGGTTTTGATTGTTCCTCGACTCTAAGTATGGAGTCCTCACCAAGTTCATCATTTAAATCCTTTATGAAAGCCTTTCGATCTCGTTCAAGATAGAAAATTATTCTTGCACCTGCCAGATCTTCCACTTCGTCTAGTTTCTTATAAACTTTATTTTCATCACGTCTTTTTCGCTCGATCTTCTCATACAATCTATCCACGCCTTTAGCTCTACAAGAAACCATTTGATACTTGCGATCCACCTTCTTTGCTAAACGACCAACAATACCGCCAATTAATTCTGAAAAACTTTGATACTTAACCTGAGTGTCAATATATTGGTTTACTAGTTTGGTTGCATTTTTATCCCGCTGTACCATACCTATATTTTATCACTTTTGCCTAAAACATTGCTTTGAGGTGGAGGAAATGGGGATACGTCCGTTAGGGGGGAAATGGGGATACGTAAAATAAAGGGACAGGCACATTTATCTCATAAAATTTGTGCTTTAGTTTTAGACACCATGGATTCTGGATTGTTTTTGTGCTGGCTGTCGGGGACGATGTTAGAACTCTTTTGACCAATGTAGTTCCATAGTTTTTTGCACAAGGCTATATCTTGTGGTATAAAGATTACCTCATTACTCACAGGGAGACGACAATGGGACCTAGCTTCACTGACCTGGCCTTCATCGTGATCGGCTCGATCATGGCTATCGTGGGATGCGTTCTTTACTTTGCCATGGAAATCTGGCCCACACTTCGTGGCGACAGCACCATTCTTCCGACCTCCGTGTCGCTCGCGATTTCGTTCGGCATCGCCGCCGCAACCAACGGACTGATTGTCGGCTACGGCATCAGGATGTCGCTGGCGATGGTCATCGCGATGTCAGTCATCATGGTCGTGAGCTTGGCTTTGGCATGCTTCCACACATGGAAGCTCTACAAGCTAACATACGGCAAGACGAAAATGGTCTGACTGATTCTACTCCGAAAACTGGAAAGCTCCGGTCTTCGGGGTTTTCTTTTTTAAAAAATTTGTGCAGGCTGTGTGGGACACTAACCTAAGTGACTATCTGATCGTCTAAAAATTGTAGGTGTTTCGGCATTTATTGTTGGTCAAGACGTTTTTGTGGTCACGAGTTTCTAAGTGTTCTTAGCAACAAGTTGCTTGCGAGCACTAAGAACTCTCGACCCCAGCTCGCGGTTTTTTCTTTTAGGTAAAGAAAAAACATCGCTGCGCTTTCCACCGTAGCACGCAAGCAATATTTGATGTGAACGAGAGGATTCGGTCACGAGTCACAAAGCATATTATTTCGCATTGCTCATAATCTGCTAAGTGCTCGCGACCCCGCCTCGCTACGCTGCGGCTTTCGAATCCTCCCACACCCAGCCGACCATAAAAAAGACCAGTCAGATGACTGGTCTTTTTTATGGTCGTGGACCCGAGAGGATTCGAACCCCCCGCCTCCTCAGTGCAAATGAGGCGCTCTACCAAATGAGCTACGGGCCCAAGTTTTGTGGGCGCGACACCCACAAAGCTGGCGTATATACTACGCGTTTACAGCATTCAAGTCAATAGCTAGTTGCTAGATTCAGCCATTTTCCATGGCTCTTCGGCAGAGACTGAGCTATAAGCCGCTACTGCTAGCATATCACCGTTCCAGACAGCATTTGATGCGTCTGTTATAGCAGTAATAAGCTTTGCGCCATTTACACTCACAAAATGAATAACGTTGGCCTTGGTGTCAAAGACAAAGTTTGTACATTCTGGATTTTCAGTTTGTTGCTCGCAGAAGTAGACATAATCGCCACTTGGTGAAGCGCTATATGAAGGCAAAGCCTTGTGTAGTCCCTGAGTCGAAAAGCCCTCCACATTGTCACTTTCGACAATATCAGAGCGGAGTGACAAGACAAAGCGTTCTTCCCCGACCTTGGCATAAAGTCGACCATTCTCATAGCTAACAGGTTCATCGCTAGTTGGCATATCGGCAGCATCAGCATCCATTTCATCACTTGGTGGATTGCCAGTAGGTGGCTCATACCCCTCAAAATCAAGTGGTGGAGTCTCTGGCATTGGTGGCACATCAGAAACCAATGTGTCGTCGTATACCATTGTTGTGTGCTGTGCATTATTGATCCCAAATGCAATTAGTCCACACGTAAAACCAATAATAAAAGATATTACTACTAAAACAGCCTTCTCGTGTTTTGTGCCTTCTAAATCCATATGAATTTAGTATACCGCTTTATAATACAAATTAGTTTTGGCTAAGTGGATAGCAATTTGGTAAGTCTCTCCGCTAGGTACACTTCTTGTTCGCCGAGAGTTTGTTTGGGAGATGTTTCAATGGTAATTTTTACCGTATTACCTTTTAGCGTGACGGTCGGACTTTGGTGCAGGACTTCGCTGTGTACTACCACGCGACACAAAAACATAAATCCTTCCAAGTAACTAGCAAAGTCTTTGGTGGCAGTGACTTTATGGTCTGATTCAAGTATAAAGTATGGTTCAAGCTTTTTTAGACGACGCAATAACTGTTTGCTTGGTGTAGGAGTCTTTTTGGTGGAAGTTTTAGCCATATTTTTAACGAACTTTAGCTGTGCGCACGAGATGCTCAACCAGCTGCACAAAAGGCAGACCAACAGCTGCGGCGGCTTTCGGGAAAAGCGATTCGTTGGTCAAGCCTGGCAAAGTGTTGATCTCCAAAAAATACACACGACCGTCTTTCACAATACAATCGGTACGGGAATACTGAGTGAGTCCTAGTGATTTATGCACAAAAGTAGCCAGATCGGCGATTCTCTCCTTTTCTTCATAGCTAAATCGTCCTGGGCAAATCTCGGTTGTAGCGCCGTTGTATTTGATATCTGCTGAAAAATAATCATGAGTCGGTGGCGGAACGATTTCAATTGGTGGCAAAACATAGACATCGGTATCACGAAAATTCTCCAACACACCACACGTTGCCTCTACTCCTCGTATGCGTTCTTCCACCATACACTCATCAAAATCCGCCAAGACAGCTTTTAGCAAAGCCTCTAGTCTCTCTGGATTATCTACCATATGCACGCCATGAGAAGAGCCTGAGAAAACCGGCTTTATCACATACTCTGGGCCAAATGTGCTCGTGATGGCACTCACTACTTCCCCAAGTTTATCGATATTCTCTCTGGCGACTTTTATATGTTTTGGCAAAGAAATGCCGCTTTCCCGCAAGTGCCTTTTGGTCGCATCTTTATTGAAGGCGACGCTGGAAGGAAAAGAATTGCTGCCGGTAAAAGGAATATGGAGTCTTTCGCAGATACGCTGCACGGTGCCGTCTTCACCATAAGCGCCATGCATAGCGATAAAAGCCACATCGGTGGTAGCCAAAGCCTTCTCGGGAGCCTTTACCATGCCGTCGACAATCCATTCACCACGTGTAGAGACAGGGATGTCGATCACATGATAGCCAAGTGTACGCAGTGCATTTATCACCCCCATACCAGTTTGCATGGAAACTTCGTATTCACTACTAGGGCCACCTCGTAGCACTGCTACCCGTGTTTTTAGCATACAAATATTTTAGCACACTGAAATCACCGCCAGTAGTTATTGTGGGCTATTGGCTGAGTTTTTCTTTTCTTTGTTTTTGCCTGAAGTAGGTGATGGCAAAGCGGTGGGCTTCAGCATTGCTGTGTAAGATCTCAAGCTTATGGGTTTCGATTAGCTGATTGCTGCCAAGCAGGCTTTTGGCTTTGTGGCGTTCATCTTTGGTGACAGCTACTACTGGTATCGATAAGTTGTTTTCGGCTATTATTCGCTCAGCTACGCGTTTTTGGATTTGGTTTCCATCTACGACCATCAACTGTGGCAGCGGCCACTCGCTATGACTAAGACGCCTTTGCAGCACCTCTTTTAGGGCAGCTCCGTCATTGGCGTCCTTTAGGGTGGTAATTTTAAACTTTCGGTATTCACTCTTTTGCGGCTCGCTGCCCGCAATCACTGTCATAACACCGACCATGTGCTGTCCTGATTGATGTGCAATATCATAAGCTTCGATACGGAAGGCTTTTTCTCTATCGGCGTGACGTTCGGCTTTGATGAGGGCAATGTCTTGAATATGTTCTAGAGCAAAAATCTGCTTTTTGATCCGACCCGCTTCCTCAAAGCGTAGCTCTTTAGCCGCCCGTGTCATGTCTTTGTTGAGCTCTTTTAGGATTTGCTGCTTTTTGCCTTCAAAGAATAGCTTGAGATGGCGAATTGTCTTATCGTACAGTGCTTTGTCTGTATGATTTGGGTAGAGGCCTATCTGACGATTGAAGTCGATTTTGCCACGGGCAAATTTTGTTTTTTCACTGCCGATCGGCTCTTTGGTATCGTAAAACTTAAAGAGTTTGCGCACGATTTTGAGTGCCTCATTTAATAGGCTACCGCTCGGAAAAGGGCCAAAGATGTATTTTATCTCTTTTTCTGTGTACTTTTCGGTCAGATCTTTTTCCCGCACCAGTAATACTCTTGGCCAGTCTTCATTGGTGATTATTAAATGGTTGTATGATTTGTCGTCTTTGCTTTTGGTATTGAAATGCGGTTTGTGACTACGGATAAGATTGGTCTCGAGTATTAGAGCTTCCAGTACACTATCAGTAGCCGTCACTTCTACGGTCTCTGCTTCCGCCACCATATTGGCTATTAGTGGTGAGCGCTTTTCGACTAGGTCTGTAGCAAAATAACTGCGGACACGATTTTTGAGTGAGGTGGCTTTGCCGATATAAAGTATCTTTTTGCGGGCATCAAGAAAATAGTACACCCCTGGGGCTTCTGGCAAATCTAGCTTCTTTAGATCTGACTTTGTCATAGATAAAACACTTTAGCATAAAAATTTTGAACCGCCCTAACCGGACGGTTCTTTGGTGTCAGCCATGTTCAAGGTGTGCCCATGTGGGGAACTCACCCTGTCGTGCGCCGTTTGGCGGCGGCTCCTTCGGAGTTTTGCAGGATGGCGCTGGTGGTTGGCGGTCTGACATATCACTCTCCCTTGCTGTTCTCCGCACATTTTAGCACGAAAACGGGTCGCCCAAAGGGCGACCCGTGCGCAAGCTGTCAGCTTGCCAGTTTCAAAACCGGAGGCTTCCGCACTGCGACCTCAGTCTTCGGTTGCGGCGGCCAAGCTTCGCGGCGTCGCACGGCCGTCCGGTAGAGGCTCATGATGGCAGCCGCCTCGAGGATAGACAGCTGGTAGTGGCCCGCCAAAATCGAAATTGCCGTCCGTCTGTCTTTTGCCGATTGGCAATGGGGCTTTTTCGGGATATAGAGGTCCCATTGACGTACCCCCGTCGAGGCAAAATGCCACAACGATGACAGTTTCCCCTTCTTCTCCAGCTCCGCCTTCAGCCTTGCCTTTACCTTCATTTCTTACCCCTTCGTTCAGCGTTTCCAGCGGCAAGCTTACCTCAAATCAAGTATTTTTACAACACCTTTTTTAGATAGCGTCCAGTATGGGATTTAGGGTTTTCGGCCACTTGTTCTGGTGTGCCTTTCGCTACTATCTCTCCCCCACCAGCTCCACCTTCAGGGCCGATATCGATGACGTAGTCGGCACACTTTACCAGATCAAGATTGTGTTCAATCACCATCACAGTATTGCCCTTATTTACTAATTCTTGAAGAATCTCGATTAGCTTGCGCACATCATCATAATGGAGACCAATAGTTGGTTCATCAAGCAGGTACATAGTCTTTTGCGTGTGCGGCTTGTAAAGCTCTGAGGCGATTTTTACCCGCTGCGCTTCACCGCCTGAAAGAGTGGTAGCGCTTTGTCCTAGTTTTAGGTACGACAATCCCACATCAAGTACAGTCTTTAGTCGTTCTTCTATAGCGGGCACATCTTTGAAAAATTCATAAGCTTCTTCGATGGTCATCTCGAGCACTTGGTGGATATTTTTCTTTTTGTAGGTGACTTCAAGTGTTTCTTTGGTAAAGCGCTTACCCTCACATACGTCACACTCCACAAAGACAGTCGGCAAGAAGTGCATCTCGACAGCTATTTCACCATTACCCTGACAAGCTTCGCATCGTCCACCTTTGACGTTGAAAGAGAATCTCCCCGGTTTCCAACCACGTGCTCTAGCTTCGCTACTGGCGGCAAAAAGATCGCGAATATGTGAAAAGGCTCCAGTGTAGGTGGCTGGGTTACTACGTGGAGTTCGTCCAATCGGTGACTGATCGATCAAGATTGAGCGTCCAAGATACTCTGTACCTGCAAAACTAGCACAGTTGTACGTCTTGGCCGTGCGGTATTTACGTTCTAGGCGTGCTTTAAGATTCTTGTCGACAATTTCATACATAAAGGTCGACTTGCCCGAACCAGACACACCCGTCACACAAATAAGACGACCAAGAGGAATATCGACATTGAGGTTTTTGATGTTGAAGGCTTTGCCACCTTTTATCTTGAGAGAGCCTTTTTCACTATCACGTCGTTCAGGAATAGGGATGCTTCTTTCATGACGGAGGTACGCAAGTGTAGAGGATCCAGAATCATTTTTCTTGGCCTTGAGGAGAGTTTCAAGCCAGCCAGATACCACTACCTGCCCGCCGTGCACACCTGCTCCCGGCCCGATGTCGACAATATAATCGGCAGCATAAATAGTGTCTTCGTCGTGCTCTACTACCAAGATGGTATTACCCAGATCGCGTAGTTCAGAGAGTGTCTTGATCAAGCGATCGTTGTCTCGCTGGTGAAGGCCAATTGTCGGCTCATCTAGTACATAAAGTGCACCGACCAAGCCAGAGCCGAGTTGTGAGGCCAGGCGAATACGCTGTGCTTCACCACCAGAGAGAGTATTGGCGCGTCTATCGAGTGTCAGATACTCAATACCGACATTATTCATAAATTCCAGCCGCTCTATCACCTCACGCAGAGCTGGCCAAGCGATTTCGTGTTGGTGTTTTGAAAGCTTGAGATTTTCGATAAAAGCTGTCGCTTCTTTAACGGTCATGGCTGTAAAATCGACGATGTTAATGCCAAGCGATTTGTCATTACCACCGAGAAATACACGCAGGGCTTCCTTGCGCAATCTAGCGCCATTACAGACAGGACATACATCATTTTGAAATATCCCGACCACACCAAGGCCGTTACATTCTGGACATGCACCGTAGGGCGAATTGAAAGAAAATAAGCGTGGCTCAACTTCAGGGAAAGACGAACCATCCACTGGACAAATAAACTTGGCAGAAAGCATACGACTACTACCATCTGGACTTTCGATCTTGACCAAGCCACCAGCGAGACTAAGTGCAACTTCGACTGCTTCAGACAAGCGCTCGCGTGAACCTTTTGGGTCGTCGGTAAATTCACTAACAAAAATTTCATCAACCAACACATCGATATCGTGTCGCTTGGTTTTTGATAGTTCAATACGTTCGCGTAGCTGTTTGACTTCCCCATCAATTTTTACTGTTTCAAAGCCTTTACCAAGCAGGTCATAAAGCAGCTGATAGTACTCGCCTTTGCGACCAACGACCACGGGCGCAAACACAATCACGCGGCCTTTTGACACCTCAATACCCAAAACCTTCTGACTTTGCGCTTTGGTGGCCGTCTTCACTTCTCTTGATTCAATAGAATCAAGCACTACTCGCAAGATCTCATCTTGCGACATTTTTTGGATTGGTACATCCACATCAAGACAATATGGCTGCCCGACGCGTGCATAGAGGATACGCAAGTAGTCGTAAATTTCGGTGATGGTGGCCACGGTCGAACGAGGATTGCGACTGGCGGACTTTTGATCGATTGATATTGCGGGTGAGAGACCGGAGATCTCATCAACATCGGGCTTTTGCATTTTATTCAAAAACTGGCGAGCGTATGGCGAGAGAGATTCCACATAACGGCGCTGACCTTCAGCGAAGATGGTATCAAAAGCGAGCGAAGACTTGCCTGATCCAGACGGGCCGGTGATAGCCACCATCGCCCCGCGAGGCATCTCGACCGTAATATCTTTGAGATTGTGGGTACGTGCACCCCGCACGATGATCTTTTGTGATCTATCGTCCATGTTGGTACGGATTACTTTCTTTTCGTCTTTTTTCTTGTCACCAGTGGCCATAGATGTAAATTACCCAAAAATCAATAAATAAGGCAAACGCCACTGCGCGGAGGTAGTGGTCGGATACAGTGAGTATAACAAAAGAAACAAATATAGGAAATACAAAAGAAAAGCCGCGTCGCCAAGAAGGTAACGCGAGCTAAAGCGTCGGGACGGAGCCTCAAGGAATTACCGAGTGCACGTTGCCAAATATGGCGCGGTGAATTCCATGGGCGGAAGCTACCCTTAGGACATGCCTCAGTACTGAAATAGATTCAGTAATTTGGCTGACCCGGTCTACTCAGGTGTCTCTGGACACGACTCCAGATAACCTGCGTCCCGACGCTCTTTTAAAAATAGCATGCAATTGCCAAATTGTCAATAGATAAATTACCTCCCATTTTCTAGCTTTTTGGAAGTGAGATGACGACATTGGTACCAATGTCTTTGATAGATTCGACACCAATGGTGCCTCCAAGAGAATCGACCAGACGTTTGGTGATCCACATACCAAGGCCAGTGCCAATAATTTTTTTGGTATCAGAATTTTCTACACGGTGAAATGGTGTAAAGAGGTGCTGTTGCTCTTCGGCACTGATGCCAGCACCGGTATCTTTTATACGAATCTCTAGCTTATTCTTCTGCCATTCAGTTTCGATAGTGATCTTGCCACTCTTGGTGTACTTGATGGAGTTGCTGGTGATATTGGTTATGATCTGTATTAGGCGAGCAGGATCTGTATTGATTTCCAAACGCTCTTCTTTGTTTGCAAAGCTAAGCTCTAGACCTTTTTCAGTGGCCAATGGTCCTAGCTCGTGGACAACTTGATTGAGAGTGTCTGCCACATTATGCAGTCTCTTCTCCACTTTTAGTTGCCCCGATTGGATGCGGGCGATATCCAAAAATTCGCTAACTAGATCGATAAGTCTTGTGGTGGCTTTGTCTATTTCAGTGGCATAGAGACTGGCTTTTGAGTCCACTGCCTCACTTTCAATGATCATCGAAGCATAACCCCGCATAGCCGTAAGCGGTGAACGTAGTTCGTGTGCGATCATATTAGAAATCTGGTGCTGTTCACTGATCTTTTGTAAAGCGTCTTCATAACGCATTTGGTAGTCGATACTTTTAATGAGCCAAAGCGCTAGCAAAAAGAGAAAGAAAAATGCCACTGCCAAAAGCGCATAAGCATACCATTCACGTTCAGCGATCAGATCATCAAAGCCGGAGAAATTTTGGACTGATACGATGTAGTAAGTATCTAGTGTTCCATCTTCAGTTAGCGTACTGGTGGTCTCCCAGTATCTTTCACCACTTTCAAAAAACTCATAAGCAATCGGCGTATCTGGAGAAATGAGTGCACGACGATACGTCTCATCTAGATTATCATTCGTCCCGATCATTTCTTCATCACTGGCCGCCACAATGGTCACAGTTTTGCTATCAACAGCCTTTGCCACCCAAAGTAATGAGACATCAGGATTGCCAGTTTTTATGCTACTGATGAGGGTCGAAAGTGCGGCCGTTTCTTCGTTTGTAGGTGTGGAGGCAATAATGGCTTTGGCTGAATCATGTAACATACCGGTGCGAGCCCGACTGATACTGGTGTAATTGACACTAGCAGTATTGAGAAAGAAGTACATCACATACGCCAAAAGTACTGGAAAGACAAAAACCAGCAGAACAACAAATATCATCTTTGGGTGCGATAGGAGTGAGCGCACGCCGTTTAGCAATAAAGACAATGGCCTTTCCATACTTATTTCTGATTCCTTCGCTTTAGCAAATCAAGCTGATAACCGAGGTACATAAGTATGAGTCCTGCAAGCATCACCATACAAGCCAAAATTAACAGTTGTACTATTGGGAGTTCAAAGGTAGAAGTAGCGATAGTTGCTTCTGGGGCCACTTCTTTAATGGCATCGGCTGGCGTAAAGGCCTGTGCTTCTTTCACGAAACGGAAAGGTTCACTCTTGGCTACAATCGAGCCGGTATTGTCGGTGATACCCACGTACATTTCGTGTTCACCGTCTTCTAGATCTTTATCAAGCTTATAGACCCAACTACCGTCATCCTCGGTCTTTAGTGTCACTACTACTGGTGTACTAAAGATATAAAGTGTTACAAAACTGTTTGGCAGGGCTTTGCCACTGACTTCGGCTTGTGCAACCACTCCGTCTTCTACCGGACTACTTTCAGTGATAGGTAGAATTTCATTCACTACCAAAACATCACTACGCACCAGACCGGCGTCCTTTGGTGATTCATACACAAAACTAGCTTCTTTGCTTGGGTCGACAGGATTGAAGCCAGAGAGAATCTCGCTTCCGTCAGTAAAGCCATCACTGTCTGAATCGGCAATAAGTGGATCGGTATTATAAATAGTCTTTTCATCAAAGTCAGTAACACCGTCTTTGTCACTGTCGAGACTGATAGTGCCGGCGGTGCGTTCAGCGATTAGACTTTCGATTTGTTCAGTTCGCTTCATCAAGCGTGTAGCGTGGGCTTCGAGCTCGGCCATCACCAACATCGCTTTTTCATCATCGCTATCAGCGGCAGTGTTACGTACAAAATTCAACAAATCAGCCTTGGCCTTTTCTATCGCACTCTTATCTTGGCTGCGCAAAGCAACACCATAGCGATCCAAATAGCCTTTAAGATCAACTTCACGCTCTTTCAGGATTATTAGGGTGTTTTCGTTTAAGGTTTGCGGCTTAATAGTTGCAGGATTTGATGAAGAGGCAGATTGAAGGGTTTTGTCTGCAACAAACTCCTCTACTTCCTTTTTAGTTTCTTCGACTATTGGTAGTTGTTTGTTTATAGCTTCAGTGATCGTTATCTGTTTTGGCGCTTCAGCTGTTTTGACCGGAGTACTACTGGTAGCCATAAGTTTATCCGTCGTTATAGCTTCGGCTTTAAAGACTGGTCCGACTAATGATTTCAATACACCGTCAGCTTTGTATCGGATGGAAATTTGATATTCGCCCTGTGGCAAAGACGCTGTGTCCAAGCTGTAACGCCAGTTATTATCTGAGACACGCTTGGCTAGTCCGCTAAACTGTGGCTCGACTTTTACTTTGTCGCGAAGATAGAACTCTACGAATTGTAAATTGACACCAGAAACTTCATAAGCTTTGTAGCGTGGAAGCTCGGTCTTTATTTCTTTAATGACAACGATAGTTCCTTCAATGGTAGTTGTGGCGGTTGAGGTTGCTTTTAGTGTGGTAACTGAGGTACTGGCAATAATGAAAACTGGCCCAGTCTTCAGTTGTACTTTTTCGTCTACGGTGTAGCGAGCTGCCAAATTATAAGTATTAGGTGGCAAACCCTCAGTACTAAATTTGAAATAATATTTACCAGCCGCTGGCGACTCAATCGATTTTATCTCACGAACAACCTTGTTTTCTCTATCACGCAGCAATACAGTCGGTACTGGGGTGATATTGGTCGTTAGATAAAACTTTCGATAAAGGCCATCAGCAGTTACGCTAGAGAAGTCTACCGTGGGAACGGTAACACTTGAAGCACTTGAGGTACTTGTTACTTCCTGATCAAGACTAGCGCTTTCCAAGAGAGCTGGCTGTTCTAGAGTAATAACAAAGCTGGTATCTTCAAAGATCTGTCCTTCATATGTCGTACGACTAACTACTACATATTGACCAGCTGGAACACTGCGAGGATCAATTTCAAACTTCCATGTTTTGGTGGTAGCTCCACTAAGCAAAAGTTTCAACGGCTTCTCGAGTCCAGTTTCGGTATTTCGCACTAGTGCCACCACTTTGCTACCAGTAGAGTTTCGTATTATTACAGGAGTGGTTTCTTTAATTAGCGATTTTACGTCGTAGATGACTGTTGGTTTTGCTATTGTTGGAAGAACACTAGCTGCCTCATCTACAGCATCGATTTCCTCTTCATCAACTATCTCAGGCAAGTCACCAAGGTCGTCTGTGGTTGTACTGCCTATTACTTCCGCCTTTAACGCTTGTAGCGACGGCAAAGTATAGGTAACAACCACCAACGCCATAATAGAGAGCACACCAACACAGGCTACGATTGTGCCTGCCACCATAGCCAAACGAGATTGTAAGTGGGTGTGATCTGTCCCCTTTTCTAGCATGGTTTTATTTTACCTCGCCAATTAGGATAAATGTTATTTTCTATGTTGAAAAGAAGAAGTTATTACATTAAAGTCTTCTTTTCTCTCTTTGGTTTCTTGTTTGAAGTCTGTCCTTCCAAGTAAGCAATTTCGTCGCGGATGATGGCCGCTGTTTCAAAATCGAGAATAGACACGGCATCTTCCATTTGCTGACGCTTTTCCTTTAGGACTTTAGCTGGATTGCGCTTAAAGAGCTCCATATCGACTTTGAGCATAGTATCGACAGTATTGTCGTGTTCACTGCGTAGTTGGTCGGCAATAGACTTAATTTCCTTGGCAATGGTCGTTGGCGTGATGCCGTGTTTTTCGTTGTAGGCTAGCTGCAGGGCACGGCGGCGATTGGTCTCATTGATAGCATAAGTGAGAGCGTCGGTCATTTCGTCGGCATAGAGAATCACTCGTCCATTGACGTTTCGCGCGGCACGGCCAATGGTCTGGATAAGAGCGGTCTCGCTGCGAAGAAAACCTGCCTTATCGGCATCAAGTATCGCCACTAGTTCCACTTCTGGTAAATCGAGACCTTCGCGCAAGAGGTTGACTCCAACCAAACAATCAAACTTCCCTTTGCGGAAATCAGTAAGAATCTCGATTCGTTCAAGCGTCTCTACGTCACTGTGAATGTATTTAGTCTTTATATCGCGTTCGGAAAGAAATTCAGACAGGTCCTCAGCCATCTTCTTAGTGAGCGTAGTCGTGAGCACGCGAGCACCACCCTCAATCACTTTTACTGCTTCTTCAATAAAATCTTTGATTTGTCCTTTGTACTCGCCTACCTCAGTCACCTTTCGTAAGTCTATGAGCGGGTCAATGAGACCTGTCGGACGAATGATCTGTTCAACCACCGATCCTTCTGCGACACAACGGTTGATATCAACGCCACGGAAATACGCCGCTTGGCTTTCACTGCCACTAGCACTTTTTTTGCTAGCAGTAATGGCATCTTTCGGACAACAGTGTTCAAACTCGTATTTACCAGGGGTGGCTGAAGTATAAATACATTGACCGACTCTTGATTCAAATTCTTCAAAACGCAGCGGGCGGTTGTCTACAGCCGACGGCAATCTAAAACCAAAATCTACTAACGTATCTTTACGACTTCTATCGCCAGCGTACATTCCTCCGATTTGTGGCAATGTCACATGAGACTCATCAATGATAGTAAGAAAATCAGCCGTACCATCTTCCTTGTGTGGGAAATAATCCAAGAGTGTATATGGTGCTTCTCCTGCTTTGCGTCTATCAAAGTGACGTGAGTAGTTTTCAATACCATTGCAATAGCCGACTTCGCGAATGAGAGCCAAATCGTGTTCAGTGCGGCGACGCAAGCGCTCGGCTTCAAGTATCTTCCCTTCAGCTTTAAACTTGGTTAGTTGTTCAGCAAGCTCGAGTTTGATGTCCTCATACGCGACTTTTCGCTCGTCTTCGGGAGTCACAAAGTGTTTGGCTGGGAACAAAAAGAAGGCTTCTGGTTCAGCAATAATCTCGCGGGTTACGGCATCAATTTTGGTAATAGAAGATATCTCATTACCAGAAAAGCCCAAGCGATAGATCACTCTTTCATTAGTCGGCATGATTTCGACCGTATTACCGATAGCGCGAAATCGCGCCGGTGTAAGATCGGCATTGGTACGTTCAAAATACATATCGATAAGTAAGCGCAGCATGTCGGTACGATTTATCTCATAGCCGCGAACAAACTTCTTATGTTTCTTTTCGTATTCAGCTGGTGAACCAAGTCCATAAATACACGAGACTGAAGCAACGATGATGACATCTTCTCGTGTGAGAAGGGCTTGGGTCGAGGCATGGCGCAAGCGGTCAATTTCTTCATTGATCTGTGCTTCTTTTTCGATATAGGTATCACTGGTCGGCATGTAGGCCTCTGGTTGGTAGTAGTCGTAGTAAGAAACAAAATAATGTACGGCGTTGTTTGGAAAAAAGTCACGATATTCTTGCGCCAGCTGCGCTGCTAGTGTCTTGTTGTGGGCGATTACGAGGGTGGGCTTTTGGATTTGCGCTATCACATTGGCGGCTGTAAAGGTCTTACCAGAGCCAGTCACACCTAAGAGAGTCTGGTGGCGCAGACCAGAGTGAATACCCTCTACCAATTTTTTGATAGCTTGTGGCTGATCGCCCGCGGGTGTCTTTTCGGTTGAGAGTTCAAATTGCATAGCTATATAAGGTTGACAACTTTGGTTATGAGAGTATACTTTAATAAATTACGACGGAAAAGACCCGACAGGTGTTTGTGCCTTAGGGGCTTTTTCTTTGCTTATACTCAATGAGAGACTTAATATCTGCTCGATCTAAATAATCAAACTTTTCACCGCCGAGTTTTTTATATAATGACGAACTGTTTTTGGTGTTAGGAAACAAAATCTTAAGGAAACGCTCCTTTGAAATGAGATAATCGACAAGTTTTTTATAGTCACCATCACTAGAAACAAGAAGGATTTTTTTAAAGTCATTGCTTTTATCTATAAGATGCTTCATTACTAAAAAGACAATATCGGTATCTACATTACCTTTCTTTGTACCAGCCATTACACTTGAATGTTCACGAAAAACCAAAATGAAACCAGCTTTTTGAATAGACGTATACAAATCTTGTTTAGATTCATCAATAAAACCAAGATGGTAATATGCATCTGATATTTTATACTTGTCTTTTAGGTAAATGCGAAACCTCACCAAGTCAATTTTCCAATCATTTGCTGTTGTGCCCAAATACAAATTCTGTCCATCAATAAAAGCAATATTGTCCATTTTGTGTATTATAACATGACTACAGCAGTCATTACTTTGTCAATAGCTGCTCACGTAAATTCTTGGTGAAATTAGTGATGAAGTTTAGGTTGTGGATCGAGGCGAGGTGTGGGCCAAGGATTTCTCCAGCGCGGAAAAGGTGCGCTACGTAAGCCTTGGTGTACTTCCCTGCAATATAGCCAGTCGAGAGTGGGTCGAGAACGGTGTGGTCGTTTATATATTGGGCGTTGCGGAGATTGAGTTTTTTGGTCTCTGGATAGGTGAAAGTGCCACACGGTGTAGTGATCATCTGGCCTGTATGGACATAGATGGTACCAGTACGGCCAATGCGGGTAGCGGCGACACAGTCAAAGGTATCACAGCCTTGCAAAATGCCTTGCACAATATCTTCTGGCTCACCAATGCCAAGCAAGTGACGTGGTTTGTCTTCAGGCAGAATCTCGTTGACGACCTTAAGTGAATCGCCGAGGTCTTCTTTACTAAAACTGCCGCCGATGCCAAAACCATCAAAATCCATATCGGAGAGTACACGGGCACTTTCTTGGCGCAAGTCCATAAAGCGGCCGCCTTGTACCACGCCATATAGGCCTTGCTTCTTTAAGGCTTCATAATTTTGCTTATGTGCCAAGATACTGCGCTTGGCCCAACGATGGGTGCGATCCATGGCTTCCTTTTGGTAGTCATAGTCAGCAGTCGGGCTGGTGCACTCATCAAAGGCAATGATGATATCGGCACCAATGGCGTGCTGAATATCGATACTGCGCTCAGCGGTAAAGCGGTGCATAGAGCCGTCGATGTGTGAAGTGAAGGTCACTCCTTCCTCGTCTATGATGCAGAGCTTACCGTGATCTTCGGCAAACTTTTGACTATAAACATTTAGCCCTTTCTTGACCGGCATTTGCGTATCATTTTCTTCTACTTCGCCTTTGGCAAACTTGGTCACACCTTTACCAAACGCCGCACCAAGACTAAAGACTTGAAAGCCGCCCGAGTCGGTCATGGTCGGGGTTTGCCACTTGGTAAATTCATTAAGGCCCCCAGCCGCTTTAATGACTTCGTGTCCTGGTTGAAGAAAAAGGTGGTAGGTATTGGCTAGAGTAACCTGATTGCCGACATACTGGGTGAGGTCTTCTGGCATGAGACTCTTCACGCTGGCTTTGGTGCCCACTACTACATAAGCCGGTGTTTCTATATCACCGTGCGGTGTATGGATAACGCCTGCCCGAGCAAGATTGCCCTTACCCTTAGCGAGCACTTCAAATGATACTGGTCTGTCTGACATATATGAGGAGGAGTATAACGTACTTTAGATGGTTTTGAAATGGTAAAGCGGGGCGGCACCAAAGGTGC
>JACCDR010496239.1_pt1 | contig 39596 bp, 55 predicted proteins | sample 7446431 | NCBI WGS metagenome assembly JACCDR01 (sample SAMN15323443, study PRJNA562643) | freshwater metagenome | isolation source: river surface water | place: USA:Blue River Watershed | collected 2017-08-17
CTTCAACGGCGCGATGATGCGCGCCGTCCTCGACGGGTCGAAGACCGTCACGCGCAGGCCGGTCAAGAGCCGCAAGCCCATCCCCGTTGACGCACGGTTCGTAGCGATGTGCGCCCGTGACGCCTGGTTCGTGTCCAGCCAAGGGCAACAGGCGTTCATCCCCTCTCCGTACGGTACCGCCGGCGACACGCTCTACGTGCGCGAGACGTCCCGCGCGACTTTCGGCGGGCACGTCCGGGAGTACCGCGCCGACTACCCGACTCCCGCGCACGAGCCGGGCGGCCCCAAGTGGACGCCGTCAATCCTGATGCCGAGGACCATGTGCCGCCAACTGCTGCGCAACACGTCGGTGCGCGTCGAGCGCCTCAGCGCGATCGACGACGCGGGTGCGCGGGCGGAGGGGTTCGCCGACCGCGAGGCGTTCATCGCCGGCTGGCACAAGCTCTACGGGGCCGGCGACCCTTGGGTGTGGGTGATCGGGTTCAAGAAGGAGGACGTATGACACCGTGGCAACGAGAGCTGCTCGAGGCCTTCGCCGACGCGTTTGAGACCGCCTGGGAGTTGACCGACGCGATTCGCGCGGCACTGCGCGAGATCGATCGTTTGGGGATGATGGTCGACGCAGGGGATCCGCGGATGGAGATGTTCGAGGAGTTCTCCAAGGAGTTCTCCAAGGAGGACGACGAATGAACCGCGCCGAGGCAACCACGATCCACACCGCGCTCGCACTCGCGTGGCTATGGCACGCCCGCGGCCACCGCGCGATCGCGTGCGAAACAGGCGTCTGCGGCGACTACCTACACAAGCCAATGGATGGGACGTGGCGCGTCGACGCGATCGGCGCGACGGTAAAGCGTGTCCGTCGCCGGGGCGGTATCTACGAGGAGCTGTGCGCCGTCGACGTCGTCGAGGTCAAAGGCACCCGTGCAGATCTCAGGCGTGAAAACCTCGAGGCCGGGAAGTGGGTAGCAATGGCTACCGACTTCACCTGCTGGCTGCTTGTGTCGGCCGATTGCCGTGACGTCGACCTCGCCAGCCTGCCTGAGCGGTGGGGCGTGCTTCGCGCGAACGACGCCGCAACGGGCGTCACCGTCGTTCGCAGGGCCGACGACCGCCGACGGTCACTGTCGACGCGCGAGCTCTTCGCACTGGCATGTACGTCGGTCAGCGGACACCTGCCGAATACGGGCATGATGCCCGGCTTGCGTCGGCCGCCGCTCGAGGAACGGATCGCCAAGATGAGCGCGGCGCTCGTTTGCGACGAGGTGACGCGATGATCCCGCCAATCGATCACCGATATGGAGCACACTGGCCTCAGCCCGACCACACGATCTGGCTGATGGACGCGACGCACGTGATGCTTCCTGAGTCGCACTGGCAAGCGCTGAACATCTATGACAGCACACTGCCCAGCGGTCAGTACGTCGGCAAGGTGTGGCGACACGGGAAGATGGTCGCCTGGTACGACACCGACCCGGACCCGGCATACCTCGCGATCAACAACCGCGAAGCGATCGTCGTTCCCGACGACGAGTTCATGCGATGAACACCCTGTTCGACCTCGACGCCTACCGCGACGGCCGCCCCGCCCCGGACCCGACGCCAGCCCCGCCACCCGGCCCGCGCGACCCCGGCGTCACACCCGCCGAGTGCATCGACGCCCTGCGCCGGCGGCCCGACGCGTCGCCGTTCTGCGGCGGGCGTGGGGTGTGCATCCAGCTCGAGCCCGACCTTGTGCTGCGCTGGGGCGCGACGGTGCGGGTGACGGCCGAGAACGCGCGCGCGGTCTGCGCGCAGGTGACGGTGCGGTCGCACACGGGCGAGATCCGCCGCACTCAGCGGGTGATGCGGGCCACGCATGACCTGCTCTCGTGGCTCGTGCGGTTCGTCGCGGTGCCGTTCAGCGAGGAGCTCGAAGCGCAGCTCGTCGACGACTGGGATCAGGCCGAGCTGCTGTGAGGCGCCCAGAGCAGCGGCCGCCCAGGGCGCTTGACGAGCTCGCCGCGGGCGGCTGCGCGGTGTAGCCGCAGGCCGGCGGTCGCGACGGTCACGCCGAGGCGTCGCGCGACCTCGACGGTGGTAGCGCTGGCGCCGACTGCGGCGAGCAGCTCGGCGGTTTTCGGGGGACGGCCGGGGCCCGGGCCGGGCTCGGCGCTCACAGCCCCACCTTGGCGAGCTGCGCCAACGCGTCGCTGTGCATCTTCGCGTGGCGCTCGTGGCCAGACCGCAGGCAGCGCGCTGCCTCCTTCGCCGAGGGGCCGGTGAGCTCGGTGTGCCAAGCGGCCGAGCACGACCAACGGTTCCCCTTGGTGTCGTAGAGATACTTCCAACGCACCCCGCCAAGCGTCCACTGTGGTCCGTTGGCGTCGCGCCTCGCGCCGATGCTCTCAAGCCAGTCGATTGATTCCTGATCCATGGGTTGCCTCCCTAGGCAGTGGCGGCTCAGCGGAACCAGATGCCGGTGTGCCCGGCCGGAACCTTCGCGTGCGGGTCGGCGAACGCGACGAGCGGCCCGCCGTCGTTCGGCTCGACGACCAGCCAGATCCACTTGTCGCGGTCGAGGTCGCAGAGGTCCGCGCCGTCAAGAAGCCGCTCCTTCATCGCCAACGGAAGCAGGTAGCCGCCTCGGCCGTTGTCCCGGTGGTCGGCGATGTTGATCGCCTCGCCGGCCTTCACCTTGTGGTGCATCGCGTAGTTCATCGTCTCCTCTCGGGTTGGTGTGGTGGCCGGCCGTGTCAGACGTAGTCGGCGACGTCGAGGTCGATCCGGATAGAGCTGGTGGCGCCCCACATCTCTCGGCCGACGGCCGCGACGACCCGTGCCATGCTCGCGCGGTCGATGTCCGGGTTGACGGTCAGGGCGGCCTGCTCGATGAGCTCGACCACCGAATCGGAGATCCACTGGTCGCGCGAGGCCCAGTCGGCGTCCGGGTCGCAGATGAAGGTGACCACGCGCTGGTCGTCGAAGCTCGCCTCGATGCGGCGCTCGAGGTAGGTGTCGCCCTCGCCGTTGTCGCTGGTCTGGGTCGGGTGGGCGATGATGGTGATCTTGCTCATGACGTTCCTCGCTTGGCTTGCGACGGCTCCATGCCGTCAGTGAATATAGCTATATTCACACGCCCAACGGGGCGCAAGCCCCTTGGTGTCGATTTCGGCTTTATTCCTCTAGCCTCACGCGCGCGCGTGTGCGAGCATGCACGCATGACCCGCGCCCGCGTGCATTGCCTCTGCCCCGATAGTCACAGTGTGACTATGGTACGCAAGCGCCCGTCACGTATGCAGTCCTCAGCCCAGCGCGCCACGGTGCTCGACGCCGTGCGCCGGGGCCAATCCGTCACCGAGGCCGCCGAGGCCGCCGGCGTCGCGCGCGAGACGGCGCAGCGTTGGTGCCGCGCAGCCAGCCTGCGGCGCTGCGACCGGCACGCCGAGGAGCTTGAGCGCGCCCGCCGTTCGGCCGTCAAGCCCGCGACGCCCGGGGCCTCGGCGCGCGGCCGCACCTCGACCAGCCCCGACGAGGCCGCCGACCTGCGGCGCCAGCTCGACGCAGCGCACGTGCGCCTCGAAGCCGTCGCGGCCCAGCTCGAGGAGGAACGGGCTTTGCGCGAGTCGAAGGACCGCGAACTGCGCGAGCTGCGGCAGCGCGAGCCGTGGCAGCGGCGCGCGGTCGAGCTGGCCCTTGGCACGCTCGACGTGCTGCCCTGGGAGGTCTGGACGCAGGCGCTTGGCGGCTCGACCATCGAGCTCCGCGCGCAGGTCGGGCGCGAGCGCGCGCACCTGCACAGCGTGCAGTTGAACCCGGATCACGTGGCGGCGCTGCGCGAGGCCGTCAACCTCGCCGAGTCGATGCGGCTCGACCTCGAGGACCAGCGGGCCGACCGGCCGATCGCCACCTCGAGGCGCGCACGCCGTGACCGGCTGGCCCGCAACTGGCGCGGCGAGCTCTACGGCGACTCAGCGGCCGGCAGGTAGGCCTGCGTCAACGCGCTCCTCGAGGCGCGCGAGCTTCACAACGACGTCGTCGATGTCGTCGCCCATCATCGCCACGTCTTCGGCCAGGCGCGCACACGTCGCGCCGGACCGCTCGAGGTCATCAAAGCGGGTGTCGACGTAGGACGTGATCCACGTCGAGGCACCGAACACCACGCCGACGATGCTCGCGGCCGAGCGCCAGCCAAGCGTTACGCCGCCCCGGCCGACGCGCACCGCGTCAAGGTTCGCTGTGTCGGTCATCGGGGCCCCACCGACGCGATCACGTTCAGCGCCAGCAGAACCACGAGGGTCTTGAGCAGGCGGATCAAAGCGGCCTCCCGTCGCACTTGGTGCCCAGAAGGGGAGCCGACACGCACACGGTCACCTCGTCAGAGGTCACGTAGCTCTCGACGGTAATGGGTAGCCCGCACACGCCCAGCGTGACCGTCGACTGCGCGATCTCAAGGCCCTCGCCCGAGCCCTCGACGCCGGCGACAAACCGCGTCAGGTCGATGCCCTGCGCGCAGAGTACCTGGGCGCCGGCGCACCCGGTGAGCAGGCAGCATGCGAACAGCAGCAACAGCGAGCTCGTGAGGTTGGGCGGTTCGGGCGGACGCGGCCGGGCCGGTAGACGCATGATCACGTCAAGCACGCGCTCGAGGCCGACGCGCTGCACGTGGCCGAGCAGCAGGCGGACGTCGGTCCACGTGATGCCCGGCGGCAACTGGAACTTGGCGAGCGCGTCAGGCGTTCCGTCGCCGTTGGCGTCGGTCGAGAGGATCGCCTTCACCTTCGGCAGCACGGCCAGCTCGAAGATCAGGCCGGCCGCCCAGAGGATGGCCAACAGCGCGGCCAGCTCGTGCTGCTGCGCAGCAAAGGCCGCGGCGGCAGCGGCGAAGATCGCGCCGGTGGCCCCGGCTCCGCGGAGCTGGGGAGGGATGCGGACGAACAGCGTCAGCAGCGTCGCAAGGATCTGTGCCATGGTTGTCCTCGGTGTCGGCTCACGCGCCGGCGGTGAACTCGGTGTTGTCGAACAGCTCGGCCATCCAGCAGGCCGGGTCGCTCTTGCCCCGGTCGCAGTGGTGGTGCCCCATCACCCCGCCGCCCCACTGCTCGAGCTCGGCGATGTCGCGCACGCACCAGTCGTGACGCTGCGCCCCGCCCAGCATCGGCACACGGCGCGGAATGCCGTGCTCGTCGCAGAGGCGCCGAACCAGCTCGAGCGTGTTCCTCCGGATGCGCAGGTCAAGCGGCAGGAAGCTGCGCACCTCGCTGCCGGCCGTGCGCCCCGTTGGGTTCACGACGTCCGGCCCGAGCTGCAGGCCTCGCGCCTCCTCGCGCGTCCGGTAGACCGGCTGCGGCGCCTGGCAGATGTCGATGCCGATGGCCCAGCGGTTGACCCAAGTCGCATGCCATGCGCGCGTAGCCGCCGGCAGCATCGCCCAGGCGGCATGCTCGTCGACGCCCCAATGGGTCGAAACGCCCGAGCTATCGCGCGTCATCACCCGGTGCAGCGTGCGCGCGTCACCGGGGAACCCCGGCCAGTGAAGCACGATGCACTTGATCGACGCGCCTCGGGTGGCGTTGAAGCGGCCACGCGCGGCGAGCGACAGGCCCTCCTCGGCGTCGTGCTCGACGATGCGCAGCGGACCGGGCGGCGGGGCCGGGTTCAGCGAGGCGAGGTAGCGGCGAAGTGCCGCGGCCGTGCGCGGGCCGTAGACGCCGACGTCATTGCGGCGGCCCTTCTCGTCGAGCTCAGGCAGCCAGCCGCCGGCGATCAGCTCGCGCTGCAGCGTGGCAACATGCTCGCCCTTGTCCCCCGGCGCGAAGCGTTCGCGGGTGGCGTCCATCAGTTCCACTCCATAGCCAGCACGGGCTGCGCGCTCAGGGTGACCGACGCGCTGTTCTGCGGGCTCACCGACACCTCGGCGCCCGAGGCCGTGCCGGTCGTGGCGACCGACGTGGTCGAGAACGTCGCCGACTCGGCGCAGTTGACGCGCAGCTCGAGCGCGTTGCTCGCGACGGTCAGGATCACCTCCAGACGCCGCTCGTCGGCCGAGCCCACGCCCGTCGTCACGAGCGAGCCGCCCGAGCCCCACGTGTGCCACTCGGTGGCGTTGGCCGCGGTGGTGCCGCCGACCGCCAGCCCGCAGAACTGGTTGGTGTCGCTCGTCGACATCGTGCGGACGAACGACGCGCTGCCACTGGCCGTGCTGACGCCGGCGGCCTTGGCCCGGCCCATCAGGATCGCCAGCCTCGACGAGGTCGAGCGCGACCCGACGCTGAGGCTTGAGGCCGCCGCGGTGCCGCTCTTGACGGCGATGCGGCCGGCGACGGCGCTGTTGTAGTTGATCGCCCCGCCCGACCCTACCGACGCGGTCCACGGGCTGACGGTGCGGTCGAGCAGATACGCCGTGCTCGGCGTGCCCAGGGCGAACAGCGTCGGCGATACCCAGACGGCGACGGCGCGTTGAAGCTGGCCGCTGTTGGAGCTCGACGCCGTTGCCCAGTCGGTGGCGACGACGACGAGGCCGCGCACCGTCGCCGGCGAACCCGTGCCCTTGCCGACCACCGCATAGGCGCTCGACGTGGCCTCGGGCAGCGCATCGACGCCATCGTCGCCCGTGCTGGCAGTCCAGTACGGGGCCAGCTCGGTGCCGTGGCCGCCGCCCGTCTCGTACCAGGCGTCGTCGGTTTCGTCGTAGGTCATCAGAACGGGCGTCTGCCCGTCGACCGTGGCCGTGGCGTAGGCGCCGTTGACCGCCGAGACGGCCGCGAGCGAGGCCAGCACCGCGGCGACCGTGGCGCCCGATACGGCGTAGGGTGTCTCGATGCTGCCGGGCGTGCCGCCGCTACCCGGCGCGCCGTAGGGGTACAGCGGCCGCATCAGGCGTCACGCTCGAAGCCGTCGCTCTCGGCCCACAGCTCCCACGCAACGGCAGCCGTGCCCGAGGCGGTGATCACCTTGGGGTTGGCCGACCCGGCGCGGTAGCGCATCGGCCCCACGTCGATCGCCGTGCCCGCAGAGGGGGCCACGCTTGCGGCCTCGAGGAAGACCGGCGTGATACCACCGGGCACAAACGCCGCGTCGCCGGCGGCGTCGGTGACGCGCAGGCGGATGGTGTAGTGCTCGTTGCCCGTGACTAGGTTCGCCGTCACGGGGATTTCAACCCCGCTCGTGGTCGCCGTCACCGTGCCCTTGTTCGCCAGCCTTGCCATGTCGCCTCGCGCGCGGGGGTCGCCTCACGTGTGGGGCGACTGTGCCACCGGGGCGGTACGCGTGCGCGCGGGCGCGGTCAGGCGAGCGAGGCCGCGCGGTGTTCGACCTCCTCGACGAGCAGCGCGTAGACGAGCGCGGTCGTGCCGTTGCCCCGCGCGCGGACCTTGAGGAAGTAGCTTGTTTCGCCGCTCAGGCCGGTGAGGGTGCTGTCATCCATCAGGTTCTCGTCGGTGCTGCCGGTGCTGTTCTGCAACGTCACCGCAACCACGCTCGAGCCGCCCGAGTCGAGCACGGTCACCTCGACGCCGCCCGAGCTGAGGCAGTTGCGGCACTCGACGGTGACGCGCAGGTCGCCGCGCGTCCCGGCCCGAGTGGTGAACGGCGCGCGCTCGACCAGCGTGGCCCAGCTCGCACCGGGAAAGCTCTCGCCGGTCGGGTTGGCGACGCTCAAGACAACCGGCACGGCCATCGCGTTCGATCGGCGGTCGGCCTGCAGGGCGCCGGCGATGTGCGAGGGATTGTCGGCAGGGCTCGCAGGGTCGTCACCGGCAAGGATGGGCTCGCGCGGATAGACCGCAGTGGGGCTGCTTATCCGCGGGAATGCGTCCTTCACGTCGTGTGCCATGTCGCTTTGCCCTTGCCCCGGATCTTCGGGGGTTTACCCTCGGCTGCTCACCGGAGGGTGTGTCATGCGTTGGATGCTTGCTGTGGTGTGGATGCTGGGGCTGGTGGCGTGCGCTGAGTCGACGACTGAGGAAGCGCCAGACGAGGGTTGCGTAGTCACGGTCATTGCGTGCGCGTGTGACGCAACCGGCTGCGTCGACCACGACTGCAACGCATGCGCGTGCCCAGGCGGCGAGGGCTATTGCGAGCTCCCGCTGTACTACGCTTGCGAGACTGAGGCTCCGCGCGACCTGACCGGCGGTGACGTTGGCTGGTGCCAGCTCACCGGCCACATCGACCTGCGCTGAACGGCTAGCGCGCAGGCGGCGCATCGTCGTACCACTCGCGCACGCATACCCCGTGCGTGTGCAGCATCTGCTGCGACTCGACGGTCACAGTTGCGGTATCGGCAACGGCCACGCCGGACGGCCACTCGACGCGCCCAGAGATCACGCTGAGCCCCTCGAGCTCGGTTGTCGGCACAAGGTCCTCGGCGCCCCATGCGCCCGCCGCCACATAGCGGGCGACGTCTTCGGTCATGGTCAGCCCGTTGCCCAGCAGCCGCCCCGTGCCGCGAATCGTGTCGGTGGCGTTGACCGCCCCGCCCAGCGTCTTGATGCGCGTGGTCGCGGTGATCGCCCCGTCGAGCGATGGCACGCCGATGATGGTCACCTCGACGCCCTTGGCGTCCTCGCGCTTGGTGGCGAAGCAGGCCGCGGCGTTCTTGTCCGGCCTCGCCCCGTGCATGCTCGAGGTCGAGTCGAGCCCCGCGCCAGCGGCCCACCACAACGCCCGGTCGCGCAAAATGTACCAGAAGGCGAGCCAGAGCGCGATGATGTCACGCGCCCGCACGACCTTGTTGGCGGCCATCGGCCCGTGCGAGACGACGGGAAAAGAGCCGGTCGAGCTGTCGCCCATCACCCTCAGCCCTACCGACTTGACGGTGATGTTGCCCACCTGGTGCAGGTCGGCCGAGTCGAGCGCGATCGGCGAGGGGAGCCACGTGTACAGCACGCCCGATGCCGAGTCGGCCGTGCCGATGTAGATCCAGCGGTCGGTGCCGCCGGCGCTGTACTTCAGCGCCAGGTGTTGCTTGCCCGAGTAGGTGCCCGACGTCGTGCACTCAAGCGCGTGCAGGCTGGGCGTCAGCCGCCCGGTCGCCGAGACGCCGGTGATCGTCTCCAACGCCGTCGCGGCCGGCTGCGACTGGAAGGCCACGAGCACGCGCACGCGGCGCGCCACGGCATCCGACACGGCGATGGTGACCGTGACGCTCGCGTCGGTGCCGGTCGTGGTCAGCGTCGACGAGGAGCCGTAGCGGCCGTCGGCGTAGAGCCGCACCTTCACGCTCGCATCCTGCACGGTGTAGCGCAGCGTGGCCTTGATCACGCCGAGGCCGGGGGCGACCGGCACGACGAACGCCAGCCCCCACCACTGCTCGGGGTGCGTCGACACCGTCGGCGGCACGCGGTTGCCGGCGGCGCTGTAGACGTGCGTGGTCGACACCTGCAGCTCGGCGGCGTTGGCCGCGAGGTTCCGCGTGAGCCGGTACGCGATGATCGTCGGCATGGGCTTGTCGGGCGCCACGCAGCTATCGCTTGTCCGCTTCCATGTTCTGGCCATTACTCGTACCTCTGCGCGTCGGCGTTGGCCGCGCCCAGTTTGCCGGCGGTGTCGGCCATCCACGCCCAGGGCGTGGTCACGGTGTCGTCATGGCTGGCCAGCGTGATGATGTCGCCGGCGACGGCGGTGGTGAGCGCGCAGAGCAGGTAGGTTCCCGTGCCGTCGACGCCCGTGCCGGTGACCTCGGTGGCGGTCATGGCATCATCCTCGAGCTCGTCGTCGAGCTGGACGACGAACACCCCGCCGCTGGTCGTGAACCCCGACAGGTCGTCCGACGTGAGGGCCTCGGGGTTGATGTAGAGCTTGCCGCCCGAGTAGCCGGGCGCCGCTACGACGAACGAGTGCGACCACCGGCCGCCCCGGTCGGTGCCGAGCAGCAGCACGTCAACGCGCGACGTACGGCTGCGCTCGACCTGCACCCGCGTCACGAGCGCGCGCCACTCCGACGACCCGCGCACGCCGTCGACGCCCACGACCTGCGTCCAGTTGTCGAGCAGCAGCACGTCGCCCACCTGCACGGTCACCTCGGCGCCGAGCAGCAGCGTGGCGCGCGTGGGCTCGCGCTCGTACTGAGCCAGCAGCGACAGCGACGCGCCATCCCAGAGCTGCTCGGCGTGCGCAGCGAGCGCGCGCAGCGTGTGGTTCAAGTGCTTGCCCCCGCTGCGGAGCTGCACGGCAACGGCGCTGATGCGGTGCCAGCGGTCGGTGCCGTCGTAGGTTCGGCGCTCGAAGGTCACCGACGCCAGCGGGGCCGGGGCGGCCGACTGCACAACGTCGACCTCGCGGTGCTCGGTGCCGGTCAGCACCAACCCCGGCACCATTACCCCGGTCCACGCCCACGTGCGGAGCTGGCCGGTGCGCGAGGGCGCCAGCACGCAGCCCAGCGCCTGCAGCACGTCGTTGAGGACGTCAGTGAGCTTGGTGTCGGCGTCGGGCCAGTAGGGCGCCACCCAGTAGCGCTCGTACGCCGGCGCCATGCCGTAGGACCGTGCGCCGTCGGTGTCGGCCAGCGCATCGTTCAGCGCGGTAAGCGACGTCTCGTCAACCGACGCCGACGGCGCGCCGAGGCACATTGACCACGGCAGCGCGGTGGCCTTGAGCAGCGCGCTCACGATCGACCCCGGCTGGCGACCGTCGTTGGAATCGAGCACCCACGCGTACTCGATGCGCGCGTCGGTCCACGAGGCCGACACGGTCGTGCCGGATCCGTTGGACCACACGCGCCCATCGCCCAGGGCGTCGGCGGCCTTCTGCGGGGTGTCGAGCCGCGCAAGGTCGTAGAGCTCGTCGGACCCGCGGCCGGCCTGCAGGATCAGGTAGCCGTCGCCGCTTGGGTCGTAGGCCTCGCCGAGGACGCCGGCGACGGTCGCCGTGCCGGTGGTGATGTCGCCGGTGTTCACGACCACCCAGCGCCCATCGTCGGCAATGATTCGCCAGTACTCGTGGTTCAGCTCGCCGTACTGGTCGGCGCTGATGTACCACGGGCGGTCGATCTGCAGCAGCATCACCCCGTCGACCCAGACGATGCTGGCGGCGTTGCGCTGCGCGGCGGTGCGGAGCGCGCGGGGCGGCACGAAGGTCGCGCGGCTCAGGCCCTGCCAGTACGACGACAGCGAGAGCGAGAGCACTCCGCCGGCGAGCGATCGGCCGTCGACCACACCAACCCAGACCTGCGTCTCGTCGCTCGAGCTGCTCGCCGAGGCCGCCACGCGCGAGACGGTGACGTGCGCGCCGCGAAGCTGCGGGATGGCGGGCCACAGCACGAGGCCGGGCGCGAAGAACGCGTGCGGCACGGCCGTGGTGCCGCCCTGCCCGCGCGTGACCGTGAGGGTGTTGGTCGACTTGGCCGTGACCACAACCAGCTCGTTGTCGAACCAGAGGTAGTCGCCCACGCTGATGTTCGTGGCGTCGGTGACGGTGAACGACGTGGCCGTGCGCGAAATGAACGCGGTTGTGCGCACCGCGCCGCCGGCGGCGTCGAGCACAGCGGCCGTCGGCACGCGGTGAAGGGCGGTAAGCACGGCGGCCGACGCGGTCAGCTCGACGCTGAGGCCGGCGTCGCTGGCAATGGTGTCGACGGGCGCGGCCGTGGCCCCGGTGACCGTGGGGATCCCGCGGATCGCGGCGATGTCGGCCGAGCCGTAGGTTGTGGCGCGTGTGGCGAACACCCGTTGCGCGCCGGCGTCGGTGACCACGCCGGCGATCCGCATCAGCCAGATGTCGTCGTTGACCGTGATCGTCATTCGGTGACCTCGCGCAACACGAGCGTGACCGTGCGCATCCGCGGCTCGTCAGGGCGCAGCGGGGCGATGTCGAGCACGGTGCGCGGGCGCGACGTCGCGGCGAGCGCCAGCGACTTGTAGGCGTTGTCGGCGGTGTACATGCGCACGACCGCCCCGCGCACGAGCTGGCGAAGGAGCTCCTCGAGGAGGCTGTTCGGGTCGCTGCTGTCGCGGCTGGCCCGGTCGGCGAACGCCGTCTGGGCGGCGGTGTACGAGAGCACATAGGCCTCGTCGACGGCATCCCACGTGATTGACCACGTCGTGCTGCTGCCGACGTAGACGTGTGCGCCCACCGACGGGTTCAGCGGCGACACGTCGTGGTAGTATTCGTGCGTGGGGTTGGGGCGCATCCGGGTCGGCTCGATGTTCGGCGACCACCACCCGAGCGCGTTGCACTCGCTGATGATGTTCCCGCTGAGCCCGCTCTTGACGCTGGTGTGCGAGCCCAGCATGCCGATGTCGGTCATGGCGATCGGGCTCGAGCCGGCGGTGTCCAGCACGACCTGGCTCGCGGCGCCCGTCCACGTGAGCAGGTAGCGCGGGTAAGGGGTGGTCGTGTCGACGAGGTATCGCCGCGCGATGCTCGTGGCGATGGCGACGTCGGCGACGGTGTCGATGCGCGTAGCCAGGTGGTAGGCGAGCGAATCCGACGCGGCCGCACCGGCGCTGCCGGGCGCGAACCCCCACACGTCGGCCGAGGTCGTGACGTCGACGGTGTTGTGTGTCGTGACGGCGCCGGTGGTCACCGACACCTTCAGGTTGCCGCTCAGGCCGACCTTCCACGTGAGTACCGGATAGACGGCCATAGGTTAGCTCCCGAGCACGCGGCTGTAGCCGCCGGCCGCAACGTCGTCGATCAGTCCGCCCAGCTCTTGCCGCAGGCCGCGCGGGTCGGTGCCCATGCCCGCGTTCACCACAATCGAGTACTGCGTGTTGTTGACCGGGGCGCTCGGCGCGTTTGCGGTCGGCGCGGCCGGCGTCGCCGTGCTGCCCTTGGCGCCGAGGGCGCGGGCCCCGACCTTGGCCGCGGTCGCAGCGGCGATCAGGCCGAGGGCTGCCACCGGGCCACCGCGCTGCGGCTGCCAGAACACCATGGCCGCTTCCAGCATGGCCGCGTTGGCCGCGGCGTCGAGCATCTCGCCGGTAAGGGCCTTGATCGCCTCCTCGCCGTCGGCCTGCCCCGTCGCGACGTCGGCAAGCGCGTCGGTCGCCGAGCCCGCCCACTTCTCGATTGCCGCGCTGGCGCGCTGCTGCGACCGCTCGCGCGCCTGCGCAGCCTCCTCGGCCGCGGCGATCTCCGCGTCACGCAGGGCGTAGATGTCGGCCTTCCGCTTCTCGAGCGTAGCGGCCTCGATGGTCTGCGTGCGCTCGATGCTGGCGAGGTAGGCGGCGTCCGACTGCTCGCGCGCCTTCACGCGCAGGTCGTAAAGCAGCGCGTCGGCGGCAAGCAGCGCGTCGCCCATCGCCGTCGACGCTGCGCCGATGGCCTCCATCATCGCGAGTTGCTCAGCGGCGGCGCTCGTTGCCGAGCGGCTGGACGCGGCCGAGGCCTCGCGCGCGGCGGTCTGGGCGTTCTCCCGGTCGAGCTCCGCGTCGATGGCCTGCGCGACTGCATCGAGGGCGGTGGCGTAGCTCACCGTCTGCCCGGCCACCTCAAAGGTTGCCGTTGCCAGCGCCGATCGCACGTCGGCGATGTAGGCCTCGGTGCGCTGCTCGCCCAGCCCCTGGTTCGACGACCGCGCCGAGGCCGACAGCGCCCGGTCGATGTCGCCGCCGGTAACAATGACCTCCTCGAGGAACCCGCGCAGCTCGTCGCGCGCAACCCGCGCCTGTTGCAGGTTCATGTTGGCCGTGTCGCGCGTGGTGGTAATGATCCCCGCGGTCACCCGGGCCTGCTCGTAGGCCACGGCGTTGCTCTGCACCACGGCCGACGCAGCGGCCTGCGCGAGCTCCTCACGCTGGCGGTAGAGCGCGCTCAGCGGATCCTCGGCGAGCAGCCGCGAGAGCGTGTCGCCGGTCTCTTGCGACGCGGTGAACGCCTGCCGCGCGGCCTCGGTGGCGCGAAGCTGCTCCTCGAGCTCGCCGAGGTCGCCGGTCAGGAACCGTGCGGCAGCCGCGGCGGCCGACAGCCCGCCGGCGAGCGACACGCGCAGGGCCGAGGCGAAGGGCGACACCACCACCCGCAGGCCGTCGAGCACGTCAAGCGCGTTGTCCATGATCGGCACGAGGCGCGCGAACGCCTCCTCGGCGTCGCCGGTTCCGATGATTGTCTCAAAGAGCGCGCCGCGCAGGCCCTTGAACCGCTCTTGCACCTCGGCCAGTCGAAGCTGGCCCTCTGCGGTCGAGGCGAAGTAGTTGTCGGCCGACTCGCGCAGCATGGCAAAGCCGCGCTGCAGGCCCACAGCGGCAACCGTGGCCACGCCCATCGCCACGCCGAGGCGGCCCGCGACCCCAAGGCTCCCAGCCATCGCCGTGCCGGCCGCGTCGCTCGCGTCGGCCTGCTCGCGCTGGCGGCGGGTGTTGCGGTCGATGGCCGCGCCGGCGTCGTCGGCCGAGCGCCCAAGGCCGGTGGTCGTGCGCGTGGCCTTGGCAGCGGAGCTGTTGAGCCGCTCGGTAGCGTCAACGGCCTCGTCGACCTTGTCGGTGAAGTCGTCGACCTGCGCGCGCGTCGTGTCGAGGGCGCGTTCAGCGCTGGCGCTGCTGCCGGTGATCTCAAGGGCAAGGGTGCTCATCGCTTCTTCTCCGTGGCCCAAGTGTGCCACTCGGTGACGGCCTCGGCCCGCAGACGCCGCGCCTGGTCGGCGATGGCAAACAGGTCGTATGGGAGCCGGTCGGCTGCGGCCATGCGGTCACCGTCGATCATGTCGGCCAGCTCGAGCAGGCGCACGAGGCCCGGGTACACGTCGGCCGAGAGGTAGGGCCACACCGGGCACGTGCAGTCGTCGCCATCGAACTCCCGCGGCTTGCCGTCGCGGCGGTCAGTCGGGCAACGGCGCTCGTCGCGCAGCGCGTCGGGGCACTCCCAGCAGCGCTGCGTGGCGACGATGACCTCGCCGCGGTCGTCGAGCTTTGCGGGCTTGGTGCAGGCGTAGATCGCCTTTCTCAGGCTCCGCTCTGGCCCTCGCCCGGCGCCCGCCCGAACGAGAGCAGCGAAGGGTCGCCGGTCACCGCGCTCTGGAGCTTGCCGAACACCGCGTACCGCTCGACGGCCGTGCGCATCTCGCGCCACCACTCCGCGCGCCCGTCGAGGTCGGTGGGGTACTGGTCGCCGCTGACGCCCTGCACCTCGTAGACGTGGCGCGACAGCACGTCGACGGCAAGCGTCTCAAGCGCGTGCGCCCGGTCGTCGCCGGTCTGGACCCGGGCCGCGTCCTGGGCGACCTGAACGGCCTCGAGCTGCGCGCGCGTCATGCGACGGGAGCGGTACACCGACACGTCGCCCGCGTAGGTGACGTGCAGGGTGTCGACTGGCATCACGAATCGGCTCATGGGCGACCTCAGTAGACGGTAAGCTGCCAGTGGTTCGTCGAGCTGCCGGTGCTGTGCGCCATCACCGTCTCGTCGTAGCCGCGCGCCGAACCGTTGTCGGTGTCGGTCTGCGACGTGACGACGCCCTGCGCGAGGTCGAGCTTCCAGCGGCTATCGGAGCTGCCCAAGCCGATCGTGATCTCCGTACCGGCGATGAACGACGTGCGCAGGTTGAGGTCGGTCGGATCCTGCACGTCGTGCACCCAACGGAACACGGCATACGAGCTCGGGCCGGGCATGGGCGGCGCGTAGCCGTTGATGCCGTCGGCCGCCGGCCGCGCGACGACGTCGCCGCCAACCTCAAGCGACCACGCGCCGACGGTCTGCAGCGTGCCGCGCGAGTCGCTCACGGTCGTGGCGATGTACGTGCACACCGTGCCGGTGTCGTTGCTGTACGACGGGCGCTCGGCGTAGTGCACGGGCGCGGTGGTGGTCACGAGCGAGCCCGCGCCGCCGGCCGCCGGGGTGACGGTGATGGTGAGCGCGCGCCCGGCCGTCACGGCGGTGAAAACCAAGTCTGCGCCGGAGTCGGTGACGGTGACGAGCGACGACGTGAACTCGGCCTGAATCTCGTTGGCGCAGTCCGACGCGGTCGACGAGGCCACCGACACCGTGCTCGACGTGCGGTTGCCCAGGTCGTCGACGATCGTGATGGTCCAGACGCCCGAGGCCCCGGTGCCGATCGTGTACGTGTAGACGCCGGCGACGTTGCCGGTGGTCGCCGAGACGTCGGCGATGTACCGGCCGCGGCCGCTGAACGTCGCGCGGATGATGCCGCCGGCGTCGGACCGGAGCTTGGGCGGGGCGAAGGTCACGTCCTTCGCGCCGACCCGGCGGCCGTTCGCCTCGACCTTGTAGATGGTGATGGGCGTGTAGTGCGTGTAGGCGAGGCGGCCCGAGCGAGGGGCGATCAGCAGGCGGGCCGGGCTGGTCGCCTCGGTGACCGACAGCGGCGCGGCCTGCCACAGCAGCCGCTGCTGCCACGTCGAGGCCGAGCCGGCGGTGCCGGGCGTGACGAGCTCGACCACGACCTCGACGGTCATGTCGACCGAACCGGGCAGCACCCGGCGCCCGCCGTCGTTCGCCTGGTCGTGGTCGCCGCGCTCGATCATCGTCTGGTTGGGGGCGATGTTGCACGACACGACGCGCACGGCCGAGCACGACCCGATGGCGATGGCCGTGCCGTGCTCACTCTGGGCACCGACGTAGACTGCAGAACGGTTGTTTGGGGCGGTCATGTTGCCTCGTGAGGGAACTTTGCATGGGCGGTGATGCCCACGGTCTGGGAAGCAAGCCACATGCGCGTGGCCGCCGCGCCCTCCTCGACCGGCGCGACACCGTCGCCCACCGTGCCGATCAGGTCCACGCGGTGCACGCCGGCGCGACCGGGGAGGTAACGCACGAGCGTCCGGCCGACGGCTTCGCAGTAGCCCATGATGGCCGTGCAGGTGTCGGCCTCGAGGATGGTGTTGAGCTCGCGCGAGCTCGCCGTCACCACAACCGACAGGTCGATCTCGGCGTCGTACACACCCTGCCCGTCCCGGCGGATGTAGCGCGTGCTGGTCACGCTCACCGCGAGGTCGAGCTGGACGTTCGACACGCGCCACAGCCGGTTGTCGATGCTGATGCGGGCGGTCGTCGCCGTCGGCAGCGTGATGCCCTCACGCGTGTTGATGGCCGCGAGCTCGTCAGACAGCATGTTGGCCACGCCCTCTGCGGTGTTGCCAACGAGGACGGCGTGCGCCGCGCGGGCGATGCCCATGGGGCTGCGCGAGAACGCCATCAGGCCCCCGTGACGTCGGCGACGTTGGTGGTGGCCAGCACGTCAGCCGTGCGCAGGCCGTGCTGCACACGCTCGCCGCCGGCCTCCGCGCGCGCGGCGATCTCGCCCAGCCACACGGCCGCGCCCTCGGCGACGTCAGCCGTGAAGCGCTGGCCAGCCGACACGAGGCGACGGGCGATGGGCGGAACGCGCCACGCGCGGGGGAACCACTCGGGACCGGGAGGGCCGACGCCGTCGTTGATTCGCTTGGCGTGCGGCACCTTCGTGCCGGCCTGCAGCGACCGCGTGCGCATCACCCAGAGCGTCTCGCGGTGGCGCGGGTCGGTCAGCGACGGGTGCAGGCGCTCTCGGCCGCCGGTCTTGGGGCCGAGCCAGCGCAACACCTGGTCCTCGGCGGGCTGCAGACCGGTCATGGAGGCCTTGGCCCAGATGTAGATGAAGCGCTCGTGTGTGACGAGCGGCGACGCCCACGGCGTGCCGGTCGAGCGGCCGCGCGTGCGGTACATCTCGCGTCGCGACTCGTACCACGGCTGGCGCAGGCGCCGCCAAAGCGGGCGGAAGTCCTTTACCGCGGTCACGGCGAACGCCAGCGCCTCCTCGACGCCGTCGGCGCTCTTGCCGAGGCTGATGGTAACGAGCTGCGTCACCGGCGGGCCCGGATCATGCGGTCAATCAGCGGGCGGGCGGCGAGGCCCTCGCGGCCGCGCGGACCGGCGTACGTCTCGACGCTGCCAACCGACCCCGCGCCGGTCGGCCGGTCGGCGCCGGCGTCAGCGGGCCGTGTCTGGATGTTGCGGAGCGGCGCCCAGGCGATGCGCAGCTCAATCTCGTAGCCCTGCGTGGTGGTCAGCGCGGTGAAGTAGCGCGCGTCGGCCTTGGCCGCGTTCAGCGCAGCCTGCCGCGCAATCGAGTGCACCCGCGACCCGGCGGTGATCGACGCCTCGCTGTACCCGAGCCCCTCGAGGATGGCCAACGCCTGGTCCTCTGCGGCGGCAAGCGCCGACTCGGCCGACGCGCTGCTGTAGGGCGTGTCGCTCGACAGCCGGAGCAGCGCATCGGCCGAGGTGAGGTCAGCGGCCGTCAGGCCGAAGTACGGGGTTGCGGCCATATCGGGGCACCGTGAGCGGCGCGCAGGGCGCCGCGTGGATCAGGTGGTGGCGCCGGTGCAGCTCAGCATCACGCCGTTCGGGCTCGTGCCGCCGTCCTCGGCCGACGTGTAGACCGAGAACATCAGGTCGGCCCACAGGGCGTCGCCGTCGGGGTTGTTGACCCGGTACGACTTGACCAGACCGAGATCCATGTCCGACTTCGGGATGCCGGTCGGGCCAAAGACGGCGGTGTTGATGAACCCGCCCTCTCCGTACTGCGTGGCGACGTCGATCAGCGCCATCGCGGTGTTCGCCAGGTAGTGGCCGGCGGTTCCACCGGTGATGCGCACGCGCCGGTCAACGACCGTCGACAGGCCGAAGTTGGAGCGCATCCACTCAATGAAGCGGTTCTCGCCCTCGTAGCCGAGCGAGACGTTGCCGTCGGTCGTCGCCTTCGCGACCGCCACGCGACCCTTGCCCGACACGTCGAAAAGCTGGTTCAGCTTGTAGAGCTGGATCTGGTTGCAGACGAACGCCGAGACGTTGCCGACCTGCGTCACGCGTGCCTTCACCAGTGCGTTCTCGATCGCGCGGCCGAACTTCAGCCCCTGGTCGGAGATGTCACCGATCCCCGTGGCCGAGGTCTTGTAGTTGCCCGAGGTCTGCAGCGCGTCGAAGACGGCGGCGTAGTGGATGTCGTCGGCGCGCGCCGCCAACCGCGAAGTGTGCAGCGCGTCGATGTCGATCCCCTGACGGGCGAACTCCGCGCGGCGCACGTCCGAGATGAAGTGCTCGCCCGGGCCGTAGCGCTTCACATCGACGTTCTTCGGCGAGAACGTGATGCGGCCGCCCTTGATCGGGGCGTCGAGATCGACCGGCTTGGTGATGTCGCGAGCGTTGCCCGAGTCGTCGAGCACGTTCTGATCGGTGATCACCGGCATCTGCGCGGCGAGCCCAGCGATCGTGAACAGCGGTGCGATCAGACGGTTGGCGTTACCCCGGTTCGGCGCGTTGGCACCATTCGCCGAGGTGACGAAGATGGGCTGCATATCGGCCCGGATAATGCTGGTCTGTCCGCTCATTGAACTGCCTCGCAGTCAGGGGTTAGGAACGAGAAACAGGCGACCGTGCTACGACGGCCGCGTCACGGTCAGCTCACGTAGACGAATGCCCGCGCGGCCTCGCTGCCCGACGTCGAGACGGTCACGACGATCCGGATGAAGGCGTTCTTGTTCTGGGCGAGGTTGGGCGACCCGGTGTCGATGGTCGTGCCCGTGTTCGCGCCCATCGTGAGCGTCTCGGCCGCGTCGGCGGTGTTCTCCAGCACGAAGTCGATGAAGTCGCCCGCCTCGAGGCCCGCCGTGACGAGGTCCGCGGCAGCCGGGAGGTTGACCGTGCGGCCAGCACCGTCGGGGTCGAACCGGATCAGCGAGTACTGCAGGCACTCGGCGACGGTCAGGTCGCGCGTGGCCGCAAGGGACGCGGAAAGCACGTTGCCGCGCCGACCGTTGCCCGCTCCGCCCTGGAAGATGAAGCCCTTGTCGAGGTCGACCCACGCAAGGCCGCCACTGGTCGCCTGCGTCGTGAGGAACTCGCCGATCACCTGGTCGCCGGGGACCAGCGTCGCGACGTCGAGCTCGATCAGCGTGCCGTCGGTCTTGGCCACAGCGTACTTGCCAGCGGTGACCGACCCACCGACCACAACAGTGGCAACGCCGCGGTACTGCAGCGAGACGCCCAGCCCGGAGATCTCGCCGCGCTGAATGACATACGCCCGCGACCGGCGCGCCGCAGCGTTCGTCGCAGCGTCGTTGTGCAGGATGACGGTTTCACCCGAGCGGATGCCGAGGTATCCGGCCTTCGCCGAGAGATCCTCGCCAGCGGTGGTGTTGAACCACGAAACGTAAGGGGCCTGCGACTCGAGCATGGCGCTTTCCTTGGGTCTAAGTGTGGGCGTGCGTGGGGTCGCCACGGTAAGCCCGTGGCCGGCCGCGTTGGGTCAGGTCAGTTGCGGATCATCTCGGTGCGCGCGTCCGCGAACGTCGCGTTCGGGTTCGACTTGCGCAGCTCGACGAGCTTCGCGTCGATCGCCTTGCGCTTGTCCTCGGGCGACATGTCCGAGAACTTGAGCGGCGCGCCAGCGGTCCCGGCGACACCCGCGTGACGGTCGGCAAAGGTACGCGTGTCCCGCGGCATCCGGTCGAGGTGCGCCTTCCACTCGGCGTCGGTGGCGATCGAGCGGTACTTCACGTGCGTGGCCAGCTCGGGCTCGCCGAACTGGATGCCCGCCGCGCGGAGCTCGTCACCGATCGCGCGCGCAGTCTCGCGGGCCTGCAGCTTGGCCAGCTCAGCGGCGTTCGCCTTGGCCGCGACCTCTGCGGCCTCGAGGCGGGCGGCGAGCGCCGCGTCACCGGCCTGCATCGACGTCGCCGGCGGCGCGGCCGCGGGCTTCTCGGCAGTCTCCATCGCCGGCTTGGCGGCCATGGCCTTGGCGACGGCCTCGTCGATCATCGCCTGAATCGCAGCCTTCATCTGCTCGTCCATGAACGTACTCCTCGCGGCGACCCTGTCGCCGAACTGAAGCCCGGCGAGCACCTCGCTCCCGGGCTGGGCCTTGAAATGGCCAAGGGCGACCATCGACAGTTCGCCGATAAAGCAGGCGAACCGACGCCCCTGGTCGTCGACGTACCCGATACGCACCTCGGGCGAGGCAAAGCGCACCGAGGCGTTCGCGTACTTCTGATCGTACGCGGGCTTGAGGCGGGCCCCGAAGAGCACCGCGCGGTCATAGCCGAGGTCACCGCCGCCAGAGGCGGCCGCAAACTCGTCGCGCGTCACGATGCGCCACGCCTCGACGACGCCAACGGCGCCAGCCTCCCCGTGGCCATGGTTCACGATGACGCTCGGCTTGTGGCCGCCGGCGCCGAACTGCATCGACAGCGACGCACGCGCCGCGGCCTCGTCGGGCATCTGCCTCCACTCCCCGTCGTAGAGCGTCCGTACGCCCAGCGGGAAGCCGAACATCCACCGCAGGCCCTTGGGGGCGTCGGCAAAGCGGAGGTTGCGGGGGATCAGCGTGGTGGCCATGGGGCGCACGATGCGACACCCCAGAGGGCGCCGCACGCGGGCGCGGTCAGACCTTCACGAACCGGGCAAGGAACCCACACCGGCACGGGTCTCGCCCGCTCACCGCGCCGTCGCACTCCGGATCGGGCGTCTGCGCGGCCGGGTCGGCGCGGAAGGCCTCGACCTCTGCGGCGGTGGTCAGCGGCCACGAGCGGCGCGCGCGCTGGCGGCACGTGTCGCAGAGGCGGCCGTCGCGGATCTCGATGCGGGTGACACCGGCCAGCGCGTAGCCGTCGGGTGCGCGGTTGACGCCCTCGGCGACGCGGCCGGCGCCCTCGACGCGGTTGCCGATGCTGCGGGCCTCGTAGCCCAGCGACCCGGGCTTGCGGCCAGGGGTGTAGTCCTCGGGCTGCACGCCGGTGACCGCAGCCATGGCCGCCGGCGTCTGCACGCGGCCGGCGATGGCGCGGGCCGAGACGTCGACGTCGGCCTCGGCGCGGCGCATCTCCGCAGCCGCCCAGGCGGCGATCGACGCCCTTGCCCGTGCGTCGGGTGCGCGGCCGTCAGCGGGCGCTAGGCTCGCCTGCGCGGCGAACTCCGGCCCGGCCTGCTCGGCAACCGCCTCGCGCATCGCCTCGAGGTAGCGACGCAGGGCCGCGGCGTACCGGCCCCGGTATTTGTCCTCGACCGCAGAGGCCTCGGCGGCGTCGAACTGGCCATCGCTGGCCGCGCGCCATACCGCGCGCTCGTGCTCGGCGGCGATGGCGTTGAGGGCCTCGTCGCGCTCGATGTCGAGGCGGCGTCGCACGTCCTCGTTTGTGGCCCAGCTCACGGCCTGCTCGTCGGCGAACAGGGCGCGGCCGAGCGGGAACGGCACGGGGCGACCGTCGGCGCCGAGCTGCTCAGCAGGCGGGGCCTCGTCGTCGCTCTCACCTTCGCCGTCGCTGGCCTTGGTGGTGCACGCGCGGCACCCACACGCGCCCCTGTCGCCGGCGGCGGTGGTCGTCGGCACGGCGGTGTCGGGTACGGTCGTCGTGGACACCGCAGGCTTGGCCGCGCGCTGCGCCTGCACCATGCGCGCGGCACGATCGGCGCGGATGCCGATGGCCTCAATCAGCGGGATGGCCGCGCCCTCGGCGAGCGTGCCGGCCGACACGGCCTGAAGCAGCTCGAGCGCCGACGAGAGCTGTGCGCCGTTCAGCGGCTGGTCGAGCTGCTCAGTTGCGGCCGGGGCCGTCGGCGCAGCGGGGGCGGCGTCCGGTGTGGCAGCAGCAGGCTGCGCTGCAACGACCGGCGCGGCGGCCTGCGCCTGCTCGGCGATCAGCTCGTCAGTGAGGCCGATCCGGCTGCCGATATACTGGCGCAGCCCGGGCGTGACCGACAACAGGCCGCCGGTGACCGCCTGCGTGGTCAGCGTCACGAGCTGGGCGACGTCGCGGAGCTCCTCAGACGGCGGAACCCAGAGCGTGGGCAGGCGCACGTCCGCGAACCCGAGGTCACGCGCGAGCAGCGGGAACAGCTCGTCGCTCACCATGCGGCCCCAGCGCACCATGGTTTCGCGCCACGCCTGGTTGTCTTTGTCTCTCAAGACCGCGCCGAGTGCGCGCGACCCGCCCTCAGACGTCGCGCCGAGGCTCGACAGCGAGCGGCCCAACAACTGGTCAACCGTGGCGTCGAACCACTGGCTGAACCCGGTGAGATCGAAGCGACTGGCCGACGTGAGCAGCGGCGCGATCTCCGCATCCGCAGGCATGATCGCCCACGGGTTCCCGTCGGCGTCCTCCGAAAGGTAGCTCTCGCCGGCCGTCCGGTTGTCCGAAGTGTCCGCCGATGGGCCGAGCTTGACCACGATCGCCGACTGGTTGCGGATGATGCGCACTTCGCTGCTGAACGCCTCGGCCAGCACCTGCTCGAGGAAGCTCAGCGACTCGCCGACGCCCGAGCCCTCGTAGAGGCCGGGGCGACCATGCCAGGCAAGGTGCACGAGGCGATCCGCGGGGATGATCACGCCCTGCCCGTCGGCGGTCCGCTGGTGCAGCGCGATCAACTGGCCCGTGGCCGTGTCGTGCTGCCACCGCTCCCAGCTCGACGCCGGCACGTCGTACAGCTCGAGCACCGAGCGGCGGCCGGCGGCGTCGGCCGGGCCGGTTGCCGACTCGTACCAGGTGCGCTCGGCCGCGGCCGCGCCGATGAACCACGCATCGACGAACGACCGCGCCAGCCACGACGACCACGACCCGCGCGGCCGGGTGCCGTCGATGCCCCTGAAGTCGGTGCGCATGGCGCGCAGGTGCGCCTCGAGGATCTCCCTGAACCGCTGCTCGCGGTACGTCTCGACACCGAACGCCGTGCCGTCGGCGTCGAGGTTCGCCGGGCGCAGGGCCCAGCCCGCGCCGACCGCAGCCGACTCAATCTCCTCGAGGGCGGCGCGCACGCGCGGGTTGCCCTGGGCGACCTTGGCGGCCTCGCCGATGGTCCAGCCTGCGCCGCGCCAGTCGGTGGGCGAAAGCGCGGAGTTGTGCAGGCCTGTCGGCCGTCCGCTCTGCAGTCCGCGGACGGATGCGCGGGCGAGTCGTGGGGTGCTCATCGAAGCCTCGGGCGGCCGCGGGTGTGCCCCGCGATGGTTGCCATGCGCCCCGGATGATGGCCATCGGCGGCCGGCTGCGCACGCGGGCGGGTGTCCGGGACCGTCGGGCGGGACGTGTAGCGGGCGAGCATCGGCACCGAGCGCAGCAGCGCGTCGAGCTCGTCACAGTGGATCTTGGCGTTGCGCGGTGTGTCGCTGGCGGGCATCTGCGTCTCGTACTCGGGCAGCACGACCTCGGTGCCGACCACGCGGGCGCGCTCAAGGTCCTCGTGCAGGGTTTGCCAGTCGTCGGCGATCCGGACTGTGCCGCCGGCGACCATGTCGCGCAGGGTCGTGTACCACTCCCACACCGCCGACTCGCTGCCGCGCGGGTGGCTCACCTTGTCGGCGCCCAGAAGCTGCTCGAGCTGGCCAACGAGCAGCGTGTGCGCGTTGTCGATGCTGAGCTCGGTGCACCGGAACCGGCGGTAGATGTCGAGGATCACGCCCTGGACCTCGACGAGCGGGCCCCACCAACGTTGCGAGTGAATGACCTCGACGTGCGCGCGGCGCTGCTCGTCGGCCGCCACGCGAAGAACGACGATGCCCATCGGGTTGCGGATGCCGCCGGGGTCGACGCAGAGCACACGCACGCCCGACGGCACGGGCGGCGCGGACACGGCGACGGCGCGCAGGTGGTGGTCGAACGCCAAGCCGTCGGTGCGGGCGTTCCAGTTGCCCCGCAACAGCTTCGCCTGCTCGACGGCCGAGAGCGAGTAGAGGGTAGTTTCGTAGTCGGGGTTGGCCGAGGTCAGCGCGGGGTTGTCGGCCAGCGATGCGGGGATGAACGTGAGCGAGCGCGGCAGCCGCTTGGGGTGCTCGGGGTCGATCAACTCCTCGGCAGTGTCGGCCCAGACCAGGTCGTCACCCTTGCGGACGAACCAGCGCAGCGCCCCGGCGCGGTCGCGGCGCGGGTAGCCATGCTCGTCGATCCACCAGTCGATCAGGCGGCGCACCCAGCTATCGGGCTCGGGGTTGGTGGTGGCCCGCAGGTATGGGCGCACGCCGCAGCGCGAACGCAGGCGGCTCTGCAAGTACCAGAACTGCGACTCGGTGAAGTGCGTGAGCTCGTCGAAGCCGAGGAACGCGAGCTGCGCACCCTGCCACTTGAGCTTGTCCGACTCTTGCGCGAGGCCCTTGAACTGGATCACCGACCGGCCGCCCTCGGGCAGCGACCACCGCCACTGAAGGTCCGACGCGTTGGGCTTGCCGCCCATCTCCGCGTAGAGGTCGATCGACTCCGACCACAAGCCGCCGGCCTTGGTCTGGTCGGCGAACTCGCGACGGAACAGCACGGCCGAGTAGCCCGGCACGCGGTGCCAGCGCACGGCGTCGAGCAGCAGCGCGTAGGACTTCCCGCCGCCGGCCGCCCCGCCGTAGATGGCGATGTCGGCGGGCGTGGCCAAGAACTCCCACTGCGGCCCGGGCTGCGGCTGGTAGATGCGCTCGTCGCTCACGCGGGACCGGGCATCCGCAGGCGCTGGCCGGTGCGCCATTCGATCCACGGCAGGTCAGTCGGCGGCGACGTGCCCACGCCGTAGGTCACGAGGCGGCTGTGCTCGATGCGTAGCCAGCTCTCGACCTGGTTGGCCGGCGTGTGCTTGATCTCGATGCGGCTGGGAGGCACCGGGTCGCGGGGGGCGGTCTTCATGGCGTAAGCCTCCCCAACGCCCACGCCAGCACGGCGAGCGCGGCGGCCGAGACGACGGCGACGCGGCCGGCGTCGATGATGCGGCCGGCCAGCTCGTAGCAGTCGAGACGCAGCAGCCAGATGCACGCGCGGACGCGCCACGTCGTGGCCTTCATGGGGCCTCCTTCGGCTCGGCCGCCGCCTCGACCCGCGCCAGCAGCGCGCAGACCAGGTCACGGTCCAGTTGCAGTCGCGCCAGCGCCTTGGGGCCGAGCTGCGCAACGTCGCCCGCAAGCGACTGGCGGATCATCGCGACCTGCACCGGGCCGAACAGGAATCCCTGCTCGGCCGGATGCATGCTGTAGCGAGCTCGCACCGCCGCCGGCTCCTCTGCCGTCCAGTCGTCGTCGTTGGCCGGCGGGTCCAGCAGGTGCAGGATGCCGATACCGGCTTCAATGGCCTGCTCGCGCATATCGATCACGGACCACGACTCGTGAAACTGCACGAGCCCGAGCCCGACCAGAAGCGCGGCGGTCGTCGGCGACGTGGCGCTCGCGGGGGGCAGCTTCACGGGCGGCACGTACGTGATCCACCGGTCTTGGCCGAGCATCGGGTGATGCAGAACCAGCCCGCGGCGGCCGGCTTCCATTGCTTCGGCGGGTGTCATGATCGCCCCCACAGCGCGACGGCCGCCCGGACTGCGCCGCCGACGGCGCGGGTTGCGAGAATGACCACGATCGCGGCGACCGGGGCGACCGCAGCGAAGTCGGCCACGGCCATCACCGCGGGCGGGAACGGCGCGACGTGATGGGCTGCGGCCAGCAGAGCGCGGGCGGTGAGCAGCAACGCTGCGCCGATGATGAACGCCGCGGCGCCGCCCTCGCGCTTGCTGCACTCTGGGCAGTGGTGGCGGTTGAGGTTGAAGCGCATCATGGCGCGGCCTCCAAAGCGGAGACGAGCGCCTCGGCCTCGGTGGCGCCGCGGCCGAGGATGGAACACCCCGCGCCCTTGACCATCCACCCGCCGTACCAATCCGGTCCGGCACCCCATGCGCGCGTCGTGAACGCGTCGATGCTCTTCTCCGCCTCCCGCACGAGCGCCAGCAGACACCCGAGGGTCGCAGGGTCGGAGAGGTCTGGGAGGCAGCCGTTACGCGGACCGTCGCGAAACACCGGGCACCCCTGCTCTGTGCCGACCACGGTGTCGTAGTACTGACCGCCGTCGCGCTCATACGTAGCGGCCATCCCCCGCATCCACCGCCACCCCTTGCACGCCACCGCGCGCTTCGCCAACTCTCCGGGATTCCCGGACAGTTCGGCGGTCATGACACCCTCGCGAGGATGGCGGCGACGGCGGCGCGCTCGCTGGAGTGGGGTTCCTGCACGGCGCACAGCGACTCAAGTGCGCCGCGGACGGTGAGCCCGTGCCCAGCGTCCAACGACAGATCATCGAAGTTGGCGCCCCATCCCGCGCCGTGCGGAAAAGCCCACATGAGAACGCGGAAGCCACCCTCGGACGACTCGTAGAACGCCTCGCCGTCAATATCGCACGGCTCGAAGTCGGGCCACGGCGGCGGCTCCGGGATCAGGCCGAGTCGCACGAGCCGCGCAGTCCCGGCATCCGACGCGGCAAGCATCGCCTTGGCGGCCTCGCGGGACCGCGCAATGCCCACCTGAACCTCGGCGACGTACTCCTCGGTGGTAAGCCCGCTCTCGGCAATGCGAGCGTCGACCTCCTCACGCGTCGACTGCTGCGCCCGCTGAATGTGGTAGCGCGCCGCGGCCTCGACAGCGTCGAAGTCCGTCGGCATCGGGTTGACCTTCTCTGCGTTCATCTTCGCTCCTCACCACCCGTCAGCCGGTGGCCCGCATCACTCGCCCTGGTGAGGCCCACGCCCATTGTCCGGCGACACCAACGTCACCACGACACGCGGCCCATCGCTCCCCAAACTCGACACCTCGACCTGCGCCCGCGTCTCGCCACCCTCGGCCAGCCCGGCATGGGCGAGCGCGAGCTTGGCGGCCGAGACGTGATGCGCGGCGAACTCCGCATCCTCCTCAGTGGCCAGCCGCAGCAGCCGCCGCGCGACGTTCGGGGCCGCGTCGACGAACAACTGCCGCACCCGCTCCCGCTGCGCCGCGCGCCGCTCGATGGCCCGCTCGAGCTCGGCCGTGTCGTGGGCGTCGGCTCGCGCAACCCAGTCGTTCGCAGAGGACCACGCGTTGAAGTACCCGGCGGTAAGCGCGGCCGAGTCTCGGCCCGAAAACTGCCGGTACGCTTCGCGCACGGTCCTTTCAGGACCGAGGGCCAAATACTTCGTGAACGCAGCGTATGCGCGGGCAGTCTCGCCCTTCCGACGGTGCCACGGCTTGGGGTCGCTCATCGCCAGACCCCCAGCACGAGCCCGACGACCAGCACGACGCCGGCCGCGAGCATCGCCAGCCGCATCACGAACAGCACACGCACCGCAACGACGATGCCCTGAGCATCCATCACGCGACCTCCTGCACCGCCGAGAGCGGCGCCAGCGAATCCGGGGTCACGTCGACCGTTCGGAGTGTCTCGAAGGCACGAACGCGAACCACGAGGCCGCGCGTGGTGTCGGTCACGCGGACCACCGACACGCGCTCAAGGCGCAGCAGCAGCCCGGTGTGGCGATCGCAGACGCGGTGCCAGGCGTCGTCGCCGGCGACCAGTTGGTCACGAGTCATGCGGCCTCCCTGCGGCTCTCAAACCGCACCTGCGAGTAGCCAGCCGACACGGCCGCGCCGTGGATTGCGTCACCGACGTAGAGCTCAGCGAGGCCGGCGGTGTGCGCATCGCGGCACCGGACCACGAGCGTATCGCCGTCCTCGGTGAGCGAGCCGTCGGCGAGGTAGCGGCGCGCGAGGTCGTCACCGATGGTCATCACGATCACGCAGCGCATCGCGTCGAGGTCGCCGGCGGCGCGGAACGGCTCGGGCTCGGGCTGCGGGGCGGGCGGCTCCGGAGGCGGCGGGGGCGGCGTCGGGGGATCGACCCGGGGCATGTCGATGCCCAGCCGGTCAAGCGCGGCGGCGCTGCCCTGGGAGGCCGGGCCGGTCCAGCCCTCACGGCCGTCGCTGAGCGGTCCGTACCGGAAGCCGGCGGCACGCAGCAGGCCCTTGGAGGCCGAGTCGGGAGGGTAGCGGAATGCGAGCTCCACACTCGTGCCCCGGCCGTCGAGGCGCAGCACGTCGAGCGGCGGGACCGACGACCGGACAGGTCCGGGATTCCCCCGCTCCGTCCCCCCTCGAGGGGCTAGGGGGGAATTGATTACCTGTTGAACCTGTTCATGGAAACGCGCGTGTATAGTGCCGGTTGGTGTGTCGGTTGGTGTGTCGACCGGCATACCCTGCGGTGTGTCGGCCGGCATACTTGCCGGTGTGTCGGTCGGCATGCCGGGCACTGTGTCGGCCTGCGCATGCTCTGCCCGTTGCGCACGGTGTTTCGGTGTGTCGGCTGCTGTGTCGGATGGTGTGTCGGTCGGCATACCTGCCGGTGTGTCGGTCGACATACCCAAAGGTGTGTCGGTCGGCATGTCGGATGGTGTGTCGGCCTGTGCTCCGCGGCGCCGCTGGTAGGCCGCGAACTTCACGATGGTGACGAGCAGACCGGCCGAACTCGATTCGACACGAAGCATCCCCTCCTTGGTAAGCGCGGTGATGAACCGGCGAACCGCCTGACGGGACCAACCCCACTGCTCGGCGAGGGTGTTGTGCGAGGTGCGGAGCTGGCCAACGTCGAGGCCCTCACCACGCGTGCGGCGTGCCTGGAACAGCAGACGAACCCACGCGGCCTCACGGCACACCGGCTCGCCCGGCAGACGCAGCACGGCGTGATCCAGCATCGAGTCGTAGACGAGAATGAACTGGCTCACGCGGCCCCCAGTCGCGCCTGTGCGCGCTGCAGCTTCCACTCCGCGCTGGCCTGCTCACGCACGCCGTCGACGAGCTCCTCGTAGCAGGCCTGCACGCCCAGCCGATCGCGCTGCGCGACGGTGATGCGCATCGGCCGCGGCGCCTCGAGGTCACGACGCAGGGCCCACAGAGCGGCCTCGACGTATTGCGCCTCGGTGGCGCTCACGAGGTCGAGGCCGGCGGCGACGAGCGTGCCGTACTCGGTGAGCTGCACATGCCCACCGGGCGACTTGATCATCAGCCCGCGGGCGACGCAGCGCTCGGCGAGCTGGGCGACGTTGGAGTGCGCGCAGTCCATCGAGAACGCGAGCTCGCGCAGCATGGGCAGACGGCCCCACGCACGGGCGAAGGCCTGCACCTGGGCGCAGAACTCGCGGTGACGGTTCGTCGGCGGCTTTGTCCCCCGTTTGTCCCCCGTTGCTCGGCGTGCCTCGGCGTGCCTCGGCGCGTTTGAGCCTGCAGAGCGTGGCCAGTAAACCCGCGAAACACGGGCAAGTCGAGGGGGCTTGCCTACAGGCCCATAGCCCGTGCGATGATCTCCTTCATCTTTACGCATCATCATGTCCTCCACGTGTTTTGCGGGTTCTTGGAGCCTTTGGCGGGGCCTTGTCCCCCGCGTGTCCCGTAACGCTGCCATTGTGTTCAGCGGTTTGCCCGCCGGCGCCGGGCGTTGCGCCGAGCGTCATCATGCGCCGCAGGTCGGCCAGCTCGTCGAAGAACGGGCGGTCGTAGAGGGCCAGCATCTGCGGATCGGAGTGACCGACGATCCTGCGCACGAGGGCCTCGCGCATCCCGCTCCGCAGCAGGCGCGAGACGGCGACGCGTCGAAGCATGTGCGGGGTGACGCCGTCGCCTCGACCGGGCGGGATCCCCGCGGAGCGCATCGCCGCGCCCCAGATGCGCGGACGGCTGAGCTCGCTTGTCGACATGCGCAAGCCCTCCTCGCTGGGCCACACGAGGCCGCCGGCCGCGGGCAGCAGGCGCTGTGCGCTTGTCGCGTCAACGCGAGCCTGCGCGGCCCGTGCGGGTGTCGACGAGGCGCGGAGCTGGCGGGCATGGCGCCGCAGCGCGGCGAGGTGCTCGGGCAGGATGGGGATCTCGCGCGCCCGGTGCGACTTGGTGCGCTCGGCCGGGAGGCGGATCACGAGGGCCTCGGGGTCGATGTCGCCCCAACGCAGGCCGAGCAGCTCACCACCGCGGAAGCCGCCCCAAGCCATCATGCGGTAGATCAGCGACCACCCGAAGTACCGCTGCTGGCTGACGTGCGTCGCGTCGAGCTCGTGCCAGAACGCGAACGCCCGCTCGAGCTGGTGAATGCTGGGCAGGGCGGTCTGTGCGCGCTCGACGCGGGGCGGCTGCAGCAGGGCCGCCGGCGACGACCCGCACCACCCCAGCGACACGCCCAGGCGGAAGGCCTGTTGAAGCCGGTGGATGATGCTGGCGACGCTGCGCGGGGCGTGGTTCTGCGCGAACCCGGCGACGAACGCGGCAAGCTGCTCGTAGGTCGCCGTGGCAACGGTGAGGTGCAGGATCGGCGAGCAGGCCACGCGGGTGTTCGACCACGCGGTGATCGTCGCCGGCCGCCAGCGGTGTCGGCTGCGCTCGACGACGGCGTCGAGCAGGGCGCCGATGTTCGGGGCGATCGTGCGCACGCGGTCGCGCTCGTAGCGGCCCTCGACAATGGCGGCCTGCAGCTCGTCGCGGGCAACCATCGCCTGCCCCAGCGTCGTGCCGGGGTCGAGGTCGACGCGGTGCTCGATGCGACGCCCGGAGGGGTCGAAGCCGGCGGCACGAACGAAGAAGGTGCCGGTGTCGAGGTAGCGGTAGAGGCGCGGGCCAACGCGCGTGTGGGGGCGGCGGGTGATGCTCACGGCGTCCCCCGTCGCTTCATCCCAAACACCGCGTTCTCGATGGCCGCCGGCGAGTAGTACAGGATCCGGCCGTGCTGGCTCACGGGGTGCACGGGGCGCAGCCGGTCGCGCAGCGTCGACTCGGGCAGGCCGAGCAGCTCGGCGGCCTCGCCGACGCTGAGGGGCAAGCCGAGCTCCCAGCGCGAGCGCAGGCCGGTGGTGGGCTGGCTGTTCATGCTCCCTCCGGACACAGCCCATCGGGGAACCCGAGGGCGATCGGCAGGGCGTGAAGGTCGGCGACGAGCGTCTCGGGCACCTCGCCCTGGGCGCGCGTGACGAGCTCGCGGATCGCCTCGATGAGGCCCTCGGCGACAACCGGCCCGTACTGGATGCCGTCGTGCTTCACGAACGCAGTGACGGATGCGCCCGGGCCGGGCGGCACCTGCACGACCATGTGCGCAGGCAGGCCGACGTGCCGCACGCGGTAGTATCGCCCCTCGGGCTGCTGAACCAGTGGCTCCCAGGCAGACCAGACGGCGCCCCGGTACGCGGGCGCGCGGTTGACCTGCAGATACGCAGTCGCTATCAGACTCATGCTACTTTCCTTCCGTGGTAGGTGGCCGACGCACGGTAGGGCTGCAACCCGATGACCCGTGCGTCGTTCGTTTTTGGCTAGTTCGCCGTCTCCTCTGGCGGCGGGCCCGTGCTGGCGAGCAGCGCACGACCTGAATCGGTGGGACGAAAGCCGCGCTGCTGATCGTGTTCGATCAGACCCGCGCGCAGAAGATGCTCAATGCGCAGATGCATCGCCTGATGCGAGCACTGCGTCCAAGCCGCGACGTGCGTCTTGTTCAGGCACACCCGCCCCTCACTCAGGTCGTGCACGAGAGCCAGGATACGGATGACCTCCACATCTTTGGCTGTGTCTCGGGCACGACCGCGCGGCACGCGAAGCTCCTTAGGGAGTTGGCGAGCCAGCGTCTTACTCGGTTGTGTCGCGCGATGCATCATTGGTCCCATTGACGTTGCAATAGCCGCAAAGAAAATGCTTGACAAGGGGTAACCCGAAGTTCATCTTCCGACAGTCACCGCGGCGTTTGCAGACGCTTCGGAGGCAACCCCACCAACCACGGAGTAACAGATGATCCGCCCCACCCGTACTGGGCAACACGCCCATATCGCTCTCGGTACGCTGGCCGCTGAAGCGTTCGAGCAGCTCGTCGCGATCCGCCGCCTCTACCCCCGCGGTGAGGTCATGGTGCTGCCGACGTTCGGCGGCCTGCGCGGCCGGGGCTACCAGGCGATCATCGTCGACGGCGAGTGGGAAATCATCGGCCGCGAGGGCGTCACGACCGTCGAGGCCCTGCGTCTGCTGCGCGAGCGTGACCTGCTCGAGATGCGGATGCAGGTCGACCTTCGCCGCGCCCGCGTGCAGGTCGACCGCTTCGCCCCGGCCAGCTGCGCCTGATTCAACGCCCTGCCCTGCGTCGGGCGGTGGTCGTTCGACGCAGGGCCGGGCCAACCAGCCGCGGGCTGGGGGTAGTCATGAACGCAGAAGAAGTGCGCGCGCTGTTCGCCGAGCTGCTCGCGGTAGATGCCGAACAGATCGCCCCGCGAAGCCAGTCGTTCAGCGACGAGAGCGGCGAGCGCTATCACAACGAGTGGTGCGAGTTCAGGGCGCAGGGAGTGCTGCTGATGCTGTGTTGCGAGGAGGACGCAGAGGACGACGAGCCTGCGCGACTCTTTCTCAACTCTGGCACCTGCACCGCGGCCAACTGGCGCGCCCTGTTCAACGGCCTCGCCATCCGCTGGGCCGCCACGCTGCTCGCCGGCCAGCGTCACCACATTGCCGACGTCGTGCAGTCGTGGGCCGACGAGGCCGGCGCCAACAGCCGGCACGAGCCGACGCTGTCTGAGGTGGCCGAGCGCATCCGCGCGCTGAACACCGAGAGCAGCCGATGAAGGGCCGCATCGTCACCAACCTCCCCAACGCCGAGTACCACGCGCACGACGCGCTGTCGGCCTCGGGCTTGAAGGAGATGCTTCGCTCGCCGGCGCACTACCAGGCCTACCGCGAGGGCGAGCGCATCAAGTCAACCGAGGCGCTCGCCATCGGCCGCCTGACGCACACCGTGATCCTCGAGCCCGACCGCGCGGCCAGCGAGTTCTTCATCTACGACGGCGACCGGCGCGGCTCGGCGTGGACCGCTGCGGTGGCCGCCAACCCCGGCCGCATGCATATCCGCCAGTCGTGGTGGGATGACGCGTGCCGCGTGCGTGACGCCGTGTGGGCGCACCCTGACGCCCGCGTGCTGCTCGGCGCCCCCGGCCGGGCCGAGGATAGCGTGTTCTGGCACGACCTCGACACGGGGCTTGAGTGCCGCTGTCGGCCGGACTGGCTCACTGAGGGCGGCTTGTTGGTCGACATCAAGACCACGCGCGACGCGCGCGCCGACAAGTTCGCCCGATCGGCCGGCGACCTCGGCTACCACATGGCCGCAGCGCACTACGCCGAGGGGATCGCGGCGGTCACCGGCGGCGAGCCGGCCATGTTCCCCATGATCTTCATCGCCGTCGAGACGGAGCCGCCCTTCGCCGTCTCGGCGTTCGAGTTCGAGCCCGCTGCGCTCGTGCGCGGCCACGACCTGCGCCAGCGGGCGCTGGCCTCGTGGGCCGAGCACATTGCGTCGAGGGCCGAGCGCGCCCCGTCCTACCCGCCCGGCCGGCGGCAGCTCGTGCTGCCCCGCTGGCACATGACCGACCACACCGCCGAGCTCATCGAGGGCGAGGCCACTGACAACACGGAGGAGTGAGATGAACGACAGCAACACCGCCCTGGCAACGTATGCCCGGACTGCCCTTACGGCCATCACGCCGCAGAGCCTCGACGACATCATGAAGTTCGCCGAGCTGGTGGCGAAGTCCGGCATCAAGCCGGCGTCGCTCAAGACGGCGGCCGACGTGGCCATCGTGCTGCTCAAGGGCAACGAGCTCGGCATGACGCCGATGCAGGCCTTGAGCGAGATCGTTGTGGTCGAGGGTCGGCCGACCATAACCGCCGGCGCGATTCAGGCGCTCGTGCTCAACTCCGGCCTCGCCGAGTACTGGCAGATCATCGAGACGACCAGCGAGCGCTGCACCATCGAGACGAAGCGACGTGGTGCACGGGCACCCGTCAGCATCACCTGGGACATGGAGCGCGCCAAGAAGATCACGTTCCAGCAGTGGGTCGGGCCGGAGAACAGCCGCCAGAAAGTCACGAAGGCCCTCACCGAAAAGGACAACTGGAAGAACTACACGTCGGCGATGCTGCGTAGCCGGTGCGGTAGCGAGCTCGCGAACGCCGTCTACCCCGACGTGGTCAGGGGCATGTACACGCCCGACGAGGTCGACGTGTTCACCACGCTCGACGGTGACACGGGCGAGGTAATCAGCGGCTCCCGCGCCGCCACGCCGGCCGCAGCCGCGGTCATGCCCGACGTCGGCGCGCGCCTCGCTGCGGCGCGCCAGGCCGCAGCGGCCGAGTCTGCCCCGGTCGAGCCGGTCACCGTCGAGGCGGCCCCGGCCGAGCGCAAGCCCGCGCCCACGCCGCCCAGCTCGCCGGCGGTCGCCGAGGCCAAGCCGTCGGCGAAGGACGCGGTTGCCGCGCTGCACGCCCGCGCCACGCAAGAGGCCGAGGCACACCCGTGGTGGGCGCCGTTCTGGCGGGCCATCGCTACCGACGGGTTCGCCACGACGCCAGCGCTGCAGCGCGCGGTGAGCTCGATGGTCGAGGCCCTCGAGGCCGGGCTTGAGCCGGTAGACGTGCTGTCGGCCGAGGTGATGAAGACGTGCCGCAACCTCGCCAAGTGGCCGTGCCCCGGCCTGCGTGACGTGCTCGAGCTGCACGTTCGCGTCGTCGGCGGTGACCCCAAGTGGGTCGGTGCGCTGAGCGCAGATGGGGTGAAGGCGCTGCTCGTGACGCTGCTCGAGGCGCCGCCGCACGCACGCGGCGAGATCCTTCAGGCTGGCCGCGGGAGCGATGCGCCCGCCCCGACGCCGACGGCCGAGGCCCCGGCGCAGGCCGACCAGGCCGACGCCGAAAAGCGGCTCAAGAAGCTGATCGGCACGCTCTGGCCGTCGATCGTGACCGACAACGAGCGCGCCGAGCAGGTGAGGCAAGAGATCGCCAAGGTCGGCGTGCTCGACCTGTTGGAGGAAGCGGACGGGCTGAAGAGCGACGCGGCCAAGCGCGCGGTGCTCGCGTCGTTCCTCCCTGCGCTGTACGGCCTCGCTGTCTGAGGCCGGGCCAACGGCGCGGTTCGAGGCCGCGCACAGCCACTGTTCCCCCTGACCCCAAGACCCACGAGGCACGATGACAACCCCCGACACCATCCCCCACACCAACACCGCCGTCGAGATCGTCGCGGCAATCGCCCAGGGCAACACGGCCACCGTCGAGTTCGACGCGACCCTCGTGAAGCGCGTGGGTCTTCTCGCGCGGAGCGCCGAGGGCTGGCCGGCCATCACGTCGCGCGAGGAGCACGAGGTGGCGGCCAGCCGCTTCACCGAGATCCGCGAGATCAAGAAGCGCATCGAGGAGTCGCGGGTGGCGATCACCCGGCCCCTGCTCGACGCCCAGCGCGCGGTCAAGGCGCGGGCCGACGAGATCACCGCCCAGCTCGACCGCGGCGAGCGCATGCTGCGTGACCGTCTCTCGGTGTTCGAGGCCGCGGAGCGCCAGCGTGAGGCCGAGCGCGAGGCGCAGCGGCGCGCCGAGGCTGCGGAGCGTGCGCGGCTGGCGGCCGAGGAGGCCGCGCGCCAGCGCGAAGCCGAGCTCGCGCGGACCCCGGACGACGCGCCCTACCAGCTCGACGAGGTGCCGCAGACCGCCCCGCCGGTGGTCGAGGCTCCCGCGCCCGCTCCGGCCGTGCCGGCGATGAAGTCGGTGACGTCGGTGCGCAAGGTCCAGACCCTCAAGATCGTCGACGTCGCGTTGATCCCGGCCGAGCTGAACGGCGTGCGGCTGCTCGTGCCCGACGAGGGCGCGATTACGAAGCTGCTCAAGGCTGGCCTGACCATCCCCGGGTGCGAGCTCGAGGAGTCGACGACGACGACCGCGCGGGGCGGCCGATGAAGCAGGCACACGACACCATGCGCACCACCCGCCCGGTGGTCGCCGTCGGCGCCGAGGGCGGCGAACGGATGATCGTCCAGGCGCAGGCCGGGGCAGTCGTCGTCACGGTCGTCGAGGGCGACCGGGTTGCGACGGTCGAGCTGGGTGCGGCCGACGCCGGCGACTGGCTTGCGCACGTGGTCGATCACGTCGCCGAGGAGTGGCCGACGGTCGCGCCCTCGGTGGCGCGGTCGAACGACGCGGCGGTGCGCGAGCTGGCGGCGCGGTTCGCCGCGCAGACGGCGGAGCTCGACGAGGTGCGCGCGGAGCTGCTGGCGATGCGCCGCACAGCGCTGCGCGAGCTGGCGCAGCAGCAGGCGCTTCGGGCGGAGCTCGTTGCGCTGCGTGCGGCGCAGTTGCCGCCGCCGACGCTTGAGGTGCGCCACTACGAGGCGCCGAAGATGACGCGGGCAGAGCTGAACGCGCGCAGGGCTGCGCGCATGAGGGGGCGCCGTGCTGTCGCCAACTGATACCGCGCGCGCCGCGTGGGAGCTCGCAAGCTGCGACATCATCGGGCTGCGGCTGGCCACGCGTGCGCAACTGCGCTCGCTGCTCGAGCGCGAGGTGGGCGCGGGTGTCGCAATCGAATGGTCGCACACGGCGATGGTCGCCGAGGTGCTGTGGTGTCGGGTGGCCAAGGCCATCCCGAGGAGGGTGAACTGATGCGCGAGAAAGTTTCAAAGAAGGTTCCCACTCTCATGGACGAAGTCAGCGACCAGACCGGTGCGCAGCGGGCGGCGTCGGCGCTGGCGCGGCAGTACTGCGCCCTGCACCCGGACGTGCTGCACGCGAGCCCGGTGAACCCGCGCGGCGAGGTCACCGACGCCGACGTCGCCGACCTCGTGCAGAGCATCCGTGAGCACGGGCTGTTGCAGCCGCTGGTGGTTCGCCACAAGGAGACGCTGCACCCGATTCAGCAGTACGAGGTAATCGCCGGCCACCGGCGCTTGCACGCTGCCCGGCTCGCAGGGCTTCAGGCCGTGCGTTGCATGGTGGTCAGCCTCGGCCAGGGACGCGTGCTCGACGACGCCACGGCGCTCGAACTGATGCTCACCGAGAACAGCTCGCGCGTCGACGTGAGCCCGCTGCGTGAGTCGCTGGCGCTGGTGGCGCTGGCCAAGCAGCACGGCCGCAGTGTCGCCGAGCTGGCGGCGCGAACGGGCCGCACCGAGCGGTGGGTGCGGCAGCGCATGGCGCTGGCCGACCTGGTCCCGGAGTGGCGCGAGCGCCTCGAGGCCGGGCTGGTGACGCTCGGCGCGGCGGTGCTACTTGCTGGCACAGACGCGGAGCGACAGCAGCGGCTGGCGGAGAGGTTCAGGCGCGAGCCCGACAGCGATGTGGTCGCGGTGCGGGACGTCGCTTGGTTTGTGCGCGAGGGCCGGCGCCTCGACCGTGCGCCGTGGTACCTCTGGCTCGAAGTCGGCGGCCGGCCGGCGTGCGAGTCCTGCCCAAAGCGGACCGACCGGCAGATGACGCTGATCGACGAGGGAGGAATCGAGCCGGGGTCCTGCCTGGACGGTGCGTGCTGGGACGCCAAGTGGGCGTACCAGCGCGCCGCCGGCGCGATCGTCGAGACGGAGATGTACGGCACCATCCCCACGACCGACGCCTACATGCCAGACAAGGCGCTGCGCGACCTGGTGCCGCGTCCGGACACGTCCCACTGGAACAGCCAGGACAAGGACGACGACGCGAAGGAGAGCACGACGCTGGCCGACGTGGCCTCTCCCCGCGCCACGGTGTGGGTGGTGTCGACCGCGTACAACCGCAACGAGGTGGTTGGGCGCGGGGTGCGGCCGGAGATGGTCATTGAGTCGCTCCAGTCGCTCGGCATGACCGCCGAGGCTGACGGCGTGGCGCAGCTCGTCGACCGAGCCAAGAGCATGCGAGACACCGCGGCCGCGCGGGCTGCATCTGCGGTGGTGCGCAAGACCCCGTCGAGCGCAGAGATTCTGGACCGGCGCATCAAGCAGGCCGTCGACGCCGTGTACGAGAGCGTGGCGGCGGGCGCAGACTGGATGCTGCAGACCACGATGCGCGCCGACTTCGTGCTCGAGATGTCGATCATCGACTGGCTGGCGACCGCGCAGTACACGAGCAGCGGAGGCCCAGACCAGCACCTTGCCGAGGCCGTGTCGAAGCTGCAGTCGATGCGCTCGATGCGGACGTGGGCGGGCGACGACGTGGCGTGGTCCGAGGAGTGGCGGTTCTACGAGACGCAGTGGCGCGCGGCGCGGCTGATGGCCTGTGTGCGCCGGCTGTGGTGGAGCGGGGTGCCGCAGCTCTATCGGGTGCTCGTCGACCAGCTGCGCGAGCGCGGGATCGAGACCGACCTGCCGGACACGCTTGAGGCGCTGGTCGGCGAGTGCAAGGCCGAGGCCCAGCGCCTGGCCGAGGAGGCGTCGTGATGCTGCGGCACACCCTGATGCGGGACCGGCGCGGGCGGAGGATGGTGGCATGATCAACAAGCCAGACATGAACGTGACGTGGGAGGATGCCCAGAAGCTCCTCGCGCCTCTGACGAAGCCGCAGTTGTTGTGGGTGGTGAAGCATCTCTGCGACACGACCTACGGCGGCCTTCGCGCCGCCGTGAAGGCCGAGCGCGCTCTCCGGATTCACGAGGCCGAGGCCGCCTATCTCGCGCGGAAGGCCGACTACGAGGCCGCAAGTGCACGCGCCAGCGCCCAGCCCATTGCCGGCAACTTGTCGGCCCTCTTGAAGGCGATCGACGCGCAGGACCGAGCGTTCGACGCGTACATGATCGCGCTGAACAAGGGCGGGCCATGACGACGCAGGCCAACTCTACGGCGCCCATGCGCCGCTGCCAGGTGTGCGGCCAGCGCATCCGCATGGCCGTGGCCCACAACCGCGCCCCGACGGCCTGCGAGCCTGATGAAGTCGAAGTGTTCCTCCCGAGCGGCATCGTCGTTCGGGGACTGATTCCACACTGGCCCTACTGCCCAGGGAAGGAGACGAAGCGATGAGCGACAAGACCGGGATCGAGTGGACCGACGCGACGTGGAACCCCATCCGGGGCTGCTCCAAGGTCAGCGCGGGCTGCCGCGGGTGCTACGCGGAGAGCGTGGCCGCGCGGTTCAGTGGGGCGGGGCTCCCGTACGAGGGCCTCGTGGACGACAAGGGCAAGTGGAACGGCAAGATCAAGCTCGTGCACGAGC
>JACCDR011337564.1_pt1 | contig 39562 bp, 53 predicted proteins | sample 7446431 | NCBI WGS metagenome assembly JACCDR01 (sample SAMN15323443, study PRJNA562643) | freshwater metagenome | isolation source: river surface water | place: USA:Blue River Watershed | collected 2017-08-17
CCGGAACGGACCCGCGTGCGCCAACCCCCAGAAGGACCCACAATTTCCAGCGGCCGAACGCATGGCAATCACGACACGGCCACCCGTTGCGCGTTGAGCCGCGCAAACGATTCACGCACGGCGCGCTGAAACTCATCGGCCACGATAGGCGGCGCTTTTTGCGCGGCGGTGCGCTCCAGATCCAGCACCTTGCGGTATCTCACCGCACGCTTGAACAGGAAGACAGCACGCAGCGCGCCGCCGCTGGAGCGCTCATAAATCCCAGCGCTGACGCCGAGCTGTTTTTCTTCGTCAGGCTGCACCGCAATGAAACTCTTGCCGCGCTTCGCCATCACACGCAGCCGGCCGGCCACGGTTTTGGGAATCACCCGCTGATAGCCGGGGGAGTAATCCGAGCCCAGCTGCGTGATCACCGCAATGATCTGCGAGCGGCTGACGTTGCCATAGGCGTCCAGCTGCGCACCGCGGCCTGGCACCAGCACGTAGCCCCTGGGCATGGCGCCGGAAGCCTGCAGGGCCTGCTCAAACTTTTTGGCTCGCCGGCCGCCGGCGCGTTCTTGCGGGTTCAGGTAGGTGGCGGGTGGAGTGCCGGCCATCTGATCCTTGACCAGCACCGTTGATTTCAGCGTTTGCGCCGTGGCGCTCAGAAAGGTGGTGGCGGATTTCGTGCGAGCGATGGGCCTATCCAGGCGCCTGTCGATCTGCTCCTGCCACTCGATGCTCATCTCTTTGGCAGACCGCGTGAGAGCGGTGGAAACGGCAGCGGCAAAGCGCCGATCGCTGAACTCAGTCAGCGCGGCGCGAACCTGTTGCAACCCTTCCAGCTTGATGCTCAGCACTGTTGCTCATGTAAAAAAAGCGCCGGGGCATGGGACGGATGGGGTGGTGGTGAGCCCCGGCGCAGGCTTCAGTGGCAACCACTTGACCATGAGCGAATGGTTTCATGGGGGGGCAGAAGTGGGAAAACTCTGCTCAGCCGGCCTCAGCACCAGCAGCGCCCGCCCCGGGCTGTAGCCCTGGGATTGAAGCGCCAACACCCGCGCGTCATCCCAAACGGCGCCCACGGCCAGCACACCCTCACAGGCAAAAAACCAGCCCGGCTCGCCGTTGATCACCCCGCGCTTCCAGCACTCTGCCAGCCACTCCGACCCATGCTTGGCGCGGTGCTCGGCAATCAGCTGGGCCACCTTGGGCATCTGTTCCTTCAGCCAGCCGAAGCTCTGTTTTGTCCTTGTGTCCATCTGTCCTTCATCTCGCATAGAGGGGTGGATTCACGCCCGCGCGCCAGTGCGCACTCGCCCGCACCCGCCTTGCCCGCTCGCGCTTTGCTGAGGACACAAGGACAGATGAAATGGTCTTGACCATGGCTCTGCTGGCCGTTGGGTTTGGTGGATCTGGGGCTGTTGCCAGAACTCACTGCAAACCCACGGACACACGGACACGTGGACAAGCCCCAGGCGCGCCTGGCCGCGGACGGCACTACATGACGGTCAGGGCCTTCATCCCGCTGACCTTTTCCGCGGCGCCCCGCGATCGCTGGTCAGAACGGAATGGCTTCATCGGCCTCTTGCTCTGTGGGTGAGCTTGCGTAGCTCGTTGACGAAACTGAACGCTGCGCAGGCCGGCGGTACACGCGCGGGCGGCCTGGCGCACTGCTGCGCCCTTCCTGCCAGCCCAGCTTGCGCAGGGCGGCTGCAGCCTGCTTTTCGTGATACCGGCCTGGGCCCAGCTTTTCGATTCCGATGCCGATGCGGTTCAGCAGCTCGAGCAGCGTGATCTCTTTGACCATCGTGCCCTTTTCGCGGCCCGTGACCATCTGCTGGTTCTCATCGTGCAGATACCGGTTGATGGCGCTCTCAATCGCGTTCTCAACGGCCCGCTCTTGCTGCTGCGGCTCGAACAGCTCGCGGCTCTCTTCGGGCGTTGGGTAATACCGCTCGCCGGCATCCAGCCGGTGCAGGGCTTCGGCCAGCAGCTGCGATCGGTTCGCCCGCAGCCAATCCTGATCGATGTGGCGCGTGACACGCACCGGCCAAAACCGGCGGTTGCCCGTTGGGTCCGTCAGGTAGTGCTGCTCGTTCGTGGTGCCCACAAAGATGCACTGCCGGGGGTAGTCCTTTGGGCGGCGGTCAAACGTCGCGCGGAAGCGGTCTGTCACGCTGGAGATGAACTGCTTGGTGCGGGTGATTTCCGCCTTTGAGAGCGAATCCAGCTCGCCCATCTCATAGACCCAGATCCCCTGCAGGTTCTGGAAGCTGTCCTTGTCGCCCAGGTTCAGCGGCGTGTCGGCCGCGTACTCGCCACCCAGGGCGTGCACCAGGGTGGATTTTCCAAGGCCCTGCGTGCCCTCAAGAATCAGCATGTAGTCGAATTTGCACCCCGGCTTCAGCACCCGGGCGCACATGGCCATGATCGTCCAGGCGCCCACCTTGGCCAGGTACTGCTGCAGGGGCTCGTTGTCGTCCCACTCATCCTCTTCCAGGCAGGTTTGCCGCAGCCAGGTGTTCAGGCGGGGCACCTTGTCCCAGGTGCCACGCAGGCCTTCCAGCGACGTCCGAACGGGGTGGAAGCGGTGGCGAAAGGCCACCATGCGCACAGCCTCTTCCAAGGTGCCCCGGGCCATGCTGGGCAAGTCGTGATGGCGGCAGAGGTAATCGCCCATCAGCAGCTCATCTTCTTCCCACCACGTGCCGGCGGGTGTTCCCCACGGGGTCGGGGCAGTCTTCACGATGTTGTTGCTGAACTCGTTGAAGGCCACCAGGCCGGCGACTTCTTCGATGCCGTCCACCTGCTGTTCAGGGATGCCGTCCAGGGCCATGACGATGTTTTCTCGGATGGCCAGGGGGCCGTACTTGCCCCGGATCAGGAAATCCTGCCAGTGGCGCGCGGAAGGCGCCTCGGGCTGCCCCGCAGCACCACCACGGCCACCGCCCGCGCCAGCGGGGCGCTGGGGTCTGTCGGCCGCCGGCAGCTGCACACCAAACGGCCGGGCCTCGCTGATCAGGGCCAGCAGGCGATCTTGATCCCAGCCCTGGGCGATGGCATCGGCCACATCCCAGCCGGGCGTCACCGCACCAGGCGCTGGAATGCGGCAGATGCTCACATCACAACGCTGCGCATCGCGCAGGTGCTCTGCCAGGGCCACCATGGCTGCCATGCCGGGCTGCTGCGCCTCGGGCAAGATGGGCTTGGTGGCCGGGTCAACACAGGCGGCTTCTTCGTCCTTCGTCAGCCGAACCCGCGCCGCATCACAGTCCGGCCACAGCACCACGCGGCGGCCGGCAATCCAACTCCAGTCAGCCTTCAGCACGGCCTTGACGCCGCCGGGCCAGCTCACCACATCCATGTGCTCGTGCAGCACCTTGTGGGCCGCCACGGCGCATTTCTCGCCCTCGACCACCAGCACCGGCTTGGCGTTGTTGAACGTGGCGGCCGGCACAAACAGCGGCCGGGGTTCCGGCCAGGTCTTCCAGTGCCAGCGCTGGGTGCCGGCGCCGTCGCCTTCGTCCCGGCACCACGTGTGGGGGATGGGATCCTTCCCGCCGTCCGAGGTGCGAAAGCGCACCACGTAGCCGTACAGCGCATCGCCCAGCCGGTACTCGGCCACCAGCTCGATGTCTTCAGGCCGGCGGCTGAAGTGGTGAAAGCTCGGCTTCGCAGCCCAGGCCGGCACCGGCGTGATCACCTGCCAGCCGCCCTTGGGCTTTTCAGCCGGCGGCGGTGCGGGCGGCAGGGCCAGTGGCCTCTTCTGGCTGGGCGCCTCTCCAAACTGCTCCAGCAGATCCTTGGCGGCCTGCAGCTGCGATCCGCCGTGAAACAGGTAGGCGTAGAGAGAGATGAGATCGCGCCCGCTTTCTTTGGGCGCAAAGTGCGCCCAGGCGCCTGTGTTCAGGTTGACCGACAGGCTGTCACCCGGCCCGCCCTTGGCGGTGCTGGCCGCCTGCCACTCATGCCCTTTGCGCTTGCCCCCAGGCAGCCACTGCGACACAAAGTATTCAGCCCGCTGCAGCAGCCTGTCGGCCAGGGCTGCGAAGTCGATTCGTGGGCGCTCTGCCCCGCTGTCCCCAGCGTTTCCCATAACCACCCGTCCCGTCCGTGCGTCAGTTGTCCAGCCTGGCCGATGCCCAGCTGTGTGTGATGTCTGCCAGCCTCACTGCCTGCGCCTCTTTGAGGTGCCGCGGCACGTACAGCAGCACCGGCTTGCGGGCGTGCGGCAATCGCACGCGGCCGCAGCGCTCCAGCTCGCCGCTGCGCTCCATGTCGCGGGCCACTTCACGGGCTTTGTCCACCGGCAGGCCCACCCGGGCCGCCATTGCGCAGGCCGAAACCCGACCCATGGCCTGGTGCAGATCTGCAGCGGCCTGAAACATCCGCTGGCGTGCATCCCCACGTGGGCGCATGGGTTCAGCGCTCCAGGCCGTCAGAAAAGGCGCTGTCGATCCAATCGGTGAGCTGCAGTTCCGAATCGTCACCGCGCGATCGCTTGGCACGCAGCCAGGCCAGGCCGACACTGCCGAACGTGTCTCGCAACCAAGCCCTTCTCAGCACATCCGCCGCAGCCAGGTCTTGCGCCTGGCTTTGCTCCAGCAGCTGGATGTACTCCTCATCGTTCAGCAGCACCTTCACCGCGTGCGTGCGCTTTTCGTTCAAACGTTCCGTTGCCATCTCACCACCCCAAAAGAAAGCCCCGGCCAGCACATGCCAGCCGGGGCGAAACCCCACGCGCCCCCAGGGAGGAGACCAGGCGCGCCGGATAGGCCGGCACCGGTGTGGGTGTGCTTTGAACGGTCATGCTTTGACGACATATGCGTCAACGTCCAGCAGCGGCTTGCCATCCGGGTGCGGCCACTGCTCATCTGGCACGCGCACCCACTTCACATCCGGGCGCAGACGCTCACAAGGCCAGGCGCCCTTCGTTTCGCGCTCGATTGCTGGGCAGCGCTCACGCGGCGGCCTGCCCTTCCAGCCAATGACTGACGGCACGCTTATGCCGCACATCTTGGCCACAGCCGTTGGGCCGCCAAGCTCGGAGACGATGTTGCTCATGGGCGCATCTTAGGTGCACCTAATGCCGACTGTCAATAGGCACACCAAACAACCGCCGAAGTAGGCTAGGCTATGTCCACACTTGCAGCACGCCTTCAAGCGGCCATCACCACCCGCACCCCGCCGGCAACGCAGGCCGAGCTCGCCAAGGCGTGTGGCATAAGTGCCCCATCGGTTTCGGCTTGGTTCAGCGGGGACACCAAAGCCTTGAAGGCCAACAGCGCGGCCAAGGCGGCGGCCTTTCTGCAGGTGCGTCTGGAATGGCTTCTGTACGGTTTGGGGCCAATGCGGGCGGGTTCAGAAACCGCGGCCACCTATGTCGCAGCCGAGCCCACCCCGCACTCCGGGCTTGATGCTGCCGTCAGCAGTGTTCTGCGCTCTCTTGTGCGGCTGTCTGAGGCGCAATGGCACATGGTGCGCACTCGGCTCGACCATTTGATGGCACAGCCGGATGACCTCGAGAACGCCGCCAAAGACTTGATGGCAGTGCTCTCAAGCGCCAGCGCCGAGGGTGAGCGCAGGAAACGCGCCGCCTGAGGGCGCCCGTGCCCTCAGTTCATAGAGTGCCAGCTTCAACAGCACTTCACGCGAAACACTTACCCCCGCAGTCGGGGGTTGTCGTGCCGTGGCCGCGCGGCACGCCCCGCCGCCGATCAATGACCTGACGTAATCAGGGCCATTCCGCCCGCGCAAATGCCACTGTGACCTGAGCGCAGGTGTCCGGAGCCTTGCCAAGTCTTTGTTGTTGGGCGTGGTGCCTGATTCCCTCCACGAGCACCGGCATGTAGAGCGCCCTCTGGGCGGCCGTAAACGTGACATCCATCCACCGCCCGACTCGACGGCTCTCGCTTTCTGTGGGCACACCGCAACCCACGGCGCGGCCGATCAGCACGCCGTAGCTGGTCAACCGATCAATTTGCCGCGCTTGGCCTTCACTTGACTGCGCCTGGCTTCGCAGGCGGGCCAGCGCCGCTTCAGCCGCCACCCGATCCTGCTGCTCTCGCTGCTGCCGCGCCTTTTCGGCGGCACGGATTCGGCTTTGGGCATCTTCGGCTCGCTGCCGCTGATCCTGCTCGACGCTGACCCATCCGTGCCCGTCTTTCCTGAGCCCGTTTTCGCATTCTTTGTCGCTTAAGACGGTTGCCCCGTTTGCGGCCGTGCACCGGTAAACCTGAGCCTGCGCGCTTGGGTGTAGCGCCACCGCGATCAACAAAGCTGCAATAGGGTGTTGCATCTGATGCTCCATTTGCGTTCATTGGGCGAGCCAAAGCCCATCACGGCACTTGCGTCACCTGCAAGACCGCGCCTGCCTCACTGATGTTCGCCACCGTGGTGTTCAAAACCACTGCACCAAAGGCATTGGTGCCGCGCCAGGTCGTGTACACCTTAATGCCCCGCCCTGGGCCAAGATCCTCAAACCGCGTGCTGGAGTGCTGATAGGAATCAGGGTTGTGCATACGCGCCTTGATGCTTGCCTCAAGTGCCATGTGCGAACCGTCCCAAGGGTGGAACTGCCGCACCAGCTCCTTGTGCCGCCGCTGTTCCGGTGTGAGCGCGGCCTCAGCTTCCAAGCGCTCGAGGGCTAGGCGCTTCTGATTCAACTCACGCTTGGCCCTGGCCCGCTGATGCAACTCATGAGCGCGCCGCTCAGCGTTTTCTAGGCGCGCCTTTTCTCGCTCCTGACGCACGACTGCGCGCTGCTGCGAGTCTGCGGCGACCCATGCGGCAACAACTGCAGCGGCACACGCCAAGACGATCACCGGTTTGCGGACCATGTTTTGACCCCCTGCGGCCTATTTTGGCCGGCCTTTCGGATGCTGTACCAAAAAAACTTAGGTCTACCTATTGACGATTGGATTAGGTGCGCCTATGCTTCGCCTACTTCATCAGCGGAGCCCACCATGCGCCCCACTTCCCACGACACCCGCCGCCTGCCCCCCAAAGACCCGGCCGCATGGCTGGCTGACGTCCACGAAGCTGCCCAGGCCGCGCGCTTTGCAGAACAGGCCCAGGCGCATGCCGCCCTGCGGTTGGCGCTGAGCACCTACCGCGCCAAGCAGGCCGCCCGCGCCCAACGCGCCCACGTGCTGGCAGGTGCATCGGCATGATGCAGATCACCCCCACCACCACGCGGCCAGAACACCGCGCGCTCACCGTCAGCGTGCTGCTGGCCACCGTCTGCGGCGCCGGCATTGCGGCAGGGCTGATGTACGGCCACATGGTGCCGACGCTGCTGGCCCGCTTCTTTGCCATCCTGGGGAGCTGACCATGCCGCAACTGCAATGGCTGCACGATCGGCTGGCCCGCATGGTGTGGGCCTGGCGCAAGCGCCGCATGCTCACAGAGCTGGAAGAGCTGCGCGAATCCATCCTCGAGATCGACGACACGCTGCTGACCCTGCCGCTGCACCGCCGCACATTGGTCAAGCAGTTTGAGGCCACCCGTTCAGCACTGCTGGCCGGCGACGATCGCCACGCACAGCAACAGGCCGCAAGGGCTGCCGGGGGCCAGGCATGAGCGTGGTCATCACCGGCACGGTGCTCAGTTGCACCAGCTTCTACACACTCAACCGCCCAGGCCGCAGCCGCTGGTTTGTGCGCCTGGTGGCCGCGCAGGCAGATGGCCCATCCTTTGAAGCCACGCTGGACGCCGGTGAAGGTTTCCACGGCCTGAGCAAGGCCGACGCCCTGCGCGCCCGGCTGTGCATCGGTGTTGAGATCGAGGCCCACGGCCAGCGCCTGCAGGTGCGTGCGGCCGGCGGCAGCAAATCCCCGCTGCTGTTGGAAGGCGCCCTGTTTGTGCGCGGCGGCCAACAGCCAAAGCCACGCGCCAACTGGCTGCCCGTGCCGCAGCTCAAGGCTATGGCCAAGCCCCGCACGTTGCCTGGGTGGCTGTCATGAGCAACGGCACCCGCTGGATCACGCCCACCGGCCACCCCGCCATGGAGCTGGCCGGCAGCACGCACGACATGCTGCATCTGCGCTGGTCACAGCCGGGCTGGCCGTTTCCCAAGACGCAGTTTGTGCCCCGCAGTCTGTGCGTCAAAGACACCAGCCCGCAGGCCACCGCCACTGAATCCGCAGCGGCAGACCATGAGCAGCTGATGTTGCGCTTTGGCCCTGCTGCATTCTGATCACCGTTGAAAGCGTTTGAACGATGCAAATCACTGAACACCTGCCGCCGCTGATCGGCTTGATAGGCCCGGCCGGCGCCGGCAAAACCACTGTGGCCGAGATGCTGCGCAAGCGCCACGGCTACATGGTCATTTCGCTGGCTGACCCCATCCGCGACATGCTGGGCGCACTGCTCAGCGGCCTGGGCCTGGGCCACGAGTGGATGGAAGACCGCGCGCTTAAAGAGGCGCCCATCCCCATCATCGGTGTCAGCTACCGCAAGCTGGCGCAGACGCTGGGCACTGAATGGGGCCGTGACCGCATCGACCCGACGCTGTGGGTGCGCCTGTGCGCCCACAAGGTGCAGGAGCTGCGCGCCGTGCACAACGAGTGCGTGGTCATCCACGATGTGCGCTTTGCCAACGAGGCCGGGATGATCCGCCAGGCCGGAGGCTTGCTGGTGCGCGTCAACCGCCAGGTGGATGCGCTGCCCGATGGCCGCAGCCTGCACGCGAGCGAGCAGTGGCAGGCCACGGCCCAGGCCGATCGGCTGATCCTCAACAGCGGCAGCTTGGCCACGCTGCAGGATCAGGTGGACCGCTTGGCCCTGCAGATGCAAGTGATGGCGCAAAGCGGCATCCGCCAGAACCTGGCCGCCTGACATGGGCAACACGCGCAAACCCCGCAAGGCCTACCGGCCACGCCCGGTGAACGCCATGGCCACGCTGATGGCCATGCAAGGCGCTTGCCTGCTCTCGGCCGATGACCGGCTGGGCTGGCAGGAAGAGCTGCACGCCGCGCTGACTGCGGTGCGCACAGGGGTGGCTCAACGCGAGCAGTGGGCCTCGCTCTTTGACGCCATTAACTTGGTCGAAGAACTGTGCCGCATGGGCCTTGCAAAGGACACAGCCGATGTGGTGCCCAGCGCCCAGGCCGCCGTGTGCGCCATTCTGGACCGCCTGCAGGCCACCGGTGGGCGCTCAGCCCGTGCGGCCGAGCTGCAGGCCCTGCGTGAGCTGGTCTGCGCGTTTGCCGACTTGATGGCCGGCATCACCCACAAAGAGCGTTTCGACGCAGAAGCCCGCGTGGCCGAGCGCGTGCGCCGTGTGCTGCGGCAAAAACCCGTCGCTGGCGCGGACGTGCGCATTTTTGATGCAAACCAGTTGCCCAAAGCCAAGGCGGCCGGGGCGGCTATCACCAACCCTTGACCGCAGCAAACCATGACACAGCCTTACACAAGCCCGTCCGCAGCCACGGACATCCCCGCCTTCCTCAGCGATCTGACCGCCGGCCTTTTTGAGCAGCAGCTCAGCATTGCCGTCAGCAGAACGGCAGCGCGTGTTGTTGACCACAAGCCCGGCAAAGGCCGGGTGGCCATCCAGCTCGATTTCGAAGGCATCGAGAACACCCAGCAGGTGCGCATCGAACACAAGATCAGCTTCGTGCACCCGACAGCGCTTGGCAAGGCCAGCGAGGAAACACAAGGTGCAGATGTCATGTTCGTGGGCAAAGGCGGCGCCTTGACGCTGGCCCAGCCTTCCCTTCTGGACAAGAAGCAGAACAGCCTGGATCTGGGCTGACCTGCAGCCAATCACCCGGCCAAGTGCCCGTTGCCACAACCTAGGACACGACAAATGTTTGATGCAGAAACCATCCGCCAACTGCAGAAATCTGATGCCATTTCCACCGCAGAAGACAGTTTGATGCGGGCGCTGAATGGCACCCTGAACGCCGGCAAGAACACTGGCGCAGCCGCTCTGCCCAACGATTTCACGGTGCACGACTTGGAGCGTTACATGCCCGCGCGCAGACGCCAACGCGCCGCAGTGAACACCACCAGCCTTAAGGGTTTTGCGTGCTACGTCGAATCCCAGGCTGAAACCGGCGCCATGGTGTTTGTCGATGCAGATCAAATGCGCGCCCAGGCGGTGCTCAATGCCGGCACGCCAGAAACGCCCGGGCATGCCGATCACATCTGCACTTTTGCGCCCAACAAAACGGCGGCTTGGGCAGCCCTGTCCAAGATCCTTGGCCAACGGCTGAACCAACGCACGCTGGCTGAGTTTTTTGAAGACTGGGCGCCGTTCTTTGTGCGGGTGATGTCGGCGCCTGGTGGCGATGACATCGCGTTGCCGCGGGCCATCAGCGCGCTGCGCAAGGTGACCATTGAGGCGATCCGCAAGGCCGAAACCGCCCAGGGCCAGCTGAGCGAATCCGCCAGCACCTTTGAGAGCATCAGCGCATCGAGCACGGAAACCCTTCCCGGCTGGACGGTGTTTGAGTGTGCGCCGTATGCCGATCTTGAGCCCCGCCGCTTTGAGCTGCGGCTTTCGATCCTGACTGGCGAGAAAGAGCCCCAGCTGACGCTGCGCCTGGCCAAGGCCGAGCAGCACGCACAAGAGATGGGCCAAGAGCTGATGGCTCTTTGCCGCAGTGCGCTGCAGGACTACGACATCCGCTGTGTTCTGGGCCAGTACAGCAAGGCCGCCTGAGCATGAGCGCACGCCTACCCCGCGGCCTGTTCTTCACAGACCCCGAATACACCGAAGCCCAAGACCTTCGGCAGCGCATCGTGCAGCTGTGCAACCGTGATCCTCACACGCGCCACAGCCTGGTCGACGCGCTGGCCAGCACGGAAAAGCGCGTCGATTACAGCCTGGACATCCTGCGCAACAAGCGCCTGGTGGTCATGCGCCAAGACGGCCGCCGCAACCACTACCTGACGCCGAAGCTCTTCCAGCGCCTGCATCCGCTGGAGGTGCTGCCCTGGCAAGACGCCACGCAAGCGCCCGAGATCGTCCGCGCGCCTGGCCACGGCGCCAACTGGGCCCCGAACGTCGAGGCCATTCCGGTGGCCGGGCATGTCGTCCAACGCTACAGCAGCCCGCCCGATCGCTGGGCTGTGGCCTTGCCCGCCGGTGGTGGCGTCATCAGCCAAGACCAGCAGCTACGCCGCGAGGGCTGGGATGTTGGGTCACAGTGGACGAACTACCTCAACACCCGCGCCAATGCCTGATACGTCCAGAACCCCATGGTTCAGCAGCGCCGATGAGCCCGTGCGCGAGGGCATCTACGAAGTGCAGCTCTTCCGAGATTGGCGCGTCGTGCGCACTGCGTGGCGCGACGGGTCATGGTGGCTGCCTAGCGCGAGGTTTTGCAAACCCAACCGGTTGCATTTGCGGCGGTGGCCAGAGTTTCGTTGGCGTGGGTTGATGGCAAAGCCTGAGCCCGTTGAAGTTTGAATCATTGAGCACCCATGCAGCATCCGCAATTCATTCTCCCGTTGGCCGATGAAATCGTGGTCGACCTGTTTGCAGGCGGCGGCGGTGCGTCCGCTGGCATTGAGCAAGCCATCGGCCGGCATGTCGACATTGCGGTCAACCACGATCCAGATGCGGTTGCCCTTCACACGATGAATCACCCACAAACCACACACTTCGTGAGCGACGTCTTTGAAGTGGACCCGCGCCAGGTAACGGAAGGCCGGCCGGTGGGCCTGTTGTGGGCATCGCCCGACTGCAAGCACTTCAGCAAAGCCAAAGGCGGCAAGCCGGTGTCGAAGAAGATTCGCAGCCTGGCCTGGGTGGTTGTCAAGTGGGCCCGCCTGGTGAACCCGCGGATGATTTTCCTCGAGAACGTCGAGGAGTTCCAGACCTGGGGCCCGCTTGGCGCCGATGGCAGGCCGTGCCCTGACCGCAAGGGCCTGACGTTTCGCCGCTGGGTGCGTGAGCTGCAGCGAGAGGGCTATGTCGTTGAGTGGCGCGAGCTGCGCGCCTGCGACTTCGGTGCGCCGACAACCCGCAAGCGGCTGTTTCTCATCGCCAGGCGAGATGCCGAGCCCATCGTCTGGCCTGCACCTACTCACGGCCCAGGCCGTGCCACGCCCTGGCGCACGGCTGCCGAGTGCATCGATTGGAGTCTTCCCGCGCCGTCGATCTTCGAGCGTGAGCGCCCGCTGGCCGAAAACACGCTGCGGCGCATAGCGCTTGGCGTCATGCGGTACGTCGTCAACGCAGCCTGCCCCTACATCGTCCGCATCGGTCACACTGGCCACGGCGATGCAGGCAAGGTGCGCGGCGTGCACGAACCCGTCAGTACCATCACCAGCAAGGCTGAGCACCTGCTGGCCGTGCCGCGCATTGAGAAGGCCTGCAGTTTTAGCGGGCCGTCAGACAGGCGCGATCTGGTTGCAGCCTTTCTGGCCAAGCACTACACCGGCGTTATCGGCTCACCGCTGAGCCGCGGCATCGACACCATCACCGCGACTGATCACCACTCTTTGGTGACCTCAAACCTGGTCAAGCTGCGCGGCACCAGCACAGCCGGGTGCACCGATGAGCCCCTGCACACCATCAGCGCGCAAGGCACACACCACGCTGAGGTGCGGGCCCTGCTCATCAAGTATTACGGCAGCGACCAAGATCCTCGACTTGAAGAACCGCTGCACACGGTGACGACAAAGCACCGCTTTGGCGTGGTCATGGTGCAAGGCGAGCACTACGAGATCTCAGACATCGGCATGCGGATGCTTGAGCCGCGCGAGCTGTACCGGGCCCAAGGGTTCCCCGACACCTACATCATCGACCGCAGAGCCGACGGCGCGCCGCTGCCGAAGTTTGCACAGGTGCGCATGTGCGGCAACTCCGTCTGCCCTCCGATCGCTGCCGCGCTGGTGCGCGCCAATTTCTCTGATCAGCAGTCAATCAGATTGGCCGCTTGACACGCTGACGATCAGTAGGCAAACACTCAAGATCACCTCATGACCACATCCCCACCGACCACTTGCAACTGCCCAACACGCGACAAATTGGACGCGATGCTGTGCGATGCGATCAAGCGGCGAGCCAACGTCGAGCAAGCGCTGTACGACATGGCCAACGGCAAGGAGGCAATGCCCGATCAAGCCAAACTGCGCGAGCTGGCGGAGCACCTGGGCACTCCCAGCAGCAATGCTTCTTTCGCTCGTACCGCTCGCGCAGGGGAGGCAACCACAATAACCCCGACATGCCACGCATGGCGCGACTCTGACGGACAGACGCACATATCCGGCTGGAGCGGCGAACGGCCGACAGTCGGCATGGTCGATCTGTACGACCAGACAGTGATCGACGCCAAGGATGCCGAGATCAGGCGCCTGACCGCCGCATTGGACGAGGCCCAGGCAGCGGCAAGCGTGGCGTACCTCGCTTTTGAGCAGGTTAAAGCCAGCCGCGCCAAATTGCGTCAGGCGATTGCCGCGCTGCTGGACGACGATGACCATGACACCGCCAAAGAGTTGGCCCGCGTGGCACTGAAAGGATCTGAACTATGAGCGACGTGATGCTTTTGGGCGTGCTGCGCATGCCGATGACGGACGACCCAGACCCGGTGATGATGCGCCAGTTTGTCGAACGCGCCAGACAAGCCGCGTGCCGGATCGAGGCGGACGCCGACGAGATTGCAGAGTTGCGGGGCGTGGTTGAGCGTCTGACTGCCGAGATTGCAAGCCTCGTGGCCCGCCTGGACGAGCTGCAAACCAACGAGCGCAGGCTGATCGCCGAAATCAGTGACCTCCACACCGTGATGATCGCTGCGGCGGAGGAAATCCAAGAGCACTGGGAAGCGCACTGCGACGAAGAGGGGTACGGCCCCGCGAAGCTGATGCGCCGTCTTGAGCATGGAATCCCATCGCAGTACGGCTACACGGCAGGCGCCTTTGCCGCGCTGACCGCCGAGCGTGACGCGCTGCGCAAGGAGGTGCACAACTTTGGAGGTAACCGGACATGACCGGCGACACGACACACACTGAAAGCAGCACGGCGCCGACCGCCGGGCATGGTCCGGTTGACGGACTGGTTAGGCCCCGTGTGTGGGCGATTTTTGTGGACAGCGGCAATGTGCGCATGTGGAGCACTTTGCAGCCGCACGTTCAGAAGCTGGCCGACGCGGAAGGGCTGGAGGTGACGCCGCTGTATGACCAAGCCGCGATTGATGCCGCAGTGGCCGCAGATCGCAGGCGATGCGAACGGCTGCGCGCAGAGATGCTGCGAGTACAGGCGTACATCGACGAGACGCCCGAGCTTTTTGAGGCACTTGGGCCGCTGGATCACGGGGCCTAACGACCAGGTTAAGGGGCCGGCCCGCCAGGGCCGGTCCCTTTGAACCGCCAGTTCGGCTGGCGCCGGAGCGTGACGAAAGGAGCGACGAATGCCGATCAGACCCGAGAACAAGCACCGCTACCCGAAGGACTGGAAGCAGGTGCGCGAGCGCATCCTGAAGCGCGCGAACTGGCGGTGCGAGCACCCAGGCTGCCGCGCGCGCCACGGCGTGACGGGCTACTGGCGCAAGGGCCTGTTTCACCGGCTGCCGGAAGTGCTGTGGGACGCGGGCTACACGGCAGGCGACACCGTGGCCTGCGACAACGGCGAGAAGCTGAAGATCATCAAGATCGTGCTGACCATCGCGCACCTGGACCACACGCCCGAGAACTGCGCCGATGACAACCTGCGCGCGTGGTGCCAGCGCCACCACCTGGCATACGACGCCGAGCACCACAAGGTGACGGCCTACCGGACGCGGAAGGAGGCGGCACAGACGCCCGACCTCTTTGCCGCGATGACCACCTGAAGCCGAACCAAAATTCAGCAACCAATCCCGCAACCTAACCGCCAACCTACGATGCCGCAACCCATTGCCGCACAACGCGTTTCACAAACTGCCCGGTATGAACAAGCCGCGCAAAGCGACGACATGCGCGGCCAGCCGAAAACCTTGAAGGAAGCCGTTCAGGCGGCGTGCGCGGTGCGGCGCTACAGCCCGCGCACCTTCGAGGCCTACTGGCACTGGGTGCGGTCGTTCGTGCGCTTCCACGGCCGCCGGCCAGTTCGGGAAATGGGCGAGGCTGAAATCTCTGCGTGGCTCACGTGGCTGGCGGCCGAACGGCAAGTGTCGGCCAGCACTCAGCGCCAGGCGCTGGCCGCGGCCCTGTTCCTGTATCAGAAGGTCTTGGGCCAAGAAATTGGCTGGATCGACGGAGTGGTCAGGGCAAAACAGCCCAAGCGCCTTCCAGTCGTCCTCACCACAGAGGAAACCACGGCCATCCTGCAGCACACCAGCGGGCAGTCTGGGCTGTTTCTGCGGCTTCTGTACGGCACCGGCATGCGAAAGTCAGAGGCCCAGAACCTGCGCGTGAAGGACGTTGAGATTGCGGAACGGCGCATCACCGTTCGCGGCGGCAAGGGCGACAAGGACCGCGTGGTGCCACTGCCCAACAGCTTGGCAACGCCCCTGACGCTGCTGCTGGCCGAGCGGCGGCGGCTGCATGATGAGGACCTGGCACAGGGTTACGCCAGCGTTGATTTGCCGCACGCTTTGGCCAGAAAGTACCCAAAGGCCGGGCAGGAATGGCCATGGCAGTATGTCTTTGCCACTCCAGACCGCCACAAGAACCCGTTGACCGGTGAAATCCGCCGGCACCACATCTTCGACTGGACAATTCAGCGCGCCATGCGTGATGCGTGCCAAGCGGCTGGGGTGTCCAAACATGCCACTCCCCACACCTTGCGGCACTGCTTTGCGACGCATCTACTGCAGCGAGGCACCGACATCCGCACCATCCAGGAACTGCTGGGCCATTCCGACGTCGACACGACCATGATTTACACCCATGTGCTGGGCGTCCATGCCGGCCGGGGTACGGTAAGCCCGCTGGACCAGCTGCATCTGCCATGAGCGCCACGGTTCTCACCTCAGCCGAGCTGGCCGCTCACCTCAAGACCAGCGAGCGAACCATCGCCAGGATGGTGGCCGAAGGCTGCCCTAGTATGCTTGTCGGCCGCCGGCGCCGCTTCCTGCTGCCGGCCGTGCTGGATTGGACACAGAGCCGCACCACATGCCTATCCGACAAGACGCCCAGGGACGCTGGCACGCTGAAGCCTGCATCAGCCGTCGCCGCCTTCACCGCCGACTTCCGGCGGGCAGCACTGCGCGTGACGCCAAGCGCGTCGAAGCAGAGCTGATTCGGGCCCTGCACAGCAGCACGCCGCAGCGCACCATCACCATCCCGGGCGACCCGTCGCTGGTGGCGCTGCTGGCCGATTACGCCACCCGGCACGCTGAAACCCTTCGAAGCCCAGACACCGCCCGGCACCACGCCGCCCGCATCGGTCGATGGTGCGAAGGCCGCAGGGCCAGCGACACGCGCCAGGTGGTGGCAGCCATCATCCAAGACATGACGGGCCACTACGCGCCGGCCACCATCAATCGCAGCCTGGGCACGCTGGGCAAGGCCTTGCGGATGGCCTGGGAGCGCGGCGAGGTGTCACAGGATTACAGCGGGCTGTGTAAGCGGCTGCCAGAGCGCAATGCGCGCACCGTAAGCCTGAGCATGGCCGAGGTGCAGCGCATTGCCGACTGCGCCAGCGCACCGGTGCGGGCGGCCATCTGGCTGAGCCTGCTGACTGGCTGCCGCCGCGGCGAGGTGCTGGCCATCCGGCCCGACATGATCGGCACCGACACGCTGCTGATTCCGGCCGGCGCCACGAAGACGGAGCGCGCGCGCGAAGTGCCCATCATCGCCCCGGCCCGGCCGTGGCTGGCCATGACGCCCATCCCGCTGAACTTCGAGGGCCTGAAGAGCGGATTTCAGCGGGCCCGGGTGAAGGCCGGCATGCCGCACGTGAACTTTCACGATCTGCGGCGGTCTTGTGGCACGTTGCTGATTCGCCAGGGCGTGCCGCTGCACGTGGTGAGCCGCATTCTGGGGCACACCAGCACGACGGTGACAGAGCGGGTGTACGCGCACCTGAGCACACAGCAGGTGCACGCAGGCATGTCGGCGCTGGCCGATTTACACCAGGCGCTTACACCGGCCGCCGACAAGGCGGCGTGATACGCGCGCAAGTGCTTGATTCGTTTAGAAAAACTTGGTGGGCGGTGCAGGGTTCGAACCTGCGACCCCTGCCGTGTGAAGGAAGTTGCAGCCGCTGGCTTACCTGCTACGGCGCAGGCAAATGCAGCCGCTTTCCGCCACTGTCTGACAGTGTTTTACACCCAGATTTACACCGGTGCGCCGGTCAGGGCTGTGGGCTCGATGTCATCTGCCTCAGCCGCCGCTCTGCCTCGCCGTAGAGCTGGGCGCAGGCGGCATGGCCGGCTCTGGCGGTGTCAAGCGCTGGCGCCAGGATTCGAAGAGCTTCTGCAGCCTCTGCGAGCAGGTTGTCGCGTTCATCTCCCGGCACCAAGCCGGCAGGGGCTGCGGCTGGGCTTCCGGTGGCAGCGGGGGAAGTTGCACCTGTGGGGCAGGCGCGGGCGGCAGAGTACCGCCGGATGTCGTCGCGCAACCGCTGAGACTGGCCAGCAAGATCATCAGCCACAGCTTGAGCAGCTGCGGTGCGTTGGCGTGCTTCATGGGCGATTCTTTCGGCTGTGGCGCGCAGGGTGCGCTCTTCGTCCAACACGGCCTGCAGACGGGCCTGGCCGGCCTGGACGGCTTCGGTGATCTGCTGGGCGTGGCTGGCTTTGAGGCTGGCCTCTGTGGCGGTGGCCTGCAAAGCGCGGAGCTTGTAGCCGCCGGCAAAGCCTGCGGCGGCCGCGCCGGCCAGGAGAATGCCGGCGGCCAGCAGGCGGAACTGGGGCGGGATGAGGCCGATCATGGCGCCGGCCCCTGTTGCCGCGTCTGCGACACCGCAGCCACCGACTTGATGGCGTCCACCGCGCTGGTGCCCACGTTGCCGCCCATGTAGTACAGCACCGTGGAGGTGATCCACATCACCAGCTGGCCGCCGTCAATCCACGCCCAATGGCGCGACAGCATGGCGCACAGCAGCGACACCACAGCCAGCCACAGCTTTCGGCTTTGCCAGCCGGCCCTGGGCGGTGGCCTGGCCGATTCGTCAGCGGCGGCGGTCATGACAGCAATGCCCGGTACTTCGGCATCTCTTTCAGCATCACGTGCCTGGAGTGATCCCGGTTGATGTCGCAGGCGCTGCGTTTGCCGTACAGCGCGGTGCGGCTTTTCGTGCAGGTGTGCTCGACGTGGCCCCACCATCGCTGCGGGTCACAGCCCGCTTTGACCTGGCAGGCGCGGCGATCGGCCTGGACGCCGCCAAGACCGCCGTTGTATGCCGCATTGGCCATCGTCAGGCGCTCCCACGGGTCAGAAACGGCCCGCAAGGCCTGCCAGTTGCCGCGCGACATCAGCACCACGGCGCGGATCTGCAGATCGGGCCGCTGGTAGACGTTGTGCCAGCTCCACTCGCGCAGTGCCGGGTGCTTGTCGCGCATGTCGGCCAGGCTGTCGAACCGCAGCGAGCCATCGGCCCGCCAGGCCCGGGTGATCTGGCCCAGGCCGGCGCCCTCTTCACGGGCGGTCTTGAGCTGGGCTGTCGGGCTCCAGCAGCTGCGCAATGATGGGCACCCGCTTTCGTGGGCGATGAGGGCGGCGGTGTAGTGCGGCCATTGAAGATCTGGCCAGTGCTGGCGCATCTCGGCCTTGATCACCGGCGCGAACTGCGCGGCGCGCGGGTCAGGCGTCTGGGCGTGGGCCCGGCCGGCGAACAGCCCCAGCACCGCCTGCAGCACCAGGGCCAAGGCCACCAGCGCAAGGCCTGCGCCAATCGGGTGCTCACCAGCCTTGGCAAACAGGCGCCGCGCGTCGGCCTCTGGGTAATCGTGCAGCGCTTTCCGGCCCCAGTGGGCCAGCAGCAGCGCCACCATGCCAGAGCCGATGCCCAGCAGCCACAGGCCGGTGCTGGTGCCCTTGTCCGGGTCCGTCACCAACAGGCCCAGGATGGCGGCCAGTGAGCCCCCCACCATGAACCGGTAGCGAAAGCGCAGCGATTTCCACCAGTCAAACACCTTCATGACGTTCCCTTTCTCGGCGCGTCTTGCGCCTGATCTTTCAGCTGCAGTGGCGTGAGCGGCTGGCCTTGAAACAATGGCACCACCTGCCCCTGCACCAGCAACGCACGGGCGATGGCCTGGCCCATGTCGTGGAAGAGCGCGGGGCTTGTGCCCGCGGCCTTGACCATCCACGCAACAGGATTCAATGCGCTCATGGCGGCCCCGATGTCATGTGCTTGATGAACCACGTGGCCACGGAGCTGAGCGCGGATGTCACGCCAATCAGCACCCACAGGCCACCCTTGCTGCGCTCGGCCAGCAGGTTCAGCGCGTCAAACTTCTTGGACAGATCGGCCATGCCAGCGCGCATGGTGGTGTCCATGGCATCCATCTTGTTTTCAAGGTTGCCGAATTTGGAATCCAGGCCGCGCACGCGCTCCTGCAGTTGGCCCAGTTCTCTGGCGGTTTCGATGTCTGGCATGGTCAACCCGTGTTGAAAGGATGCGTTTCGAGCGGCACGTAGAAAGCCCCAACGCCGTATGTCCGAAGACCGTATCGCACGGTATGTGGAACTCCATCAAGCAGCGGCCAAGTAAACGTAACCGTAAACTCTGGCCAGATATCCCGAGGATCGCGAAATGGCATAAACATTTCGCCTTGTGATGCGGCCGGATACTGCCCATCCCACCGCACATTCGCGGTGTCTACAATAGTGGCACCGGGCACATTTTCTGCATATTGGTCATTCAACGTGCAGACAAAGACAATCGTTCTTTTGAAAGAAATTCGCCAAAAGCCACCGGGCCACAAAATCACGTTTGGCGGCGGAGGCGTTACGATGAATTCAGCGCTGGTGATCTCGTAGACAGTGCTGGATGAGAAAATCTGACATTCATCTGGCTCAAAGTAAAGCGCAGTGGCGCTTGCAAACCCGGTTACTTTGATGTTTTCGCGGCGGCGCGTTTTTACGCCATCTGTCCAGCGCAGAAAAGGGTACGGCTGTCTTGGGAATGGCGATTCAACCGGGTCCCAAAACCTATTTTTATGCTTTTCCTGCCTGATTACTTCCCTGGGGTACGCGCCAAATTCGCTTCCCCACGCAAAAAAGCCCCCATACTTAACGCATGATTTTGGGTTGTCCAAAAACCCGATGACCACAGGCCGTGTCCAATCCTGGCCCTTGAATCGCACCACCACGCGGTCATCTTTTTCGAACACGCTGGCGTTGCATGTCATGTACTCAACCGGCACCTGGCGCAACACGGTGGCCTGGTTGATGTCCAGCCCTTGCACGCTGCTGGTGGCCGGCGCCAACTGCACATCCATGGTGTTGCGGTCTTCGTCCACAAACAGTGCGGTGCCCCAGCGGTACGTGGGCATGTGCCGCTGCCAGCCAGGATGAATGGCGAGATTGACAAAGCTCTGCCATGGGGATTGCGCCACAGGGTGCAGCAGCGCCCCGTCACCCGGGTTGGGCTCATCGCTGGCAGGCTGGTTGTTCCACTCCAGCAATGCTTGGGCGGCCTCGGCCACGCGGGCTTGAGCATCCACCCGGCGCAGCTTGACGGCGCTGACAACCGCCACCTGGTCTTGCCACTCGCCAGCAGCAGCGGACACTCGCAAACCCAAGGCCGGCCTGGATTCACTGCCGGCCGCGTTGTATTGCGCCTGCAGGCTGTCCAACGTGGCCTTGAGCGCATCAGCCTTGGCCTGCTGCGTGGCAATCTCGGCGGTCAACGCCGTCACCTTGCTTTCGTAGCCAGACAGCCTGGCCTGCAGCCTCGCCGCACCAGCCGCCTTGCGGGCCAATGAAATCGTGCCGTCTCCGGCCTGCCACGCCCGGCATCCCGGCGCCAGCAGCGTCAGTGTGCTTTCGCCGTTGATGTCAACTGTGGCCACATCACCTGTCGCGGACTCGGTGAGGTCAACGCACCAGACCGTCTTGGTCTCGACCATCTCAGCATCTACCCAGCGCTGGCGCATGTCTGCCAGCTGGGCGCGGGCCATCTTGATCCCGGTCACCGTGCGCTTCAGCTCCAGCACCAAAGGCGCATTGGCGGCATCCAACTGAGCCAGCTGCGCCTGGGCCGCGAGCACGTTTTGCTTGGCCGCGGCCAGCGCGCTGTCAAAGCTGGGCTGAGCCAGGATGGCTGCGGCCGCCGCGGTGGCGCGCTCCATTTCGGCCGTGGCCACCTGCTTGTTGGCCAGGGCCAGCTGCTCTGCCACCACCGCCAGATCCAGCTGGTCTTGCGCATCCGCTTTCTGGCTGACCAGCGAGGCCACCGCCGCTTCTGCTGCCACACGCGCAGCAGTCAGCGGCACCAGATCTGCTTGGCGGTCCTGCACGGTTTGTGTCTCAGCGGCGAGCGCCTGGAGCGTGTTGGCCAGCTGCGTCTGCTGCGCCTGCATCACCTGGCGGGCTTCTTCCACCCCAACCCCTGAGGCCAGGGCCGCCGCATACGCGGCCTCGGCGGCGGCCGTCTGCTGCTGTTGCGCCTGCCTCTCGGTCTCCCGCACGGCCACCGCATTTTGCGCGGCTGCCAGCGCCTCGAGGGCTTGCGCTTCGTCAGCCTGCGCCTGCACCAGTGCCTGCTGGCCAGACGCCAGGCTGCTGGTGGCGGCCGACAGCGCCCCGCGGGCGGCCTGCAACTCAGCCAGCCGCGTGGCGTGCAGCGCGGCCGCTTCGTCGTATTTCGTCTGAGCGGATGCCTTGATGGCATTAGCCTCTGCCAGGATCTGCGCGGTGCTGGAGAACAGCATGGCGCTGTTCAAAAACTCGATCGCTGTATTCAGGGCATTCACATACCCGGTGCGCTGCGCCTGGTAGGCGTCGTTGGCCTCTTTGTACTTGGCCTCGGCCTCTCTCTGCTTGGCAGCCAGCTTGGCCTCTTGCGTATCAAGCGCCGCGATGTTGGCAGCCCTGGACGCCTGCCCATAGTCGACGTTGACCGTGTACCGGCCATCGGGGCCCCCGCCGATGATCTTCGCCAGCCCCATCAGACGCGCTCCCCAACGTCCATGTACTGGTCATTGCCCGGCACGTAATAGTTGATCCAGGCCACATCAATGGTGGTGCCGCCGTAGGTCGCGGTCATGCCAGGCCGCAGCAGCCAATCGACGTCACAGCGGATGCGTGTGCCCCCGTTGTCTTCGGTCAAGCTGCGCACATCGCGCAAGGGCCGCTGCATGGAGGCCGGCAGATTGCTCTCACCGGGGAAGGCATCGAAGTAGCCACTGAGGGTTGCGGTGTGGTTGCGAGAGCCCCTGGCAATGCTTCGGGTGTCCACCGGGAAGCGCACCATGAGCTGCTCCACAACCTCGCCGGTGACGACGAAGCCGCTGCGCAGAATGGCCACTTCGGTGGCCGCCACAATTGCATCAACAAACTCTGTCACCGCCGGGAACACAGCCTGGCCATAACAGGCCTGATCCAACTGCAGGGTGGCTTGCCAGCTGCTGATGGGCGCACGCACCACGCCGCCGGGGGTGACGACATCGGCCACGTACCGCAGCGGTGCGCGCGGATCCAGCTGGCCGGTGAAATCGTTGTATGCCCGGACCTTTGCAGACCCCAGCGCGGTGCCCGCACGGGCCCACAGCAGCCGTGGCGAGTCAATGAAAGACCGCCCAGTGCCCAAGGCCCCGCCACCGCGCATCTGGCCGTACTGATACCGGATGTTGGGGATGCCTGCACCCAACGCTGACTGGCCTGCAGCGCGCACGCTGTGCACCGCCACGCGAGACGCGCCCGCGCCCAGCGCTGAGCCGGCCGCCACTCGCACCTCACTGCGCCCCACCGCCGCCCGGCCAACACCCAAGGCCGTGGCGCCCAGCACGCGCACATCGTGCGGGGCCAGTATGCGGCCGGCGCCGCGGCCAATGGCCGACGTACCCAGCACCCGGGCTTCGCCGCTAGATGATCCCTCAGGGAAGGCGGCTGTCGGCACCGAAAACCCGCTGGTGTACCGGGCCACGCCTTTGGTGACGCGCAGCTCATCGAGCCGGCCATCCAGCGTGAAATCCGCCGATGTGTTGTACGCGCCAATGAGCAACGGCGCCGAAGCCGGCATGGAGCCACCGCTGCTGTACGTGGATGATGAGATGACCCCATTCCAGAACAGCGCAAAGGTGCCGCCAGCGCGCACCACGGCAAAGTGGTGCCATGCGTTTGCCGTGACGCCTGTTTGATGCACCAGCACCTCACCGCCCTGGAACCACCAGGACAGCACCGCGCCGTTGGCGCCGGTCTCCAACCACAGCCCGGCATCGTCAACGCCATCACCCCAGTTCAGCAGATTGCGATCGCTGAATCCGGTGCTGGACACATACACCCACCCTTCGGCGGTGAAGTTGCCCGTGCCCATGTTGAGCGCTGCATTGGCGCTGACCTGCAGCCCCTTTGCGCCCTCAAGCGCCAGGCGGCCGGTACCAAACTTTGGGCCGGTGGTGCTGATCGTGGCGCCACCGATGCCGGTGACGCTGAGGCCTACGGGCCCAGAATCGGTGAACGTGGTTGAGCCGTTGCTGCCGTCACAATGCAGCAGCAGCGAGACATTCGACCAGCTGGGATCCGACACGGCCCAAGCCCCAATCAGCTCGGGTCAAACACCAGGCTCACCGGCGTGATGGGCGAGCCGGACACCACACTCACCGTGTTGAGCACGACCTTGCCGGCCAGCGCCACGCTGCCAGACTCTGCCGGCGCGGACCAAATGACCGTGTTGCTGCTGTCGACCACCTCGCCATACGCTGCGGTGCCGGTGGCCACCGCGTTGGGTGAGCCCGCCGGAAACGTGATGGTCAGAATGCCGGTTGTGCCGTTGACGGTGCCAGCCGGGTCTGTAAAGGGCGCCTCCCACAGCAGCACATCAGCGCTACTGCGAATGCGCAGTTTGCCGGCGCCTGAGCCTGCATCGATCAGGGCCAACAGGGAGTTTTGGGCGGCCACCTTGGCGGCGGCTGAGAACGTGGCAAAAGCGGGTGCGGGCATGGCGCGTCCTGTCAGGTTGAAAGTTTGCTGCTCACCAGCAGCGTGAAGCGCATTTCGTCAGCGGTGCGCACAATGGTTTCTGGGGCGGCCAGGTACAGCCCATCGGGCAGCGCCACCGTGATCTTTGGGTACAGGCGCAGCAGGCGCTGAACGCTTTCCGCCTGGGCGGCATCTGCCGGGCTGAAGACCAGCGTGACGGTGCGGTCAGCATGGGCAAACCCGAAGTCATTGAAGACCGCGCCACCATCCAATGTGGCCACGCGGTTCACCCGGCGCTGCAAGCCCGCCAGATCTGACTCTGTGGACACATCCAGCTCAACCGGCGCTTGCGGGTCGAACTCCAGGGTAGAGAGCACCACGCGCGTCATCAGACCCCCAGCAGCTGTTTCAGGCCATCACGGTTGGTGCGCACCTGCAGACGCTTCAGGATCTCCCACATGAAGCCCTCGATGTGCGGCTCAAGGCCTGTGCCGTCGATCTTGATGAGTGCGTCACCGCGCTCGATCTGTTTGGCCTGCTGCCTCAGCAAATCGATTTGCGCCTGGGTCAGCTCCTGCTGCGTCTGCAACGCCCGCTCACGGAAGGCGTTTTCCCGATCGATCTGCTCGAACAGCTTGTTGCGCAGATCGTTGTCGATCCAGGGCTTCGATGTCTGATCGCCCAGCACGCCAAACGCCTTGCTGATGACCTCAGCGGTGGAGTTGACCGTGTTGTCGAGGCTTTCGAAGGCGGCCTGGATGCGCTTGGTCTGCTCCTGCACTTCGGCCACGTTCAGCTGTACGCGGGCCTCGATGAGCTTGATGCGCTCGTTGCTGGCGAGCTTTTCGAGCTCAAGGCGCATGCGCTCTTGGGCCTCTTGTGCACGCTTGGCCTCTTCGGCCTGTTTCTTCAGCGCTTCAGCGGCGCCGTTGGCGCCTTTGTCCAGCTTGACGTAGGCCTCGTTGATCTGCTTGACGCCCGCGACGTACTGGTCAACGCTGATGCGGCCAGCCTCAAACGCGGCCTTCAGATCTTCCTGCAGTGTGGGCAGGTACTTCTTGTCTTCGATGCGCTTGAGCGCGGCCTCCAGGCCGGCCAGCAGCTGGTTGCCGTTGACCGAACCGGATTTCGACAGCGTGTCGAATGCGGCCAGCAGCTGCTCCACGCCCACCTTGGCCTTCTCCGGGCTGACACCCAAGGTCTTGAACGCCTCAGCGGTTTCTTTGAGTGCGGCCGTCTGCGCGCCAGCCTGGCGCTGCAGCTTGGCCATCTCAACGTCAAACTCGGCTGTGGCACCGCTGGCCTGCCGCGTGAGGCGCTCCGTTTCCGCCAGCGACTGATTGAGATCGCCTTCAAGCGCGGCCGAAACCAGCTGCACGCGATTTTCGGCAAGCCGCATTTCTTCGGAGAAGACCGCAAAGGATCCACCCTGCGCGACGTTGTACGCCGCGCGCAGCGCCGTGCCAAAGTAGTCGAAGGTGCTGCCCGCTGCGGTCACCAGCTTCTGGACCACCTGCAATGAGCTGGTCAGGCTGTCAAACACACCGGCTTGGCCAACGATCAGCAGCGTCTCTTGAAAGGCATTCTTCAGCCGATTCAGCGAGGCGGTGTAGCCTTCAACGCCGTCGGTGCTGCCAAACGTGGCTGTCAGCTCACGCGCGAATGCCGGCAGGAAATCTTCGGCCAGCAGCTGGCCAGCCTCCAGCATGTCGTTGAGGCCTTCGGTGGTGGTGCCCGCCGCACGCGCGGCAATCGAAAACGCACCCGGCAGCCGCTCACCCAGCTGGCCCCGCAGCTCTTCCGCGCTGACCTTGCCTTTGCTGATGATCTGCTGGACGGCCAGCAGCGCGCCTTCGGTATCGGCCGAAGACCGCCCCAACGCCGACATGGCGCCCGCCACAGCCTCAAAGATGCGCCGTGTCTCCGCGCCCTCCAGGGCCGTGCCCTTTGTGGCCGCCAGCAAAGACAGGTAGGCATCCGATGTGTCGGACACCGACAGGCCCAAGCGGTTGCTGACATCGCGCAGATACCCCAGCTCGCGCGCCGCCGCATCGCTGCCACCGGCGATTTGCGTGACAGCGCGGGTGAAGCGCTCCACCTGCGTGTTGGCCTCTACAAACTGGGCCGCCAAGGTGCCGATGGCGAGCGCGCCAAAAGCCGCCGTGATGGCCGAGCCAATGCTGCCGAGCTTGCCCGCAATGCCGCCCAGCTGGTCGCTGACCTCCACGGCCCCCTTGCCGGCCTTGTCAACGCCGGCCAGGCCGCGCTCTACCTTGGCAATCTCATCGGACGCGTTGTCCTTGCCCTGGAAGACGATGGCAATGGTCTGGCTCAGGTCAGCCATGCGAGGCATCCTCGGCCGTGCGGCGCTCGTTGAAGGCCGCCCACAGGAACACTTCCTCCGGCGTCAGGTAGCCGTGCGGCGCAATGTCCGGGCAATGCTGGTACAGGTAGCCGCCACGCATTTCCACCAACCTCATGCGGTAGTAGAGAAAGGCGTCGTCTGCGAGGCGGCGGCGGGCTTTACCAGTTCGGCGCCCTGCCCTGTCAGTTCAGTGATGGTGTTGGTGATGGCCAGGAATTCGATGGGGAAGCGCTCAGCAAGGAGCACGGCCACCGACAGATCGACGCGCGGCTGCACGCTGCCGTCCACCATCATTTCCAGGCGCTTGGCCACCTCGCCGGGCGTGGATTGCGCCGACAGGCCCAAGGCCTTGCGCAACTCTGCCGCCTTGTCTGCCTGAGCGGCCAGCGCGTCGACCACGGTGCTCACCGCGGCCTGCCGCTGCTTGGCGTCATTGGCGCGGTACAGCTCGCTGGCCGTCAGGCCGCGCACCTCCCAAAAAGCCTCTTCACCCGGGCCAAAGAATTCTGCCAGGGACGGCACCGGCACACGGGCCGTCCGCGGACGGTACTGGGCCCGTGCAAACGCTTCTGCGTCGAAGGGCATCAGGCCACCTCAATGGCGGCACGGCTGGCGGAGATGGTGCAGGCGGCGGCCAGGCTGTCACCCGCGGGGAAGGTGCGATTGATGCCCAGCTTGCCTTGCGCCAGCAGATGGAAGCTCTGATACCGGTCAGGGTAGAAGCGGAACCACAGATCCTGACCCTTGAGCTGCACGATGGGGTCATTCACGCCGTTGTTCAGGTAGGCCGTGAAGGTGCCCTGCTGCAGCGTGGCAGAGGTGCTGCCGATGGTGGTTCCATACACCTGGGTGCTGGTGACGGCATAGCTGGTCTCGGGCGGCACAAAGTCAGACGCCAGGGGAATGTCGGCGTAGATGGGCGATGCGTAGGACGCAAAGACACCTCGCGCGGTCGGGCCGGTGTGGATCTTGGGCAGCGGGGCCAGCATGGTGACCCGGCCGCTTTCGTAGTTGATGGTGAACAGCGGATCGTCCGCACGCTCAAGGTGCAGGCCACTCACGTTGAAGATCTGGGCAGCCGTGACGACGGCGGCGGTGGAGCTGGTCACCCGCACCTGGCCGATTTCGATGCTGCCAACGGGGATCAGCGGCGGGCCGCCAGCGACGCCGCGCGTCTCAACAAACGCCGTGTTCGACCCGTCCGTGCCAGCCACGACGGCCAACACACCGCTGCTGTTGACGGTGATGCTGTTGACCTTGGACACGTTGCCGGCCGGCCGCGTGATGGTGACCGTACCAGCGCCCACGCTGGTCACCACGCCGGCCAAATTGCACGACAGGGCGGCCACGCTCAGCTCGTTGTTGGTGGCCGTGGGGGTGATGGCGCCACCCGTCAGCAGCCCGTTGACACGCACCACCGGGGCATAACCACTGCGCTGGCTCCACAGCGATGCACCCGAGGTGAAGACAGTGGCATCGCCACTGTCGGTGAGTGCGGCCATGGCCACAGATTGCTGGCCGGCTTCATACTGCAGTTTGGCGTTTTCGGCGGTTGCCATGCGATTCTCCGAAGTTGTCGGTGTTCAGGTGAGGGCGCCGGCCGCAGTGCGGTGGCGCACAGGGAAATCCATGTTCAGCACGCCCACACGGGTGCGGGTGAAACTGAGGTCTTGCGACAGGCGAGGCGCTTCAATGGTCTCGACCAGGCCGCCCAGCTTGTTGCTGGCCATCAGGCGCGCAAATACTTGTGCGGCCAGGCCCGCACTGGGGCGGCCATCAGTGGTGCGGCGGTCATCCCGAACACGGCACGACACGCGCACAGTCGTGAGCCAATCCTGCTTGTCATACACCCGCTTTTGGGGCTGGCTGTCCAGCAGGCTGACTTCAATGGCCTGGTCTTGATCCTGCGGCAGCTCGTCGTAGAGGCTGGCCTCATCGACATTGCCGCCGGCCAAGGCCGGGCTTGCCAGGCACGCATCAACGATGGCCTTGACGATGGCGTCATGCTGGGTGTGGGCCATCAGACCGACTCCAGCACCAGCGTGGACCAGCCAGAGCCGTCTGGCTGGTGGCTTTGCACGCGAAAGGTCCCAGCACCCGGCACAACCAGCTGCTGGCCATTGGGCGCGGCCGGCAGGTTCGCCGTGCGCGTTTTGAATGTCGGGCTCAGGCTGCTGACGCCAAAGGCCTCAACAAAGGGCGCCTGGTAGATGCCCGTGACCGACACGCCCGCCAATGTGCAGACCTCACCAAACGTGCGTTCACACGCACGGTTGATGCGGTCGATGGCGGATGCAAAGCTCACGGGTCACACTGCTTCGGCCGCTCAGGCCTTGTCGTAACCCAGCACCAGCTTGATGCGGGCGGTGGTGTCGCCGTTGGCCTTGGCGGCCGTGGCAAAACCGGCGCAGATGTGGGTGCTGGCCGTGGTGGTCAAGCGGCGGTTGCCGTTGTCCCAGTACAGCTTCGCGCCCACGGCGGCGGTGTCGGTGCTCAAGGCGGTGATGTCGTAGACGCCGCTGGTGGCGATGGCGACATCGGCGCCGTTGGCGGCATCGTGAGCGGCCACGCCAAACAGGGCGGCACCCACCAGCACGCCCTGGCCAGAGGTCAGGGCATACGGGGCGGCGGCAATGATGACCTCGCCCTCGGAAACGTAATTGCGCATGTGAAATGCTCCTGTGGTGTCGGTTCAGGCGCCGTCTGGCGCCTGGTGTGTGGGATCAGGCGCCAGCCGCACGCAGCAGGCCGCGGTGGTCGATGGCCGCCGCACCGAAGTCAAGGCGACACTTGAAGGAGATCCCATCCACGTCGAAGCCCAGCTCAGACTCGATGACAGGCCCTTCCGCGCCGTCCAGATAGCAATACTCGACCGTGTCAACCTGCACGGAGTTGGCTGCGAGATACCACTGCGTTGCGCTCACGGAATCCAGCAGCGGCTCCACAATCGGCTCCAGCGCGGTGCGGCCACCGGCGCGGAACTCGTTGATGGCGCCGGTTGTGGCAGGCACATAGTTGGCAGATGTCAGCTGGTAGGCCGTCTGCTCAAGAGCAGCCGGCACGATCAGCAGGGACGGTGCCACATTCAGCTCTTCGCCGTTCAACCCGCGCATCACGCGCATCGATGCGCGACCCGCCGACAGACTCGTCAGCTGCAGCGCAGAGCTTCCACCGGTCAAGACGTTTGCCTGGGTCCGAGCACCAGACGCGCCGCTGAAAAGCGGCACGCCATCGGGCATATTGGCGTTGGCCGTCAGGATCGCGTACACCGTACGGTTTTCCAGCCGCCGCGCACTGCCACCGTAAGCCGTGACCAAACGGTCAAATGCACGCAAATCATCGTTGACGATGGTTTGCCGTGTCAGCGAAACGATGCGCGCAAAGGTGGCCAGGGCGTACGCCACGCCGCTGTCTCGCATCGTGCCGTATTGAATTTCGCCATGTTCATTGGTGCGCACCAGATCGGGGGCGCCCGAAAGAGCAGACACCTGGATGTTCTTGAAATCCGGCGCATTTGGCGCACGACGCGCCCAACGGGCGTACGTTCCAGGGTTCTCTTCATAGGCACCGCGCAGCCGCTTGTTTGCAACGTTCTGCATCAACGATGGGAAATCGCTGGTGGTGTGCATGCCCGGCGAGCGGTAGGACAAGATTTCGCCAGCCAGGCGCATGCGTTCCATGCCGCGAGTGCGAACGCCACGGGATTCCAGAAACTCCCGGCCCATCTCCAGCAGCGACATGCCGCGATATTGGCGACCGTTGTCGTCCAGCTTGGCGTTGGGGTCCACACGCTGCGTGATGGCCTGCTCCATGCCGCGCAAGCGCATTTCGCCTTCGTCTTGCACGGTCTGGATGCCCCGCACGTTCACGTGGCCACCCTGGGCGGCATCGCGGACGGCCAGCTCGTTGAGCACGCTTTCGCGGGCCTTGTCGACGGTGGCGCCGGAGCGGATGAGGCTGGCGGCCAGCTGCGGCACGCCGTGGCGGGCGCACATCTCGGTGATGTCGGCGGCGGTCTGCATGATGTCAGCAGCGCGCACGCCTTCAGCGGCAGGGGCGCCGGCAGCAGGGGCGGCCGGCGCTTCGGTGTTGATGGTCTGGGGCATCGAGGGCTCCTGATGGGGTTGGGCATCTGCCCGGACGATTTCGCAAGGATGCGAAGACTGCTGCGACCGGGGGGCCGCGTTGGGGTCGGCCGGGACGGCCACGAAAGAAAGCTCTTGCGGCGTCCAGCGGGTGGCGCGGTACAGCGGCACGGTGCCGCCATCGGTGCGGTCCTGGGCGCGGATGATTTCGTACCGCTGCACGCTGTAGCCAAAGGACATGGCGCGCAGCAGTCCGGCCTGCACATCGTTTGCGATGGCAGCCAGTTCAGGGGTGGAGGTGCGGAACACCACGCGGGCGTGGCCCTGGCCGCCTTCAATCCAGCCCCGCTTGGCAATGCCGAGGATGGTGGAGGTGCCTTCGTGCACGCGGTGGCCGTCGATGACCTGCACGACGCCGGCTTCGAAGCGCGTCATGTCAACGGAGTCGGCATCAACCACCAGCTCTTCGTCGAAGACCTGATCCGTCATCCAATCGTAGGTGCGGCGGCGAGCGCCGGTTGTCCACACGACATCGACGCCGTTGTCGTCGGCGCTCCACGATGCGGGGATCACCGCCGCTTCGCGGGTTTGCAGCGTTAGGTCAATCTGCTGTTTAGGCATGCCAGCATCGTGCCGGCGGTTGCGTCTCAGGGGTAGGTGAGTGCTGAGACTTTATGCGGGTGGGTGGATGGCTTGCTCTCGCACGCTGGCGGCGATCCTCAGGTGCCGAGGGTCGAACCTTTGCAGCCTGCCCGCTGGCGTGATGCCGGTGGCGCGAATCCACCAGGGAAGCGCAAGAGAGCTGCACACGGGCAGGTCATCGCGCCCCAGGTCGCGCAGGAGGGGGTAGCCGAGGATTTCAAGCCAGTCATACGGCTTGCCCACTTGGGCATTGATCCAGCGGTTTGCGGCGGCGAGCATCACGGGCTCCAGGCCGTTGACCGGGATCTGATGCACGATGACGTGCATGCTGCTCCAGCGGTCCCAGCTCCAGCGTTGCACGCCGTGCCACAGGGTCGCGTCTATGACGGTATCGTCATCCAGTCGCACGGCGCAGTGGCTGGCGTAGTCGCCGGTCCATGCCTGGATGGGCGCAGAGAGCCACGCGGCCCTGTTGCGCGTGAAGACCAGCCAGGGCGTAGTCACGGCGCATCCCCAAAGCCCGCAGGCCACTGGATGGCGTGCACATCGGTGAGCGTGCCGGCTGCGAGTTGGGCGCGAGCCATCTCCCCAGCCTTGAAGTGCATGGCTGTCTGCACCTTGATTGCGGCCTCGATCTCAATGGCGATGTCGGCAGTTATCAGGGTGTAGCCGCCGTCCATGTTTTTCCAGGCCAGGGGCGATGACGGCTGCGACGGGTCAGGGATCGGCGTGGTGCCGGGCTGGCCACTGGCGATCAGGTTGCGGGCCGTGACTGCGTTCTGCGCGTGGTAGATCAAGCTCCGGGTGTCTGTGTGGTACCACTTGTTGCGCACCTTGACGCCGGCCGTTGCGAGGCGCCATTCGCGGATCAGGCCAATCTTGTCGTAATCGCTGGGCGCCTGGGGGCCGCTGGTGCCGAGCAAGTGCGTCGGCTGGTCCGTGCCCTCGTAGAGCGCGCTGCGGCTGCGCAGGGCTTGCAGGATCACTTCGCGTGCCGCTGTCTCTGCCTCATCGGCTGGCGGATTGACCCACCACACGAGAGCATGCTGGCTGGCCATCGCTGCCCCGCCGACACTCCAAGCACCCCGGTAGGCGTAGCCCATGCCGGGTGCAGGCTGGCCACCCACGAGGATGCCCACGTCTGCCAGCAGGTAAAGCAGGTCCGCCTGGGTGGGCGCGTAGACCGTGTATTGCGTCGTCATGATGCCCCCTATTTCGAGACCATCGGGCGATCCGGCAGATGCATCCAATGCGTCGGATGCTCGCCAAACGTCGGCCCGCACTCTTCCGGCGATGCCCAGTACTTCCGGCCGGCTACGCTGCGGCCAGTGATGGAGCCGACTACGCCAACGTCCATCTCACCGTCAGCAAAGCACACCAGCACAGGCAAGCCGTCTGGCGGCAACTGCTTGTCGGACTCAATCCATGCGGCCATTTGATGCCCCCTAAACGCTCAGCGCCTGGAGCGCCGAGCCGGTGATGTACTGGCCCGCCACAACGCGCAGCTCGGGCCAAGTAAAGCCCACTGCAGCCTGCCCGCCGCTGCTGTCGCGTGCGCCTGGGATCAAGGCTGTCGTGCCGGCGCCGGTGTAGGCGATGCCGGTGGTTTCGACGGGTGCAGCGCCGTTGACGCTGATGGATGCGGCGCCGGCTTGGCGGACGGACAAAAGGCTGATAGTTGCGGAGCCGCCAGCACTGCCAGTTTGGGCGCCAAAGAAGATGCCTGTACCGCCAGCAGTGACTGCCACCGTGTATCGGCCCGCCACCAGTGCGCCCGCACCCGTGCCGCTGCTTGTGCCGAAAATCAGGAAACAGGCGCCAGTGACAGAGACGACATCAATGTCCACCTCGTATCGCTGGCCACTTACAAGCGTAAGGCTTTGTGTGAACCACCCGCGGTTGCTGCCGTCTGGCCCGAAAATGACCGCCTGCCCGCCTGAAATTACGGCGGAGCCTGTACCCGTGGACCTGTTCGCCCAAACGCCCGCGCCAAGGGCAGTGTCTAGCGTCGGGTCTTGTGCAATCTCAACCCCCCGCCACGTCGGATCCACACTCACCGCGATTTTGTTCAGCGCCGTGGTGCTCAGCGCACCCGTCAGCGCCCCGCTGCCGCCGCTGTGGATGATCTGCGCCTGGGTGCCGTTGGTGGCGATGCCGAGTTGGTTCGTGCCGCCAGCCGACGCCCCTGCGCACAGGCCCAGGAGGGTCTCCACGCTGGCGAGGGTATAGCCCTTGCGGAAGGAGAAAGCCAGGGTAAACGGCTGCGTCGGGTTGAACAACGCCGTCAGCGCCGCCCCGCTAATTCCGCCGCCCGCGAAGTCGCCCGTGCGGACTGCGGTGCCGGTGGTGGGGTTGGGGATGTCGGAGGTAAGCTCGCCGACAACAGTATTGCCACCGTAAGCAAGTACCGCATCACCAGAGTTCTGGAAGTACCAACCAACAATCGCTTGTGTCTGACCGACCGGTTGCGTACCAGAGATGACCACTTGCCAGTAGTTGCTGGCCGTCAAGAATCGGGCGCTGCATGAAGTAGCGCCGAACGGGCCATCGGTGACCTTTGTGGTGGCCCCGGTGACTGTGTTCACATCCCACTGAGCCTGCCCGGTCACACCATCGCTGAGACGCACGCGAATTGACGTGCCCACTGTCTGGCGAATGTAGAAATGCGCCGTCGTCTTGGAACCCGGCGTCATCGCCTGAGCCGAGGCGTTGAATAGCGAAGCGACATGCCCGCCAGTCGTTGCGACGATCAAGGCTCCAGCATTGCCGCCCCAAGGGTCCGCTCCAGCGTTTGCGGTCTTGGTGGCGCTTAATGCAGTCCAACTTGCTGACGCACAGTTGTTCGTGGTCGTCTGCCCATTCGTCGCCTGCCCCTCGAACAGCACCCCCAGCGCTGCCAGCGTGCTCGGGTTGTGCGTCGGGCGGGGGAGGTAGGAGACTTCGCGGACGGAAAGCGAGGTAATCGTCGTTGTCCCAGCAGTCTCGTTCTGGATGTAGATTTCCGCGATGGTTGACCATGTGACAACCCAAGTGCGCGTAAAGCTCGCCGTCGTGAACGTCTGTGCGCCGTTGAGGTCACCGGGGTTGCGCACATTGACTTGCGTTGCAGTCGTTGTGCCGGTGACAGTGATTTCGTAGGTCTTGCCGATGGCGACCACACTGCTCAAGCGCACGCCGCCAGAGCCGCTGGTGGTGTAGCTGTTGGCAGTTCGGCCAGTCACTGCGCCTGCTGTGCCTGCTGTTGTGAAATCGTAGGTGGGCGTCAGGTTCGACCCCAGCGCAGTAGGCCCGAAAGCCACCGCCCCAGCCGCATCCACCCGCGTCCCCAGCCCCGCACGCCTCAGCGCATCCAGCGGCGCAGGCAAAGGGGTAGACGTCAGGGGGTAGAGCGTGCCGGGGAGGCCCGAGGCACGCCCCAGTACCGCCCGCGATTGCAGCGACAGCCCAAAGCCCAGCGGCATGTCAGTACAGCGCCCAGATGTTGTCAGCGGTGCCGCTCGTGCGCACGCGCCGCACCCGCAGCGGGTTGTAGCCCTGCTGCAGTGGCACGTTTTCCCGCAGGTTGCCGCGGGCATCGTGCAGGTTGGCGGTGCCGGCGGTGCCCACCAGCAGGCCGCGGCAGATGCCATCCGGCAGATCGGCGCTGTCGCTTTTGGTGACCAGCACCCACACACCTGCCGATGCGTCAGATGCCAAGCCCGGGTTGATGTCGCTCATGTGCTCTCTCGCTGTTGTGTGGCGGCCACCGGGCCGTTTTCCTCGCGCAGGCCAGTGCCAGGCATCACGCCCGGCATCACCTTGCCCTGCAGCGCCAGAAGAATGGGCAGCACGCCGGCCGCTTCCATCTTCTTGAAATCTGCGGCGGCCTCGGCCACCACAGCATCAAAGTTGGTGTATCCCCGCCTGCGCGCCGCTTCACTGGGCGTCGTCAGGCCGGCGGAGATCTCCAACATCTCCGCCTTGACGTCCTGCTCTGGATTGATGTACTCCCACTTGGGTGTGCTGTGGTCAAACCGCCAATCTGGACGGCGGATGACACCGGCCAGCAGCGCCGCATCCATGGCGGCGATGCACACGCGCTCGACCAGGCAGGGGATCACGACATGCCACTGGGTCAGGCTGACGCGGCGCCGGAAATCGAGCCAGCCGCCGCGCATGCTGGAGAAGGAGGTTTCGCTGAGGTCACCCGTCATCAGGGCGTATGGGACGCCGAAGCCGGCGGCGACCATGCTCAGGTGCTGCTTCACGGTCTCGACGTAGCCGGGAGCGGCCTTTGGCTCGATGACGGTGGTCTGCATGCCGGTGGGCAGCTGGATGATGCTGCCGCCGGCGAGTTCTCCCAAGTCACCGGGGCCGCCGGATTGCGTGGTGGGGTCTGTGGGGTCGTTGTCCCGCATCAAAGACACATCGCCCGAAGCCAGCACGCTCAAGCGCGTTTCCAGGTTCTTGCGGGCCAGCTCGGCGTCTTCGTACAGCTGCAGATCGCGCACCCTGCTGATGACGCTGGCAAAGCGGGTGAAGCCGCGGCCCTGGCCTGGCCGCTCGGGCGCAAACAGGTGGATGATGCTGGAGGCCGGCACTCGCGTGCTGCTGGTGCGGCCGCGGGGCATGCTGATCTCGCCGGGGTGGGTGTCCCACAGCCAATAGGCGGCCGGCTTGCCAAGGGCGTCGTACTCAATGCCGTTGACGACGTTGGCGCCGTTGATCAGGCCATGGCGCGAGGCATCTAGCCAATCGATCTCCAGCAGCTGCAGCTGCAGGGGGATGGGCAGGCCATCGGTGGGGCGCCGCGGGCGCAGGCGAATGAGGACTTCGCCATCTTGCTCCATCGCGCGGTAGGCCGCGGCCTGCATGCCAAACCAGTTGAGCCGGCCGTCTGCGTCACAGGTGCGGGCCCATTGGTCAAACGCGGCATTGAATGCCTCGGCTTCGCGGCCGATGGCGCGGCTGACGATGCCGGTGCCGATGGTGTAGGCCACCAGGCCATCCAGCGCGCTGCGCATGTACGGCACGTTCTGCACCAGGGCGCGGGCCTTGGTGCGCAGGGTGGCGGCGTCTGAAGCGTGGTCGGTGTTGGCGGATGCGCCGGGGCGCCGGGGGCGCCAGGTGTCGCGCGGGCTGGCGGCCTCGTAGGCGCGGGCCAGCAGGCGGCGCTGGTAGTGGCGGCGCAGGCCTTTTTCTGGATCGGCCCAGCCGACGATGCGGTCGATGAGGTTCATCAGTCGCCCCGGCTGGTGGTGAAGCGGAAGCGGAATGCGGTGCGGCGGCCAGATGAGCCAGCGGCGCTGGTGGTGAGCACCTGCTGCACGTGCGCGCGGGCGGCCTGCAGCTCGGCCACGCTGCGGTATTCCACCAGCCGGTTTTCGACGCGGACGATCTTTTCGCCGCTGGCAATGGCGGCGTCGAGCGCATCCAGATCAGCTTGGGTGTAGGCCATTGCCCTACCCTATCTGCGGGGCTGTCTCAGCGGTAGGGGTGGGCTGAGACAACCGCCGCTTTTGGCTGGGCGTGGTGGCGGGGCGTAGCTCATCCATGCGGGCCAGCGCGGGCTGCTTGATGTAGCGATAGACGCTGGCGCGGCTGATCTGCAGGCGGCGCGCCACTTCGGTGGCGTTGCGGCCGTTGAACAAGGCCAGCACCTCGCGTGCGCGGCGCTGGCGCGCTGTTTCCACGCGGGCCTGCACGTAGTGGGACTCGCCGCCGAACTCGGCGCGCAGATCTTGCTCGATCTGCTCGCGCTGCTGGCTGAGGGCCGGGGCGATCGCCGTCACGTAATCGATCACACGGTCCACCAGATCATGGGCGCGGTCAGGCTGGTGGGCGGGCTGTGCTGTCATGGTGTCACCATTGGCGCGCGGCCACACGCGCCTTGGCCGGCGGCGGGCGCGATGCGCGCATGTCTTGTGGGGGTGCGGCCGCGGCGGGGGGCTCCAGGGGCTCTGGGGCCGGATGTCCGGGCTGCGCCTGGGGCGGGGCCGGGGTGCTGGGCTCTGGCTGGGGGGGCTGCTCGGGGGTGTCAAAGAGGTCAGGGGTTTGCACGCGGCGCTCCCACTCGGCCCACTGATGCTCTTTCCAGCGCTCCATGCCGAGGTAGAAGGCGGCGGCGAGGGCGTAGACGGCGCAATCGAGGGCTTCGTTGCGCCGGCTGGCGTGTTTGACCCACTCCAGCTTGGGCCGGCCCTTGACGTAGCGGGTGACGCGGCGCTCGGCGGTCAGCTGCTCAAAGACTTCCGGCGGCAGGTGCTTGCTGAGCCAGACGTACCCCGGGCCCGGCTCGGACATGCCCAGGCGGCCGTAGATTTCCTCTTTGGCGGTGTCGGTGCCCACTGGCCACAGCTTCACGCCGCGCTTGAGCTTGTGGCCGCGCCAGTTGACATCCTGCTCGGTCGGCTTCCCCAGCACTGCACGGCCAGACTGGCTGGAGCCCTTGACGGCAATCACGTGCGCATGCTGGTGGCTGCGCACGTAGGCATAGACGGCCTGGGTGTGGTGGCCACCGGAGTCGATCGCGCAGGCCAGCAGCGGCACGGTGCGGCCGGATGCGTGGGTGATGGGCGTGCGGCGCAGCTCTGTCAGGGCCTTCCAGGGGCTGCCGTCTTCGGTTTCTGGGATGGATGGGTCGCCGTAGATGACGATGCGGTCGACCAGCTGGCGCTCCATGCCGCGGCCCCATCCCCACAGGTAGGCTTCCAGGCGGTCGCCCTGGGTGTCAACGCCCATGGTGCACACGTACAGGCCCCAGCGGACCTGGCGCAGGGGGATGTCAGCGGCGCGTTTGCGCAGCGCGTGTTCGTCGGCACGGTCGCCGTTTTCTTCGTAGGTGTCGGCCAGGCGGGTGTTGATGAACACGCGCAGCAGGGATGGGTCACCGTTGCGGGCGGCTTCGGTGGCGGTGCACCATTCGGTAACCAGCTCGGACCAGCTCAGCCAGCCCAGGGGGCTGTAGAGGGATGACAGCTCGAAGCCTCGCTTTTTGCCGTTGTGCGCGCCGGGGTTGCGCGCCACCCAGCGGGCCTGGCCGCCGCGGGTGACGCTGCGCAGCATCGTGGGCTTGTGGTGCTCAAGGATTTCGCACCCGTTCGCGCGGCAGACGTACCGCACGGTGTCTGGGCGCGGCTTGCCGTTTTCGTCGGTGCTCCACTTGATGCCGTGGGCGGTGGTGGCGCCCCATTCCAGAACCTGCAGCTCTCCGCAGTGGGGGCACGGCACGTGATACTGGCAGCGGTCGGTTTCGTCGTAGGCGGCCTCGATGCGGCTGGCGCCTTTGGTGGTGGGCGTACTGGTGCGCAGGTGCTTGCGGCGGCTGAAGGTGGTCTGGCGCGCCTTGGCCAACTGCACCGGGTCACCTTCGCCATCGACGTCCATGGGGTAGGCGTCTTCTTCGTCGGTGAAGAGGTCGCGCACGGGCATGGAGCGCAGGCCGGCGGCGCTGTTAGCGCCGGCCACGGCCAGGAAACCGCCGGCGAATTCCTTCAGCAGGGTGGTGTTGGCTTCATCCCGGCTGCGGTTTTCGCGCACCTTGCGCCGCAGCTGGGGGCTTTCTTCGATCATGGGCGCCAGGCGCTGCCGGCTGTAGCGCTTGGCCATGTCGATGGTGGGCTGCACCATCATGATGGGGCCCGGGTTGACGTCCATCAGGTAGGCCAGCCAGTTGCTGCCGATCGTGGTTTTGGACGTTTGGGCGCCCCACTTCAACACCACCTCTTCCACCGGCGAGTGCTGGCTGAGGCAATCCATCGGCTCTTCGGCGTAGGGCGTGCGATCGGCGCGGTACGGGCCGGGTTCGGCGCTGTCTTTGCCGCTGAGGATGCGGTGCAGCTCGGCCCACTGGGTGACGGTGAGGCGCGGCGGGGGGCAGAGGTATTCGCGCCAGATCTGCGCGAGCAGCGCGTCGGCGTCAGCGGTGACGGTGAGGTCGCGGGCGCCCATGGTCAGGGCTCCACCAGCTGGGCCAGGATGCCGTGCAGATCGGCCTGCAGCAGGTCGTGGCACTTGGCCTGGTCAGCTTCGGCGGCCAGCTGGGCAGAGAGGCGGGCTGGCAGCTGCAGGATGGCTTCACGCAGGCCGGCGGCGCGTTTGGCGTAAGCGGCGCGGACGTCGGCGACGCGCACCAGCTCGCCGCGCAGTTCGGCCAGCTTGAGCTCTGCCAGATCGGCCTCCGCCCGCTCGCGGCGGGCCTTGACTAGGTAGTAGTCCTCGACCGGCGGTTCATCGCCGCCAGCAGGCGGAGGGGCAGCGCCTGGCGCCCGCAGGTTGACGTCATCCGCCGGCCGGCTGCCAGCCCGAACGCGGGTGTTGCGGGCCCACTGGGCGTCGGCCGCCACAGGGTCGACGCGGCCATCAATCAGGCTGATGCGCTTGTCGCGCACCGCGTGCCTGACGGCGGCCTCCGAGCACCCGCGACGGCGGGCGTACTCGGACATAGAAATCAGTTCGATCGAACCGGCCGGCATGATTCGAACCTGAGACCGAAGAAAGTTCGAACACCACCCACTAGCGCAATCGCGCGCCGGAACGGACC
>JACCDR010792422.1_pt1 | contig 39561 bp, 51 predicted proteins | sample 7446431 | NCBI WGS metagenome assembly JACCDR01 (sample SAMN15323443, study PRJNA562643) | freshwater metagenome | isolation source: river surface water | place: USA:Blue River Watershed | collected 2017-08-17
TCCCCATAGTCGACTCCATTGATGACAGCTTCTCCATTACTGGTGCAAAATTTACCTCTGGGATCTCAACTTCAGGGATATCATCTACCTTCTTTCCAACAACTTCAACCGCCCTTAAGACAAGCGAAAGATCAATCTCTTTAGGTTCAGGAAACTCTTTTGCTTTTATCTCTTTTACATCCTTTGCGACAATATCAATTTTTTCTTTAAGTAGATCATCTGAGTAAGGTTCGGTTTTCTCCACTTCGTTTAGAGCCTCTTTAATCAGTTTCTTGATTACCTTGTAATCTATTTTAGAGTTAGCATCGCCCATTTCACGGAATTGAAGACTCCAACGAATCGCAATAAGATATGTCTCACTCTCTTCAGAGTAGACTTCACTTTTAGTCGTGTAACCGGAATCACTGTAGACCGTGGTTGTGATGTCGATAAACATCTCATCTGTCGCCGGGGTTTGATAATAACCGACAAAGCGCTGTCCGCCTTCGTCGGTTAGATCTATCGTCGCTATAGTAGTACCCAATACAGAGTTTCGAACAACCGCACGGACGTAGTTTGTTCCGACATCACTTGGATCACCAAGTTTGCGTACTATTGGGAATCTTGTAGATGGGTTAAGCTGAAGCATTTTTATTTATAGTTGATAGTGAAGACACCATCAAAGCCCGCTACTCCTTGTACTACTATACCACTTTTTACCGCGGAATTAAACTCATAAGTTCCTCTTGGGGCACTCGCTGAAAAAGTCGCAATCAATGCACCAGTAGAAGTCGCAGTACCATCGTATACTGATAATGTAGTCGCTGATGGTGTAGAGATAACAATATTACCTAGAACCCCAGCACCACCACGAACATCAATCTCCGCAGTGGTAGAGGCGTTAGAAGATGTCAGGGTTTTGTAGGTAAAAGCACTCTCAGCATTTCCTAAATTCACATCAGCTCGAGAGTTACTAACAAGGAGACTTATACCGATAACTGTTAATATGATAGCACCAGCAAGTAAAAGTTTTTCTAATTTTAACATTTGTTTTTAAATTATTTTTATAAATATTACGGACCTCATCCTGCCCTCCTTGGAAGAAGGGCAAGGGAGGCCAATAACTATAGACAGGTTGTCGAAGTAGCGTATGCAGGTGTAGTTGAACCGGCCGCAAAGAAAATCTTTGTGAACTCAGTACCATTATACACACACAAACTCTTTACTGACGTAGTTGCCATAGTGGCAACACCAGTAGAACTGACAGAAATTTGACCAGTGTTACCAGCTTTTAAACCAGCAGTAAACCAGTCCTGTGAAAGTCTGACTTGTCCACCAAGATTTGATTCGCTTGGTGCGAACATCGCTCCAATTACAATACCTACAACCAGAGCGACTATCGTTGAAACTATAATTAGTTTTTTACTCATAGTTGTTTAGATTATAGATTAGTAATTTGAAGAATCGATTTCAACTCTTAAGATACGAGCTTTCATATCCTGGAAAGTTTTAACACCGTAAAGTGTCTTAGGTAGAATATTCATACCATCTTTACCAGCTGAAACAGTAGAAGCCATCTTTACAGAAGGTTCTTTCTGAATAACTAGGTCGATAGCCTTCTTCTCACCAGCAAGTAGCAATTGCTTCTTGTAAGTGAAGGTAGCATCGGCAGTATCAGAAGCGGTGATGTAAGAACCACCCTTTACATAGATGTCGATGTAAGTAGTACCATCAACTGCAAACCAACCTCTTTGGATAGCAGCAAGACCGGAACCGGTTGCTGGCTTACCAACTGAAGCTGAGTCAGTAGTTGGGGTATTGATCATGGTAACCATGTTATCAATAGTTGCCGCGGTAGAACCACCGATATCAACTGAGAAACCAGCATCACCTACAGTAGTAGGGGTAGTTTCGAAGGTAATGGTGATACCATTAACGACTAGAGTCTCTGAGTTAGAAGGGTTATCAGTCGGAGTCCAACGGATCATACCAGTAACGTTGTTTGATTCATAAAGCTCGAAGCCCATGTATCGTCCAATGTTACCAGCTTCACCAGTGCGGTCACCTAGAATTGATTCACGACCGGCTAGGTAGGTAATCAAAACTTGTTTCACCTGAGGTGAAAGGATAAAGAAGCGGTTAGCTTCAGGTACATTGTTTACAGACAACTTACGAGCAGTAGTGGTAAACAAAGCAACTACGTTAGAAACAGTTAGAGGAATCGCATCACCAGCAGTTTGTGCGGTGTCGATATCATTGTAGTCAATGGTATCGTTAGCATTGTAAACCTCAAACAAACAGTCCGCATCAATCTGGTTAGAAAGACGAGTAACAGTTTCAGCAGTCCAAGCCTCAGCGGCATCCCACTTGTTCTGAATCTTATCGACATCATCAACGTAGATCAACGCAGCGAAGATCTTGTTAACGGTCAATTCATCAGAAGTAGCGGTGATATCCTGAGCGGTAAGAGCGGTACCCTTAACATAAGGCTGAACATAAATATCAGCACGGTATGGGCGGTCTACGATCTGTCCATTTTTAAGGACACCCTCTTCTCTAAAAGACGCAATGTTTCGGAAAACATTTTGCTTGTAGAGTTTAACACCCATGATCGCTGACCAGTATTTAGGTGAAAGAGCTGTTAAGCTATTTGACATTATTTTGTAAAATTAAGATTATTTAAATCAAAATTATTTCCAAGTACGTCCTCCTTTTGTGGCAAGGTGTTTAGATACTTCGAGCTTTTTATCCGGTGGAAGTTGCAAAAATGTCTCCTCGTCCATATTGTCGTAGTCAACCACGTCAGATGGTCTAGCTTTGCCAGAACCATCATTCTCAGATGACTTCTTCTTTGCGGGCGGTTCGATATTAAATGCTGACTTCTTCAGAACAAAGATCTCGTTTAGCGGTACTTTTGCGTACACTTCACTAAACGCCATGTCGTGAATCTCAGACTTTATCTTAGAAAGAACTTCTTTGGAGATATCAGGATTTTCAGCTAAGATCAAAGGCACGACAGATGATTCGAAATCCTCACCAAAAGCGTTCTCTTGAAACAATTGGTTCCTTTCTTCTTTCATCTGGTTGATACTTTCGATAACGTCTTTTGGGACGAAATCTCCAGCTTTCTTGGCCATTAGATTTTGGATATCTTTTACGAAATCCGCATCATAACCATACTTCTCAGCGATAGCTTTCGCTTCCGCATCGAGATCAGCCTTATCTTCTTTTGAAAGTTCACCCGATTGATTCTTGTCAGCCATTTTGTCACCTTTGGTTTTCAGATCTTCAAGCTCTTTTTGGAGCTTTTCCTTCTGGTCCTCAGCAACTTTTAGCTTCCAAGCTGGAACGTATGAGATTTCTCGTTCAACCTTTTTGTGGTTGGCCGCTGGATCCTTTGGTTCCTCACCCTCTTTGGGCTTATCCTCAGTCTTTACCTCCTTTTTAGGTTCCTCTTTTGGAGTTTCCTTTTTAGGCTCTGGCGTTGGGTCCTTAAAGTCCCCATGTTCGTCAGGTTCAGCTGGTGCAGGATTTGCTGCAGGAGTCAAACCTTGCTTTGCTAAATTTTCTAATGCTTCTTTCGCTGTTGGCGATAGGGTTGCATCTACCTCATTTTTGTCTATAGACATTGTTAGTGTTCGAGGATGTTCGGCCCCGGATTATTTGAGCTGTGCTCACGTCATCAACGCTATTAAAGGTTGTATTAAAAGTGTTTCTTGTCCAACTCCAAACAAAAAACGACTGCCGTGAGGCAATCGTTCGAAGTCCTGACTATAGAAAACACTACTTAACTATAGTTCGGACCTCGATCGATTGTCCCAACAAGCTTTTGTAGTGTTTTTTAAAATTTTCAACGTACTATCTAGTCAACCCTTCAAATCTCTGCACCATCTCCTTCGCCTTAACTTCCGGTAACTGTCGCGAAACAATCTGGCCAGATCGATTCACAACAACAAAACCTTCACCTCTTCGCAGTACATAGAAGTGGCCAGTAACCTGTACTTCTGATATTGGTACAGCCTTTGGAGCCTCTTCTGCAATAGTTTCTTTAACGGGAGCGTCCGCGATTGGAGCCTCTTCAACCACCTTAATCGGGGTTTCTTCTACCGCCACGTCTTCTTTTTTAATCTTTTTTGCCATTTGTTCTATTTGTATTAATCGCTATTAAACTACCTCCAACTTTATCTATTAAATTACTCATCGCATAGTTATTTCCACCTTTAATATCCATCCCCTTCGCTATGCCTGTAATCAGCTGACCCATCGCTTGATCAAACTTGCTATCAAGTAAGACCCCCGCAACCACTCCTTCGCTTATATCTATCGGTTCTGGGAATTTTACAAAGGAGAACTTCTGATTAAAACCAACAAGTAATTCATCACGAATCGGATTTCCCACAATAAACAGGAATCCCGGGTGATTCGCAATAAAATCCTGGATATCTTGCATCACCTTCTTCGTGTCGACTAATGTTTCTTTATTTTTTTTCATAGTGTTTTATTTATAATAACATATTTTTCTAACTTTCACTAGGAACCTGATTCTCAATCTCTTCTTCCAATCTGCCAATCTTCTTTTCTGCCTCATCAAAGAACTTCATAAAATGTAAATACAGCCCCTTACGGTCAATTAGACGATCTCTCTCGATGTCATTTAAATCCTTTGATTTAGCTGTCTTCAATAATTCATCAATCTCGGCGACATCTTTACCAAAGTTCTCCAATATAATCTGAATACCCTTGTGGTCCTTTAGGGAGTTAACCATAAAAGCGCGTTTTGCCTCTGCTTCCCAGGATCCAATAATCTTCTGATCAATCGGATCTAAGAACTTAGCTCGTGCTTCCTCTATTTTGTTTAGTAAATCTTTACTCATAGCGTTTTATTACCTTTTTAATCTTACGACCGACGTATTTTACCCCTTTTTCTAGTAAAGAATCAGTATTAAAGTTGGAATCAGGATTTTTATCGTAGAAATCTTGTATATCCTTATACCCCATAGACTGTAGATTTTTATTAATACCCTCTTCTTTGGAATTAGATGTACTATAGCGAGCGGTACGCGCCTTAGCTTTTTTGACTCCTTTCTTAACTAGGCTGCCAATCTCTTTTATATTATTTACAAAATTACCAATAGAAGCACCCTCTGGGTTCGCTTCCATTGAGAAAAACTTTGATGGTTCTCCTTTTGCTGCGTAACGATTTATTCTTGATCTAGGCATTTTATTATTTATTAAACTGATAAAGTCTCCTCAGTCGGCAACTCCTCAGTAACCGGTACTTCTGGTGTCAATCCTCCTTTCTCCGGTGGAATCGCCCCAATCGATGCGCGGTAAGCATTCATCTGAGCGTACTCAACGTGCTTATCAAAGTAAGCTTCCATTTTAGCTTTAGCCTTCGGCTTCATGTCCAAAGCATGCTTGGTCAAATAACGATTGATCACCTCTAAGAACATAGTAGTTGCATCAGGGTTCTCGTCTGGCTCCTTGTTTGAGATAATTCTCTCGATCGCCTTATTCGCCAAAGATACCATCTGCGATGAGTAATCATCCTTCGATGTCGCCATCACAATATCTTCATCCTTGAAGCCTCCTACCTTTAAGTTATTCTCAAGTAGCCACTTGCTGTTCACGAGTGCGCGCATACCAGGATCCTCTTGCACACGCATTAGCGCCGCATTGCGTTTCTCAAGCATAGTAACATTCTCGCGAGTGTTCTCTTCCTCAAGCAATACACTCATCTCAAAATCTGGTTCAGTATCAATCTTAGTTAGTTCCACCATCTCAAGCCCGTCAACACCGAGCACCTTCAAGTAAGTACCTTCTGGGCAATGTTCCCACAAGCCCCAGTCATAGCGAAGGGCAAGATCAAGATACATCTCCTTGTATGAGTCGCTAATCAAAGTCATTCTCTTTGACATATTCAAGTCATCAATCTTTGCGATACCAAGAGTCTCTTGTGAGGAGTTGCCTTTAGTCTGATCAGAAATAGCTGTGTTCACTCCCGCAAAGTTGTTTAAATAATTGACTAGGCTGAACGAACCACTAATATCTGGTGTCTCAAAACGGTAGATACCTCCCTGGATCGTCTGGCCAAGTGGTACATTCGCAACAGCAATACCGTCTTGTCGCCAATCGAGTTGACCAATGTCGGTAAACATACGTCCGTCCACCGCTTTCATGTCCCAATTACGCTTTCTAACGTTGTTTAAAATTTCATTTAAGTTTATACGAATAGCCTCCGCAATTGGCTTCATCTGATCAAGCGGACCAGGACCCCAGATAGTCGCTGGATTCTCCTGTGCATTCGCTACCACATAAGAATACAGATCAGATTCAAATACCTCCTTCAGTGGCACGCAACGCACCCAAATTCCAGTCTTATATTCGAATAATAGATAGTAGCGGGTACCATTATGTTCCATCTCCCACTCCGTCATATTATATAATCTTTCCCCAACGTAGTTGTTCGTCTCGATATCCAATCCCAAACCGGCATAACGATTCACCTTGTTCCGATATAGGTCCTCATTAAACTTGAAGTCCGGTGTCTGATACGCCATCTTGAGCTTCGCCACCTGATTCTTATCGTATAAGTCAGAAGACAAGGATTCTTCTGTCTTGAAAATATTAGTTCGGCCCACGAACATGTGGTCTTCTAAGTTTGGCCCACCCATTGGTTCGCAGTGGAAATCGTAATAATCAATTGGATTAAGTACGTTTCGATACTTCGGGTCCGATTCACTGTGTATCTCATAGATACCAACGTTCGATATCGCCATAAAGCGCTTCATTGTTCGGTCCTTCTTCTTCCATTTACCACGAGCCGGTCCGGTGTCGAAATCATACATGGCTTGCACCTTGCGGACAGCATCTTGGTTTGATCCCTTGCTATCATCGCGAATAATCTTCGGGAAGTTTCTCACTTGAGACAATAGTGTCTCCACGAAACCATTCAGTAACACAGAGTCAAAGGGTACATTTAGCCGCCCTTGTAATGCTGGTTTCAGTTTATAAGCCAGAGTATCCTCAAGCTCACGAATCTGATTCATGCGGGGTTGTTTAAACTCCTCTGAAGCCTTCAGCTGTTTACAAGCGATTCTCGCTAAATTGTCCTTAAACTCTTGTGAATTAATTTCCATGTTGTTTTTCTACCCTTTTATAAATTTCTATCTCCTTATCTAAAGTCTCTTCAAACCGCTTGTTCGCCCGCGCATCGAAATCCTTCGTCAACTGTGCAAGTTCCTGATTTTCTTTCATTGTGATCTCCTCATTCTCTTTTCTCAAGCGATTAATCTCCGCAATATCTTCTGGTGTCAGTGCCTCCACTAGCTTCTTAATATTTGAAAAACGTCTAACATACTGCAATTTCTTACCTAAATCAGAAGCTTGGAAAATTTTCTTCTCGTAATTTATTGATGCACTCATTTGTGTGTTTTTTTACTTAGTTAATAATATCACATTTTTGACAAATCCTCAATCGATATATCATCTTTATCCACCTCGGTTCGCACCGGTAGCGACCCCTCGTACTCTGACGATCGAATCGGGTTCAATCGTGGTATCTTCCGCTGGTTCGAAGTGAACTGATCCTCCACTAGTGCCATGTACCGATGCACATCCGCATAGTGAGAAGTCCAATCGTGCACCGGTTTCGGCTTGTAGATGTTCGCATCCTCGTCAAACTCCTGTTTATACATCGACACCGCATCAAGCCAACTCTCACACTTCTCCGTGTCCACCCACAATCGATTAAACACTACCTTACCCGCATTGATACCATCATCGACCTTCATCCTCGGCACCACTTCAAACTCGATACCCAGAGCTCGCGCTGACTCAATACGCGACTTACCTGTACCAATATCAGTGGACATAATATCGTGCGGTGCAAAATGCTTTCCGTACACATACGGCTTCCTCTGAAGGTTGAGTGCCATTTCAGGCATACCGTCCTTGTTCGTTCCAATCCAAAAATCTATCATCCTGATCTGACTCCCCACTTTCTGGTAGAAACCTTGTGCGAAGGAGCTTCCCACACCCAAGTCACAGACCGTAAACACCGGCAGAGCCGGATCATGAGGCATCTGTGTAAGACGATTCTCTTTACGTAACCGCTCAATTTCCACCGCATAGTAAGCACCTTTAATCGGTGCCTCGAATGAACAGTACCACTCTTGGTTGAATTCCTCCTGGGTCATCATCCCTTGTTCCACTAGCCTCTTATCGTCTTCTAGGGCTTGTTTCAGGTTCTCGATAGTCGAACCGATCTCGTTTTGGATAGAGTCATCGATAGTCTTGACGATCAATTCGTAATCATCAGGATTTTCCGCCGCCGTGATTTTTGTTTTATAAAAATGATTTTTACCTTTAGGCGTTCCCGCAAATATCCAGTAACCCAAGTGATCTGCTAGACACTTCGAAATAACCTCTGAGAACAAGTTGGTAGGCTGTTGAGCTGCCTCATCCTGAGCTCCACCCCAAAGAGAGATACCGCGAAGAGAGTCAATATTCTCGGAACCGGCTAGAAAAATCTTTGAACCGTTATGGTAGGTAACCGTTAGCTCCGATTCATTCACTGTGACGTTCGGTAATGGACGTGAAATAGACTTGAGAATTTCCCAGGCAATACGTTTAGCCTGTCGATAAGTTGGCGCGAGATATGCGTACTGCGAGCCTTTAATTTGGACAGCATCTCTTTGGAGATGATTTAAGATCGCCGTAGTCTTTCCACAACGACGATGGGTTACGAGAATGCGCCAACGCTTTTTAGTGGAGTGAAAAGCTTGGGCCCATTTTCTCGGACAATAGTCTAAAGTAATTTTTCTGACCATTGGCTTTTTTGTTTATCGAAGTAATCTATAATAAACTGGACCTGATTTAGAGAAGTAACATAATATAGGGTGGAATCTTTCTTCTTCTTTCCTCTAAGCAGAACGGAGACCGCACCGTCTGGGTGACTCGCTAATTTATAATTAATAAAGACAGATAGATCTAGTGTTTTCATTGGTTTATTATAACATACAAAAAAGTTTTTTCATATTGCCAATTTTTTTAGAAAAGAACCCCACCGGAGGGTAAGTAAGAAATAAAATATAGCATACATAAACATGGCCCGAGATAAATATGTTAACAAACATGGCCCGAGATAAATATGTTAACAAACATGGCCCGAGATAAATATGTTAACAAACATGGCCCGAGATAAATATGGCGACTTAAAGAATGGTCGCAAAGGGGTGGGGGCTAATATGGTATTACCATTCAGCCCAAACGATCTTATATATACAGGTACCCTGTTTTTTAAACCACCCCCGGGCACCCTGGGGGGAGGGGGAATTTTCCAAATTTCTGTCTACCTATATTTTTAGCCATAAAAAGCATGTCCGACAATAATCATTTTCCGACATGCCTTGTAATTAGCCATATTTCAGGAGAAAATAGGGTTTTGTTAGCCTAACATTGACACATTTACTATTGTGTGTCTTTTGGTGTATCACTCCAAGCGACTTGCACGGCTTGGTTATCAGTGCTTTGTCCGCTTAATAGCTGTATATTCTTCGTGAGCTTATCCATGGCGTCTACAACCGAAGGTAGACGCTCCTTGTTCATATTTCTTTTAGAGATAGCGAGAATAGCGTTTTGTCTAGCTTTTTCAGCTACCGGCAAAAACTCCTCGATCGCTTTGCGATATGCAACCGTCCTTGTAATGGCTTGTGGATTAAGAGCCATTGTATCAGAGTAGCCGACTTCCTTAGCTACTTCACCATAAACTACATTTTCACCCCTTCCAATCTTTTCCAATACCTTCTTAGCCATTAAAACGGGTTTCTTTTCCTGACTGATATATTTCTCTTTTGTAGTAGTTTCCTCTGTTTTAGCCATATTATTACGCTTTAAAATGATTTATAGGGCTTTTAAAATTCTTTTGCATAGGTATTACCATATAAATAATATAACACGAGCAAACAAAAAAGCCAAACAACTAAATGCTTGGCTTTTTTATTTATGATCTTTACAAACTCACAAACACCAAAATGAAAATAAATAATAGCACTTTCATTTGGCTTGCTAGTTTTTTCTCTCGCTTCTCTTGTCTGTATCTACTCTCATGAAGATAGTCTAAGCTGTTATCTCTCTGCATAGCATTATTCATTAAACATTGTGCCGTCTGATAAAAAGGTATAACCGTTCGCTTCGCAAGTTTGTACAAAGTTTTCCTCACTCTCCTCATATTCTATGATCTCATAACCTCTCCGTGCCACTATCTCGCATATAGGGATATAAACAGTTTCCTCAAAGTCTGTGGTGTCTATTTCATTGCCGTCTTTATCCTCTCCGCCGATTGATGTGTTTTGCTCGTGGTAGTAGTGTCCAGCATGCTTTATGGTGTATTCTTTACCGGTCTTTATCTCCCTAACCGTTCCCTCAAACATCAAGCCATCGCCTTGACAGTATGATAGAGAGTAAAGCGGACGGATTGACGGATTCGCACTTGTTGATACACCAAGCACTTCATAACCCCGCTCTTTTAATTCCTCGTGGATATACTCCCGTAAGTCATCAGTTAGAAAAGGATAGTCTTCGTTTTCATTAAACTTTATCCTAGCTTTTTCTCTCGCTTCCGGTGATAATTCATTCACCGTGTATAGCTTATACTCTTTCGTAATTGTTCTCATAATTTTATTCAATTAATTACATCGATGGCCATTGAAAAAATCGCCATCGCATATCTTACATAATTCTTGTTTTGGCTTGTCCGTAATTAAACTAATCTTAGCCTCAAAATCTTTTATTAATTTCGTAGTCCTTATAACATAGTCCGCTACCTCATTGTAGTCATCAAAATTTCCTACATCATAGTCCCAAATTACTGTCTTTTTCAATTTTTCACTCCAATACTCACATTGCAACCAATAATCATCACCACAAGCATTGCTTCGTAATTCAATCGCAAAGTCCAATCCAATAACCTGATCTAAACTATGGAAAAGACTGTCTGTCGCTTCATCATAATTTAAATTATAATCTCCCCCATAATCACGAACACATTTTTTAATTGACTCTAACACTTTTTCTTTAGTCATTATCTTAAATAGTTAGCTGAACCCTTATAAACCCTAATCAAGTCATCAATAGCCTTTTCTTTACTTGAACCATAGCCAGTGAACTGCAATCTACCACCACAATCATCAAACAAGTGAACAATCCACCAGTCTGGCCTAACCGACTCTATTGTTATTTTTAATTCCATTTTTTTAACACATTATTTTAATAAACAACTCGCTATTCAATTTTCAAAGACCTCATCCTAACATCTCTAATTATATGGTAATACCATATACAGTCAAGCAATAAATCTACCCACACCACAAAGAATAGCACCACGTCAAATCTACCCTTGTCAAACCCCCTATTGACATTACATAATAAAAATGTCAGCCTACCAACTCCGATCATTACTACCTACGGGCAGTTCAAAACCGATTTCCCATGTGGACTCACGACCTGCGTCCCACATTCTGTATCACAAGTTCTGGTCAACACGACCTGCGTCCCACATTCTGTATCACAAGTTCTGGTCAACACGACCTGCGTCCCACATTCTCCGCCTCAACCAAGTATCATTACTACCTCCGGGCAATTTGACACCCCAACCACTTTTATGTTCCAACTACTATCAATATTTGACTTTTTCCCTATTTTCCTTTATCCTCTTCCTTAAGGAAGAGGACAAGGATAACCCACTTTTAACAGTTTAATGGCTTAACAAAGCCATTTCAAAAAAAAGCCCTTCCTACGATACCCTTTATTTATCAACATATAATATTTTCAACATCACACATTGAAAATAGAAAAGTCTTGTTTATCAACACTAGCGAAGGAATAATATGAAAAAATGGTGGAAAGATCCCCTAAGAAAGAAAATAGTATCTTATAGGATTAGCCAAACTCTGAAGAATAAACCTCCTGTAAAGATACTCAAAAATTTCAGGTCTATCTTTAAGAATAAATACATAAAAGACGATAAAGACTGTTTCATCTTTACCGGTTCTAAACGTCGTGGCCAGGGTGTAATAATGCACAACTACAAGCAGTATAATGCCTCACGTCTGGCCTATATCCTCAAATACGGCCCCATTACCGACCCCCACGCCCTAGTTCTGCATAAATGTCGCCAGAAGGCCTGCATTAATCCAGAACACCTTTATCTCGGATCCCACTTCGATCTCCCAAAATCTACTACCTCTCTTCATACTCCACCACCCCCATCCAAATACACAGTAGAGAAACAATAACTAAGAAGATCATCCAGTGATTAACCATTAACCATCTTAAACTCCAGGCCATTGCAATGATATAAGCGACAATACCGACGATAAACAATGTTGTTTTCATCTTATTTCATAAATCTTGATGCGTAAGTCTTGGAGTAGTCTTCAGTATTAGCCTTTTTAAGCTCTTTGACTTTCGCTTCTAGCCATTCAACCAAACGTCTGTAAGTAACAGACTTCATCTCGGGCATATTGTGGATAATTAACTTTGCGTGATAATCTAGTTTTTTCATTTCTTTATTTATTATTCTCTGACCAAGTCCTTAATAGATACTCTTTAGATTCTACCTCAATAACCTTTATCTCAGTTATAATCTTCTCTAAGTCTTTTTGTATCTGTGTGGCTTTTCTGAATAAACCCTTATCTGTGGCAAAAGTCTTTATATACCTGGTGCCCATTGGCGTGTCTATTTCTATGGCAGGAAAAGCTCTATTTATGTAATGAACCTCTCTAATCGGTAGAATCGTATATTTAGTGTAGTCTATGTTTATGTTTGTTATCATCTCTTTTTCTTAGTTATCGTTGATAAGGGGGTGATGGTTACTCTGATAATGTGGTGGTCTTGTTCAAATCCGCCAATTTTCTGATGTAATTCTTTGATGTATTTCTTTGCCCCAGCACGAGTCTTAAAGGTTGCAATATCTCCCTCTAGGCAAGTCTTGTGAAATTGATAACATACTGCCCATTTCTTTATCCCCTTCTGTTTCTTTTGTTTGGACATTTTATTTGGTGGGGGTTAAAATCATTTCTTGTAAGATTATCTGCTGATTGAAGATGTTTACTCCGAAATAACTTGCTTTGAATGTTGGCTGATTACCAGTTTCTCCAGTTACTTTATTAAAGAATCTCATTCTTCGGCTTGGTATCAATAATTGGAATTCTCGCTCTCGCTCTCGCATTGTGGTGTTGATTACGCTATCTGATAGAATATTTAATGGTAGTAATAAGGCGAATGGCTTTTTCAGATCGAGACATCTTTCCCAGAATATTCTCTTATTTTTGTAAGGTGGATTACTTATTATTATATCCCATTGCTCTGGTTCGTAAGATAGAAAGTCTTGACCTGTGGAGATGTGAGAATAAACAACCTTAAATCCATTTTCACTTAGCACTTTTACAAACTCACTATCTTCTTTATCAAACGGACACCAGATTACTTTATCTTTTAAATGCTGAATATGTGGAAGCAAAATCTCTACTCCGTATCTTGGAGTATATTGCTCATCACCCCCCCCGTTTACATAATAGACTTGGTTCATTCTATTTAGGCGTTGTCGCCGATTAGGTTTATAATTTATTTATTCTAATTAGTAATTGGTGTGGTAAGTAATTCAGGGTTTTCGTAAATGTTGCCGATGATTTCAACTATTCCATCTTCAATTAAGCAACTGACATCTACAAAAGGATAAAATCCACCGACACTATCCCATTCCACTTTATGTATTCCGCCAGAAGTTTCTAATATATCCCCCTCATAAATCTCCTTGCCGTTTTTGTCTAGGAGTCCTGTGAATTGCATAAGGATAAGACCGTCTTTGACCATATCATCAATAGAAAACCGACGGAAACGGCTATAATCCATTACCCCGATATCTTTATCCCACGCTCTAAATCTTATTTCTCTCATTGCTTTAATAATTATTTTTATAAGTTTATCCCCGAAACCTAGTAAGGTTTGGTGGTTTTTGTAGGTTTAATCTTATCTCTAAATACTCCATTTTTGAAGTTTAGCTCGTGAACAATGTATTCATTTACATCCCTTAGTTCTAATATTTGACCATATAAATCTGATATTCTCTTTACATTTCTATCAAGTCTATTTCTTAGTCTCTTGTGATATAGTCTTTCCATTTTATTTAAGTGATTTTAAGATTTCTAAAACTCGTTCAATTCCCTCGATAACACCAAGGTTGTAGTTGTCTTGATTATGGTCACCAGTTTCAACTATCTTCTCTTTTTCTTCCTCCACCCTCTTTACCTTTTCAACCCATTCGGTGTCTTTAGAGAGGAGGAGGGTGCGGATGAAAGATTTTAAAACAATCAGAATTTCCTCATAAGTTCCAGTATCCCTCATATATGGGACAGTAAATTTATTATCAAACTCTACTTCCCATTGTTCTTTTGGTTCCTTATTGGAGGGGGAACAGAAAGGGCAATTATGAGAAAGGTCTACTATCTTGCTAACTCGTCCACATTTGTTGCATAGTTCTTCAACAGAACCGTCAGCTCTAAATTTCTTAATTACTCTACCTTTTTCGCAGGTATGCAAAATGTTTGTAATGTCTTGATTACAGTATTGGCAGATTTGTTTTGGTTGGTTTGTCATTTTATTTATTCTTATAACTCTCATACTGCCATAATAGAATAAACACCATAGCCACGGCGTACCATATCGTTGTTTCCCAAGTAACAACACCGAACAACAGGGTTACAAAGGTTGGTATCCATATTGCAGACATTACGATTATTATTTCTTTCATTTTAGTTTTTAATTAGCTAAGAAACAGAACCCCAGCAATATAGTCGTCATAACACATAGGCCAACAATATGGATTTCACTTATGTTTTTCATTTGTTTATTATTATTTTATTAAACTCCCACGAACCGAGTAAAGACTATGAGGGGATTCAGTGCTTGGTGTTGGGGGCAACGATTTGACTCAGCGGGACAAGAAACCCTTATGAGTAAAGTCACGTTGCATACGTGGTTACACTAAACCGTCTCGCCACACGAACGACAGTTATCTGCGTTTACCTTTTCCGCCACCCCAACTTCAAACACTGAATCTTTCAGGGGCAGACGCCAGTATCAGAGCTAGCTCTAGTGGGTCTTCTAATAGTGCCACCTTTTAAGATACTGGAATCCACCCCCGAAATGTTTTAAAGAACTAATCTACGATCACGATACCCTTACGTTTCGCCCACCTCATGATCCGCTCCTCTTCCTTGTCCACATCGTCTGATAAGCAATCGTGAGTCTCATAAAACTTACTTTCGGCCTCGGCCCAGGATAATTCGATTGGGACAGATGTTATAGACATAAATGTTTGTTAAATAATCCTTTTTAGTGCTAATAATTCCCGTCCCCTGGCACTTCTTGCATGTTCTCTGACATTCCTTTCGATATCTGACCCGTGGAGATCGTCTGCGATACCTCATTATTCCTCTTGGGGAACTCATCTCTTTGGGTGGTCCATCCTATAGAGCACCCAGATGAAGAGGGCCAATCCTCCAAACCACATTAGCATCTCTCCACTAGATAGCGCTCGGGTTGGTTCGGTGTAGAAGTCCATAGTTGTTTAGATTAAACTTATAATTATTATGCCTCTTCTCGTCCGCTAGTTTCGACTTTCTCTCAGACCAGGCGAGGTTCGCGATGTGTCTGTTAACCGATTCTTGTCCGATCATCTTACCACACACCGGACAGGGGACTAAGGTTTCATTACTTTTCATAACCTTATCTTCGATTAATCGGCACCATCTCGATATCGAGCTTACAGCCGTCGACCTTCTCACCGGCTTTAAGCGCCTCCAGGATCTTTTCTTCATCGGCCACTAGGTATTCGCGAGGGATCTTTTTAGCATCCACGATTACAAGTATTTGTGTCTCACGGAAGGAAAGCTTACCTTCAGCGCTCTCGACCTTATCCACTACCTCTAACTTCTCTAATTGCTTACCGGCTTTTTCGACACTAATCTTACCTTCACCTAAGAGTTGAGCTACCTTTGCTTCCTCTTCGCGTTGTTTCTTAATTTTCTCTGTCTGGTACTTACTAGTTTGTGTACGCAACCATTCTATACCCTTTTTATACATATCTTCAGCTGGTTTCCAACGTCCTCTCTCCGCTTTCAAAGCTTCGTTCAGAGGCTTGGTGACCTTCTCTTTCTCCTCGGTCATCTTGTCATTGATCTTATTGAGCTTAGACAGATACTCAGTGGCGATGAGCATGTCCTCATCACTTTTGACTACCACCTTAAGTGCTTCACTGACGATCGGGGCCAGAGTTGTTTGCAACATGACTTCTTGTCCCTTGTTCTCTGTCCCAACTTCGTTTTTCTTCATAAATTATTTGTAAATTATTTTTTATAAATCGACTCCCTAAGTATACTATATGGTATTACCATATACAACAACCCAACCTGTGGATAACTTTTAAAAGCCTGCTTGTTCAAGGTCCATTTCACTAACATCGTCCTCACTGGTGTTCTCACGTTCTTCAATATCCTCGATGGTATCGAGCTTCTCAATACGTCTGACCGCATTCCAGTCGCTCTCACGGCCAATTCTCCACATGAGGCTGTCGCCGTCACCGGAGCGTTTTACAACACCAACAGAGGCGAGGTTCTGTAAGATGTTACCGATCACCCGGGTGTAGAGGCCGATCTTGTCCGCCACAGTAGTCGTCCTCATGGATTCTCCGTACTTAACACTGGCCAAGACTTTCAATACCGCTCGCTTCTCTTCGTTTGCCAGCGAGTATCCGCACCAGTCGATGATCTCCAAGTCTTTGTCACCGAGTTTAGCCTCACCAGTTTCGTGCTTTCTAATCATACAGAGGGCTTTAGCGATAGAGGTTAACTGTAAAGCTACACGCATTGGCATGGCCGGGGTTGGTATGCGATCAATAGTTCTCTCACGGAAGTCAACGTGAACAGTGGTTCGGATCTTCTCGGCCAGGCTCGCGATTTGGAGAACACGTTCTTGGACGGCCTCATCAAGGATTATCTCTTCATCCCCAGCGGTTAGTACTACTTCTTTGATGTAGTCGGAGTATAGTTCTGCTAGTTTCTCATCAAGAGCCTTACCATAAAGCTTTCGGCCCATTGATATCTTAGTGGCTTTCTCAGGGTCGTAGTCTTTCATGCGATAGTAGATAAAGCGTTCACCCATGTCAGCGACCTCTTCAAAGTGATGATATATACTAGGTGTGCTACCAGCCAGGACCCCTAATGAGCCTTGCCAGGTGTTGGCTTCGTCAGAAGTACCAGAGAATTTTGTCATCTCACCGTCATAGATCATACGGAACTGCGACAGTATGGCAGCACGAGTCTCGGTGGATTTCGAGAATATAACGGTGAAGTCGGAGATGACAATCATGCCGTGCTTGCCTATACGATGAAGAAGGGATGGTTCGCGCTTGGTGCCGTCTTTCTTTCCTAATTTCATCCCTGAAAGGAAAGTGTTCTCGGTAAGGTCGTCTACTCGGTGTAGGAACTTAGCATCCGTTAATGATAGTGGCCTTAAGATCTGTGACTTACCGCCAGAAGAAGGACCGATGATGATGAGCCATACCGGGTCGCCGATTTTCATTCGAGTTGCGATGATGGAAGCCAAAGAAACGTCGATGATGTTGGTGTCTTCAAAATACTGGTACTCTTCTATCTGTTTTTTTAAATCTTCTAGTTTCATTTGTTTAGATTTCTTACCGCCTCTACAAAAGAGACATTATTAAGTCGTCGGTAAAGTTCAATCGAGTCGAAAGTTTTCTGACAGGCTCCGAAACAGCGTGCGGTGTTATTTTTCTTATTGTAACAGAATGAAGCGGTTCGCTCACTGTGGAACGGACATCGTGCGGTCCCTGATCTGTTAAATTCGTAAAGCTCGGTAATTGGGTATTCCTTAGCTCTGGCGATCTCGATTGGAGTAACACCGATTGGATTCTTAGTTTTTGATTTACCCTTAAGCATTGAAAGAAACATCAGGTTCTTTTTGATGGTCGCCACTTGTCTAACCCTTAGTGGATCAAGGAAACAGATACGCACCACATCGCGCCAGAAATCTTCACTCTGCTTGCTTGCTTTGCGATAGATGATATCCTCGTATTCTTTTTCTAAGTGATTGGCTTCAGCAATTTGTTTCTCACATACTTCGATTTCGGCTTCAAGGTTTCTCTTGATTAGTTCCTTGGCCTCCGGGAAGGTTTCAATGAGATATCGAGTATCAAATTTAGGAAGGGATTTTTGATGCTCTACTTCTAACAAGATATAACCTTCCCAGGTATCGGCTAATTTTTTATCATAATTAAAAATCACCTCGCAAAGTGGACGAGCAGTTGAAGGCTCAGCTTTACGAAGTGATTTTGAATTACGATTGATCAACTTTTTGTCCATGTGATACATTTTACGCCTGTTTAAAAAGTTATGCAAATAGAAGTTATCCACATAGATAATTTTTGTGATTGGGATAACTATAATGTATAATTAATACATGCCAAACTTATCGAGCTTCAGAAATAAAGAGGAACGAAATCTTTGGTACCGCAACTATCGTCGTAAAAATGCGGAGAAGTTGAGAAAGTACAAAAGACAATGGAGAAAAAAACAAAAGAAGCAAGGTTAGCTTTTACAAAACGTCCGTTGTCGTGGTCAGCGATTAGTTCTTTTGAGTTCGACCGTGAAAGTTGGTATCAGAAGTACGTTCTTGGTTACAAGACCACCTCTAAAGAGATGGAGTTTGGTAAGGCGATCGGTAAGAAACTCGAGACCGACTCAACATATCTGCCAATGGTGCCAAGATATGGCACTATGGAGTATGAGTTTAAAGTCAAACTTGGTGGTATTAAACTAATCGGTTATGCCGATACCTTTGATCACCAAGATGGTAGACGACTCGGTGAGTTCAAAACAGGGAAAAAGGAGTGGGACCAGAATCGAGTTAACGAGCACGGTCAACTCACGATGTATGTTTTGATGAATCAAATACAAAATAAAGTTAAACCAGAGGACGTGGAGATCACTCTTACCTGGATGCCAACCGAAATCGACGAGGATTTCAATATCCGTTTTGCTGATGATATTGAAAGCAAAATACAGACCTTCAAAACCAGAAGAACCCAAGACGATATTAATCAGTTTGTTGTACGACTGGCCAAGGTGTACAATGAGATGAAGAAATATGCTCTTTCACATGAATAGCGCCTTAATGCCCCTGTCTGTCTAAGTGAACCGACCTGTTGGAAGGGTTTCATTTCCCTAACGCGGTATCCGGTTTAATGAGTTGAAGCCAACAATAGACTACTCAGCTTAGACGAGGGCATTAGTGCGGTATAAACGTCGAACACACTATGAAGTTTATCAATTAATTAGGTTTACAAAATTATGTTAAGAAACACAAAAGAAGATAAAATATTTGCATCGATTCTATCAGACGGTAAGATTCATGTCGCGGTTCCTGAGGGAACTGAGGGCGCTACTCTCCGTACTTATGAGACCAGTGACGGTAAAACTGGCTCGAAGTATGAAATGCTCTACACCGAGCTTATCGGTAAGATTACTAAGGTTAGTTTCCGCGATGGCGACTATGGTAAGCAATTCTTGGTTGAAGTCACCTCAGGTGATGGCAAACCAGTAGTGTTGGCCCTAAGCTGTGCCTCAAACTATGGTGAAGATCTTATGAAAAAGATCTTAAACGTAGATATGGCCAAGGTCGTGAAGATTGTCCCATTCTCGTTTACTGATGAGAAGGGTAAGAAGAAGAAGGGCGTTACTATTTACCAGCAAGATCCTGAAACTAAGAAAGCAGTTCGCATTGAGAACTACTTCTATGATAAGGAAAAGAAAGAGAACATTAATGGTTATCCTGAACCAAAGAAGGGCAAACCTACCAAGGCTAATCCTGAAGGTAAGCTCACTAAGGAACAGTGGAAGATCTATTTTGCTGAGTGTCGTGAGTTCTTAGTGGAGACCATTACTGAGAAATTGAACATTGAGGAACAAGAGGACAGCGAATTCGCTGAGTCTGACGACTTCAAGGATTTCGATTTACCAGTGCAATCGGAGGAGTAATAATAAAATGAATCCAGAAACAAATTCGACAGGTGAAAAAAATATTTATCAATTAGCTAATTTTAAGATCCCAAATCCGACCTATCAAGAAGTAATCTTCTATAAGCTCAACAAAGACGGGACAAGTGAAGATGGCACGACTCTGGAAGAGATGCTCAGAGTCTGTATTGAAAGATTAACAGACTTAAATTCTAAGTTTCCTTGTAGAGAAAACTCACTAGCCATTACAAAAATGGAAGAGGCTCGTATGTGGCTTTACAAGAGGACAGAGGATAGGATAAATAGAGGAGTAGAGGGTAAACATGTAGCTTAATAATTGTATAATTATAGTGGGCTGGATAGGGGGATTAAAATACCCCTGTCCCCTGTACAGGCGGTAGGTTGTTTGCGCGACCATCCTCCTATCCAGCTCATTATTAGTTATGGAATTATTTCAACATCAAAAAGAATTTTTAAAGGCTAATCCAAACAAAACTAGTTTGGTATGGAGTTGTGGGACTGGAAAATCAAGGGCTGCACTTGAGTGGGCCAAATATAAAGATTTGGATGTTATTGTCATCTGCCCTAAAGCACTACAAGCTAATTGGTTAAGAGAGGGACGACGGTGGTTTGAAAGAAAGATTGATGGCAAGAAACACAATCACACAATAACGGTTCTCACAAAGGAGCAATTTAGGAAAGTTTATAAAGATCTTCGTGCATACGACCAAGTAATCGTCGATGAAGTCCACAATGGCTTCTTGACCCCAATGTTCAAGAGCCAGATGTCTAAAGCCTTGAAGTGGTATCTAAAGGAACACAAAGTTCCGAGGGTATTACTCCTTTCGGCCACCGTCTATACTAGCTCTCCTTGGAATATCTACAACCTAGCATGGTTCACCGGCCATGAGTGGAATTGGTATAAGTTCAAACTAGCTTTCTTTTATGAGGTGCGAATGGGTAGGCGCACAATTCCAATGGTAAAGAAAGGGAGCGAAAAGAAACTGGCAGAACTTACTAAAAAGATTGCCAGTGTTGTGGACATTCACGACTGTATGGACGTGCCTCTGCAATACCATGCTGAACCAGAGTATTTCGCCCTCACAAAAGAGCAACAAAAGGCGATTGAAGAGAATTACGATCCGCAACCTATTGTCCGCTATACCCTCCAGCACGAGATCGAGAACGGCATCATACTAGCTAACGAATATCGCCCAGCCCAGAACTTCGATTACGATAAGTTAGAGCGTATCAAGGAGCTAGTAGAAGAAAATCCTAAAGTAGCCATAGTTTGTCGCTACAATGCCCAGATTGATAGTTTAAAGATCCTGTTTCCAGAATCTTTAATTATCCGAGGGGATGTAAAGGATAGAGATGCCGTAACTGTTGCCGCCGAGAAGGCAGAGAAGTGTATCGTATTAATACAAGCGGATTGTGCAGAAGGCTATCAGCTACCAAGTTTCGGTCTATGTATTTTTGTCTCCATGTCGTATAGTTATACTAAGTGGGAACAGATTTGTGGACGATTTTTGAGGATGGACAAGCCGAGTCGAACGACTTTTATTTATTTATTAACCGAAGGTGACAGCATTGATCAAGGAGTCTATGATGCCGTCAAGAAAAAAGAAGATTTTAAAATAGAATTATATGCAAAAAATGAAATACGGAGTTAAAATATTTAACAGCAATCCATTACCTTTAACCATTGGTGAAATTAAGTTAACCAAGTTTAAGATATTTATGATGGTATTATTATCTTTTATCTTCATCGCCTTCTTTGCTTTTGCAGTTATGTTCTATATGGCCTATCCTCATCAGATGGTCTGGTTAATACCAGCTATCTTAATGGCTTTCGTTATATGAGGATTGAAGCAAAATGTCAGGTTCGTTTCAATCACTGGGTAAAGAATGTCTTTAAAAAGACTGCTGCCTTTGAGCTTAAACAAACTCAAACTGACTCCATCCCTTTCTCTGCACTGGCCGAACACCAAGAACAAGCTTTACTCGCCGTTCGCGAAGGTGTCTTTGTGTGGAAGATCCCTGATGCCGGATACCAAAATCCTTTTGATTCATTTTGTATGACTAATACTCAAGCCTATGTAGTGGTCTTCTATCCTCAATCTTTTGAACTAATACCAATAAATGGCTGGATACTAGAACGTGAAAGGTCTACTCGTAAATCTTTAACTTATGAACGAGCTAAAGCTATCAGCATCCTTAGCGTGCCTTTAAAACAAGGTCGGAAATAATCTCTTTCATAGTACGACCCTTCTCTTCAGCCATTGCCTTTAGTTTTTCTTTAACTTCCTTATCCACCCAGATGATCTTCCGGTCTTTGCTGTGGTAGTCGCTGTACTGGTTATTTTCCATATATGGTAATACTAACCTAATTATCTACCCCGCTCAAATTACCCATGTGGATAACAAAAAACCTCGATTACGTGTTTAGTGTGTCGAGGTCATTTGTTCAGTGCTCGCAATCAGGCTAAAAGCACACGATATATAGTCCTAGTTTTTTAACGGATATCCAGGAACCGTAACTAGTCAAACGCTGTATCGTTAGTTCGCTAGTATTTCATAGGTACTATAACGGCTGGCAGAATGACGAGCAAAGTATAGCTTAGTTCTTACCTCCAAGCAAAGGCATTGAAGTCTTTGCAAGTACCGCTTTGATCGCCGCACGGACAGCGGAGATCAACACAGCTGACCAGAATGCTCCAGTCCAAGCGATATCACCATTGCTTAAAGTCGTTGCAATAACAGTAAGAAACGTTGCTAAGAAGGTCTGAACCGCACTTGCTATGAAAGTTTTTGTATTTTCACTCATATAATTAAATTTTTAATTTTGTAATCGATACTAACCCCCAACGCGTTCGCGACGACCTGCGCGTAACGTCCACTATCGTTGTTATCTGTTGGGGGTGCGTATTTTAAGAAAAATTGAGCTATCGTATCATCAGGATTATACACCTTTGATAGCCCAGTTGCCGCTCTTCTAACCATATTTAACAGACAATTAAAACCGTCCTGGTAGTTCTCAAAGATAGCAAAGCCATTTTTATCTTGGCCGATTGTTTTCGCTTGGCCCAGGTATTTTATATTACCGGGATTATTATTTCTCCAACTTCTTGACCCTTCGTACCACCCTTCATGTTTCTGAATCGCCATACAGAACGGATACAGTAGGTCCATTTTTAGAGGTGGCTTTGTTTCTGTTGTCATTATTGATTTCAAATATGTCAGTAGGTTTAAGAAATTTGTCCACCAGACAGGATCGTCAGACGCATAGTTAGGCTTTGGCCATTTGATTTCAGCAATTGCCTTTTCACAATACCAATCTCCGGCATAATAATATTCATGTGTTTTATCCGGCACTCCAGCAATTTCATAGAAGGCATGAGATAGTTCGTGCTTAAGGTACATGAAAAACTTTAGATATCTCTTCCCATCACCTGGCGAATAGGTTTCAAATTCATTCTGTGAACACACCTGGAGTTCAACTGGTCCGAGATTGTGATCGTATCGCCAACCGGCAGCTTTCTGTCCTTTCCACTGCTTAGGGTGAACGATAAATGCAACTATATCGTGACCAGTAGCCAGCTTACTAACATTTTCATCATACCACGGAGGAAAAATGCCAAAGAGGTTATTTCCGATAATAATTCCTTTATCGTATGGATCGCCATTGTAACCATAATCAACGAAAGGAATGTCTTCGTAGGAGGTTTCTTTTAGTTCTATAGTGAGGTCGATTCCACCTTTATTGGCCCAGGCTTTAAGTTCATTGGTTTTTAAGGCCCAGCTGTCCCACTTGAATAGATTGTTTGCTACAAGTAGAAGTTTTAATTTTTTCATACAATAATTATACTACTTCAGCAAGTTGAACTCAAGGACGACACCCTCTGATAACATACCGAATTCGATGAGTTTATCCACAAGGGTTTTGAAGTCCTCTTCGCTCTTAGTTTCCTGTATTTTCTTCAAAATAGCGGCCTTTTGCTTGTTGGTTTCGGCGTAGGTAATCTCGTTTATCTCAGGAATACCAAGGGCACGGATGGATGAAAGCTCGATCTTATCAAGCATACGCTTCTGAGCTTTTACCCGATCGCTGTCATTAGTGTAGGTATCAAGTACGTACTGGTTGACCTTAGGTAGTATCTCGTCTTTCTTTATCTTACCAGCCCGGAGATCTTCTACTAACTGAGTAGAGAAGTCTTTATCGGACAAACGGTTCTTAGCTTCTTGTTGGCCGACTTCCTCTCTTGCACCCCTGAGTTCTTCAGTGGCTCCAAAGTTTGAGACACGAAGGAAGCGACCCCAGATGTTTTTACCAATAGGATTCGTTGCGATTTTCTCTACGATACTTTTATCGGTCTCAATCGGTTCAGTATTGAAGCTGTAGAATACACTACCTCCAGCCTGTTGCCAGACCCATTTTAGGTAATCTTTAACTGCACGTGATCCACCTGCTTCATAGACATCATCAGAGAGAACATTTCTGCTGCGGAAGGCATCATAAGGGTTCCTACCGGACAAGAACTGTGCAGTTGCGCTAGTGAGCTCAACAACTGGGCTGATAGATGGAATTTGCCCGCCGGTGTAATCAATAATATTAGTCATATCCTGCCAGAACTTCTGATCATTTGAGAATCCATTCACAGTCTTCCACAGAAGAGCCGATAAGAAGCGACCTGTTTCGTCTTGTGGAATACGGAAATAGACCGTCTTGTTGTTTTCATCTTGTCCTAAAGGAACGGTTATATAGTTAGTTTTATCGTACTCGGAAATGTTATCCATCGCTTCTTTGACGGTCAGACCAAAAGCGCCCGCTCCGCCGAGTATCATCAGAAGTTTTGGTAAGAAGTTCAATTTAGCAGTTTTCCACCAGTAACCGGAACGTGTCTTAGGATCGGTCATAGAAGCCAAGTCGGAGCGCCAACCTTGGGTGATTGAGTTGGAGAACAAGAATAGTTCGTTAGTTGCTGGTCGCCATAGGCCTCCGTCTAAGAAGTCAGGAGAGCCGATGCGAGTACGAATGAAGCTTTTATCTTCTTTAGTCAAAGGACCCCGTGACTTAAGCTCATAATAGCCGGCTACCTTAGGGATGGTTTCGATGGTATCTCCTAGATTTCTTATAAACTGGAGCATCTCCTTAGCATATCTAATTACTGGGTTTTTATTTACTGCAATAATAGGATCGCTACCGTATTTAGACATCAGGCGTTCAATCTGGCTAAATTCGTCGTCGTATTTCTCTGATAAGATAAGGTCATTGTAGGTGATAGATAGGATCTGTTCCTTTTCCATCTCTAGGATGTCGTCAAACGCTTTCTGTTGTTCTTTGGTTAGCTCATTTGGTTTACCAAAACCTCGAATCTTAGCGGCCGGAATCGCTTGTTTGTAACGTTTAGCTGCCTCAAGTAGGGTAACACCAGGAAGGTTTTTCCAAAAGCGGAAGAAGTCGCGGATAAAGTTCGTAGCCTGGAAGCCCACGTTATAACCGATAAATGCTGGTCTGAACCAGAAACGGTTTGCCTTTTTGATTAGGTCTATTAGTACGTTACTCTGGCCAACACTCTCATTGTTTAGCGAGTTGGCGATATACTTATCAACATAGTACCCCTCAGTTTTACCCTCTCTTAAGAATGTCACTAATTCATAATCTTTATCTTTCGGTTGTCTAAATGACTGCCCCTTACCAGTAAACATTCTCTCTGCTGGCTGGATGTCGGTAGTGAAGTCGTTTTTAAGGGTGTCGATAACCGCACGAGATGTCTTATTTCTCTCAATAGCTAGGATGGTTTTCACCATCTTCTCGATGGTTGCAGTTGCCGGGTTGGTAATATCTTTTAGAGTACCAAGTGATTTGTAGATCTTAGAGGTGAGTCCTTCTTCTAGGTAATCGATAACCTGGAAGGTCGCATAGGTTGGATTCTTCTTCATCTCCTCATACATCTCCGGCTTGTAGAGACCTTCTTTATAGGCCTCGTCAGCAATGGAGCGCACTGCCTTATTGAAGTCATCTAAGGCTTTATCAAGGACTGTTTTTTGTTCGGTAGTTAAATTCGCTCGTAAATCAGCATCCAATTCACGGGCCGCCTCAGGAGTGATACCACGTGGGTTCGCCACCTTCGAGCGGTCTCCGTCCATGATTCTCTTATAGAAGAGTCCTTCTGCTAGTTCTTTATCCCACGACATGCCGGCCTCCTGAAGGGACTTATAAATACGGTCAATCTTACTTTCGATGAAAGCCTTTATTTTACCACCTACATAATTACGCTCCTCAAGGTAATAGCGAGGATCATCATCTGGGTTAATGAACTTACCTTGTTTCTCGAGGGCTTTTACACGATCGATGACAGCATAGTTTTTACTAACCATTTCGTTCTTGAAGCGATAAAGGAAACTCTCCTTAATGCCAGAACGCTCAAGTTCACGGCGGCGCTGTAATTCAGCTGCCTTGTATTCTCCTTCCTTGAACATCTGATTGACTCCTTCGCGACGAGCCTTGATCAAAGATTGTCTATCACCAGAGAGCATCGCTTGTAGGTCGAAGTACGCATCGCGCACTACAGGTTTCCTATCTAGTAGTTTAAAGAAAGCGTTGTAAGCCTCAGGTGCCATATCTTGTGCCATCTTTGGATTATTCAAAAGTACCGATATGAAGTCAGCATAGATTTCCTTCGCGCTTTTGCGATACTCTAGGAACTTAGCAGGAACATTACCCTCATCAAAGGGTCTCCAGGTTTTTGATAGTTCATAGAGTTCCTCGCGGATCTGGGTATCAGTTCTTGTGGTCCCAGCTTCAGCGTAGAAATCTTTACGGAATTCTACCAAGCTTGATAGACGACCCAAAAGATTCCCTCTTGAGAGAGTTTTATCAGGGAGCCAATCGGTTAGGTGACCCATTTCGTGAGCAAGAGTTGCAGCCGCCTGTTGCAACTGTTTAGGGTCACTGAATAAGTCAGCCCGTAGTTCTATCTGTCCATCTTTACTCTTAAAGACACCACGTACCTCAGGGCGACGGCCGATTTGAGCCTTTATCTTAGGTGTCAGACCAGAGATGTCCTTCACAAGCTGGACAAGCTCTGGCATTTCGATTGCCTTGACCTTATCAATGTCTTTTAGGTTTACTGGATCACCGGTTTGGTAACTACCAATGGAGGCCTCAGCTTTGCCATTCTTATAGACACGGAGTTGTTGGTCGGCACCTTTGGCTTTGAGAGCCGGGATATCGACTTCAATCTTCTGTCCGACTTCTAATTTGTCAGCATTCAAGCCGAGAGCACTAGGCTTGAGAGTAAAGCTACTTGTTTCACCTTTGAAAGTAAGGTTCTTACTCCCATCCACCGTGAGGGTTGGATTGGTTTTGAACTCAGCATTGTTATCCACAATAGTGCGGACATCAGACTTAGCAACAAGTGGGGTAACACGTTCTTTGGGCTTAGGTTCTGGTAGCCCGACTTCTTTGCGCTCTGCTAGTTTCTCCTCTGGGGTGGTGGTGACGGTTGGTTTGAGTGTCAAAGTAGATGTTTCCTTTATTGGTTCTACAACTGTAGGTGCTTCTACTTTTACCTCAACCTTAGGTGTAGCACCGATGTCTTTAAGGAAGCCCGAGGTATTTGGGATAGGTGTGGATGGAACGACGGCCGCCGGGGTAGGGACCTCTGCACCAATGTCCTTTAGAAATTTGTTTACGTTGACGGTTGCTGTCTCAGGGGTCATCGATTTTACCTCTGCTTTGAAAGGTACCTTGGTCGCTATTGGTCTACCGGTAGTTAACCATGACTTTAGGTTCTGATATAAGCTAGGCTTTGTTTGAAAAGCCTCAATCTGCACCTCAGTGATGGTTGGCATGTTCCTCACTTTGGCAACCTCGGCACTGTTTTTAGGTACATACTCGATACCGTTTGCAGTCACTTTGAGCACTTGATTAGGGTCCTTTGGATTCTTGAACCACAAGGTCTTGGATATTTCGTTAGTCTTTAAAGACGGATCGTTGACTATCTTATCCATCCCAGGTGCCGTCATCTTAGATTCTCCAACTTTCTGAATTATCGGTTTGAAAAACATCTGCACTGGGTACACAAGCGCTGTGAATGCGGCAAATTCTCCAGCTGTATTTAGAACATTCTCGGCTACGGTCTTATCGTTATTAGTAACTAGACCAAAGATACCACCGCTACCAGCGGCCTTTAGAACGTGGGTCGCCCACTCGAAGGGGCGGTTAGTCATTGCAGTTGATTCGATCCCCTGCAGCAATCTTGTACCTCCTGGTATCTTTGATACTAGATTAAAGATCCCCGCATTTATCAGAGGTTGCGCGATTACCATAGAGGATACCGCTCCCGCACTTTGAGCCAAGCTCTGAGCCGGAGTAGACGCCTCAGGTAAGTCACTCACATCGAGGGTGGTGTCTGTTCCTTTTATAAAATCTTGCACCCTGCCGAGTGGATCATTACTGTTTCCAAAAAGTCCACCCTTAATAAAATACTGACTAGCGGCAATCTTTTCAGGGTTCTCCTCCATTAGTTTCTTAGTCACGAGATTACCTTGATAAGAAACGAAGTCAGCCCCACTAACCTCTTGGGCCTTACGTTGAGTCGGAGCTACGCCGAATTTCGTTTCCAAAGATTTCGGAAGGAAGGTTCTCGCCACTCGACTACCAAAGGTGTCAGGCTTACGAGGGTCAGGTTTTGTCGCTCTGAGTTCACTACCAGCAAACTGCGAGAACTTATCCACAACAGGAGTGACGACAGTGGGATTCTTCCTAATACTTTCAACATAACCCTCGACATTAGGGCCTTTCTTTTTCTTTTTAGTGTCAGAGCCAGTAGGAGTCGCTCCTATACTTTTTAAATAAGCGTTTATGTCTGGCATGTTTTTGTTTTATTCTCCCGTGGTGATATTGAATGTTGGTGTGCTACCAAACTTATTCGAGACTCCCTTGTCTACTGGGTAAGTAGTTGCTTTAGTTGGATCAATGTAGGACATGAAGCGAAGATCGAAGTCAGCACTTGGCATACCGTTTTTTATCCAAGCGTTTTTGAGTTCTCGATACTTAGCCGGAGTTAAATATTCGCTAGTTTTAAACAATCCTTGTTCTTCAAGATAGCTCACTGTCTGTCCGGCCGCATCATCGTAGGCAATCTTAAGATCAGTACCAGTTAGATCCTTACCTCCATCCTCCGGTCCCTCAAAGAGAGTAGTTAACTTCTTGCTATTTTTATCGTACATAAAGATATTACCACCCGCCTGCACAATCTGCTGATTGTCTGGGTCATTAGGGGTAAAGCCAAGAGGGTCAGAAGTAACGACCGTCTTCTTAGTAATTGGGTCAAAGTAACTAGTGATTACTCTATCACCGACAATCTTAGTCGTGAGGTTGGTAGGCTGTGGAGAGTTTTCATTGATTGCTGATAGAATCTCTAGGTCACTTAAACCAGAGTCTTTTGCTTGCTTATAAGCTGGGTCTAATTTAAATTGTTCGATACTAATACCCGCCTTACCAATAGAAGCTAAGCTTTCTTTGATGCCAGCTTTTATTTCTTTATCGGCCTCAAGTAGAGACTGTCTATAAGCTAGTTCATCCTGTCCGGCTTGGCGACGAGCGTTAGTTGCCGCTTCAAGTTTCTTGGTTGCGAGTTCATCCATTTTAAAGAGGGCATTCTGAATAGCCTGAGTCTTTTCATTCTCAATCAGAGCTATCTCTTCTGCGGTTGCCTTCTTAGTTTTACCAATCTCAGTGTCGCCAATTGGAGAATCGATTACACCAGAACGTAAGTTCATACTACGTTGTCGCGCTAGATCTTCTTGACCAAGTTGCTCAGTCTTCTTTATCTTACCACCGTATTGAACATTGATAGAATCAATCACACCTTGTCGGAGACTGGCGTTCTGAGCTTCTATTGCCTTCTTTTCTCTCGCAATTGCTTCAGGGGAGAAGTAACGCTCCCACGTTGCAGTAATGTCTTCCTTACCAGTAGAACTATTATAAATTTTTCCATCCCTACCTTTATATGTTCTACCTGTAGTCGGAGGGGTGACTACTGGAGCCGTTGAAGGAGCAGGAGTAAGATTAGTCTTTAGCCAGTTGGCAAAGTTTGCCATATTTGGGTCCTCAACTGGAGCTGAAGGTGCAGTATAGCGATCAACAATTGGTCGATTGTATATACGTCCATCTTTATTATCTTCGGTGTATCCAGCTGCGATTTGTTCTTGGGTTAATGGCATATATTTAGAAATAATATTCGGTTACAGTACAACGACCTTTTGCACCAGCAAAACCATCACCATTGCCACTACGACCAGATCCACCACCACCTGGAGCAACTCCAGCTGAAGCAGAGCCACCAGCGCCACCATAGACACTCGTTCCACCAGTTGTAGTTCCACCACCGCCACCACCATAGAAACTTTTACCACCAGTACCACCACGTCCAGCACCACCACCGCCACCAAAAATAGAATCACCACCGTCAAATGTTTCATCGCCACCACCACCGCCACCATAGGTAGAGATACCTCCAATAGCACTACTTCCAGCTGTTCCTGCTGTTGGAGTACCTCCTGCACCAGCGGTAGAGCCAGAACCAGAAGAACCAACACTTGAACTTCCACCACCACCTCCACCTGCGCCAGTAGCACCACCGGCACCACCACCTCCTCCATAGACAGTCAGGTGAGAACCAAAAGAAGAGTTACCACCGGCATTACCAGGGTTTGTTCCTGTAGGAGCCTCGCCTCCAGAACCGATCGTAACCGCTACAGTTGAACTTAAATTCGAAGCGAATATTCTAGTTGTACCATAAGAACCACCACCACCATTACCAGCTGTGCCTGATGTTGTCGCTCCACCACTACCACCACCTGCCCAACAAGCAACATCTACATACTTTAACCCGGCTGGTTTAGTCCAGGTAGAAGAAGCGTTATAAGTTTGGACAATAGGTATCGGACTAGCAATCACACCAGAAAAAGTAGTAGTACCACTAAAAGTGTAATTTTGGGTCAAGGTCGTAGGTAAAAAACCTTCGGCTAGATTACCGTCAGATGAACCAGTAATAGGTACATAGTGTCCAGAGGAAGGCGCAGTAGAGGTGGAAAGTGAAGCCGGTAAGACAAGACGAGCAGAGCTACCACTTGAAGTTGAGGAAGCCGCCTCTGATCCAGTTGCAATCTCCACAAAGCCTCCAGCTGTTTCACTCGCCTGTGCTACCGCACCGAAAGATAGAGAGTTGGCATATCCGACACTTGCGAGATTATTAGAATCTAAACCAAGAGTAGTGGTAGATATAGAGTTATACTTAATAGGGTTAGGTAGTGACTCATCACCATTTAATAAACGAGAGAGGATTAACAACTGAGGGGCATCAGTGATCTTCACTGAAGCACCGCGACGGTGAGCTTTCTTCAGAGCGGTTACCTCGTCATCACCAGTTATAACTGACAAACCACGGGTCATGCCAGTACAAGCAGTCGCCACACAAGTAGCGGTGACAAACTCTTCGTTCGCTGTACCCTCATCGATGATGAAAGCATAAGTCGAAGTCGCAAGAGTAGTACCGTTCTTAGTTGTCGCTGAAACCAAAGTCATTGAAGTTGCAGAATCGGTGATCGCTGTCGCAAGAGATGTCTCAAAGAGGGCAACTGATGTTGGAACGGCCACACCAAGATCAATATTTGTATCATACCTATCGGGCGTAATACCAAATAGACCAGTAACGAATAAAAACGGAGTAATAACTACCGAAACTAACTTAGTTAAAATGATATCCATGCGTTTATAATAACATATTTTTGTAGTGTTGACTAATAAATTATTCCCTATACTTCGACGGAATCTTCTGCCACTTCACCCGGATGTCTTTATATTGAAACTGACTGATCGAAGCCCATCCAAGAGCCACTGCTTTGAAGCGTAATTTCACGTATTGGAACTTGTCTTGATTGAAATCAAGCTCCTTCATGTAATGATACGCTGATATTCCGTCACCACCACCTCCCACCTCACCGCGACCGAGAGTGTAGGCACCGACGTTGACACTTTGAGTGCGGTCAACATAACTACCACTACCTAAAATAGAATCTATCAATACAAAGTTACCGCGATCAAGAGAAGCGTAAACCTCAATCTCCTGATCGGGGCCAATGTTACCCTCGATTACTAGACGTTTATTCTTTTTTAATCTGTCGGTATCAAGTAAATCTAGGTTAGAATCCCATTCATTATCTATCCCACTGCTCTGATCGTCAGTTCCGCTGAATAAAGTGTAGGTGTTACCAGATAATGAATCACCACCGATGAGAGCTCCTTCAAAAACACTGAATAGGTTAACCGTGTAATCTAGTTTATCAATCGCGCCAGTGTCTTTGTTCACCAAGAAGACAGTATCATTCACTGTTGAACCAGAACTTGCACAAGACAACAAGAGAAGGTTTCCATAATCTTGCATACAGCAGTCGTCAAAATTGTATCCATATAAATTAACGCCAACCTTCTCGTTGTTTAAGGAAAACTTCTTAGAGACACTAGAAGGAACCACCTCACTACCAGCGTAATCAAGGGCGAGCTTTCTGATTTGTGGATCAAGTTTGTCAGTATCATCGACATAATAAATACCTTCACCAGTCTCGGCTCCACCGAAAATATTAGGAATACCAACCTTACTACGATAAACCAGGTTAGTGATAGTTAGGTCATCAGCCGAGATTGTCACTACCCATGAGATATCTTTGTGTAGACAATAAGTCTTTCCAGCATAACCAAAAATGTTCTGCATTGGACTACCACCATCTCCTTGTCTAAGGACAAAACCCTGACCCGCTGTACGAGTACCAGAAAAAGTAAAGTCAGCAAGCCCCTCAACTGAACTATCTTCCCAACGATATGTTGCGGTTACTGGTGATCCTGGTGCCACAGCAAAGGTAACGGAGTAAGCACCTGTAGTATAGTTAATCGTACCAGTACCTCCAGCAGAACCAACCAATACGCCATTAAGATCATCGACGAAGGTCTCAGTACCATCTGTGAAAGTAACCTCAAGACAGGTTCTCTTTGCTCCGGCTCCTTTGAAAGCGAGAGTTCCAGTTCTGGTCGCCCCCGCACCACCGATCGCTTCGGCTGATATCTGGGTGAAGTCGGCCGTAGATTTGTTCGCTAAGTATGAACGATAAATGTTTACGTAGTCAGGAACCTTGCCTACGATATAAGCATTCCAAAGCCAGATCGCACCATCCTTGATAGCAATATAACCATAGTAGTTCTTGGTGGCATCATACATCGCGGTCACCGAACCAGGATTAGCAACCATGATTTTATGTAGACCGGAATTAGGTGAGTTAAACCATACCTGCGGACCAGTCACGGTAGTGATTTTAGCGAAAGTAACCTTATCCGAAGCAGCGGCTGCTGGCAAAAGGTCAGTACCTATTTCATGCCAGTCAGTATCGACATCTTCATCGTAGTATTCGACTTTACGTCCGCGACTACGGAAGATCACCTCATGACCATTAGCCTTCTTGGCGGTAATTTGGCCAGAGATACCAACATTGGTGTCATTTTCAGTATCACCTAATAGGAAAGAACCACGCCTTAGAACAATCTCATTACCATAAGTCAGCCAGTTATTTGAATTGGAAGAAGCACCTCGAGGGATGGACATCTCCTCGATGGAATCAATGAGACCGTACCTAAAGTTTTTTACTGCTAGTAAATTCATATTTTACATTTGCGATAAATCGGTCTCTGGTTCTGAATCGGAAACACCTAGTCTGTAATTTCTTGTCTTAGCTTTAATATTGGTATCCCAAAGAATCATTGAATTTAAAAGGGCCATACCTGCCAATTTGTTCTCAGGAGAAAGGCGAGCGAAGACATCATCGGCATCCACACCACCCATAACATAGGCGGCGACCATAAAAGAAAGTAATCGATGGAAACGAGATGGCCAGACTGGGCTAGTGACTAGGGTAAGGTCCGGGGTTGATTTTAAATAGTATAAATAAATAGTACCAGTAACACCAAGAGGGCCGAGAAGCTCGAAAGTGCCAGCAGAATAGTCAATGAAATAGCGACGGCTATTGTTACGATAAAGATGCTGCTCTTCAAATGGAACTGGATAATACTCAACAAAGCCGGTACCGAGTAGCATCTTACGATCGCGTCTGAAAGATGTCGGCAGGGTCTTAGTACCCGAGGAGACAGTGTTAGAGGTATCAAGAGCCTTTAAAAACTCCCAATCGCGAGAATCTTCAATTGTATCCTTGGCTGCATTTAGGTAGCCGAGAAAAAGATCGTCACTGATTGTGTCGTCTAATATTACCTCTGCAAAATCTTTTATTTCTTGTCCAGTCACTTTGTTTTTAAGGTTAAACTACTAATAAATAATACCACATTTTCGACTAATTTGCTAAACCAACTCTTTTTTACTTTAACATCTTTCTTTGTCACCCAATAAAGTTTCGCCATAGTAATATCTGAATCAAAAGAATATAATTTATAAGAATTAGTATAGCTATCAAACACCTTCCAGCCGTGTTGATTGTATCCATAAATACAGCACCAATGGTTGTCCTGACCTGACTTATGACAAATACCATCTTCATCACAGTCCCAGGCATAAACTGAAGCTCCAACTGGAGAGCGCTTCAGGGCTTCTTTGATTAAACGTACTTTCTCAACCACTAAAGGATCACCAGACCATACCCACTCGTGCTTAAAGGTGTATTGCTCTAACCATTTCTTGCCGATGTTTAGATAGTGTTCGGTCATTGGACTAGGCTGAAAATAATCCTCTGGAGTGGATAATGATTCATCGAAGGTCAATTCAGTCTCAGGTATCAGACCATTCTTTCTTATCGCCTCAGCCACTTTATGAGGGTCATTACCGCGATAAGGATCGGTGCCAGCGACAATACCAATGTATCTTTCCGAGAAACCGTAAAGTTCATGAAAGACTTTGTTCATTAAAATAGAGATGCAGTTCTCGCTACCAAAAGCGGTACAATTCTGAGTTTCGAAAAATATGTTCTGCGCCTCTTCGGGCGGAAGATAGGGGTCCCACTGGCCATCTGGTTGTATTTCTTCTGTACCAATAAAGCCGCCACCGAGGTAGTAATGATGATCTTCTATTTTGCTAAATTGTAATCCATATTTCATGGCTTTGTATGTAAATTACACCCTCTTCTACGCCGGGTGTTAGCGCCTAACAGTTCAAGCCTTTCGTAATTCAATTGGTTTCTGCCATTCCTCAAGCGTTTGCTTGCACCAGTCCTCGACGACCTTGGGGATTGTTCCCCTCATCTCGTAGAGACGCTGATGATTTTCGACGACGTAGTGGTGTTCACCATTAAATGCGTGGCTGAACACTTCCGCCTTCGTGTAACTTGTCAGGTTTACTGTCTTCTGTACTATGTCCATAATTCCTCTCATTCACTTTACCGCAATTGTCCATGTTTATCAGTCTTATCAGACATTTGTTACAGAGATCATACTCACGCCACACCACAACGGCTAACCGTTTCATACAGCAATGACATTTCATATTATCTCCTCTGTGCTATAAGTACATAGTCGGGATCAATGTAATACTGATTTAGCAGCCTTACAATTTCCTCGACAGGTTTATCTTCAAACAATGTATGCCACGCTTCGTGCCACGACCTTTTGATCACGGCTATGTTGCGCGGGTCATCAGTGCCACCAAGATGTCTTGGTTTGCGATGATGTTTTGTTGGCTGTTTGTTTAATTCGCACCGCTTCTTATTCTTCACTTGAACTATCCTTTCTGTTAAAGAACAGGTCAGTTTAACGTCTTGGCTTGGACGGCCTATCGCGCGTAAAATAATGGGATTAAGAATTGCAGGGCAATCATAATACCGATACCAATCCAAATATAGCGCCCCTGTAATTCTAACTTCGCAGTCGTCTTGTCTATCTCTTTTTGGAAACTCTCATGCTCCTTACCATCCGCCGTAATATGGTTCACGAATTCTGTCTTATCTAGTTTACCATCGCGGAGGCCACCAATATCCTTAGCCATATTACTATCCATACGTTCGATGGTTCTAATTAAATCACCGACTCTAGTGTTTAATTGAATCAGTAAATCATGGTCACTTTGTATTATTTTTGGTGTCTCGTCCATGTTATATTTGAAAAATTAAATGGCTGATGAAATAAATATAGAACACCGATAAGGCCACCACCCCGATGATCCTATTCTTCTTACTCTCGTCCCAAAATCTTTGAGATAAAGTTTTATGGTAACCAAGATAAGAAGCATACTCCATAACGGCCAAGACAAGACCGAAAACAAAGAATAGATAGAAGAAGCCTTTATTCACAAACCAAAATGGTAGTAGAATCGTTACCAAATATATGATTGTGAATTTGATAGCATCCATAAAGTTATTCTAAAGGTAGGACAGTGTTTAGAGTCTCGTTTATCTGGGCGTTCTGCGCTTCGACATACGCCTCTCTAAAGATTGATCTGAAAGTTCTTCGTATCGCCTTTGCGATTGCGACATGAGGTGTATCAGCACTCTCTGGATTCCATTGATTCATCTTCTTTGCCATTGCTTGCTGATTAGCCTCAGTGTCAAACTGCGTAGCGACATCAATCGGAATCCAATAGCGTGTAGTGTTTGCTGGTTGTTCTATTTCAATGTGTGTTCCTTCGTACATATATTTATTTAGTTATAGGGCCAGCCTTTTGAGCTTCAATATTCTTGTTTATAAAGTCGACAACTTCCTGTAAAGCTGCACCTTGGTAGGCGACAGTCTGCTGTGTCTTAATCACGGAGTAAACAAAGAAACCAAATAAAACTAATAATGCTCCGGTGATAAGTGATACGATCGAGACAATAATTGTTTTTTTCATATATTTATTTTACACTAAATGACTTGATAAGTGAAGGTGTACGAAATGGTGTCCGCTACACCGTTAGTCTCGTAGTAGTCTAACACCACCTCATCGTTTGTGGCATCCGCGACAATCGATGCACCGTGTCCAGCTACGGTATTGTTTGCTGTGTGTCCAGCACCTGCCGCCTGATATGCGGTAGAAAAGTTTGAAGAAATAGGTAGAGATATACGGATAGTTGTTTGTGTGTTGTTCACAGTTGGAGTTACATCGATTTGACCTGCAACTGTTACAGTATTGCCAACACGCATATAGGTTGCCTGTCTCGCTGTGCTTGAAGTAACGTTTGCTACGCTAGTAAGTGTAGGTGTGTAAGTACCGTGAGCCAAACCCGTGTCATTTGTAATCGAATCAGCTTGGAGTGAGCCAGCGACATCAAGTTTTGAGCCAGGCGTATTTGTTCCAATACCAATGCGGTCAGTTGAGGCATCGGCAAAGAATAGGTTTGTATCAGTGTCTCCCTCAATACGCAAGTCAACATCAGCACCTGTTTCATTAAAGATTACTCCTGCACTTGAAATTGCCAGCCTTTCAACATCTGTTGTAGTTCCAGCAGTAACAGTAGAGAATACTAACTTTCCACCGTAGGCTGAGCCACTAAAGTTTTCGGCAGCATAACCAGAAATAGAGGACGACAACGAATATCCAGAAGCTCCAGTCGTTCCCCAGAATTGTAAACCTCCAAGACCATCACCGCTTTGCACGGCTGACCTAGAGCCGACTGTTCCTCTTGATGTTATCGCACGGAAAGAAGGGAAGCTACCAGCAGAAGCGTCCCAACCGTAGATAGCAAAGCGGCCAGTATTAGCGGCCGATGGTGAAGCTGTTAGATGTAACGATGAGAATGTATCGTAACCAGCATTTGCACCTATGTTTGTGCTATATCCATCAGAACCAATCCACATCTGGCGTGTTCCTGCCGAGTTCTGCCACTCTTGCATTGAAGCCGATTGTGATGAGGCCGCCTTTACTCTTAAAGCAATATCAGAAGCTACGCTGTTATCCACCTGCACCTTGTCTAGGAATTGGAAGCCAACGGAAGCACCACCAGTTGAGTCAAATTCAATAATACCTGAAGCAAGTGAACGGACACGATACTCGGTTGAACCGTTGTTGATGATAAGACCGTAAGTTTGAGCTTGGGTGATTTGTAGTTGTGTGTTTGTAGCTGGGTCTGAAATGTTACCAATACCCCAACGACCCTGACTGTCAATCGTTCCACGTAAGACTTGAGAAGTTGAGCCAGTTGGCGTGGTATAGAACAAAAACTGGCCTGGCATTGAGGTTGCTGATGGTGTTCCGCCTCTTGCGCGCATTACGATAGAAGCACCACCGACATAGTTTGTGCCGTTGTATCCTTGTGCGTTAATTGTCAAAAGATAATCGCCGTTTGTGGTTAGGGTTGTTGGTGAAGCGTATGTTCCTCTTGAGGCAAGTCCTGAAATATATGGATAACCACCAGCAGAGTTGGCGGACCAAATCCTTAAATGACCAGTCGTGTTTCCTTTTAGGTCTAGCGTTCCTGCTGTATCAAATAATAGACCTGCCGAGCCAGTTTGAGATGATGAACCGTCCCAATATGAAATCTGACCAGAAGTTCCCGAGCCTGATACTTTGGTGTTTAATTGTGTCTGTATTGCACTGGTTACACCTTTGACGTATGAAAGTTCGGTTAGGGATGGGTAAGTTGCGGTATCTGCGCTGATAACATTTTTTGAGGCATCAAAAATGGCGATACGAGAAGCTGTTTGTCCTGAAATGTTTAAGTCGTTTGCAGTAAGTCCGTTTAGCCCGAGGTTAATGTCTCCAGTTGCACCGGTGTAGGGGACGTAAGTTGTGGCGGCGGTAGTAGTCGAAAGTTTAGAATCTAAAGCTGACTGAAGGTCAGTTTGATCTGAAAGTGTACCTGTTATAGAACCCCAAGTTCCGCCACCAGCACCACAAGTTGTGGTTGCTAGAATACTACTTGCATTTAAGGTCAAACAATCGCCGGTAGAGAGTCCGGTAATTTTTATTGGCTTACCGAAAACCTTCTGAGTTATGGCTACACTTGGGCTGGTCGTCGCAGTCCACTGGTCAAGCTGACTTATTGTACCAGTTCCACCTCCCAGAGTAATTGATTCATCAGAAATCGTCTTAGGAGTGAATAAAGTACCCGTCGCTAAAATGATAGCAACAACCCCAAGTAGTACAGCTGAGATGATTCCTCGATTTTTTATCATAATTTTAATCTATTAATCCTAGCCTTCATTTTATCTTCCTTATCATCTTCCTCTTCTTTTTTCATCTTCTCTTTTGTTTGAGTATCAATACCATAAAGAAGATCAACTAAACTTTTAGCGCGGTTTGCTTTTTCTTCCGCATCTTTTGTACGATACTCATTAAAATCTTTCTTGTGTTCTTCGATATCATCACAAACCTCTTTTGCAAGGGTCCCCATAGTCGACTCCATTGATGACAGCTTCTCCATTACTGGTGCAAAATTTACCTCTGGGATCTCAACTTCAGGGATATCATCTACCTTCTTTCCAACAACTTCAACCGCCCTTAAGACAAGCGA
>JACCDR011041333.1_pt1 | contig 39523 bp, 34 predicted proteins | sample 7446431 | NCBI WGS metagenome assembly JACCDR01 (sample SAMN15323443, study PRJNA562643) | freshwater metagenome | isolation source: river surface water | place: USA:Blue River Watershed | collected 2017-08-17
ATAGGTTCTGGATTAAATTTAAATAAAAGAGGAATAAGAAAAATAATTCACTTAGCGATAGAAGGTAAAATAAATGAATTAGTAGTAGCTCATAGAGATAGATTAAGAAGATTTGGTTTTGAATTGATTGAAGAAATAATAAATAAATATTCAAAAGGAAAAATAGTAATTTTAAGTGAGCCAGATAAATTGGAACCTGAAGAAGAAATAGTTAAGGATATAATGTCAATTATGAATGTGTATGTAGCAAAAATAAATGGGATGAGAAAATATAAGAAAAATAACAAAAATCCTTAAAAAAACCTAAGAAATATCAAGTTTTATGCAACTAGTTGCAACCCAATCCCCTTTTACTATAATATATTGAATACCATAATTGTGAGCATCGCTATTTGAAAACGGCGAGACCTTGAAAAAGGCTAAGCCTTTTTCACAGCATTTTTAAATAACATTTAAAAATGACCGTTTTTATTGGCGAAGCCAAAAGATATACGGGCTCTCGCACCTTCGGTGAACTGGTTCGCGAATCTTCGAAAACGGTTTTCGCAGATAATTTCGAATAGCGCCGAACACAATTTACATTATGTGGAAAATTATAAGTTGAATTACAATATGTTGTGACCGACATGTGTTGAATAATATCTGAAATAATTTTAATATTTTTTTTAATATATTTATTGACACACCGTTCAGTATAATTTGGTATAATCATATTTAGTTTGTTATTTAAATCATTGAAATTCATTTACAATATTAAAATCATGTGTTTTTAAATAAGATTTTCTAAATGTTTTTTATTTTCAATAGAATCATTATATATTGTATTTAATTTAATCGCATATATATAATTATTTATTTCTTTTACATTTATTATTGTTCCGTCTTTGTATGGAACCCAGTTTACAATATTATAACTTGGAATTGATATCCCATAAATATATTGGAATAAATTAATATTAACATTAAGAAGAATTGTATTTTGAAGCCACTCATATGTGTTAGGAAGAACCAATTGTATAATAAGATGTCCATCAATATTATCGCCCCCATTGTGAAATATAATATATGGATGAGAACAATTAAAAATACAAGTTGTTTCCACAAAATCATTCATAATTTTTCTTTTAATTTTTATCTTACGGATTGCATTTGATTGAACTTCTTCCAATGTGCATTTCAATTCAATCATAATATTATTAGCATTATATTGCTGATATTTTAAAGGTAAAGTAGACAGATGATAATATTCAGCCTGTTCTTCATCCCAGTATGGTGTTTCTGTTTCGGAACAATCAAGTGAACTATTAGTTTTATTTGGGATAATGGTTTTATTAAATATATTTAATAAATCTGAAAAATCATAAATATCAATATTATCTATAATTTTATTTATAACATTATCATTAATATTAAAGAATTTTGTAATAATATTTTTATTTGAATTTACTTGTTTCTTAAACCACTCTTCAAGAAATAATATAAATCTACTTTTATTTGGTTTTTTCATACTATCATATTGTACCTTAATATTATCACAAATTAATATATTATAGGCATAATTAATTCGCTGAAATTTTTCGGTATCTCCATTTGGCTTATCTGGGTGATATAATTTAGCAAGTCGTCTATATGCTTTTGTTATTTGGTCTTTAGTTGCATTGATAGGTATTTCCAATATTTCATATAAATCCATACTATTTATTAATAATACTTATTTAAAGTACTTATTTAAAGCATTATTATATTTTATTAATAATGCTCGAACATATATATGTCGCGGTTGACATCGAAAAAACAGGAACAAAAATGATTAAATATCCGGTAGTAAGTGTCGGATTTGTAGTTGCAAGTTATTATGAAGTATTAGAACGAAAGAGATTTAATTTAAAAGTAAATTGGGCTAGCGAAAATGAAGGTGGTGACTTTGAACATAGATGTTTAGTTGAATTTTGGAATAAATTGCCAGATGATGTTATTAATGGTTGTAAAGAAAATGTATTATCACAAGAAGAAGGGTGGAATGAAATTGCAAATTGGATTAATAATTTAGAAGTATTATATCCAGAGGATAAATATACCATTAAATTTTTAACAGATAATGCATCATTTGACATTGCCACAATAGATTATAATTTAGAAAAATATGTAAATAGAAACCCAATGAGGTATTCACTGGCTGGTAAATATAGATCAGTTATAAGTGCAGATGATATGCTTGATATGACAAGTCCAAAATATGTCGAAGCAGTAAATGAATATCTAAATACAGTGGAAGATGCACAACACACACATAATCCAGTAAACGATGCGTATAATATATTTTTACAGTACTTTTATGCACAATTCTTTCATTATAAGAATATTGGTAAAAATCTTTCTGATGTATGGACAGGTAAAGATAATGTTCAATACACAAAACATCCTTTAAATTTTCATATAATATATTACATAGAGAATGTTGTAGCAAAAAGAGTATAATTTCGTTTAATTAATATGAATAAAATTTATTTATTATTCATATTAATTATTAAAAATGATTAGGGTATATTCAAATTTATCTGAAGAACAAAATAAATGTTTAATTGAGCTAGAGAATAAATGTAAAATAAAATTATTTAAGAAAAAAAATGATTGTGCCATATTAAGAGACAATCTAATGATTATTGAAGAATGTAATAAGATGAAGAAAAAAAAACTATTAGATTGTGCACACGATATAAAAGCATTAGCAAGTAATTCGTATATAGATATAAATAAATTTATATTAATACAAGAAAATATTAAGAATGAATTAGTAGACCTCGATAATATTATTAATATGATAAACTATAACATTAATAATGAACAATTTATAGAGATTTATGAAAATTAATTACTGGTTCTTAAACTGGCACTAAATTGGAAAGAACCGCTTCTAAATCTTCATATTCACGGCTCCCATCATATGGTTTAACGTGTTCTCCGTCCTTAAATAATACGGTTGGGAATCCATCGACTTTATATTTTTCTAACATATTTGTATCTTTATCTGCATCATATGTTATAAAATTAAATTTAGATTCGAATTTTTTATGCAACATTTCCCAAACTGGCTTAAAACGTTTGCAATGTCCGCACCAGTCAGCTTTAAAGAGAATAATATCAACCTTATTCCCACCACCAATCATTGCCTTGTTTTCGAGCTCAGTTTTTAAAGCTAAATATTTAGCTTTATATTTTAGATACTTTTCTTGGTACATTATATAATTATATAAAATATAATTGTGAGCATCGCTATTTGAAAACGGTCATTTTTAAATAACATTTAAAAATGCTGTGAAAAAGGCTTAGCCTTTTTCAAGGTCTTACCGTTTATATTGGCTTCGCCAAAAGATATACGGGCTCTCGCACCTTCGGTGAACTGGTTCGCGAATATTCGAAAACGGTTTTCGAATAGCGCCGAACACAATTATATAATCTGTGGTTGTCGTAATAATCGCAACCAGTTTTGTTCGCTAATAATATTCTTTATCGCTTCGCGATATAATAGAGTATATTCGAAGAATTACACTTGCCTATTACGACGCGCACATATATGTGAGCAGCGCCATTTGAAAACGGCTTATGATATATTAATGTACGGGCTCTCTTTTGATCAATTCCGAAAGGAATTGCTATGATAAATGCGAAGCATTTATCAAGGTCCGCGTACACATATCTTATTATAATCTATAGCATAGCTATTCATTATATTATAGTATTTATATTATAAATCCAGTCTATAATTTGCATCATAATATTATATGGCTGAGGGTCATTTGCATTTAATGGGACCAATAAGGTGTGATTACCCTCTTCCAATTCAACAAATTTTTTATTTTTTGCACTACATCCTTCAACAAAAATTTTAGTATTTTCTATATTTGTTATTGGATCTGTTTTTGAATGAAATACAATAAATGGAGTTATACATTTTTTTTTATTTTCATTTAACCATTTCATTGTATTATAACATTCACGTGCCATACTGAGGCGAAGTGGTGCATCATATTGATATTTATTAGAATGTTTTGCATTAAGATATTCAGTGTATCGGCAACTCTTATCTGATTTATATGAAATTAATCTCCAAGTTGGAAATAAATATGACATTGCAATTAATGGATATACTTTATAAAGCGGTGGTTGTAATTCTGGAGGCATTCCACACATTGGTGCCAATAATATAATACCACTTACTACATATGGATAGGTAATTGTATATTTAATTGCAACTGCACCACCCATTGATTCACCTAATAAATAAATTGGAGTGGATGGATAAGTTATTTTAATTTCTGCAATTAAAGAATGTAAATCAGAAACAAAATCATCGAAACTATCAACATGGCATCTAACGCCGTCGCTCTTCCCGTGTCCTCTTAATTCAAGTGCATATGATTTAATATTTTTTGGTTCCAATATATTAAATCGTTCGTGTATTTCATTCATACAACTATAAATTGATTGGAAATGAGACCCCAATCCGTGGATATGTATCATAATCTTGTCTACTTTTTTAATATTATGGGTAATGGTATTTAGTTTAATAGTATTGTCATAAATAATATTTATAATTTCCATTTCAATTAAATCATTTTTTGTTATCATTATAAATAATTAGTATTTTTTTTACGATAAATAACGATATAACTATCCATTCCACTTGATTGCATAAACTGTTCTATATTATTTATTTTACTTATACTAGAATCATTAGCTAAGTACCAACTATTTCCTTCCCTTCCATAATATATATAATGTCCTCCACCGAAACTACCCATATGTATTATACCACCTTGTAATTCATATCCATGGCGCCATGTCAATGGTATTTCAATTTTACTTTCGTTTTTTTTCATCATATTATTAAATCTTTTTAAAACGATAATAAGATTATCTTTCCATTTTGATGTTATTGTTTTCTTTCTTGCCACAACATCCATTTTACATTTATCACAATGATACATATTATTTCCACATAATAATTCAGATTCTTTATAATTTCTATAAATATTATTTAGGTTATTATCAGTAATTGGTAAATGTAAAAATAAATCATTTTCAATATGGCAACTTTCATTCTCACATCTCCTACATTTTATAGAGATGGTTGTATCTATACCGAATATATTATATACTTTTTCTTTTATTTCTTTATTTTTTCCTATCAATGCATCAAAGAAATAAACTATAAATTCATAACTATCTTGCTGATTTAATCCTTTAAAAATAGGATTATATTTAGTTACTATATTTTTAATTTTAATTGGGTTATATCGATCCGTATCATTATACTCAGTTATAATACTATTTATTTCATTGTTATCTTTTGCTATCATTTTAATGTCATCATTAGTGAATAACATTTGAAGAGCTGAATTCATAAAACAAGTATTTCCTATATTTACTAGTCCGCGCATTATTATAATTATTAAATAAAAATTGCGCATACCACGTCTCCCAATTGTGAGCATCGCTATTTGAAAACGGTAAGACCTTGAAAAAGGCTAAGCCTTTTTCACAGCATTTTTAAATGTTATTTAAAAATGACCCGTTTATATTGGCTTCGCCAAAAGATATACCTTCGGTGAACTGGGTCGCGAATATTATTTGGCAAAGCCAATATAAACCGTTTTCGCAGATAATTTCGCAGATAATTTATATTGGCTTTGCCAAATTAATCGCGCCGAACACAATTAATAAAAATTGATTAAAAAACAACTTAATTTATAAAAATAGATACTATAATGTTTACTACTGTATTTAAACTAGTTGGTTATGATATTGCGTCTGGAATGCACGACTATAAAGTAACTATGGATGATAAAGCAGAAAATAATATACGTTATATGGATATGAAAAATATTATTGATAGTTTCACTGTCCCTGGTGTTATTGAAATGGATACAATTAAATATATTCGTTTTATCTATCGCGGGACGACATTATCTATTGATAGTTCATCTAAAATTGAACTACAATTACCAGAATGTGAAACAATTGTTATTCATGTATTTACATTATCAATTGAAATAAGAGAAAAGCTAGTAAATAATATTTTTATTACATTGAAAAGTTTTCTGCCAAAAAAAGAAGAACCCATAGTAATGACAGATAGTATTATTAATAGTATGAATACCAATATTGTTACTCTCTTTTCTGATACTGATTTTGTAAATTTGTTAAGAATAATTCTTAATAAACCTCATTTACTTAATATCGCTTCTAGTTATATTCAACACGGGAATGTGGTTGAGGTAAAAATATCTGATTCACATGAAACAACATTTACTTTTATGGAACAATATAATACAATTATGGATATTTTAAAGAGATTAAATGTGAATATAGAAGGTGTTGAAGATGAAGTTAAAAATCTATTGTGTCATTTTAAAGGACATATTAATTTGACTTTACGAAGCTTACTTGTTGCAGTGTATGATTTGTGAATAACACTATTTTTTTTATGAAAAATTGATAAAACTATTGTGTCCGTCGCCATTCGAAAGTGGCTTTCGAATGGCGCTGCTCACTATTATTCCCTATTTATATTGCAGAGCAATCGATAATAAGTGGAACCGGGAATAGAACTATGTTTAAAGCATATGTGAGCATCGCTATTTGAAAATGGTCATTTTAAATGTTATTTAAAAATGCTGTGAAAAAGGCTAAGCCTTTTTCAAGGTCTTATTGTTTATATTGGCTTTGCCAAATTAATAGCGCCGAACACATTTTTTTTATGAAAAAATTGAAAAAAATAATCATTCTGATACGTATATAAAAACTATTAACATGTCTACGCAGAAGAAGACAACAACTAATGTCACCGATTCAAAGGGTGACTGGGAAGCTTCGCCCACACAACGAGGCAAGAATCAGCTGAAGGAGCAAGCCATCAAGGCAAATTGTCCAACTGGTACATTCGACCCCCATATGATTGACAGTATGATGGACCCCAAGCCATCAACAGATGCACTTTTGCTTGAAAAGGCAAAGTCAGGAGTCAAACTGTCCAAGAAGGAGATTATTATTGTTGAGAACATCAAGCAGAAGGAGAAGGAGAGGATTGACAATGACCTCCATCTGATTGAGAAGCAAGGACTGAATGCACGACCTGAGACTGATGAGGGAAGAACCCGACTCTTGTTTCGGTATGCGCAGTTTTACATTGACAATGACAAGGATACTATGGTCTACTACACTCTTACCAAGATTAACGACATTCTCGCGTCGAATCCTGGGATGAAGGCAGTGATTGATCAGTACACCGAGTTGTACCAAAAGATGATTGATATTAGCAAGACACTGAATCGCATCCGTCTTCAGACCAATGATTTTCATCACAATATGCCTCCTCTGAATGAGAAGGGTTTTGTGTGCCTGGATGATTTCCAGAAGGATGTCATCAAGAACATCCGTATGAAGCGCAGTATGATCGTCAAGGCTCCGACATCTGCTGGTAAGTCTATTCTGACATCTTATCTCTTTTCTCACACTCCGGACATCAAGGTTCTTTTTGTCGTTCCGACTGATATTCTCGCTTGGCAAATCGCAGCAATGATTGGAAAGACACTCGGACGAGACATTCCTCTGGCAACTGCATCTTATCAGTCGGATACTGCACTGAGTGGGATGCTCGAGCTGATTGAGCTGTCAGGTATCTTTGTCGGTACACCAACAACTGTGATGGATTTTCTTCCTCTTATCAAGACCAAGTTTGACTGGGTCGTGGTGGATGAGATTCATCTGATCGGTTCTGAGAGGTGCAAGGAGATGGAGCCGATTATCAAGTTTGCATCTGATAGCAAGATTATGGCACTGTCCGCCACCATTGGCAACATTACCTTTCTTCGTGATTGGTTTGTTAGGGTGGGACACATCGATGTCGATGTGATTGAGTGCAACAAGCGCTTTTTCAATCAACAGCGATTCTTCTACCAGAAGGGTGTGATGGTTCGCATTCATCCTCTTTCAACAGTGTCTATCCAGGACATTGAGACTGGTGATGTAAAGACGTGCAATCTGATGCCAACCCCTCCTGACATTTGGGATCTGTCTCAGAAGCTGGATAAGCTCCTGCCTCGTGAGATGAAGATTTCCAACTATTTTTCACCTGAGCATCGCATAACTTTGGATGAGATCAACGAATACTTTGACAATTTGATTTCATGGATGGTGGAGAATGTAGGCAAGCATCGCGCCAAGCTGACAAGTATCATTGAGTCCTACAAGCATGAGGACATTGCAGAGACGAACATTGATATGTATGATGTTGCAATTACTCTTCGGGATAACCAAAAGATTCCCGCACTTGCCTTCCAGACCGATTCACATAAGTGTCTCGACTTGGTACGCAGTTTCAGCCGTCGAATTCGTGATGAGGAGGAGAAGGCATTTCCCAATCTGATGAAGGAGCGTCTCAAGGCAATGAAGGCGGCGGAGGCGACAGAGAAGGAGATGGATCGCGTCAAGTTTGATGAGAAGGGCGAGAAGCAGATGAGCAAGTTGATGATGGAGGGCAAGTTGGACCGCATTAAGGATACCATCGCCATCTCTCTCAACGAGCCCCATCCCAATTATATCATCAATCATCATCAGCCATTCAACCAGTCCAAGATTGATGAGTGGTATCGTGAGATGAAGATGTACTTCCCTCAGAATGGTTCAGAGTATCACTACCTCATTGACCTGCTCTGGCGTGGTGTGGGTGTCTACTGCAAGGGTCTTCCGGAGCCCTACCTTCATCTGGTTCAGAATCTGGCTTGCTCTGGTAAGCTTGGTTTTGTCTTTAGCGATGACTCGCTCGTCTATGGTGTTTCGATGCCATTCAGGACAGTAGTTGTTTCAAAGGACGAGAACATTCTCCACCGCAACGAGGAAGGCGAGATTATTGTCGACGGTATGACCTACCTTCAGATGGTGGGTCGTGCTGGTCGCCGTGGTCTTGACAAGGAGGGAAATACTCTGCACGTCAACTACACATGGGAGGAGGTCCAAAAGCTGATTACATGCAAGATTCCTCATATTGTGGGTCGCGACACAATGTTTTATGGTGCAGAGTATGCCAAGGTGCTATCAGGTAATGATGAGCGCTGGGAGAGTATTAAGAAGAACTTTTTGCTTGATACTATTAATGAGGACGCATCTGACTTTTACGAGAGTGTGGACGAGAACCTCAAGACCGGCTGGAAGTTCGCAACTGGTACATCTCAGCACTTTCGCCATATGATGTGGCGCTTCCGTCATTCCGAGATGGGATTCCGTACAGCGTTCATCCTCAATGAGATCCGCAAGACATACAAGCATTGCAACCCAAAGAATGAGAACACTCAGGTAGAGTTTGCCAAACTGATTGCCTACTATGTCGTGGCAAAGGAGGCATTGAGAGATGACCACATTATGACGGATGTCGAGTCTGCAAATCCACAGCTCCGTGCCAACTTTGAGACTCTTGGTCTCGATATTCCGGAGAAGATTGATAGCCGTGTCTACGAGGTCATTCGCATGAACAGCTTTATTGAGACAGATGGACCTCATGACAAGGGTTCTCTGCGCTCTGAGTTGTTTGACTTTTGCATGGTTCTTCGAAACATTCAGCACTATTTCTACCATTCCAAGGAGGATACGATTGCCAAGATGATTGCCAAGGTGATGACTCGTGTCTGGTGGAACTATCACCTTAGTTCACCTGTGATGGAGCCTATTTCACGATATGTTGGAATTAATTAATTTATTTTATTTATATATAAGTATAATATGAAAATATCTGGTTCAGTAGGATATACATTATTAAAAAGAGATAATAAATATGTTTTACTTTTAGCAGATGTTCACGATGGTGTTAAATATTGTGAACAAGATTCTATTATGATTGATAACTTTTTAAATGTGAAAGATAATAATAATATATTATTAGAAGAAGTACTTAGGGAAAATTTTACTTTAACTGACTTGTGGCCTGGTTCTCCTCATACACAAAGACTTAAGCAACTAAATGTTAAAAACCATAAAATTAAACCCATTGATATCCGTCCAATGTTATTACCATTTTCTTGGGAATTAGTAGGTATGAATAAAATGAATCAAGATGTAAGTTTAAGAGAGTATTTATTATTGTTAGATAATTTTTTTAATTATAAAAGTACTCGATTTAATAATAATTATATTGTGCCTGAGATGAAAAAATCATTTGATAAGAAAGATTTAATTATAAAACATTTTCATATATTAAAAGAAAAATATAATGAATTTAAAAAGAATAATATTAAATTTATGGATACTAAAATATTAGATATTTATAAAAATAATAATAATGTATTGGAAACATTAAATAATATTACAAGTAGTATTATGGAGTGGTATATTGTTATGTTGGTACATAATAGTATTAAAAATACTATTATCCATGTTGGACTTGCACATTCCGAAAATGTATTAATATTATTAACTGGTCCTTATCGTTTCGAGATAGTGAAAAGTCAAGGTGTAAATAATATGGATAATTTACGTGATACAATGAGAGCGTGTATTATGGTCCCACCTGAAATAAATAATTTATTTAATCGTAAAAATTATTCCTTATTCCGAGAATAATAAACAAAATTTTATTTCTAGAGAATTATAATTATGAGTAAAATTTTTGATGAGGCAGATTATAATTCACCGGATGGGATGATGACTTCCGTATGGGGTCCTCCAATGTGGCATATTCTCCATACCATTAGTTTTAATTATCCAGTTGAGCCAACTAGTGATGATAAAACAAATTATTATAATTTTTATAATAATTTAAAAAATATATTACCTTGTAGATATTGTAGGGAAAATTTAAAAAAAAATTTAAAAAAACACCCATTAAATAAAAGTGTTTTTAAAAATCGCGATTCATTATCGAGATGGGTATATAATTTGCACGAAACAGTAAATGAAATGTTAGGTAAGAAATCAAATCTTACTTATGAAATGGTTCGTGATAGATATGAACATTTCCGTTCTCGTTGTTTAAAAGATGCTGAAATGATGACCAAAAAAGAAACTGGTTGTACAAAATCATTATATGGGGTTAAAGGTAAATGCGTTCTTAATATTGTTCCAAAGGATTCAAAATCACCATCATTTAAGATGGACCCTAAATGCAAGATAAAAAAGAAATAATAATATATTCCCGGTTCCACTTATTATATGAAATAGGGAACAAATGTGCGCGTCGTAATAGGCAAGTGTTTTCTCCGAATATACTTGCCTATTAGCGAACAAAACTGGTTATATTGCGTAGCAATAAATAAGTCAAAAGTGCAGACTGCACTTTTGACTTACGACAACCACAAATTGTTTTATCTATTACACGATTTAATAAATATTTAATGGATAATCAGCTAATTTACAACCAGTATAATATGCTGTATTATTAAATCGATGTTGCCATCGAGGATTTTCAAGTGAAACCCCATAATTATCAATTGTGGTGCCATATGTAAATATGGCACTTTCATACATATAAATACTTATATCACATTCATTTTCTGTATTAATTTCAATACATACATCTGGATTTACATCATTTTCTAAATATTTTTTTTCTTCTATTATTAGCATATTACCAACTAACCCACAGTTTGTAAACTTTGTATAATCTGAATGTAATCGTAATGAGAAAAAATAAATGCTTTCATTTATTTTTTGTAAATGTAAATATGTATCAATTTCATCTAAATTAAACCTAATTTGACCTTTTATAAACATTTTATAATTAAGTATTTTATTGTTACATTTTATAAATAATCCTGTCAATACATTATTAAAATACAAATTTATTTTTTTATTTGATACTGTATTTATTGGTTTATTAATATAATTAACCATTATGTTATAATATTTAATTTCATTGTATAATTCATCTCTAAAATATATTTCTGTTAAATGTAATTTAACGACACAATCTATTTTAGTATTTATTTCCATAGTAGGGGATAATTTTAACTCGATTTTAATATTTTTTTTAATATTATCATTTAAAAAAAGCAACCACTTAAATAAATATTTAGGTAGTTTATAAATGGTATATTTATCGGTTATAGTTGGTAATTCATCTAATAATTCTGAATATATATTCATTATTAATACTTCATCAATATAAAAATGAAGAGAAAAATGAGATGATAATTTAGTATTAAATGATATAGCATCAAATATTAAACCAAAACCTTTATTTACTACTAAATTTATAATATTATCCTTAAAAATATATTGAGCTGGTTCGACTGCATTATTAAAATCCATATAGTTAATATCATTATATATAGCATAACCATAACTGTTAATATGTGTTTTTGAATTATGAAATTCTCTTCGTAATTGCAAACCATCGTCATCTTTGGCTACATATAATTTATCAAGGAATCGGTGCATTACTTTTAATAACAATTATTATTTTATATGTTTTCTAAATGTGAATGAATATCGTATACCATCTACATTCTTTTCCGGTGGGATTTCGTGTGTAAATTCTTTTTGAAAATCTCCTGTCATTTGAATTATTTTATTTGATTCAGTTGGAACATCTATTTCTATTTTATTTGTTAATTTATTTCTAATTCTAAATTTACGAACTGCACCATATGATATTGCCACTACGCCACTATTATCCAAGCTTTTTTCGTCATCAGAATGTTTGCCAATATAATCAGAACCATCGCAATATTTATTTATAAGAATTCCATTGTAAGATGAATTAAATTTATTATTAATATAAGATAATAATTCTTGTAAAGATTTATGCATTTTTTTAGAAGCCATTAATTTACCACTATAATAATAACCAATAGATGTATCTGAATAAAACATTATACTTCGGTGTTGATAACATTTTTTACCATATAATATAATTGGTGGATTGACAAGTAATTCAGGATCAACAGTTATTACACATTCTTCAATTAATTTTACAATATCATCATCTAAATCGTGAACAATTAATGCAGATTTTGGTGTTTGTAATAGAGTTGTCATTAAATATTAAAATAAATTATATAATTTATTTTTATATCAATTTTTATTTATGTAAGGTTTGTAAACCTTACATAAATAAACTTTAATCGAGAATGTTAAGATTTATGTATAAATCTTAACCTGCGATCAATTTTTTATTTGTGGTTATCGTAATAATCGCAACCAGTTATGTTCTAGGGTCGCACATATATGAGGGTTTCATTCTCTTGCTAATAAACTGTTAACAAGTGTAATGTATTGAACTTCTGCTTTATAAGTTGATAATCCACGATATGAATTCCAACTTTTCCATTTAGCAGACCCTTTAAAATTAAGCATTCCAGGTTGTTCTGTATCATTATCACCAACAGTAGCTTGTTTATATAAACCATATAATTGTCCTAATGTATCATTATCTGGTCTATTTCGAAGATTTTTAACCGCTTCTGCTGCCTGAAGAAATTGAGGGGAATTTGGCATTATTTTAATATATAATTATCTTTTTATATATTTATTATTCCAGGTTCCACTTATTAAGAGCCTTAAAATATAAATAGGGAATTGTTCAACCTTATTAATCAGATGCATGCATTAAGTGGTCCAGATTAACATCTTCTAATTGTTTATCAATCGCATTCATTTCTTCAGCAGTAAGATTATGTTCCATTACATTTTTATCTTCAATAAATATTTCTTCAGAATTAGATGTTTCAGTTAATTGCTCAGAATCATGTTGTTTAATAATAGTTGGTTGTTGTGTTTGTTGGGGAGCACGCGGTGTCGAGTGGGTTTTTTGATATTGATGTTTTTTCGCATTATTTAATTGAGCAATTAATTGTGAATTTACATCTGCTTGTATTGCTAATTGATTAGTAAAATCTTGTTTCATTTCATTAATTTTAGAGATCCATAATTTATCTCTTTCAGCTATACTTGTTTCAATTTCATGTTTTTGTACATTAAATCCTTCTTGCTCATTTTTTGCGGGTTCTTTAGTTGGTTCATCGACGGGTGGTTTGGGTTTTTTATTTTGAAATTTAAAATATACAAATGCAACAATGCATAATAATAGACCCAAAATATACCATTTAAATTTAGGTTGAGATACAAATTTTAAAATTTGAGGTAAAATACCATTATCACTGGTGACACTCTCGATAGTATGCTCAGTGAATGTGGTAGTTGGGTTATCAGAACTAGTAAATGTTTCTATAAAACTTTTTGTGCTACTAAGAGCTTTATCAATTGTAGAACTTGGCATTATAAAAATAATATATTTAAAATATATTATTTAAACTAATTAGTTATAAATAATTTCTAATAAATTTTAACCATGAACAGAAAAAGAAAGAATGATATGTATGAAAATAGTGTTCATAAAAAACCACACATGGGTGAATCATCAGATGAACAAATTGATTGGAACAATATGATATCAGCATCAAGTGTTAAAAATTATATGCTTGATGACCCTCTTATTGATTGGCTAAAACATTATAATATAACTAATATAAATAGTATTCCTACACCACGTGATCATAATAATAATAGTAATAATACTAGTAATATTATTGAACCACATACTAAATTTATTATGGAGCAAGGTGTTGAGTTTGAGAAAAATGTGATTGAAGTGATAAAAATAAATAAACCAAATATTATGATAAAACAAATATCTTTTAAAAATGAAACTCAGTCAGTCGACCATCATAATATGACAGTTGATGCTATGATGAAGGGAATCCCGATTATTTATCAAGGTGTATTACATTGTATGAAAAATAATATATACGGCTCACCTGATTTACTAGTACGATCTGATATGATGAAGGAAATATTTAATATTGATATTATGAATAAAAATATTAAAGCACCATTATTACATTTACAATCTGCTAATAATTTTCATTATGTTGTAGTGGACATTAAACATTCTACCATAACATTAAATTGTAATAGGGAATATATACGGAATACCAATCATATCCCAGCTTACAAGGGGCAAATATATCTTTATAATATGATGTTAGAATCAATCCAAGGCTATATGCCACGATATGGTTTTATTTTGGGAAAGAAAATAACATATACAAAAAATAGAGAAACATTTGAATCATATGAAGTTATGAATAATATAGCAGTAATTGATTACAAAAAACACGATAAGAAAATGGTAAATAAAATATTATCTGCCATTGAATGGATACGTGAAATGAGATTAAAAGGGAATAATTGGCATATTTTACCAGAACCTTCCAGAGTTGAACTATATCCAAATATGAAGAATGACAAAGATGGAATATATAGAAAATTTAAAAGTGAAATTGCAAAAGAATTAGGTGAAATAACAAGCATTTGGTGGTGTGGGTATGAAAGAAGAATGATGGCTCACCATAAAAAAATATATAGTTGGAAAGATAAAAGATTAACGGCAGAAATGATGGGATTTAATGATACAAAAACAGCCCATACCATTGACTTGATATTGGATATTAATAGACAAAATAAAGAATTGATAAGATTAACTGATTTACGAAAAACGATAGACAAACGATGGTTAAATTTTGGCAATAATATTATGGAATTTTATATTGATTTTGAAACCATTGCCAAAAATATCGGGCAAATAACAGAAAATGATTTAAGTGGCGATTTTATTTTTATGGTTGGATTGGGAATGGTAATAAATAATAAATGGATTTTTAAAAATTTTGTTGTTGATGAATTAAGAGATGAATGTGAACATAATATGATGAAAGAAATGTGGGATTATATAGAGAATATAATGATTCAGGAGAATAAAACAAATTGTATATTTATTCATTGGACTCACGCTGAAGTTGTATTTTATAATAAATTTAAAAATAAAAGTATAAACAGTAATATTCCAGATATTACATTTTTTGATATGTATAAATTATTTCTTGATAATAATGTTGTAGTGAAAGGTGCTTTTAATTTTTCATTAAAGACAATTGGTAATGCAATGTATGAAAATAAAATGATTAATACTTGTTGGGATAGTAATAGTATATGTTCAAATGGACTCCAGGCTATGTTTCTTGCTTATAAACAATATAAGAGCGGGCATATAACTGATATTATGGACAATATTGTTTTTTATAATCATATTGATTGTAAAATAATGTGGGAAATAATGAGATATATAAGAAATAATATGTGATTGTCGTAATTCTATTTTTTATTGCAAAGCGATATGTGTTCGGCGTTATTTGATGCGCATATATGTGTTCGGCGCTATTAATTTGCGAACCAGTTCACCGAAGGTATATCTGTTGGCTTCGCCAATATAAACGCCAAAACCTTGAAAAAGGCTTAGCCTTTTTCACAGCATTTTTAAATAACATTTAAAAATGACCGTTTTCAAATAGCGATGCTCATATATATGATTGTCATAATAATCGCAACTTATTCCCGGTTCCACTTATTAAGAGCCTTAAAATATAAATAAAAATAATTATTCCCGGTTCCACTTATTAAGAGTCTTAAAATTAAATAAAAATAATTAGAACTAATTATTTTTATTTATATTTGTGATCTTATTATCGATTGCTCTGCAATATAAATAGGGAATAGTTATTAGCGAACGCGCATATATAATCTGTTTTATTCTTGTTTATCAGGTGTTGATCTATTAGGCAACAATATAACAATTGTTCCTGTGAAAGATGAAAAATTTAATTTAATCTGTTTACGATTTTCATCTTTCACACGGTAATATATTACTTTCTTATTTGTACTAAGATGTTGCATATCTTGTTCTATATCATCAATTGATTCATATATATGTATTTCTTTTTTGCTTCGATCTAAATGTGCATAATGAGACGATGGTGGTTTTCGTGCCTCTTCATTCATTATTTTCATCGGTTTAAGATGTGCATAATGATCTGATGATTTGTATGGTTGTTCATAATGTTTAATTGGACCAACTGGAGTATGTGGTAAATATACATAATGTTTTGATGGTTGGTATGGTTGTTCATAATATTTAGCCGGATCAACTGATGTATGTGATAAAGGTACAATATGGACAGATCGTCTTGGTTTAATATATTCATTATATTCCGATGGTTGGTATTTCCGTTTATAATATTTATCTGGATCAACATGCGTATCTACCATATACGCTCTTTTAAGATCAGTGTTTACTGGTGTAAATTTTTGAGCTTTAATATTTTTGTTTGTATCAAGTTGTACTGTTCTTTTATTTACATATAACGGATTGTGGAGGTATTTTATAGGACAATCTGAATGTGTTGCCATTTAAAAACATAATAATAAACATATTTTTAATATTAAAAATTCAATTTTTTTATATGTGGTTGTCGTAATTATATTCTCTATCGCTTCGCGATATAATAGAGTGCATTAATTCCTCATTTGCTATTATTATATTCTTTATCGCGAAGCGATATAATAGAGCAATTATAATAGAATTATTCTCTATTTCAGATAATAAGATCCCAAATATAAATAAAAATAATTAGAACTAATTATTTTTATTTAATTTTAAGGCTCTTAATAAGTGGAACCGGGAATAGGCACTTTTGACTTATTTATTATAATAGAGTATTATTCTATATCGCTTCGCGATATGATAGACTTGCCTATTACGACGCGAACATATGTGGTATAAAATAATACTAACATTTTATTATAATAATTATGGGATTTGATAAAATGTTATCATTTTTTAATAAAAATTTATCGAATATTAATGAAGAATTATATGATAAACCCGTTGTGGTGGCAAATCATATAATGATTGATATTAACTTTATCTTATATAATTGTATTAAAGAAATTGAGGATGAAGTTAATAATATTATACTATTAATATGTGGTATACCCTATACTGATATTAATATAATTGAAAGTAGAATAAATGAAATATTAGATTATCCGCATTGGGAACATTGTTATCTTGAGATGGATGGGAATAGTATTGATATTATAATTAATCATTTTAAAAAAAGTGTTAATATGAATATTGAGAATATTATACAAATACATTTATTACATTCTCTTATTAATATTATCGATACTACACACGTAAAAGAATTTATAAAATCAATTAATATTTTTTTTGATGGGATACCTGCTTATTCTAAAATATTAGAACAACGTCGGAGGCGAATGAAAAGTTATCTTGATTCGAAAAATAAAAAGAAATTATTAAGTGATACTATTATATTTAATAATATTATTAATATTAATGATATAATATATGATTATAATGATTGGGTAAAATCATTATATTCGATTGATATGATGCTCGGTCCAAATTCAATATTATTATTAAACACTGCTAAATTTCTTGAGGTTAAATTAAAAGAATATTATAATCATTACAATATAAATATTAATGATAGCATGATACCAGGTGAAGCTGATTTTAAAATTTTTAGATATATAATAGATAATAATTTAGATTGTGATATAGTTATACATTCATGTGATAGTGATTTTATTTTTATGGTTTTATGGTATCAAGTTATAAATATTGTTAAACATAATAACCTTAATATTAATTATATAAATCATATGGGGGATATCAAGCAGTTATATAGTGCAAAAAAAATAATAAATAGCTTAATGGATAAATATAAATATTTTAATAATATAAATGATGATGTTAGTATAAATATAATTTTTGATACACTCGCGATAATATTAATGTTTGGGAATGATATAATGCCAATTAGTTATGAATTGGGTTGTGAATTAAGTTTGAAACAATTATACGAAACCCATTATAAATTATATAGTAATAATAAATTTATTATTAATATAAATAATATGAATGTAATATCATTAGAAAATTTAGCTGAATGGTTAAAATATATTCGTGATACTAATTCATTTAATATTATTATATTATCACGGTTCTATAAATTACCATTTAATGCTATAAATAGTATTATAAATGATAAAACAACTATTATTGATGAATCTATTCCTCTTAATAATAAAGGATATTTTCTAGAGAATTCTTCTCATCAATCATATTATAATTATATATGTAGTACTGCTGGCAATAATACGGATGATATATTCAATCGCCCATTTAAAATGTTTTTTGATAAATTTAGTGATGCGAAAGATAAATATATTGAGATAACAAAAAACAAAAATGTAAAAGATTATTTATCTTTTTATATTTCATTATGTATGATTTATTTTTATAATTTTGATTTATATTCACCATTTAATCTTTTATATTATGGAGATATATTGGCACCATCTATATCGATGATAATAGAAACAATAAATAATATAGAAACAAATTTTATGCATGAGTGTTATAATATATTAACAAAACCAACAACCGAATATTTCAATCCATTATCTCATCATATTTTTATTACTCCCTATATATTGGAATATCATATTGATGGGATCGAAATGAGACATCTAGAAATAATGTTAAATATGATAGAAAAAGAAATAATAGGAATATGGTATAGGGAGAATGGTGTTTTCAAATTGAAAAATATAGACCCCAAAAAATTTATAAATATATCAAATAATCTTATTTCTTTTTATAAAAACTATTATATGGAAAGATTAAATAATCGGCATATTAATTTGATTTGTGAATAAATAAAAACTCTATTAATTATAATGTCAATTGATATTCCTAAAAATATGAAATTAAAAATGACACATGGGAAATTAAATAATGGTATTAATTATGTAGTAATTAAAGACAGTGATGCAACTGTTGCAAATGTAGGGATTGGTATAAAAGTAGGAAGTATGAGTGATCCAATTGATAATATGGGAATGGCTCATTTCCTTGAACATATGTTATTTCTTGGTAGTAAGAAACACAAGGAAGAAAGTTATTTTGATACTATGGTTAAACAATATGGTGGTTCGTCAAATGCATATACTGCATCATTTGAAACAGTTTATCACTTTGACGTATTGGCAGAACATTTGGATGAAATATTAGACATATTCTCACGTTTTTTTATAGATCCATTATTTGATATAAATTCGGTATCTAGAGAAATAAATGCAATAAATTCAGAACATATGAAAAATATTAATAATGAATTTTGGATTATTAGGCAATTAATTCGTGATATATCAGATAATGATAATGTAATGCACCGTTTCACAACTGGTTCTCATGAAACATTTAGTAAAGATTATAAAATATTACGAGACAAGATGGTTGATTTTTATAATAAATATTATAATAGTGATAATCTCTATATAGTGGTTCAAAGTAATATGGACATTAAAATGGTTGAGGAGATGATATCAAAATATTTTAATATTATTGAGAGTAAAAATAAAGAAAATGATACATCATTTTCTTTATATCCAAAATTTAGTATAAAAAATAAGGAATATCAACTAATCCCATCAAATGAAAATGAATTTATTGTTTATTTCTGGGATCTTCCTAGTTTCCATCATTATAATGATAATAATATAATAGATGTAATAATTCATATAATTATGCTGAGATGTGAAAATAATCTTTATGATACTTTAATACAAACTTTATGTGTATCATCTATTGAACCATATTATATTGAAGATGGTGTATTAACATTAAAAGTTAATATGATTAAGAATATGAAAACAATTGATAATATTAAGATTATTAATAATATTATTAGTAATTATTTTAATAGTCTTAATAAATTTAATTGGGAAGAATTATATGAACAAATGGATATAATGTATCGTTTTATGTATGATAATAGTAGAAAACAAGATAATGGAGATGTAATGATGGATGTTATTACAAATATGATGTATCATAAAGTTGAAAATATATATAATGGGGATAAATTAATATTAAAAAAAGATTATAATGTGCTGAATAAAACAATTAAAATGTTGGAATTTAAAAATGTGTGTATTATTTATGGAACAGAGGTTGTTTTAGATAATGGTGATTTTTTAATAGAACCATATTATAATAAGAAATATAAACCGTTAAAATATGGTTTTATACGTAATATTACGGCAAAAGATTATAATTTTAAAGTCATATTAGATATGGATGTTTATAATATAAAACCAAAAAATATTAATATAGATATTCCAATCCCAATTAAGTTAAATGAAAATAATTGGTATGGAGGTACATTTAATGAGATGTTTGGGAGAGTTGATATAATAATGAGAAATGATTATATATTTAATACCATAATATCATCAATTATTAGTAATATTGCAATAAATATAATAAATTATTATTTTTCTCTTTATTTTTGTCAATATTTTAATGTTGATTATAATGTGATGATGTTAAAAAATAATAACATGGGAATTATATCATTAATAATAAGTGGTTATAATGATAAATTTATGGATTTTGTTAAGATGGTATTATTAAAAATCAAAACAATAAAACCAAATAAAAATATTATCTTACTATACAAAGATAAATATAAAGATTATTTAGAAAAAAAGAATACGCAAACACCATGGAGTTATGCAGATATGGTGATGGATATGATGCATCCATATAATTATCATTATGTAGAACAATTAAAAGTTCTACCAAATATTGATAGTAAGATGATATATAAACGTATTATTACCATAATTAAGATGGAAAAATTTAATATTACAACGTTATGGTATGGTAATATAGATAAACCCACTGATATAATAACTGGCAATAATATGATTAAATATAAAAAAATCATACCAAAGCCAATAAATAATATAATAATAAAACATCCAAATAAAGATGAAAAAAATAAATGTGTACTGGTATCATTACCTTGTACAGAATATAAAGATTATCAGTTTATACCACGTGATAATGCAATGGTCATGATACTGGCTTCCGTTTTGCAACAACCTGTTTATGGAGAATTAAGAACAAAACATCAACTCGGTTATATGGTTGGTTCATTTGGATATTATGATAATATTAATTTATATATAAATATAAAAGTTCAATCAGATAAAGAACTAAAATTAATTGAATCAACTATATATAATTTTATGGAAGAATTTAAAGAAACATTAAAAAATTATAATGAAAATCAATTTAATAAAATAAAACAATCAGTATATGATAAATTATTAGAACCATTTACAACTATGAATGATATGAATAATTATATGTTATCGGAAATTAAAAAAGAGAAATATATATTTAATAGAAGAGACATTATTGCGGATGAAATTAAAAATATTAAATTAAATGATATTATAAAATTATATCATTCAATAATACAAAAAAGACAAAAAATTATAATTTATTGATATCCAAGTAATTCAGGTGTATTACTTAACATATATTTTGTGGCTGTTTCAGTTACATTGCCAAATCCAGATTTAGATTTAGTTTGGAGTAATGCGACTACTATTAAAATAACGATTACTAATATGCCTCCCCATACAAGTGGATCTTCTAAAGATGTACGTAATTTATCGAACATCGATGGCTCTTGTGCATCTTGAGTAGGTGCAAGTGTAGGTTCAGGTGTAGGTGCTGGTGTGCTCATATATAATGATTTAGATTTTTTATAATATTATTTCAAAAATATTTTAAAAAATTTATATATTTTATTTTTTACAATTTAAAGGATCTTCTTTTTTATATACATTTCTATGGTAAAATAATTTACAATCAATAGCGCTCTCCTTTAATAATTTCTCAAATTTATCAATGATTAATTGTTTTCTTTGTGCCATTGCCCAAATATATTCATCTGTTGTTTTTTCCCCAGGATAAGTTGAAAGATATAAATATACTTCAACTTCTCGTCTGTCTCGTGGCATGTCTTTATGTGAACAAAAACGTATCGCTCTGCCGATAATTTGAAGCATACGTGCCATATTCCAATAAGGTTCCATAATATGGACTTGTGACACGCGTAATAATGATACACCTTCTTTAATAGAAGGTGAACCAAGCATTATTTTTATTTGCTTTCCATCTGCATTATCTTTTCTATTAAATACATATTTTATTTCTTCCTTCACATGGTGTGGTTCGTCTCCAGACCAAATAGCGAATCGTTTTTTACCTGGACCGTGTTTACGATAATCCTTGTATCCATTGTATTCTAAATATTGAATAAAAGAACGTATCCCACCAATATCTTTAAAATTACTGTAAACAAAAGTAGGACCTTCCGCACGGTTTATCTTTGATAATATTTTATAGAATTTCTTTGAATATTTAACAATGTTGTGTTTAGAAAGATTGGAGCCGGTTAAAGATGAAAAACCTTTCTCACCAATACTCTTATTTGGGAAAGCAATATTAGAAAGAATTCTAGGACCCAACATAAAATTGGTTGGGAGTTTTAATATATCCCCACTTGAGAAGTCCTTTCTTTTTTCCATATCCATAATAACACGATATGATTTATATTGAAAAGGTTCCATTTTGCATCGTACTACTTTAAAGATAGTTTTCGGGAAACTTTGAGGCGGTGCACCACGATAATATGATATGATATTGGGAAGATATGATGAAAATTTATCTTGATTTATGACATCATAATCTGTCCCAATATCTGTTTTATATGGTTTAAGAAAGGTGCTATTAAATTCTACACCGGTTGGCACGGGTGTTTTTAATTTTAATAAATTTAAAGTCAATGCGATTTCATCTGGTTTATCAAACATTGGGGTTGCAGATAGTAATATAACTCTTGTCTTACTATCTGATTTATCTATAACTTTTTTAAGATTTTTGTAAAAAGGTCCTCCTTCTGAAACCATATTTTGGACTTCATCAACTATAAGTAAAGTATTTTTTAATTTAATCTTATTTCTTTCTGCCAATTCAACAAATTTATGATAACTATAAATGGTGTAATATATATTTATTCTTTCATCAACTTTTGTTAAGGTTGATTGATATAATTTATCTTTTGGATTTAATTCTTTTATAATTTCTTTTTCTTCTTTGGTCATATATCCACCACACTCACTGCGTAATTCATCCTTAAAATTACCGATGAGCGCAGCAGGTAATAAAACCATAATATTCATTTTTTCTTTAAATTCTTCAGCCATCGTAATAGCGGTACAAGTTTTACCGGCACCTATTTTATGATAAATTAATATACCCTTTCCGCTCATCTGACTGCTAAAATAATCACGTAAGAATAATTGTTGGGGTTGGAGGGTGAAATTAGCTGGTTTACATATTTCTTCCATTTTGCTATCACTTGGTTTTAATTTATATTTCTTAAATTTTTCGGTTATATCGTGTGACATATTAATAACTATTAGATTATTATATCTTCCTAATTAAAATAAAAGTTGATTTTTAAAAATTTAAAGACAATATTAACATAATATTAAATGGATTTAGATGGTTATTACAATATGTTTAAGAATAAGGATAATATTATGAAATTAGATAAAGAAAGTCTCCATGACCATATCATAAAATATTTACAGAAAATAACATATATGTCCTATCAATATAAAAATAAAAATAGATTTCAACACTTTGAATTAATAGTACAATATCATGATAATATTTACGAATCAACTATATATAGAATGGTAGCGCATATAAATATTTGTATGGGAGGACATCATCTTTTGAAAAAACTAGATAATTATATGATGAAATGTCCGGATTTTAATATACTTAATCATATGAGTGCATCTTCATCAAGTTGGACATTTCCAACTTTTCTCTATTATGAAGATATTATTAAACGTAGAAATATTACAATGAAGGATACTGACTTGATGAAATTTATTTCAGATGGGTTTGCTAATTCAGATGACAGAATATACAAGTATCTTATTAAAAATTATGATATTAAAAATTTATTTGAAAATATTCACATAGATACACTGATAGGTGGTTGTTGTAAGCATCCAACTAAATATATTTTAAGAAGATTAAGAGACCTTAGCAATATTATGAATCTTAAACCACATTTTAGTCTTATTATAACAAAAGTGTTATATAATGCGAGAGATAATGAAAATGTATTGATTGAAAATATAATTAAATATTATTATCACGAAACAGCAAAAATGTCTTATCACGATATTTCACAAATTATAAATATATTATTTGATGAAGAAAATTATAAACCGGATAAAACACCTAATATTATTGATTATATTTATGAAAAAACTAACACAAATTTAGAAAAAAATTTTATGGTTTTTCATTATATTCATCAAATAACACGAAGTATTGGGAAATATACTTTTAAGCCAATGAATAATGATGAAATATTGCACTTTACTGAAATGATTCGCAGTAAATGTATTATTGATTTGTATTATGAAAGGGCTAAAGATATATTCCCACTAGAATGTATTAAATATATTATGGAATTCTATACACAAGAAGAAAGAACAAAATTATTTAAGGTAAATTATAATAATATTGATGATATGATGTATTTTTTGCCATTTTTCTACGGGGGAGAAGGCGACAAAGCAATACAATTTAATAAATTGAGATTTTATTTTTCTGTTTTTATTAGGAGACAAAAGAAACATAAGGCAATTATTAGGAAAATTAAAATGTATCCAATTTTAAATCAAATTAAAAATATTGTTCCTATTCTAAGAAGAAAGAAGAACGTTTATCATTATAATAAGATTCCTCCATATCATCTATTTCCTGGGATGCTTCAACATTATGCACGAACAAAACAAGACTTTCTTTTGCGGGAAAAAGCAGATGGTGTAATGGTTAATTCTCTACCAACCAACGTACACCCACCAGTTAATTTTGATATGGAAATTAAGGCAGAGTATATCGAAGATTTAGATTTATATCTAGTCCACGATATTGATATGGAGGGTAATGCAATGGATAGACTAATGTATATTTTTAAACAACATCCTATATCTCAAAAAATAAATGCAATTAATAATATCACCGAAATGATTGATAGTATTAATATGGAAAGAGAAAAACTAAATAAATTTTTAGATGAACCATATATATCCTATAGATGGTATCCTAAAACGGCATGGTATATTGATAATATGACGCCTTTTGTTGAAACACTATATAATGTTATTAACTGTGATTCTGATATTGTAAAATGGTTATGCGAGGATGGAATAATTAAAAATGATGGTTTTATTTTGTCTCCAATGGATGGGTCGAGGGAAATTAAGATTAAACCAAAAACACATTATACAATTGATTTGGAATATATTGACGGTAAATTTTGTGATAGGGAAGGATATATATGGGATGTTAAAGATAATTATGAAGAAAAAGATGATAATACCATTTGGCGATGCTATCCTTCATCATCTGGTTATATTGTTAGAGAATTAAGATATGATAAATCAAAAGCAAATACTAATGAAATTTGCGATACAATTAGAAATCTATATTATGCCGAATATAAGATGGATAATATGACGATTTACAATGATAATACAAGTATAATCTTACCAGAATGGGAAAATATTATACAATCTAATATTAGCAATATAAAAAAAATATTTAGCAATATCAAATTTAATGGGAATGTTATGGATTGTGGGTGCGGGAATGGGAAGAATTTTAAATATATGGAAGGGAATTCGTGCGAAACACAATTTAAATATCTTGGTTTGGATATTGATATTAATATGCTCGGGTCTGCAATTGTTAATAACAGTAAAGCGTCGTTTACATATTATGATTTTAATATTCCATACAGCGATAATAAACTTTGGATAAATTTTAATAAGATCAAATTTGATTATGTTTTATGTATTAATAGCCTTATGCATTTTAACACGGATACTTTTTGGGAACTATTAAATACAGTTATTAAACCAGGTACAATCATGATTTTTAATCTATTGGATATGGGTAGTATTAAATATAATATTTGTGATAGATATTATATTGAGAGAAAGGGTGAGAATATAGAATATATGTTTCCGATTCACAATAATATTAAAACGGAGAAATATATTGATAATATTGAAGAAACACTTTCGCGATATGATTGGAAAATTATTTCAACAGAGAAATATATTAATAATAATCTGACTGATAATTATAGATGGTATATTGTTGTTAAAAATTAACAGATGCAAATTCAGATCCTTCATATGGCATTACACTAAAAAGAGGTGCAGTTGGTTCAATAACTGGGGTTAATTGTGTTACAATTTCTGGTTCATTTATTTTATTGACAAATTCCTCTTTTTTCTTTTTTTCTTTTTTAACTGAATAATCAATAGAACTTTCTAAATTATTAATTGCTTTTTCTTGAAATGATATCTTCGCAGTATCAATTTCATTATCATTTACATATTTCTCAATTGTTTCAGCTCTATTTAATTTATATAAATTTTCCTTAATTAATTCTCTTAATTTATTAATTACTAATTCATAACGTTGTGCTTTTTGAAAAGAAGAATTAATTAAATCTTTATCAATTATATCTGTTAAGGTTAAATCTCCAATTATATAGCTAAGAAGAATATTTCCTACTACTAATGCTTCTTTCTCATTATTTGTAATAATTATTAATAAATCATCATTAGACATTATTAAATCTTTCCTAATAAATGGTATGTCTTCCCACATATTAATATTTAATTTATCTTTATATTTTTCTATATTATTAATTTTCAAATAATATTTATTTATATGATTTCCCACATATATCTGTGTCCAGGGGTTTGGTTCATCAAATTTAATTATGTTTTTATCTTCATTTACATTAACCATTGTTTCCGGTGGGTCGGTAAATTTAAAATAAATATCAATCGCTAATATAATTATAATTATAATAACATATATATATATCATTATTATATCGTTAGAAATATTATTATTTATATTTATATATAAATCTATGATTGATGAAATAAAATTAATGGAGAGCATCCAAAAATTTAATTTTTCAAAACAAATGAATATAATCACTACACCATTTAATACAAGTGGATTTATTGTAATGGTAGTTGTTTTATTTGTTTATAAAATAATATGTTTTGATGATTTAATACTGCTAGTAAAAGGATGTATTATTGGTAATTTATTAAAATATATTTTTAGACGAAAGCGTCCTTATATGACAAGTGAAACAATTAGTAATTATAGTGGCAAGGACCATAAACATATTTCTAAATATTATTCATTTCCAAGTGGGCACACATTTGCATCCACTTTTTTTACTCTATTAATGTTAAGTAAATATCCAACTGAATTTGCCATAAATATAATTCCTATATTGGTTGGTTTTAGTAGAATATTTTTAGGGGTTCATTATCCGACCGATATAGTGGGTGGGATGTTATTTGGGTTTATAGTTTTTAAAATATTATCATGATTTTGAGCAGCACCATTTGAAAACGGGTTTCGAATGGCGACGGACACTATTAGATCCTTCTAATATTGTCATTATAAATTAAATTAAACATATTTCCGCGTTCAAATGTGCGTGAGTGAGCAAATTTAGGTATGTCAACCATTTCATAACCATTTTTGTTTAGATAGGGTATAACATTAAAAGTATAATAATTTGTTTTAAATATATTATCAAATTTATTCATCCATTCTTCCAATCTAGGATATAAATGAAAGTATTTTTCAACAATAATTATTAATAATTCCCTCCATGTCATTTCTTTTTGTATTTCTTTGGGTAATTTATTTAATGTTATTTTATCTATATTTTCTTTACCAATTTTATCTAATTTCCAAAAACCATAATCATATCGATAATATTTAGAATGTTCCGTATTCCCATCTTTGTAATAATTATAAATTGTATCACAATATAATCGCGCATAAGCATATTCATTATCGCTGAATTTTGTAAAGTTTTTATAATCAAAGTAAATATAAGCATTTTTATATTTAAATATACGGGCAAATTGTGAGATAATGTCTATATCATCAATATTATCTATATTATTATCATATGGATAAATTCTCCTAATATAATTAACATACATCTCTTCACCCATTTCAATAGATAGAGAAGGATAGCCATTATTATAATAATTTATTATTAATCCGTCTTTTGTTTTATTTTTATACATATGTTCATACGAGCCAGTTGAATCAAACCATTGAGTTGTATAGATATTATTGTTATAACTAAATTGTCCATAATTATCACACATTTTAATGAATTTATCAAATATATTAACACGGTCATATCCTTCGATATTAATAGTATGGATATCTAATATGGGGATTATATCATCTGAAATGGTTTTTATTTTTGGTTCGTCATAACCAATATAATTAAATTCATAACGTTTTCGTATTAATTTCTCAAATTTTTCATTAGTATGATAATAAGTTGCTTTATCATCTTTTGCAATTAATTTTAATTTAGACGCAGGGTGGAGTAAAAATTCTTCTTCTTTGGGGAACATACTAAAATTTTCCATTAATAAACCAGCACCTTTAAATTTCATAGGAATATTAACACGGATTAATATTAAACCAAAATCCATTTTAATACCTGGAGAATAGAAAGGATCGCGGGTCGTAGATATAAAACCATTATCTTGGAAAATATCACCAATTTTAAGATTTTTAATAAAACTATCATCCCAAACAAATCTATAAAAATAATAATCTTTTGGTAATTCAACTTTTTCAATTGTCTTCATAATTTTATCTAATCCATCCACCATATACTCATTAATGGGTAATTTTTCACGCAATATTTTATTAAAAAGATAGCTACCAGTAAATGAATAATATGTTATCCAATTTATCGATTTCATATCTATGATTTTTCTCATATGTTCATTGATTGTTTTATATGATATATCATTTTTTGATACTAATTTACAAATACTATAATGTAATTGTTTATCTATAAGATTAGATGGGGTTAATTTTTCAATTAATTTATTATTCATTCCTAATTTAATTAATTCTGATTTGCTATAATAGGGAGTAAGATGAGTTGCAAGAGGATTAAAACTATTGCGTTTACAAATTGATATACTCATACCAAATTCTGGAGCATAGCGATATAGTGTTTCATATGATGTTTTTTCTAATGTTTCCAAATCATAATTATCTAAAATCTTAATAATATCATTATAACGTTTTTTATTTTCTTCTGTAGCATCTTCTGTTTTATTAATAATCCATTGTTTAACTTCATCGGTAATAAAACGATAATGACATGTTACTAATCTATAATATAATTTCATACTACTTATAGGATAAATCATATCACTATATATATCATACATTGGTATGTATTCAGAATATTGAGATAATGCAATCTTATCTTTTTTATTTTTTAATTCTATTTTTCTATTAAATATTTTTTCTATCAATTCATAATTTATTTTCATTATTATGAAGTTATAGAAATTTATTCATCATTTGTTTTATCCGGCTTTGGTGGCACATTATAATCATCATCCATATGACCAAACCCTTCGAAACCCTGACCAATTACAACTTTTGAATTAAATAAGAAATAAAACCCAGCCAATACTATTATTGCGATAAGAACCATCATATAAGTTTCCATTATATAATATTACATAATAATATTATAATAATAGCAAATTTGGTTGTCGTAATAATCGCAACCAGTTATGTTCGTAACCAGTTTTACGACGCGCACACTTGTCTATTACGACGCGCACAAATGTGGAATTGTGAGCATATAATTACGACAACCACATATAAATAAAAAAATTGATAAGTAATAACATTAAAGCTAATACATATATAGTTAATGTTAACACCTGAATATCTATTATACCCTATTATAGCCAATGCTATGAATCAAGTTGTCAATTTCCGTACTGGATATATTGTATTGGATATATTTTTGGTAGGTATAATGATGATATGTTTATATGGTTTTGATGGAAACATGATTAAAAAGTACATTAAAATGCTCCATCGGAAGTATATATTGGCTAGGTTTGTGAATAACAAAATTATCCTTATGAATGAAAGTGGTAAGGCTAGGTCATACAAATTCCGCGCAGTAATGCATTATATGGCACGTAATCGGAATAAGACTATTTACAGCATTAAAGAGGTTAGTGAATTTGGTTGGGAGAATGACGATCAAAATGCAGAACTATCTAGTGAATATATGGTAGACCAAGATAGAGAATTTACTTTGGCAGATAATATTTATGGTACCATTTATGTGGAGGAAAAAGAACGAGCTAGAAAACATTCTGAACGTGTGGAATCATATGATATGAATATTCTAACGATTTATTCTGATAAATATGATCTTCTCTATCTGCAAGACTGGATTGATAATCGTGTGGATGAATATAAACAATATATTAAACATAAATCAACCGATGGTCAACATCTGATTACGGTTATGCAGGGAAAGGATGATTTGGAAGTAGAGGGTGTACCGTGGGAATCAACTGTCACATTCGCAAATAGTTATTTTCATAATAAGGATAACATTCTTGAGAAGATTGATTTCTTTCTCAATAATAAACAATGGTATATGGACCGCGGTATTCCTTACAATCTAGGTATTCTCCTTTATGGAGAACCAGGATGTGGTAAAACTCGATTTATCAAACAACTGATGAATCACACCAAGCGCCACGGGATTGATATTAAACTTACTGATAATTTTGATTTCAATGAATTGAAGGATATTATTTACAATGAGGAAATTGATTATAATTATATTATTCCACAAGACCAACGTATTATTATTTTTGAAGATATTGATGCAATGGGTGATGTAGTTAAAGAAAGAAAAGATAAGAATAAGAAAAAGGACAAGGATCCTGAAATTGATGCGATTGAATCGTTGGAGAGTGATGATGAAGGTACAACAATGTCGAACAAGAAGATTATGGAAAAATTAATGATTACAACTACAAAATCTAATAATAATAATAATTTATCATTCCTTCTGAATATTTTGGATGGTTTAAATGAATGTAGTGGACGTATTATCATTATGACAACCAATAAGATTGACCACCTTGATAAGGCTTTGATTAGACCCGGTAGAATTGATATTAAGATTGAATTTCAAAGATGTTCTACATATGATATTATGATGATGATACGTATGTTTTGGAAGATGAATATCAATATGGATATGATAAGAACTGATATCGATATGAAATATACTTCTGCGGAGGTTATTAATATCTTTAGAACTACATATAATTTTGAAGATATTAAGGGTGAGTTTTTGATTTAAATAAAAATTGATAGTTGGATTGGATTTTACACAAAATTCAATCATTTCCTATTATTCCCGGTTCCACTTATTATCTATTGCTCTGCAATATAAATAAAAATTGATAATTATAATTTTAGAATAATAATTAATAATATTATTAATGACGACCTATAAATTAATTCTTTATTATGAACAACCAGCAGCAGGTATTGAATTTAAATTTGATGAAAATATATTTGATAATTATGATGATGCGTATAAGTGTGCAATCGATAGTCCTGCATATTTTTTTGAAATTTTTAAATTAGAAAAGAAAAAAGATTACATTGCAACTACTTTGGAATTAAGGCGGAGGAAATGGCTTCCTAAATGGTTTATTGAATGGCAACAAAAATAGTGATTAATATTTAAATATTCGTTATATTTAAATATTAATGACATCACTAATTAAATGTAGAAAATGTGGCGGACCCCACGTGACAATTAAATGTGGGAAAAATGATACACCGCAAATAATAGAAGTTAAAAATAATAATGTAAAACGCCCATTCGAACGTGAAGTTAAATTTGATAAAAGAAAAATTGTAACAGTTCGTATTACAAATTTACCTAATGATATAACAGTTGAAGAATTATCTGACCTTATGTATGAATGGGGTAAGATTGGTCGTGTGAATATTAATAACTACAACGAAACAACATCAGGGTTTATTGATTTTTATTTTAAGGATGAAGCAGAGTATTTTGTTAAGGCGTTAGATAGAACTCCATTTGAGAGGATGATTATAGGGGTTGAGATTTTGGACGGGAAATTTTAATGTGAAGCATTATTTCCGGTTCAACTTATTAAGAGTCCTGAAATAGGGAATTAATTTAATAAAACATATTTAGATAAAGTATCAGACTTAGATAATACATCACGTCCTAAACTAAACCCTCCGAATCTTTCTCTGCCGTCTGGTATAAATAATAAAACAATGATAATGAGAATCATAAAGTAATAGTACATTATAATATAATACAATATATTATTGTATTATATTATAATCAATAGAATTGCCACGTACTGTTTCATAAACTTTAAGGTTTGTTTCATAAAAATTGATGTTTTTATCTCCTATATTATGATTAATATATTTAATGCCCCATTATATTGAGATGGATACTAGTAATTATTTGGAGCTGTTTGATAGTTATATCGATACAACATCAACTGAACCATTTATCGCTGATTCATTGTATATTCATGATACATTTGAATACAATCATTTTAACGAGTTGCTAGAAGAATCTGCCAACTTGTTAAAAAGTAAGGGATATCATTTTGATCCACATACTCATTATATTGAGTTGCAATGTTATAATGTGTCAGGTAGAACAAAACCGCATTATGATTGGCACGTGGATGATAATGGACCACTAAAGTGCAAGGTTGTTTCTATTATTTATTATCTAAGAAAAGATGATACAATTATTGGAGGCGATTTGGCATTCTTTAGGAAGAAATTCAAAACGCATTCTAATCTTGCAATTACTTTTAAGGGTAACAAGTATCATCGTGCGACTGATATGAATGGTTATGGCATAAGGGATAGTATTGTGGTGATGTTTAAACGGTATTAATTGTGAACATCGCTATTTGTGTTCGGCGCTATTCGAATAGCGATGCTCACATTTGGACTCTTACTAGGTGGAACCGGGAATCATATTTTTAAAAAATAATTCCTTTTCGCGCTTAAATGCACATTCATTTATATCCTCAATTTTCTCACCAAAATATTCTTTATACTCAATAATTTCACTAAATAATAAATCTTTATGTAATACCTTATCAAAATCCCAATCTTTATCCAAATTCTTTTTAACATAATCCCAAGTTATATTATTATTACTAGAAAGACAAGGATAATACCATTTAAATGATGGATTATTCTCAACTACCTCGTCATTAACATTAGGGTTGCAGGAAAATGCCATATGATTCCACGGTAAATCAGAATGTTTTAACATAAATTCAAGATTTACATTCCTATTAACAGATAGATTAACAAAGTCCCAATGTGGGATCGTTTTTCTGGGTAAGAAATGTTTTTCCATATTAAGATTAATATTCTTTGATAATCCACCATAAAATTGCTTTAATTGGGTTTCATTTAAAACCATATCTATTTTGAAATCAAAGAACTTATCAATATCAAAATTGCTGCATTCAGAAAACCAATAGGATTGTACATTATGCTTCATCAATGCCTCAAATAAACGCTCATTGTCAATTACCCTTGTGCCCGTTTTAAAATCATATGTTGCAATCACATCATTTTTATGAATATAAGTTTTATTCCACGGTTTAGAAGAATGTTTTTGCATAAACTCTGTACTAATTTTTGGATTTGTCGTTAAAGAATTAAAATTCCAATCTTTATCAAAGTTTGTCTCTACGAATTCTTCTGTAATAATATCAGACAATGATAATTCATTATAATCCCAATTAATTTGTGGATTGTTTTTAATTATATCCAATGTTACTCCAGTAAATATAGGCATAATATCACCCCAAGGTAAATGTTTATGTGAACCATTAATAATATTGTTATAATCATCCCAAGTTATTTTACCACTAACTAAAAATGATGGATAATCCCATGGTAAATCTGGATTATCTATTACTTCTTGTAATGTAATATGAGAATTACTATTACCACATAATTCATCCACTTCTAATTCATCTTTATGCTTTCTAAAGAATTCAAGTGTGGGACATCCCATTCGAGCAATATAAAATCCTTGTAGAGTGTCTTCTTTACAATGTGTTAGAGCAAATTCATTAAAGTGATCATGCCATTTCTTCTCTATTTCCATTACATTTGTAATATATTATGTATTTAAATATATATACTATTATAATGTACGATAAGATTGTAAAAAGTCTAACAAATATGGATAATAAATTAGATTATAAATTTATGTCAAAAGATGAATCTATTAAAATTAGTAAGGACATTGAGCCATATGTATATGATTGTATTGAAGAAAATATAAAAATATTTTTAACTTCAAATAGATTATTACATAAATATTATGATAAAATTAAAATAACAAAAGAAATAAAAGAACAAATTATATTTATTAAAGATGGTTTCGCACGTGGAGTTAGTAAATATATTAATCGTTTTCATCCACAAAAATATGATGTGTCTAATGCATATATTAAATTATGGGAAATGTATAGTACATTTGATTGGTTAATACCAAAAAAAGAAATAAACTCTTTTCATATGGCAGAAGCACCTGGACAATGGATAAATACTACATATAATTTTTTAAATAAAAAATTCAAAGATAATACTCATTATGAATGGTTGGCAAATAGTTTAAACCCAGAACATCCAAAGGTTAAAGCAATTGTGAATGCCTTTAGCGATGATTATGGTTTTATTAAAAATAATAAAGATAAATGGTTATATGGTGATGATAATAGTGGTGATATAACCATGTCTAAAAATATAAGATGGCTAGGTAATTATGTTCATGATAAATTTAATAAAATAGATATTGTAACAGGAGATGCTGGTATAATTACAAATGTTGAAGATTTTTCTTTTTTGCAGAAAATAGAAATAGCACAAGCTATTTTAGTTGCACATACAGCGACTATTGGTTCAAACTGTGTAATTAAACATTTTTTACCTTTCATACCATCAAGAGAAGAATCAAAATATGCCACCGGGTTTCATATGAGTATGATGTATTTGTATTATTGTATGTTTGAAGAATTCCATATGTTCAAACCACTATCAAGCGCAAAAAGTACAGGAGAATATTATGTAGTATGCAGACATTTTAAAGGATTATCAACTGAAATTAAATCTGACTTATTAGATTATTTGGATAATTTTAAGGCAAATAAACCTTTATTTAAAACTATACCAAAAGAATTTTCAGATAAAGTATGCAATTTTGTAAATAAATTAATGAAAATAAATATAGATGTAAATTTATTAGTAATTGAAATACTTAAATGTATTTTAAAAGAGAATAGTAAACTTAATTGTAAATATTATTTTGGGAAAGAGTTTAAAAAGAAAAAATATAAAGAAATTAACAAATATATAAAGTATTTTAATATTTTATAATAAAAAAACACCGTTCGTTTATTTTTATAACAAAATGTATAGTGATGTAATGATGTATGATGATGTACCTAATGTACCTAATGTACCCAATTTTATGTCAAGTAAAATGATAGATGCAATTTGGGGGTTAAACAAATTATGCGACACTATAAAAAAAGTAGATATTGAACACCATACTCATGTTTTATTTAAAATTGATGAATGTTATAAAATTATTGTAAATATGAAAGATATTATCGATATGCATAAGATTGTTTATGGGGATAATATAGTTTGTGAATACATCAATATAGATCCACTTATGAATAGTTTTAAAATAACAGATGAATATGGTTTTTTTGTTAATGATATATATGATATCAATATTATAAAGGATACTATTGATAATTGCTATAAACAAGTAGTTGAATTTAAAAAGGTATTTGCACCAAAAGAAGAATCTATTAAGATTGATTCGAAAAAACTACAAGAAGCAATTGTACCACAAACACTCCCAATGCGTGAGCCAAAATTCAGTAATTTACGAGATTACGATTATGATGCTGATAATTTAAATAGTTATGGAACACCTACATATAAAAGTAAAAAAATATCAGGAAATATTACTAATCATTCAAAATTACATTTCAAGATTATTAAGAAGAACACGCGTAATAATACATTAATTTGTTTCAATAAATATTTTTATAATATTGTTATGTTATCTGAAAAAGATATTAGTGTTAGCGATTTAAGTATAATGTTCCCTGAATTAAAATTAATTCAATCTTTATTTATTGAAAATGATACTATTATGAATGATATACGCAATACTATTACCCATATGACTGAAGTTGATATTATTAATGAGAATATTAATAATGTGATGAATAATTATAGTAGTACTAAGACATATCCAAAAAGACCAACCTTTGATAGCATAAAGAATTATATTCAATCTGTTTATAAGATTACTTCTTATGTAGAGGATAAGATTCAATTCAGTGTCATATTAGATAGAGTTTGCACTGAAATGAAATATAATGTGGATGAGAAACGGTCTATTGCAAATAAGATATTACCGCTCGTATTAAAGGATTTAGGATTAAATAAGAAGCGTTATGCACAAGGTGTATTTTGGTATGGTTTAGTAGAGGAGAAGGAAAAACAACCACAAAGATTAAAACCAGTTAAGAATTTCACTATTCGTATTCGCGAAGATGGTGATGAAGAATATGTCGCAGAATTTAATACCAAAGTTGAATCAATAAATGAATTAGATGGAATTAGTCTGATGCAGAAATATCAAGCGGAACGTTCTGAGTTTATCAATAGTCTGACACCAGAAAGCAGAGAAGGTCCAAATGATAATACTTTTACTACAATGTTGAATAATAATGAGCCAATTGATGATTTAAATTTTGAATATTTTCATAGTTCAAAAAGTTTATTATTTGAGACGATGAAATATAAAAATACATTATAATAGTGCAATTATAATAAATAAGTTAAAAGTGCACTTATTCTATTATAATTGCTCTATTATATCGCGAAGCGATAGAGAATATAATTATAGCAAATGAGGAATTAATGCACTCTATTATATCGCTTCGCGATAGAGAATATAATTACGACAACCACAATTAACCTTTATTATTTTGTTCTTAAGAACAAAATAATAAAAATTGATAATTAATACATTTAGATACTATTAACTTTATATTAATGTCATTCCAACTAGTTAATATTAATAGATATAGTTTCCATTTTTTAAATTCTATGAAGAAATGTAATTTATGTAATGCTAAATTTCATACATCTGAAGGATTGAATATGCATTTAAAAAATTCTCATATGAATTAATGATATTGGTAATATTACCAACAACTTTATTTAATATAAAACATTATCCGACAGATGTAAAAGAAGTGGTAGTATGGGAACATCCCCATTATTTTAAATCATATCATTATAACAAAAAGAAATTAATCTTACATCGCGCCTCAATGCAATCATATTATGATAATGTTAAGAAACATTATAAGGTTCATTATGTGGAATTTGATGAAAAGATGGATTACGATAATTATATGGTTTTTGATATGGTAGATATGATCAAATTACCACATAATTATACCATTATTGAAACACCAAATTTTCTTTTAGATAAAACATTATATGAGAAATTTTATAATAAAAATGAGAAAAAACAAAAAGTGATATTTAATAATTTTTATATGTGGAGTAAAAAAGAATTAAATTTATACCCTGAATTAAAATCACAAGATAAATTAAATAGGGAAAAGTTTAAAGAAACTAAAATCCCGTCTCTTCCTAAAATTACAGAAGACTCATATATTAATGAAGCAAAAAAATATATCACTAAACATTTCCCAAAAAATTATGGAAATGTAGATAATTTTAATTATCCAATTGATCGCCCCACTGCACTGAAGTGGTTAAAACATTTCATTAAATATAAATTTAAAAAATTCGGACCTTATCAGGATTTTGTTGTAAAAGATAATAGTTATATGTATCATAGTGTTCTTAGTAGTAGTATCAATATTGGATTAATTACACCGTTAGATGTGATAAATTTTATAAATAAATATAAAAGTAAAATCCCGATAAATAGTTTTGAGGGTTTTCTTAGACAATTATTTTGGCGAGAATATCAGCGTTATTGTTATATTTATATTAAATTTACGGGTAATTACTTTGGAAATAAAAAACGATTAACTAAAGCGTGGTATAATGGGACAACCGGGATAGAGCCAATTGATGATATGATTATTGATGGATTTGATAAAGCATATATTCATCACATTGGACGATTAATGTTTATAGGTAATTATATGAATTTATCTGGTATTGCACCAAAAGAAGGCTTCAAATGGTTTATAGAGTTTGCGATTGATAGCTATGAATGGGTAATGCATCAGAATGTGTATGAAATGGTGTTTTTTCTTACTGGTGGTAATACTATGAGGAAACCATATGTTAGCAGCAGTAATTATATTATAAATATGAGTAATTATAAGAGAGGCGAGTGGGCGGATAAATGGGATGATATGTATCATAAATTTTTAAAGAAACATAAGACGAAATTATGGAAATTTAGATACCACTTCCCAGGATTGTATAAAATATAATATTTTTATATAATATCGGGATGTGTATATTTAAATACCACTTCCCAGGATTGTATAAAATATAATATTTTTATATAATATCGGGATGTGTATATTTAAATACCACTTCCCAGGATTG
>JACCDR010254441.1_pt1 | contig 39501 bp, 58 predicted proteins | sample 7446431 | NCBI WGS metagenome assembly JACCDR01 (sample SAMN15323443, study PRJNA562643) | freshwater metagenome | isolation source: river surface water | place: USA:Blue River Watershed | collected 2017-08-17
GCACTCCTCGACGCTTTCCATGTCTAGCGACGTAGCTTTTCCTAGCAGGATGTCCCCGTCCTTCCCTCGCCTGGCCCATATTGTCGATAGCTTTTCTTTAATCCTCACTTGTTCGCCTCATCAATCACAACTATCTTCATAGCTACCTCATAATCCGTGTAACACTACAACTAAACGAGCGACCTAAGTATCTACCGTAGAAGGTAGAACGGTCACACAACACCCCACCTCGCCAATACACATAAGGAGGAGTGTTTCGAGTACACCTAACTACAGCAGTAAAGTTCCCGCCTCGCATAAAGCCACTGCGATGGTTCATAAAGAACAACCCAGGGCTCACGCGATAGCAGATAGCTTCTGCATTTCCGATAACGCTAAACGCTAGAACTAACGCTAAAACACTCTTCTTAATCATGATCCATACTCCTTTTTAATAATGTCATATATTTGCTTAAGCTCTTCTTGAGATACGTTGTGCCGAATTAGATCCTTAATTAAAAGAAGAAAAGAATACTCCTTAGGGAGCATTGCGTTTTTCGTGTAGGAAAACAGCGAAGTCTCCCCGCGCATGATATGAACCACATCTTCATCGTACTCAAAATAGATTTTATCCACTTTCGGCAGAGTCAGCTCTTCCTCATTCCGCATCTTCTCTATTCGATCCATATCAATCGGAGCCCCCATATACTCTGATAAGTGAGTCGGAGAGATTAGGATGCGCTTGCCAATGCGCGAAGCCTTTAACTTCCCAGACTCTATTGCTTTAGTGATAGTAATTCGATGAACCCCTACCACACGACTTGCTTCCTTTAATGTCAAAAACTGCGAACTCATAACCCCCCTAAAATTGCTAATGTCTCTACGTCTCTTTCTACTTCGTCATCTATCTCTACCGTATCGTTGTTAGCTTGAACTGCCACAATCAGAAGAGAGTCCATGATTTGATTAAACTCTCTAGGAGAGATAGAAACTAAACTCTTCACATCCTTTGCAAATGCTTTGAGCTGCTGAAACACTTCCTTAGCTCCGAGCACCCGCATCGCATACTCCATTTTTAACTCCCACTGCCCATTTACTTTGATACAGTAGCGCTTGTGTTGCCACTCTTTTCGAGTTAGCCCATCGCTTACTTTGCACTCAATGCGAACAAATCCCTTTTCGGCCATGTACTTTTTGATGTCGTCGCCGTTATCGAATACACGCGCTTTTGGGGCTTCGCTTGAGTCAAAGTATTTGACGCTGATATCTCCAAACTCACTGACTGAGCCTTCAAAGTGTCCCTTCTTGCCAAGCATTTTGCGGGAAAGAAAATCATGCGCCCGCTCCTCCCACAGCGTGACCTTGTAAATGTTATCATCTGCATCTCTTACCCTAGCTCGAACATAAACCTTTCCGTTCTTGCTTTTCTTTTCTTCGATAGTGAGGACCGTACCTGCTACAGTACGGTATTGCTTACTCGCGCCCTGCATTTTCGTGTAGCTCCTTTTCGTCCCAAGCCTCATAAGGTATGTCATCAGAATCTACCGTAAGCTCAGGCTGTACGGGGTCCAATGGTCGATAGTATTCAGAGAGCTTTGGCACTAACCCTGGGCCATACCAGTGCTTATCCTCTGGATTGAACTTAAAGCCTTTAGCCTTTAGTGCTGTTCTTACCGCGTTCATATCCTTCCCGTCTTTCTTAACTGGGATATGGTAACGATGAGGAAGAGCGCTCCAGTCAATTTGAGGACCATGATCGGCGTCTAGCACTTCAGGGTATTCTTGTTTTGCGGGGTTAGAATCGCCTAGTAGAATCTCTCGAACCTCTTTGAGCCCTTCCGGTTTCTTCGAACTTACCACTACAGTTTCTTTTGGTTGAGAGAACTCGTGCGGCATTTCTTCAGCCGTATACATTCCATTCAACTCTTGAGGGAAAGCCTTCCGTAGCCCTAGAGACTCAGCGCACTTAACAATCATGATGCGCTTCATAGTTCTCCAAATGCCTTTAACTGGGTATTTGTCTTCTGTCCGACTCTTGTCGTATTCCTCCAGCATAGCAACAGCTTCTACCGCGATGCGTCTATCCTTCCGGTAAACCTTGCACCAAGCCCCAATGTAATCCTGCTTCGGATAAGTCATCGGAAGGTACTCGCCGTTTTCTCCAACAAACCCAGTCTCTAATCCGTCAAATAGCTCATGATTATTAGCTATTGCGTAAAAGCCGTTTACGCCTGTCATAATCTGGAGTTTACCTTCGACCCACTCTCCCCGATTGTTCTGATAGCCCTTTCCCTTAATAGCCCAAACCTCTTTCTTAAAAGGATTGAGACCAGTGCCCTTACAATGCTCTACAAAGAGCATAAACTCGGGAGGAGTTAAGCCTTGCGCGACAGTCGCTTGAAGCGTTTTAATAACTTCGGGGGCAGAATAATTGATTGTTGTTAGTTCAGTTGTCATGTTCTTCTCCTACTTAACGATTACAGACTTACGTGAAACGATACGAGCGCCTTCGATCTCTTCTCCAGACTCGATAGCTTCCTTGATTTTAGTTTTATCTGGCTCAACCGTTAGCTTCTCGCGGAGCAGATACGGGTACTTCTTAGCTTCCATAAACCCAACGTCAACTTCTACAGAAGAAGAGTTACGGAAAGACACTTTATGAACTCCACCCTGCCAAGCCTCGCCTTGAGTAAGCTCTAGGACGTAGTTCTTGTACAGTTCGATGCGCTTTTCTGCCGACTTCCTTAATCCAGCGAGCCTAGACTCTTCTGTTTTAACAGACTCAGCGTAAGCGCTAAGGTTCTTGATAACTGAAACGTACTCAGAGAGAGCAAACTCTTTATTCTCTTGTAGCGTCTCGATTAGCAGCTCTATCTCCGGTGTTATTTCGCCACCAGATTCAAATAGCGCCATCTCTATGTCAGTAGTGAGATTTGAAATTGAGTATAACATTAGTTCGCCTCCTCTCTTTTTTACGCTTAATAGCTCTGCCATTGTTTTGAGTTCGGCTTCGATCTAAACTTCGGGATCAATTTCCTTTCTAATCCGAATATATTCTTGTAGAATTTCATTAAACGCCTCGGTTACTCCGTCAAGGGTGTGGGACATACAACTAACAAAGAGAACTTTCGCTTTAGTTGTGCTCCCTATCTCTGCGACTGCTATCGCCTTATCGAGCCCTTCAGCGGCACGAGAAAGTAGTGGAAGCATAGTATCCAGAGCGTGTTTAACTCCGATGATTAATGTTTGTGGGTCATGTTTTTGCATTTAGTTTTTTCCTGTAAAAATCTCGCGTATAGGAGTTTCCAAAACGCGATACATATCATTCAACGTCGCGTTGACTATAGTATAGCAAATAGGATGCAGTGCAAGTGAAAAAAGTAACTTTTTTGTCGTTTGTTGCAAACGAACTCGGTTTGAATCAAAAAGAGCTAGCGGACGCGCTCGGGTGGAGTCCTCAGAGGGTAAGCAAATTAATGCGACCCACTCGGAGAGGATACGTTGGATTTCCTTTCGCCGAACTCCCACACTTGCAACGCTCGTTGCGGATAGGCGGCACTAGACTAGGGAAGTTGCTCAACGAATGGAGCGGGAGAAATGCTTAAATTAGATGCGGATTATGAGGCGCAGTCACAACGCGATCACCGAGAAATAGATCTTGTAAAACTCGCTTGCGCTATGATCCATCAGGCCGTGCATGACATTGAAATCGGCTATGAGTTGTTGGCCGCCGGGGTGCTATATCCCCAGGATGATCCATGGGCTGAAGGGGTGCCGGGTCGACCGGAAACGCCCAAAGGCGGGTGGACGAGTTGCGGGGTAAGAGAAACACAATCGATCCCCCCCCCCGCGCGCCGTAGGATTAGAAGAGATTTTTTTACTGCGCGCGCTTGGCTACTAAATGAACCGTGCCCAAATGGGTACACGTTAGACCCCGAGTTATGTTTTGAAGTCGCAGAAATTGATCGGGGTTGGATGCTCAATAAATTAAAAAGCCGAGGAATAGATCTAACTCTAATCCCCGGCGCGAAATGTCCCCCGTTGAAATACAGCGAGGAAATTATTTAGCAGTGGAGCAAAGCCCCATAACTGCGTACATGAAAAGAATATACATAATGACGAATAGCAGAATCATTTTTTATCCCCCCCCCCCCCTATAGTCCATTAGTCTCTTTAACTGCGAGAAGTAAAGCGAACTCCCGATCTTCCATCACTGGGAGCTTCCCTGCCTTCACCCTTTTCTGCCACTCTTCGACTAATTCAGCGCTCGGACGCACTAAAGGAGCACCCGAACAGGCTACGAACTCACACTTTATCGACTCATAGCCACCTTTGATCGTGTCATAGGCGAACGTAACGACACGGGGCCCCCCTGCTATCCAAACGGATAGAACGAACCAGCCTACCACTAGATCTTGATATCTAAACTTCTTGTTTTGCGTGTTTTCCATTTTTTTATCTCCCTATAGTTACTTTGGATCTCTCGATACCGGGCGAATGGTGCGCGTGAAATTATAAAACGGATCTCTCTCTGTACGCTCCTTATCGTTGTGCCTGTCGGATTGCCAGTAACTAGAATCAGCATCATCGGAGGCTTTGCCGTTAGTTATCAGGCCGTTTTGTCCCTTATGGTATTCCCGAATGCCGTCCGCGCTCCCGATCGTAGCGTAGAACCCCGAACACCCTGAGAGTGCTACAACTGCGAAGAGGGCCCCCATACTTGCTACGCGCACCTTTCGCATCTTGCGGAACTCGCGGCGAAGTCGAACGTTTGACATGACAAATTCTAGTGCTTTTCTGTTTTTCATAACCTTTCCTTTTTGCGTTTAACTAACCTATGGCATCGACTTGATACCGTAGATCGCACCTGAGGAGATGCGATCCGCGCTATCTTATTGATCCCTATGCAAAACGTATCGCGTTGTTAGACCGTGCGCTTGAGTGTACCAAGTGCCCCCGTCATCATCCGTTGATACGATTCGCCACCCCCCTTCGCATGCCTGTTTTCTCCACTGATCGGCTTCGTCAACTTCCGACTCTGTAAGAGAAGAATGAACGCCATTAATAAAATAACTAGCGTAATGCGCTGGTCCTAGAATTGTGTCGACTTCAATAGTCATAAACACCCCCTTAATTTATTTCCTGAAAGTCGTTCCACGCATCGGCGGGGAGTACTTTCCGTAGCCCTTCGTATTCTTTCTGCACCGCCAAGTAAGTTTCGAGCGCCTTACGAGAGTCGGTGTCGTAACCGTATGAAGCACAGAACTCCTCGAATGTCTCTGGATCGTATTTAGTGAGGCACGCTAAAATATCGTAAGCAGATGGTTTGCGCTTGCCAGTGTCCGCTATCGATTGGCCGAACCTCCCAGATGTAGAGCAGATCGGATACTTAGAACGATTGGTAATCGACCACCTGTAAATGTCTCGTTTCTCTTTATCATCTGGCCAATATTTCCCGGTTCCTTCTTTCTCAATATGTAAGTCTAGGCAATATTTTTCCAAGAACTCGGTCGCTTGTTTTTTGTAGTCCATTTTATCCCCTTTTTGTTTTAAGCCCCCCCCCAAATTACTGAGGGGGAGATAGTTAGTTGTTAGATCTTATCAAGTCTCATCGGCATCACTAGCGCCGTGGCTTGAGCGTTATCAATAACGCGCCAAATCTCGATAACCTGGTTAGCATCGCGAAACTCAATTTCAGCGACAACTTTTCGCCGTACCTCAGGAGAGAGCGCATCGATCAAGTAGCTTAAGTTAAGCCCTCGAACTGCCACATCCTGCACGCCCTCAACTTCCAAGCCAAACGATCCGCTACACTGCCAACCCGCGCCACTTGCTTCGATGATAACAGCGCCCTTTTCGATTCTGAACTTAACGCCTTTTTGCTTGTCGTCTATCAGTTTGCACAGCGCCTCTAGTCTCCTAAGCGCTTCTACGGATGCAACTAAAGAGCATTTGACGCCGGGGGTTTTCGGCACTACTTGATGCCAGTCCGGAAACTGTGCGTCCCGCCCGTCCAAGAACATACCCTTTTCTACGACTGGCAACCCGCTCACGTAGTGCAACCTATGCCCGTCACTACTTACTAGCCATTCTCCCTCTCGATATGCTCCCGTGAGGTTATAGCGCCCTTGATCCTTACTTACTGCGAGATTGATATAGTCCGAGATTGATTTTAATGTTTTCATTTTCTTTCCTTACGTTTTGTTAAAGCTAAACTATCTCGATGCAAACTACTCTTTCAGCCCACGGGATCCCGCTCCAGTCACCACCCATAGCCTCGGCGTACTCTCGATCCCCTTCGGTAGTGTGGTACGTAATTTTAATCGGTAGAAAACGGTAGATCGCGTATTGTTCCCAGACTGTACGATCTCCGTCCGCGCCAACTATTTCAGCGTTTTGCGAGTCAGTGAGATTATTGAGTATCGTAAGAGTCGACCCCAACAAACTATCAGCGCTCCAGCCTCGAATATCCTCTATTGCGTTACTATATGCGGCTAGATCGTCGGCAAGTGTCTGACCGTTACTCTCAACAGCGCGACTGAGCATCTCAACTTCCGCAGTGGTTAGATCGCTTGCATCATATTGATCGTAGGTGTCGAGGATATGCTGAACATCTTTCCAACTATTCCAGCCGACCCCGTTGATCTCATTGTTTTCAATACATGCGTCTACGTATTTTTCTAGTGTTTCGTAACTCATTTTCTTATCTCCTTATAAAGTTCCGGTTAAATTAATTTCGCTCAATATCTTTGGTTCTCTCTCTGTTTCTTGCTCGGTTGTCACGGTGAGGATTTGAATATAACTTTCATCATGTGGATAAAGTTCTTTAGCCCTTCTTTTAGCGCACTCTATCGGAGTCTCGTTGGCTCCAACTATCTGAGAGAATCGCAAAGGGAAGCCACTACCGCCGGACGTTTCTCTGTATCCTGTTACGTGTATTACGTTGACTATCATTTCTTTATCTCCTTATCACTCAGTGTCACTCACTGCGTATTGTTGTTATCGTATATCATTTGATGCTACACAAGTACTTTTTGATGCACTTTTTCATTTATTTTTTTCTTCCACCTGTTTTCAACCCCTTACCTGCTAAGTGAAAATTATTTTCATCTTACCCCCTTGCGAACCCTAAAAAACGTGATAGGCTGGACATTATGCCGGACTGGACCGGAAAGGTTCGGATCGCAGTCTTCAGGACTGCTCCTTAAACGGCTGTCATAATAAAAAGACTTTTTTATTATTTCCTAATTTAGATTTTAGATTTTTAACTCCCTAACGGTCGCTAAAACTCTAAAGGTATCGAGCGAGTTAGCGAGATACGTTAAGACGTAGCGATCGAATGCAGCTAAATAGGGGGAGATCTATTCTCACTCCCCGAGAATCAAAATACTACAATAAACAGCCATAACAGCCAATAAACTACATGCGCTACGCGCTCGCTCGCGCAAGAGATTTCATCGACTAGCTCACACGTATAGTGTATTTTTTAAACTCAGAACTAGGGAAAAAATAAGATTAGGAAAAAGAAAATGAGCTACACTCTCTACTCTCTAATAATAGCTCTATATCTAATAGTAATAGATGATCAGTAAAAAAATGATGGAAAGCCCCCCGCCTCCAGTTTTAGCTAAAAAGAGATCTCGAACCAGCACGATTATCACAACGTCTCAACACTTAGCGCACTATCTACTCACTGAGGGAGATCTGCTAACCCCCCTCAATAACCTGGCTACCGACAAGCCACTCACCGAGAAAGATACAGATTGCCCGCTACTACCACTACAGCTAACAGCTAAGGCAATAGCTATCTGTTTAGCTCATGCTAGACCACCAGACGCAAGGCAACGCTACAGGATAGCTAGACACGTACTAGAGACGGGAGAGATAGGACTAGAGGAATATGTAAGAGAAGGATACCACCCGAGTTCTATACATACAGGCCTTTTACTGGTCGCATGCAAGTGCCACAAGTACGGGCCAGGGATGGTTGTCTATTCCTATCTTCACAATCGAGGTATCCCGGAAGCCTTCTTGAGGCGCAGTATTGCGGTAGCTAGTCGGTACGGAATCACACGTTCGCTCTGGAGTCGTCCGCAGATCGGCAGGTCGTACGCTAAAGGTCGTTAGTTTATGAGAACCATAAAACTCATAAAGTAAACGGCGCCCCTATGCATAATTCATGCCAGATACTTACCAGCTATTTACAATATAGAAATATACTAGAATAGGCACGACTTGGCACAACTCCTGCTATAAGCAAAAACCGTGCCAGGGGGGTACCCGCGCGTGACGATACCCTAGTACTAGTACAATCCCTCATATCCAATTTTTCTGTACTTTTAGCCTAGTTATTTTGGTAGGCTCTGTGAGTCTTTTTATGGAGGCGAGTATGAAGAGTTTGAGTGAAGTATTGGTACCTGGTGTAGAGGTTGTGTATAGCGTGTATCCGTTTTCTTACAAGGCGATAGTGGTGGAGGTGAATACTGCGGATTTTCTTGTGGTTGCGTATAAGGAGGGTGGGACGAGGATGCCTCTTTGTTTTGATAGTATTGATTTGGTGAATAGTAACGGTGTGGAGGTTTGGGATAGGAAGAAGGCCGAGGTTTCTTATATAATGGTAGGGGATGGGGTTACTATTAGGCGTGGTTCTAAGGAGATTCACCGCGTGGTAATTGGGATTAAGGGGGGGCAGTTTGAGGTTTGTTGCCTTAGTGGGAATCGAGAGCTAGTTGCTAAGAGAGAGGTGGTGTATGTTTGGAGATATGGGAGACTGTTGTTTTCCCGAGATGTTATTAAGGAGCAACACGCTAGGGCAGAGGTGGATAGGGAGGCTCTGGAGCGGAAGATCTGGGATAGAGCGTATCCTGGAAGGCATAATACTTGCGACGAGGCAGATGATATTGCCAAGCGCCCTTTTATTGGGAAGATTTGTAGCACCCCCGACTATGAGTCTTTTCAGCGGAAGATGGATGAGTTAAAGAAGGAGCTTGAGTAATCGTTGGGCGTCTGACTGTTACTTTATGAGACTGACGGCTCGGAAAGACGAGCATTTTGTTTTTTGATGTGGTAATTAGTATTTCCCCTCTCTTGTTTCTGGATGTATCTGCGCGGATATTCCTGGAGTTTGGGACGGCCTTGCAGCTTTCTGGTGGGTTTGTTTTCAGGCATTTTCTTTTTCCTGCCGGAATTGGGCTTAACACCTGGGCTGAAATCTGAAGAAAGGGAGAGGGGTATATTTTAAGAAACAACGCTTTTTGAGCGAAGAGATTAGGATCACCTTCCTTTCTTTTGTAAGTCCGCTAGACGCTACAAGTACAACCTTTTGATATACCCCTCATTCCCTAGTTCTTAGGGTATCTAAACTATTTGAGAAAATCTAATAGAAATGAGTAGGATAGAGTCTATGAGAATGGATTTGGTTCGAATTGCGGAAGAGAAGGGTCAGACGTATGGGGTTTTGCTGTTTGATGGCAGACCTCGGTTTCTGACCATTGAACCTCCTTGGAAGGATAATCAGAGAAATGTGTCTTGTATTCCTGAAGGGGAGTATGAGGTGAAGGGGGTTGTGAGCCCTCGTTTTGGCCCTACGTTAGAGGTTATGGATGTTCCTGGGCGTGATGGGATATTATTTCATGCGGGGAATGTGGCGGCAGATACGCGAGGGTGTATTCTGATAGGGGAGAGGTTTGGGAAGTTGGGGATGATAGAGAATAGCGCTAAGGCGTTTATGATGTTTCTGTCGGAAACTAGGGAAATTGGGGATATAGTTTTAGGGGTAAGGAAATGCTTTTAGGCTTGGATTATTTAGGCGGAGCTAATTACGGGGATTTGATTACTCGGGAGCATCCTGAAGGTTGGGCGGCTGGGTTTATGCTTAATGTAAATGACCCTAAGTGGCCTAAGATGGATTGCTGGCCAATTATTGAGAGTTTGGCTAGCTCTGGCAGATGTCCGCTTATTCGGGTTCATGCTGTGTGGGAGGATAATCACACGTATAGTTCTAGAAAGCATGACGCGACTATTGAGGGGGAGTTTCTGCGCACTGAGGCTATGGCCAAGCGCTTCCCTGGGGTTAGGTTCCAGTTCTCTTGGATGTGCGAGCACAATATGACCGCGGCGCAGATTCGTCCGATTGTGCAGAAATATCAGGGGAGAGGGGTAGAGCTAGTAAATAGTATTTGGAAGGGGCAGGTAGTTCCTGGGGTTAAGACTGAGGTTCATGGCCCTTCTAATGTTCCACGTGGTGGAAAGCATAACTATAGCTTCGATGGCGACCACTGTGTGGATATGAATGTCGAGGCAGTTAAGAGAAAGCATAGGGATGCTGATGTGTTCTTCTTCTGGGTAGTTCAGTGTAACGGCAGATACAACAACAAGCCTAGAAATCTCCCTGACGCTGACAATACCCCTCGGAACAAAAGAAAGGCGTGGCTGTACGAGAAGTTAATGGACAGCATGATATTCCTAGGGACTACGGCTGGGGATGTGAGCTTAAAGGGTAATCAAATCTGGAAAACTCATGCCGACCAACACGGGCCCAAGCCTGATAGTAGGGCTAATAAGCCTGTACTCATCTCCCCGCATAGTGGCGCTCGGGCAGAGCTTGTAGCTAGTAATGGGCAGGTGGTGGCAATAGGAGCTAGTGCTGGGGTCTTTAATGATGGGAGCCGTAGAACTCTCTATCGTTTCCCTGAGTTTGGGTATGAGCTGGCTAACAAGGCTATTCGTATCCATGGCTCTCCAGTAGTGAGAATCAGAATCGGTGGTAGGTTCGTTGGGAGAATTAACCCAGGATTTAGGGCGGGGAGCTTTAGGTAGATGTCCGAGCCGTTCTGGGTGGAGATAGCTAAACAGGTCCCCGCGCTCCTGTTATTTGTCTACACAGTAACGGTGTTCTTAAAGCATTTAACTCAGGAGAGGACGGCATTTGAAAAAATGATTATCCGAAAAACTGAGGAAATGGATAAAATCGTTGAAGGTATTAAGGAATTTCAGCGAGAGATCACCCGAGAAAATGTTGCGGCGATTAGTAAAATTACTGGAGTCGTAGAGAGAAATTCGGCACAGTTGGCAATAAATGAGCAAGTGTTCCGGCAGTATCGGAAGAAAACTAGGGTAGGAAATAGTTCTGCTTTGAGGTCATAATTATGAAAACCGCAATTCGGGAGATAATTATGGGAATTATTGCAGCACTATCAGGATGGAAGATGCTTTTGGGCTACCTCATCCTTAACCTTCCTCTTTTAACCGATAACCCAGCACTTACAGATGCGATTGATAAGGTATTAACTAACCCTACTCCTGGCAATATTGCTACGTTTGTAGGTCACGCGATCCTTGTCATCGGAAGTATTGATAGACTGAGGAAGAATGTCTCAAAACCTAGATCAAAATCAGATAAAGTCGATAAGTGATGAAATTATCAGAATCGTCGGATGCGTAACGGGAGAAAAAGAACTCCCAGCAGTTGAAAACGCAGTCCGTGAGGTAATGGCTAACGCTATCACTAAAGCTCAGGAGATTATTAAGACTAAACTCTCTGGGCTTAATCTTACCGAAGTTGTGGCCATTGTTGGCCATATCGAAGGGAGAAAGCGCGATATGCTCGAAAAGATGTATAAAGAGCAGCAAGCGCAAATCGTAGCAGCGACAGAAGCCTCGCAAGTTGTGGAGGCTAAGGAGGAAAGTGTCGAGGAAGTCAAAGAAACCGATTCAGGAAGACGAGGAAAAGGAAAACGAAAGTAATCCTCTCCCTCAATACCGAGAAGATGAGCATCATACGGAACCACATAACCGTATGGTGCTTCGTATCGCTCGGGATATGTACTTAAAGGAGTACAGCTTTGAGCGTATCTTTCTGGCCGTGGCTCTCCCTCCTAGTGTCTTTATTCGTCGTCGCAGGGCTTGGGACAAACTTAAGGCGCGCGTCGATGAAACGCTTATTGAGAAGATTCGCGCGAAAGCTGTCTCGCAACAAACAAAAGAGTTTGTAGAAAAAGGGCTTCAGGTAGGGCTTAAGTTCATTAATCGCCTTCTAAAGCGTGAGGATGAAATTCAAGCGAAAGACTGGAAGTTGGTAAGTGATTCTATCGCTAACCTTCACCGTATCCATCAGCTAGAACTCGGTAAACCTACTGACATCTCTATGTATGAAAAGATGTCGCCTGACCAAATCCGTGAGTACCTTGCTACTATGCAAAAAGAGCTGGTAGAGGCTCACGATATGAGTATGTTCTCTCCACGTGAGGATGTCCCTACGGAAGAAAGACTAAAGGCGATAGTCCATGAATCCGATACAGAAATCCATTGATAAGGCGATTGCCGTATCTCGGCAACTGCAAACCGAGAAGCAATTCTATGACCACTTAAAGGCAAAAGGGCTATACCCTCACGACGGGCAAAAGTCAGTTCTCAAGGCCCTGTTCAGGGACAAGAAGAAGCATGTATTTCTCCAGTGTGGCCGTAACTTTGGGAAAAGCCATGTCATGGCTATCTCTGCAATCTTGCAGTGCATCATGTTCCCTGGGAGCCGGGTGTATGTAATTGCTCCGTTTAGATCTCAGGCTTACGAAATCTATTGGGCTTCGAGTCTTATTCACTCGATGATCCCACGGCATTTTCTGCTCGATGGGGACGACGGCTTTAATAAGAGTGAGTTGCGGGCTAATTTCCGAAATGGTTCCTTTCTCAAAATCGATGGTGCTGATAATGAGGATGCGCTGCGGGGTATCAAACCACACTGGCTTGGCTGTGATGAGTTCCAAGCCTGGAGAGAGGGAAGTTACGAAAGTATGGAGCCTAACCTCCTCGCCCACGACGCTACGTGCTTTAAGATAGGCACCCCACCAGATAGAGAAAACTATTTTACCCATAACGCTGACTATGTAGAGAAACAGATGAAGGCGGGGAAAGAAAGATATTTCTTCATGCGGCGCCCTACTTCATCTAACCCTAGAATCTCAAAAGAGTCTCTTGAAGAGATTAGGCTAAGGTATGTAGCTAGAGGCGAAGAAGAGATCTACACCCGAGAATACGAGGCTATCTTTGTTCCCGGCGGCGCGAGCGCTATTTTTAAGATGTTCAATAAAGATGCCCACACCCGCCCTATGGATTGGGTAATGGCTAGACTAGCAAAAGACTTCCATAAATGTGAGGCGTATACAGTTTTAGACCCTGGTTCTACTTCTGTGTTCGCGGGAGGCTTTTTCCTACTCAATAGAGATACAGGAGAAGCGTTTCTATTAGAAGAGATCTACGAAAAGGACGACAAACTCACCTCTACCGGATGTATCTGGCCAAGAGTCATGGAGATAGAAAAACGGTTGTTTGGGGGCATGACGCCCATAAGATTTTATGATGAAGCGGCAGCGTGGTTTTTTAACGAAGTAGGCAACCAGTTTCCCGAGAACTGCGCTCTTACCCCTACTAACAAACGAGCATATGCCAGAACCGAAGATACGGCAGGGGATGCATGTTCGGTGGTGAAGGACGCTTTCATACTAAGAAAGTTTTACATAGTAGACACTTGTGTGAATACTATCGAAGAGATGATCAACTACCACAAAAACGAGAAAGGGCAGATTGCTAAGAATCAACCCGACCATGCGGTAGACTTCACGAAGTATTTCTTCCACGAATCAGGATGGAGTTCCTCTCGGGGGGTAATTCAGGCGACTCTCCTTTCTGATATAAGAGGGGAGCCGTTTGAGGTGGGGAGAAAATATTTCAAGTCTGAGGAGGAGGAGCGTTTTGTTCCTAACTTTGAGAATAGCTTAGAGGACTACGAACTAGAGGACATGCTGATATGCTAATTTCTTTAGAATTAGTTTTTGCAACGCTGGCGCTTATTTTGGCCGGATTAGCCTCGTTTTGGGCGTTAAAGGTCTATATCTACGTTGAGGCAGCTAAACAGGCCACCCACACAGTTATCCCCCTCACTCCAGAGAGCGCTGTATCTAAGCTGGAGAACCACTTAAATGAGGTTGCAAGTAAGGCGGGAGCAAATCAAGCTGACCTGAATCGAGGATTCCACGACATCGGACTAGACCCTGAAGAGTTAGTATGAGCAGCTACGGAACATTACTTTCTGGATTTAATGGCAATACGTCAAACATCTACGACTCTGTCCCTCCTCTATGGTCAATCGACCTAGACGATCCCCATGAGATTTTGACCTGGTTTAAGACCTCAATAGATTCACTTCGAGATAGGCAGGTAGCTAGAGCCGAAGTGATGCTTCGCCACCGAGACTTTTACGCATCTATTCAAAACACCGTAATTGGGCAAACTGGGATGCGCCGAACCGATGATAAGGACACTCGCGCAAGTAAGTCGCAGTTCTCTAGAGTAACCGTAAACCAACTCTATGACCTTACAGAGCACTGGGTGAGCCAAATGACTCGGTTCGCTCCGGCCATTGCGGTTATTCCTCCAAACACCGAATACAACGATAGGATGGCAGCAAAGCTGTCTAAGGCGTTTATCGACTACCTATTCTACGTAAATGATGTTGATGACGTACTAGAAGAGTGCGCGAGACAATCTCGAATCTTCGGAGAAGCCTACTGTTTCGTAGAATGGAATAAGTTTAAGGGCGACTACTCCCCAGGGGTAGCAGAAGCTAACGACCTTTCTATCCGGGTCCCATTACTAGACCGAGAAGGCAACCCCGTACTTAACGGAGACGGAGACCCCCTCTACATAGACGAAAAGCCTAGAGTTGGGGATGTGGACTTTAACGTGGTTCTTCCTTGGCATGTCTTTGTTCAGCCTAAAGACAAATGGAAGGACGTAGACTGGATAATCAAGGTTCGTGCGGTAGATGCCGATGAGCTTAAAGCTCAATACCCAGAAATGGCCGACCAAATTGACCCAGGAGCCACCTCCCACGAGTATTCAGTGGACTACCTAACCGCTGATGTAAACTTCAATGAGGTAATGGTTTTTGAGATTTACCACAGAAGCCACAAGTTCCTAGACAAAGGGCGCTACATAAAACTTATCCCTGGGGTGGTGCTAGAGAACACAGATCTCGGATACTCACACGGAGAGCTTCCCGTTGTTCGGCTTACTAATATCGACCTCCCCGGAGAGCTTCACGGAGCTTCCTTCTTCCAGAACATTCTAGTCCTTCAGGTTGTCTTAAATAACCTCTACAGCCTTGCTTATACAAACATATCTCTAGGTAGCCACCTTTATTGGATGGTTCCTATGCAGGGTAATGTGGATGTTTCTAAGCTAAGAAACTCTGCATCTGTAATTAAGTTCCAAGGCACAATGGCGCCTAGAATCGAAAGGTTCACAACCGTAGGGACTGAGATCTACAAAATGATAGAAATGGTAGAGCAGCGAATCTCCGCTATTTCAGGCCGTCAGCCTATCTCTCAAGGCGTAGTTCCCCCAGGAGTAGAGGCGGGGATAGCTATGACATTCCTTGAAGAGCAGGAGAACCAGAGAGCTAATAACGATATCAAAAAGCATAACGCGTTTATCAAAAAGCTCGCTCGCCTTGCGCTTGCAGTGGCAGGAGATAAGTACGATGCAAACGATGGTAGAACTCTTCGAATCGTCGGCAAAAACAACGCCTTCTCGGTGAAGGCGCTCGATGTCGCTAAACTCGGAGGTCCCTATGATATCCGAGTACAGAGAACTACAGCGCTCTCCGAGTCTAAGTCAGGAAGGTTATCTCAAATCCTAGCTCTTGAAGGACGCTTCCCAAACATGCTTCCACGCGAGCAGGTAATGGACATGCTAGACCTTGCTAACGACCAAAAATTCTACGACCTAGCGACCGTAGCCGTTCAATCTGCCGACCATGAAAATGAGCTAATGATGGAAGGGATACAGGTTCAGCCCCCAGAGCGATTTGAGGAGCACCTAGTCCATTGGGCAAACCACGTTAAATTCATTCAAACACGCAGCTTCAAAGAGGATCTCCCTCCAGAGATCCAGCAGATGTACTACGACCACATCGAAGCCCATGAGTATTTCATGCTGACTAAGGCTCAGGAGCCTACGGTATCGCCTTTGTATATTCAAAAGCTCCAACAGCTAGAGCAGTTCCCTCTGTTTAGCGTTATCGCTCCACCAGAAATGGCCCCTCCTCCTATGCCACCAGCCCCACCCCCTCCTACTCCCGACCAAGTAGCAGAGGAAGCTATGCCAGTAGATAACCAGATGGAAGCTGAGCCAACAGAAGAAGGAGAGGCAGCAATGGTAGAGAATCCAGCGCCAGAAGACTTACTTCCTAAAGCGGCAACGAACTCTCCGTTTCCGGCAGAGCTAAAATAATTGTTGGACTTTAGAAAAAAATCCACGCTAAGGTTTTAGCATGGCTGAACAAACTACACCCACAACCACGACCACAGAAAGCACTAGCACCCCATCCTCAACAGAAGGGAAGGCTAAGATACAGCTCGCTGCGACAGGCGGGGGATTTAGTTTTGACGAGTTTAATCGCGTAATGGGACGGGAGACCGACCAATCCGTAGAAGATGACTCAGAGCCAGAGGTAGAAGAAGGGACAGGGGAGTTGTTAGACCCGTCCAAAGATGAAGAATCTGAAGAAAAGGAAGAATCAGATGGTAGCGAAGAAGAAGGCGACGAAGAAAGTAGCGAAGAAAGTGACGAAGAAGACAGCGAAGAAGAAGTAGAGCTGGAAGACCTTGGCAAAGGGCTCAAAAAAGGCTCTGGAGTCAAGGCAGTCACTAAAGATGGAAAAGAGGTAACCCTTCCACCCGACCTAGAAATAGTGCAGATGGTGGACGGGGAGCCTCGCAAAATCAACCTCCGCGAGCACCTTAACGTAGTAGCCGGAGAGCTTACCGTAGAATCCCGCCTCGGTAAGATTAGCTCTTTCAGAGCTGAAGTAGAGAAACGCAAAAACGAAATAGAAGCTATACACACAGACTTTCAAACTAAGGTTAGAACGCTGGTAGACTTTGCAGCTCAAGGCAAGCCAGAGATGGCTATCTGCTATCTTGCAGAGCTGAATAACACCTCCCCTATCCAGATGAAGAAACAATTTCTTCAAACCCTAGTTGCAGAGGCGCAAAGATTCGAAGGAAAGTCTGAAGTAGAGATTGAGAACTATTACCTTCGGTTAGAGCAGGACTGGCAACGGCGAAAAGCTCAAGCCGAAAGCGAAAAACTCAGCAAACAAGAAAAGGTCAATGCCTTCATCCATCAGGTAACTGAGGATCTAAAGAAGGAGAACATTAGCCCAGATGAGTTTTCTGAGACAGCAGCAGCTTTGCAAAAGGCTGGTAAGTTTGACGGTCTATCTCAACAGGAGAAAATCGATCTCGTCATCGGAGAGGCTCTTTACGTTAAGCACGAAAAGATGTCTACCGAGGCGCTCAACCTCGTAGATCCTAAGTACGCCAACAATAAGCAGCTACGTCAGCTCCTCATGGAGTTTACTCATCCAAATAAGTTCACGGTTGAGGATATGGCTGAAGTTGTTAAGGAATACTTAAGAACTAAGACCTCCCAGCTAGCTTCAAGTCTTAGTAAGAAAGCCACCGGTATCAAAAAACCAGTCGCTCAACCTGAAAAGCAAAACGGAGCAGGGAAGAAGCAAAAAGCGTTCAAATCGCCAGGAGACTTGGCGAGAGCGTTTGGCCTTTAACTCTGAAACTGTTTTTGTTTTTTAGGAAAACTCTATGTCTATTACTACATTTACGGACAGCGACTATAGTGCGATGTTCAAACGTACCTATGGTGAGTACGGCGATAACCTTTACGGCTCTGGCGCAGAAGATCCGCTAGAGTCTCAAATCCCGAAGAAGTTCGATTTTAACGGCTCCGAGCATCGCTTCCCAATCAAGGTTGGGTTCGGTGGAGGTACCGGATTCGGATCTCTTCCAGAAGCTAACAGCTCCAAAAACGTAGACGTGGTTCTTACTCGTAAGAAAGCGTATGCGCGAATGAAGCTCGACCGAGAGACGATTGTAGCCTCCCGTGGACGTGAAGGCGCGTTTAAGGAAGCTACCCAAGAGGAAACCCTTGGCAAGCTCAAATCGTTCAACAGAACTCAAGCCTGCGCCCTCTACAACGATGGCACTGGTACATTGGGTATCTTCTCAGGAAATGCGTCTGGTGGAACTGCGGCGGCGCCAGTCATCACGATCACCAATACTGGGCGGTATCGCTTCCGACAGGGGTTCTTCGAGGAAGGCGACGATGTAAATATCGTACAATCTGGGACTACGCTCTTAGCGTCTAAGTTCCGAATTACTTCGGTAGATGTCACTAATCGCACAGTAACCCTTGAGAGGATTTCTGGTTCTGATGACCTTACCAGCGCCGATGCTGGTAGTCATGAAGTGGTTCTCCAGAACTCTTGGGATGCCGCTCCTATGGGACTTCTCGGAGTTACCGAGTTTTCTTCAGGCCAGACTCTTTACGGGGTTACTTATGCTCGTAGATGGTCGGCTTACAAGAAGACTTTCTCTTCTCCTCAGCTCCTTACCGTAGATGTGCTTAATGAAGCAGTTCTACAGATGGACCAGAGGGCAGGTGAGCCTCCTAACCTTGGTATCCTTTCCACAATTCAGATGCAGAAGCTCTTGTCCCAACTTGAGGATAAGAAGCGCTACTCTTCGTGTGAGGTTACTAGCCGTCCTAATAAGCTCGCGAACAAGGCAGTTATCAGTTTCTCCGGTATCGAGTACATGGGACCACGAGGGAGTTTCCCTCTAGTCTCTAGCCGATATGTCAGAGATGACATGGTTCTCCTCGTCAATACCAACAAGATGTTCCGTAAACATGCGGAGAAGTTTGGTTGGTTCGATGAGGATCGTACTGTCCTTATGCGTCTTGAAGGTCAGGATGCATACGAGGCTCGATATGGTGGCTACTACGAAAACTTCTTCAACCCTCTCTTCGTAGGGGCGATTGAAGGGCTTTCTGTCTAGTAATTAATACAGGGCGCTCTTCGGGGCGTCCTGTTATTTAGAGGGAAAGATTATGGGAAAAAGTGTAGCAATGATCGTTCAACACGCGACTCGGATTATTCCGATGACCGTACGCTGGACGGCTGGGGTTCCCTCTATTGTAGAGGGCAATTCTTTTGCAACTATCGCAGACACAGGTGACGGTATTGCAACCATTACTTTTGTTGACGGGTTCGCTCGTAAGCCAGTTATTGTGGTAACGTGTGAGATTGCGACTGGAGAGAAGGTCACAGCTCACACTCGTAGCGTAACGGCTGGTGGTTTCATACTTGAAGTCATCAACGAGGCGGGGTCGGTAGCTGATACCACTCTAGATGTTCACTTGAACATTACAGGGTTTGATTCAGCAGACGAGCAGTAATATCAGGGGCTTCGGCCCCTTTTTTTGTGAGCACTAGATGAAGAAGCTATTAATTATAACTTGTATTAGCTTATTTCTAGCTAATAGCGCAGCGGCTCAAAACTGGAGTCGCACTGCCATTGAGGGTGGTTCTCTTACCTTTCGAAGCATAGACCTTGATGAGGCTGACCAGGAAGTTAAGGCAGGTAGGGGGCAGGTTTATGGGTGGTTTCTTCACAACTCAGCGGGTGGGACTAGACACTTTAAATTTTATGACGATCTAGCGGCAAACATTAACATTTCAACCGCTACGCCTAAGCTCACTATTTCGCTCCCAGCAGGGGCTAGTGCCAATTTGACTATAGATCCAGGTATAGAGTTTACCACTGGTATCACAGTAGCTTGCGTTACTGGTGTCGCCGATAATAGCACCGGAGCCCCAGGAGCAAACGAATGTGTCGCAAATATCTTCTACCGTTAGTATTAACCCTACTCCCAATTAAAGCCTTTGCAATAGACTCTGTCTTTATGATGGGGTCCACGTCTGCGCCATCTACCGCATCGGCCAGTTTTGCTAACCCTTCGGGGAATAATAACCAATTTTCAACCCCTGAATCTGCGAGGGCTAACGTAATCTCTACCGCATGTACTCTTAAGAGTATGGCAGTGCGAATAGGGACGGCTCCGAGCGCGGGCAAAAGTTGGACCATCACCGCGATGATTAACGGCGTAGCGAGTGGAATTGAGTGCGTTATTGCCGATTCTGCTACTACTTGCACAGACACTGGCTCGGATGCAATTTCAGCGGGACAAACGCTATCATACCGAATAACACCTAGCGGCACTCCTACCTCTACCAGTTTAGTGCAGATATCTTCTGCCTGTAATGTTTCGGGATTTCGGACAGTGCTACTAGGAAGCACTCGCGTTGCAAACGTAACTAATACAGTCGTTAACTACGGATCTCCTATCGGCGGTAACTCGCCTGTAACGGTTCTTAATCAACTTTCTCAGGTTATCCCTACCGGGGGAACCATTACCGGATTGCGAGTAAACTCCTCAGTAGCGCCAGGAGCAGGGACCAGTTACGCGATAGCTATAAACAAAAACGGCACAGATTCCGCAACAACTTGCACGATCGCAAACACTGCAACCTCATGCACTAACTCGACTTCTACTAGCGTGGTAGCTGGAGATACGATCGTTATCTCTATTACTCCTACGGGAACTCCTACAGTAGCGGCGTTTAACTGGTCGATTGAGTGGGAGCCAACTATTGCGGGAGAAGGCATCACGATGGCTTCCTCGACCAATAACCTAAACACTACTGGCAGTATTCGGCATCATTTCCCAACTACTGGATCAAACGGGTGGAACGCGACAGAAGCGAACCAAGATGCCGTCTTTCCAGGCTCTTACGACGTTAGAAAAATAACAGCGCTCACCAATACCGCGCCAGGTGGGACAGCCTCTTACGTCTTTCGAGTTCGCAAAAACGCAGTAAACGGCAACGGGGTTGTAACGCTTCTTGGAGCCGACAATGTAGAGACAGATGCGACAGGGACAGATAGTTTTGTTGCAGGGGATCGGTTTAACTTTAGCTCTATCAATGGAGGGACAGGGACCCCAGCAACAACGCTCGGTAAGACTTCCGCAGTTATATTTGATTCAGCTACTATCCCTACCCCTACCCCGACCCCTACAGGTACAAACACCCCGACTCCAACAGCAACCTCAGCGGGGGCTACTCCGACCCCAACTCCTACAGGGACTCCTGTTTTATATTCATGCGAGGCATGGACCAATATCAATAACGCAGGGCCAGGGAGTATGCGGCATTGCCTAGAAGGGGCCGGAAATAAGGTTTGCGTTCCGGGAGTCTCTGGAAGAGTTGAGCTTCATACTCCAATAGAAATAACGTCTTCAAACTTTTGGGTTTCAGGGGCTCCGACAAGGGCTCTAGTAACTAACTCCGGTATTCAAATACGCTCTAGCAACGTCAGAGTAGAAAACTTAGAAATTCGCCCTGGAGATGCCTTACCTGGAGAGACTTTCGAGCAACGGGACTCTATTTCAGTGGTAAGGGGCGCTTCGGATATCAACAATGTGGTGATCAAAAATAACTCTATTTCTTGGTCCGTAGATGAAAACGTAAGTACATTTGAGGACCCAGGTAACGTAGATAATGTGATATTCGAAGACAACATTATCGCAGAAGGGCTCTACTTCTCTCAGCACCCAGAAGTAAGACATAGCTCGGGGTGTATAGTTTGGACAGACAGAACTACTTTTAGGCGCAATCTTTTTGCAAATAACCAAAACCGTAACTGTCTGATTAAATACACAGCAAACGAGTGGGAGTTTATCAATAACGTAGTCTTTAATGCTGGAGGGACAACCCCAGGCGCAAATTGGCTTAATCAGGAATACAACGCGCTAGGTTCAGCAGTTTTTGCTGACATTATTGGTAATAGATTTATCCCAGGAGCGGGTACAGCGCTTGGCTCTTTTGGGTTTTACGCTTCGCCTTCTCCTTTTACTGGGAGCCTATTTTTTCTCTCTGATAACCTAGGACCAACTAGACCTTCTTCTGGTGACCCAGAATGGAACATTGCGAACTTCTCTCCTACTCCTTACGGAGCAGCGGCGAGGCAAGTAAACATTACTAGCAACGCAGATATTATCTCAGGTCCGGGGGTTCTCCCTACAGTAGCGGCGAGAGCGGGTGCCAGACCGTGGGCAAGGAACTCTACGGACACTAGAATTATTCAAGCGGTGCAGACGGCGGCGGCTATTACTCCTACAGGAACTCCAAACTATGGCTTATATGGAGGCGCTTACGTTGATTGCGTCGTTGGTTGCGCGACTCCTAACCCTAACGCAACAGCAACCCCAGCTAGAACGCCTACTCCGGTCCCAGAAGGTGGTTATCCAGTAGTCCCAGTTGCAACGGTAGCTATTGATTGCGTTACCGGATGGCCTAAGACTGCGCCAGAAGTTCAAACGTGGTTGGCTCAATTCGAAGCTACTCCAACAATTACCCCTACCCCAACAATTACGCCTACGCCAAACTTAAGTGGATCGGGTTCTATGTTACTTTTAGGAGCAGGAAGATAAATGGCTTTTGAATTCTCATACGGTAACGACAATCTCTTATTTGGAGACGATCTTGGGTACACCCTCCCAGATTCGGCCCCGAGTTTTGATACTCCATCAGACTTTGGGAGTGGGTACAGCCCTTCAACCCCACAAGATATGTTTACGCTTGGGCCAATAGGTGGAGGAGGATTCTCAACCCCTGTTACCACCCCAACTCCAGAACAACCCGAGCGAAGCTGGACAGACTCCCTTACTAACCCAAACGTACTAGGGGCAGCAATAACAGCAGGGGCAGGTTTATTTGGTGGGATGAGTAGGTTGAACGCCGAAAAGGAGGCGCAGAAGGCTTCTCAAGAGCAACAGAAGATGAACAACCTCCTAGAGCTTGCAAAACTCAAGTACCAGCTCACTAAGGGCGGGGGAGGCTCAGGAAGGGGCTCAGGCGGGGCAAGGCGACCTACTCAAGCTGAAATAGATGCACAGTATAGGAACTCTATGGCGGGCTCCTATAACTCAGTAGGAAGCGGTATAGCGGGGGCCTTTAGGTAATGGTAGGGCAAAACAGCACAAAACCAATGGAGTGGAGCCCAGAGCAACTTCAGCAGCTTAGAGAAATGTTCGGGAGTGGCTTCCAAGGTGGGTCTCCAGACGCTCCTACGCAAGAAATTCAGCGGATAAACTCACAGCTTCCTCAAGGACAGAACCTAAAAAACCAGCAAAAGGACAGAGCCCTTACTCAGGCAGGGATTAGCATAGGCGGCCAGGTTATCGGCGACCAGCTAGATATTAAGGGTGTTCCAGGGTATGGGCTTGGAGCCTATAACGTCTATCAAGCTGCGACAGGGAAAGGGTCCACTAAAGATAGAATCCTTCAGGGGGGAACGGGAGCTTCTCAGATAGCAGGAGCGGCGGGGGTTCCAGGTATGGGGTATGTCGCCCCAGTTCTTGGGGGGATAGGAATAGCCTCATCAGACGCTTCCCCAGAGCAAAAGGCTCAGGCTACTCGTAGGCTTGCAGAAGATACAGGGCTAAATATTGCTACTGGTGGAGTTTCGGGGTTGGTGCAGCTTGCCGACAAGCAGTTCCTTGGCGGGAAAATCAACAACTTAAGGAATAAATACGACAAGATAATGGACTCTCCTATTGGTATGGCAATCAACCCTATCGGTTTTGCTACCAACAAAATAACAGGCAAGGCAATGGAGAAAGCCTTTAGCTTAGGAGGGAGTGGAAAAGGTGAAGATCAACAGCAGCGCGACGTCGTTCGTAAGATGCTAAAAGAGTCAGGGTTTCTAGGCGATCCTAAAGCTGAGGATTGGAACCTAGAGAATCCAGACGGGACTTCTTTTGATATTGGTAAAGATGGGGGCGCAAGATTAGAAGATGGAAGGCGTTATTCTGACGTTGATACAACTAAGCAAGGAGCTGCTATCGGGGCCGTCAATCCTCTTGCTTACATCATTACTGGTGGTGATGAAAAGCTGGCAACTAACTTTGCCGGTTATTTTACAAACACAATCACTCAAGGCGAGGGAGCCACAAATCCAGAGACGGCAAGACTTAACGCCCTTGATAAGTATAAGAAAGCAGGAATCGATACCCCAGATAAGGCTATTGCAAAAATCGACGAACTCCTTAAATCTGGAAAGATAGACGAGGAAAAGGCAGCGGCCTTCAAAGGCGGGATAGCTTCAGTATTCTCCCCCTCCGCACCCACAACGCCATCAGGTAGCGCTACTAGGCCAGCGACTACTTCGGCCCCGTCCCGTAAACCCGCAAGGCGCATGACGCGCTACGCCCGGAATGTTTACACTCCAAATACATACGAGATTCCACAAGTCGCTCCCCCAGCAGTAGATTACGGCGGCAACTTCGCGGAAGCTCTAGCAAACGTATACGCAGACAATCAGAGGCTATGATGGATATCGAAAAACTAAAGCAAATTAAAACTCTAGTAGAAGAGTGTATCGCTGAATATCAGGGAGAAGATGATTCTGAGATGGAAATGGAGGAAGAGTCCTCCCCTGATACTTCGGATTCGATGAGTGGGAATGACAAGATTAAAATGGCAGTAGCAGCAATGCGACGAGCCTCTAAGTAATTTACAGGAGAACTATGCAACAGTTAGGAGCTTTCATGGATGGGCTAAACCTCATCCTTCGTGCAGGAGTAGGTGGTAGGGCAATGCTAGATGCAGCGATTCAGGGGCTAAAGCTCCGCTCGCATCGAGGTTACACAGGGACAGACCTTTGCCACGTAAGCAACGCAATCACTACCGTAGATACTACCACTACCCCTGTATTAGCTATTCCAGTAGCAAGCGGAAGAAGTATTCACGGGATCGCGATCGTGGGAGGGAAACAGGATGATGAGTCGGATGCGGCTAGTGCTCTTGTACTATTTTCGGCGACTAATGCGGCGGGAACCTTGGCAGTAAAAGGAACTCAGAGCGTTACTATCGTAGAGTCCGCAGCAGGAACAAACGTAACCTGTACCGCAGACGATACAAATGATGAGCTAGATATCAACGTAGTGGGAATAAATGCGGAGAACTGGTTGTGGACTGGTCACGCGCTTTACACGTTTATTGATTCGGCAAGCTAATGAAATATATCGGCGATATCCTCACTGACGTTAGAAGAGACACTAGGAATGAAGATGTTCCAACGGATTCTTCACAGGTGGGGATATCGACCGAGGACTTCCTGCGCTATGCAAATTATGCACAGGAGAAATGTCAGGCGATAGCTATCTCAGCTAAGTCTACATCATTCCAGAAAGTAATTGAGCTTCCTGCTATAGCTTCCACAGCAACGTACGCAATAGAGGACAACCTTTACCTCGGGGAGCATATCCTTAATGTAGAGTTCTCTTCTACGGGCCTAGCTAGGGATTACTTAGAGATACGGGAACGCCCACTCTCGGCAATGAATAACGGGCTAGGATATCCCTACTACTATATTCGTAGGGGCGGCTCGATTATTCTGAATCCTACCCCTAGTTTTTCTACTGGTAAGATCCGCATCACTTTCGAGCGGCAACTAGACAGGCTTGATATTCGTAGAGGCGTCATAGCTTCGCATACAACGCTTTCAGGGCAGCTAACAGCTCTTACTATAGACACAGCTTCAGACGATGCTACAGCGCTAGGGAGCGCTCAATTCCTTTGCATAAACGACGCCTTTGGGAATGTTACAATGTACAACATCCCAATTGCCTCCTACAACGCAGCGACAGGAGTAGTTGCTATTAAGGACTCAGCTTTTACTTATGCAGACAACGAGACTATTGCCGATGGAAGCTACGTTACAGTTGGGAAGTACACTACGACTCACTCTAAGCTCAACCAGCTTTGCCAACGATATATAGAGCAATACACGGCATACAAGATATTCGGCAGAGACTCCTCTTCGGACAAGGATGAGGTTCGCTCCGATATGAGAGAAACGCTTTCTGAGATACAGCGCTCTTATCAAGAAATGCCACGGGATGAGGCTGAGATATTTATTGATAACAAAGATTTGATGGTGGGGATTTGGTAAGATGACAGAATCAATAACCCTCGGAATAGACCTAGAACTCCCTGACGTTGGATCTCAAGACTGGGCTGGAACTATCCGCACTAGCTTTGAGGCGATCTCTTCTCACGACCATACAGGAAGCGGGAACGGTACGCAGATAGGCACCAACGGTCTTGCCGCCGGGGCTGTTACCAATGCAAAAATAGCTTCGGAAGCGGTTGGGTCTACAAAACTTCTAGCTGGCTCCGCTACTGGATTTACCACTAGAGTTTTTGGTGGAACTTCTACGGGGCTGGCAAACGCACAAGAAATTGCTCCATCTCCAGCAATTAGTTCTTTGGGTGTGGGCGAAGTATTTACTTTTATTCCAGGACTCACAAATACAGGAGCAGGGACTTTAAAGATTGGGTCTGCGACAGCGTTGCCTCTTAGGTATATGGGGCAAGCGTTAGTCGGCGGGGAGGTCGTCCTTGGTCGCCCGTGTATTTGTCTTGTAGATTCAACGGTAATTCACGTCCTTAACCACGGAGGTGGGTGGGCTACTTGGACACCAAGCTACACTCAATCTAGCTCGATGACTTTTGGAAGCCCTACAACTAGCGCGGCTCGATATCAGCTTCATGGAAATAGGGTAGACTACATGATCTCCGCAAGTGGAACGCTAGGAGGCTCGGCGGCCCCTGGTATAGACTTTACTCTTCCGATAGCTAGATCGGGGAACCCCGCAGGTTCTAATGGCTATACTTCTAATAGTGGTCTTTTTGCTACTTACTGTTTCCACGGATCAGGGGCTGATATTCAAATGCGTAAATATGATGGGAGTAATTTTATAACTGGCGTTACGGCGAGTATTGTCGTCGCTGGGTTTTACGCTGTTTAGTTGATTAAGAACGTGACTCTGAGAATTAAAAATGACCGAACGGGTGATTGTAAAAAACTTCAACAACTTCCTAGGAAGAGACACCCGAAGTTCGGACTTAGTGAGAGATCGTAACTACGCGATAGAGTTTCAAAACGCTCGGGTAGTAAAGGAAGACTCCTGCTTAAATAGAGAAGGAGCCAAGATTCGAGCCGCAAATGCTCAATTTACAGGGCTCTATACCTACCACTATAGCAACACGACAACAGGAGCAGACCAGCAAGAGTTAGTTTCTTTGAGCGATAATCTATACAAGAAAGTAAATGGTCAATTTAAGGTAGAGTATAGCGGGAGCGCTTCTCTATGCTTTATTTCAATTCTACTCAGCGAAGTAGATAACTGCTTTTGCTGTTTAATCACCGAAGATGGCGTAGAGGTTTTTAACTACTCTTTAGGGACTGGGTTAGAGTCTTCTCCTGTAACACTAGCAAACCTTAAAACTCAAATAGATGCTTTATCTGGATTTAGCGCAACTATTACGGGAGCATCAACATCAACTCCTGCGGCGTTTCTTCCAGTTGTCGTTCAGCAGGGGCTAATTTCGGCAGACCTTGAGGCCCCTGTTTATTACTGGCAGCAAGTGAATAGAGTTAATTCTATCTTTTCAAACTACTACTCTAACCGAGGAGCGGATGAGTTTGAGTTAGCTTCCTGCGAGAGCGTATCTAATTGCCTCTACATAGCGACAGGATACAACTTTCTTCATAAGTATGATGGTCAGAACGTATACAGAGCTGGATTGCCAATCCCTTCAGCGGCGGCGACAGGAAGTCTTACTGGTACTGGGATAACAGATGCTAACATCAAATATATCTACCTATATAAGCAGGTAGATAACCAAGGTAATGAGATTCTAGGGGTAGACTCTGACCCTTCTGCTAACTTTTCCCCTTCCAACCAATCTGTTCAGTTGACGCTGCAAACTGTACAGGCAGCTTCGGGATATAACACTAACTGCGCTTTGGTAAATGGCAATCAGACAGGCGTTACTACGATCACAGTTACGAACTCTCCTCACACGCTAAGGATAGGAGATACGGCATACTTCCTTAATCGAGTATCCGGGCAGTATGTAGAGAGGCGAATTACCAATACTACTAGCACTTCGATCACCATCGAGGGGACTGGGGTGAACGTAAACAACTCGGACGTAATCTCCTGCAACCTTAGAATCGCAATTTATCGTTCTACAAACGGCGGGAATCTTTACTATCGAGTAGCTGAGATACCAAACAATAGCTTTGCATCTACTCAAACATACACAGACGGACTACTTACCGCTTCGCTTGGAGCGCAGTATTTCCCTCCAACTAGAGAAAGAGATGTATTAGAGGTTAAACCTCGATACCTAAAAGTACACCAGAACCTACTAATTGCGGCGGGAGCCCCTGAGACTCCTAATACTTGGTATTTCTCTTCAGATGAAAGTCCTGAGTATTTCCCTGCCGAGTCAAACTTTGAGGACATTAAAGACCGCTCTGGAGGCGCTATACGAGGCATAGGCAGCGACCAAGAACATCTATGTATTGGCACAGACCGGGCTATTTACGTCGTAACAGGAGACATATACGAGGGTACCGCAAGGCAGGAGAAGCTAGGCAAGGCGATAGGGTTTGGATGCCATAACTCGATTGTGGATATGGAGGATAGGATTATCTTTCTATCCAAGAATGGGTTCTATCAGATTCAGGGTGGGTTTAACCTTCAGGAGATAGGAGCGCCTATCAATTCAATGTTTAGAAATCCCTCCCTGTCAGATGCTCGACAACCTAAAATTAAGCGGGCAATGGCGGTGCGCTTAGACGATAACGATGAGTATGTTTGCTTCATCCCTACGGAAACAGGTAGCGGAACGGCAAGATACGCCAATAACGCCTCTACGGTTCAGGTATTCGACTCCTTCCACGGAAGCTGGAGCGAGTGGACTGGCTTGAATATGGGCGGTGGAATGACAGTGTTTAACAACAAGTTGTTCTTTCAGTCTCGGCGCGAAGACCCCTCTTTAACCGTCACAGGCAATCTCTGGGAATCTCATTCTCAAGGGAACGCCTATGACTATGCCGACCACACGCAACCAATAGCGTTTAAGCTAGGGACGCAATGGATAGATGGCGGCGAACCTTCGGTGTTTAAGGTGTTTCTCTGGCTAAAGCTCTACAACCTTCTTCGAGCGCAACTTTCTGCCTCTTACACAATTACGGTAAGCGTAGAACGAGACTTTAGAAAGGATGTGGAGTGGTTCCGCTTCCCGATAGACTTTTCGGCTCAGGGTGGTTCTGGAGTGGGTTGGGGGTTAGAGATGTGGAGTTTCTTTCCTTGGGGAAATCCTAAGAGAGAACTCCTTAAGAAAAAGCTACGCTCAGGGAAAGCTCAGAGCTTGCGATATGTAATGACAGCGGCAGAGCTACATAAGAAGATAGCGATATCAGCATGGGAGACGGTTGTTACCGCCCCTTATGCAAACGATATGAAGGATTAGCAATGAAGTTTAGAGAGCTAAAGCGGTTTCTCGGAGAAAAGCCTGAAGAGGCAATATCCTGGATTAGAAACGAGCTTAACTCCCTACTCCGAGAGCTGTATATTGGTTTGGGGAACCTAAAGTTTCAGGATAATTTCAAGACCTTCAGATGGGAAGGGACGATCGCGGCGGGGGTGACTACTCAAATAGTTCACCCTTTTAAGGTTGTTCCTTCTGGGTGGTTGAACTTAAAGCAGGTTGGGAACGGGGTAGTGGATGCCTCTACAAGCGAGTGGACTACTGAAGTGGTATATTTGCGTAATAACGGAGCAAGTTCTGTAACTCTAACAGCGATATTTTTTGAGTAATTTATGGCGAAGAAGAATAAAAAACCAGCTCCAAAAACACCAAGGCCACCTAAAGATCCAAACGCTCCAAAGCCTATCAGGTTGGATAAGGCTCAAAACTCTGTACTTAAAGGAGTAAGGGGAGGGCAGGATATAGCCAACGTCCTTGGCTTGGATGCCCCTTTATCGCGAGTGTCTACGGATATCCCAGAGGACCAGCAAAGGCTGATAGCGTCTATTAGAGAGCTTTCTGACCCTACCTCCGCGGCTTTTGTAGGGAGGAGATCGGGGGAGGAGTCTGCGGCAGTAGATAGGCTTCGCGGCCTTATGGACAGTGCGGGGGTTCGTAGTTCAGAAGCCTCTAGCCTTATTGATAGGTTAAGAAGCGATTCCGAGACTCGTGGGCAACGAACCCAAGAGATGGCTGACAACCTTGCAAACCTAAAGGATAGGGCGGCAAGGGCGGGGCAGCGTTCTGAGGAGATGAAGTCTATCCTGGGGATGATGCAGTCGGGGCTAGCTGGGTTAAATTCTCAAGAGAATCAGGCGCTACGAGAACAAGCTCAAAGAGAGGTAGATCGCAAACTCACTTCGGCACTTGATAGCGTTAGGTCTGCGGCTAGGACTGGAGGCTTAAAGGGTGGGGCTAGTAGGGCGGCAGAGAGAAATGCTCGGCGCGACGCTATGATGGCTCAGGCTGACATGGAGCAGAAGAATCTACTCTCTAATGTAGAGCTACAGGATAAGCGTAGGATGGACTATGCGGGAACTCTTGGAGATGCTGAGACTAACGAGTTTAATCAGGGACGTCTTAGTAACTTAGACTACTCAAACTCTCTTACAGGTGCCGAGTCCACCGAAAATCAGAGGTACGCAGACGCTATCAACGCTTATGCGGGAACTCTTACGAACATGGAAGATAATGAGTTTGGGCAGAAGCAGTCAGCTACTAGAGATTACGCTGGGACGGTAGGTAGCTTAAATAACAACGAGCGAGAGAGGACTAGAAACGCACTTTCTGACCTTTCTGGGGCTTACGCTGATAGAAACGCTCAAGCTATGAGAGCTACAGAGCTTAATCTTGGACAAGAAAGAGCGGACAAAGCAGGTAAAATACAAAGCTCTTTTGGTTTGGCAGGGCTAACAGAAGCGGAAAGGGCTCGGAGAAGGGCGCTACGAGGTAATAAGCAAAGGAGTGGTAACAACTCGGGCTCTACAGCTACGACTACTCCTGGGCAGTTTGGAGGCTTTAACAGCGCTCAAGACCAAGAATATTATAACACCGTCAGCGGGATACTAGGGAAATAATATGGCACCACGATCCGGCATCTTGAATTACGAAGATGACATCTTAGGAGTAGCAGATTCTCTTGGCATTGATGGAATTACGGCGCTTAGGCTTGGACAGGCAGAAAGTGGAGGCAATCCTTTTGCAACGTCTTCGGCTGGAGCTGGCGGGCTTTATCAGTTAATGCCTCCAACCGCTAGGAGTTTGGGAGTTTCTGATATTACCAATACTAAGCAAAACATCTCAGGTGGACTTAACTACTTTGACCAAATGCAGGACAAATACGGATCAGGGCCACTAGCCGTAGCTGCTTATAACTATGGGCCGACGGCGCTTGATGCCTTAATAGATAAGGCCGGAACTAGCGATATTGGGGCGCTTTACCCACTCCTCCCGCCAGAAACGCAGGGGCATATAGCAAAAGTTATGCGACCAGTGGCAGGAGAGAACCCAATTGCAGACATGAGCGTGGGTAAAATTAGTCGCCCTCTCCCACCACTGCCAAACATATACAGCGGAGTTAGACCTCTTTCTCCTGTCCCTACGGATATCGCAGGGGCTACTTCCAGAGACTCAGATTTAGAGCGATTACAGGCTGAGAATCGTGGCTTAGAGCAGATGCGAACTCAGACCCTAGAGGGGCTTCGTAACGCCAATAACCTATCAGATGAGGACGCCTTAGCCGTAGCGCTAACGGCGATTGTGCCGACTCTTTTGGGTTTTGCCTTTGGTGGTAGTCGTGGCGGTGCAGTTGGTGCTGAAGCGGGGGCGCAGGGCGCGGGAGTAGGAATAACGGGGATGCGGCAAGACCTTGCTAGAAAACAGCAGGTAGACAGCGCAATGCTCCAGAACCTTAATCAGAGAATCCTAGGGAATCAGCAGGAAGCAAAAGAGACTCGACAGGGCATCTTCCGAGAGAAGCAGCAGGAAGAGCGCGATATGCGACTTGCTGAGTATAATGCCGACCGAGATGACCGTAGGGCAGAGATGCAAGCCGAGCGCGACCAGCGACTATTCGGGAAGGGAGGGTTAAAGGATCGCTCTGAGATAGATGCAGCTCGCTTAGAAAACGAGAGGATTCGATTGGCAATGCTCAACAATAAGCTAAAAGAGCAAGACCCAACTGTCCCTGAAGAGATCGTATCTATTTTAACAACTCCAGTAAGTGAAAGGACGCCAGAGCAAAAAGCGAAGATTCTTCAAAACTCAAAGTGGACGAATTTAGATGCTACACAAAGAAGGATTGTCGCCTCTGAAACTAGCGCGGATGCCTTCGCTCAAAGCGTAGATCAGGCAGGGGAAAAGCAGAAGTTTGAGGAGGGGAAACAGCTTCGTTTCGGCGCAATCAAGGCTCCTGGCGCTCCAGTGCTATCAGCTTCGACCATAACAAGGCTCGATAAAGAGGATGCAGCTACCGAGAAGCTCCTTACAAACCTTGATATGCAGTTAAAGAATGTCAAGAAGAACAAAAGATTCGACTACTTCGGCGATGATGCATGGGCATTGAACGCGCTCAAATCCGAGAGCTTCAATATCGACCGTATGAGAACAAACTCAGGTGCGGCGCTTACTGATATGGAGGTATCGCTCCTCAAGGCGCTTAGACCTGCAACAGCTTCCAGCGATGGGATGTGGGCAGCGTTCTCTCAGTGGGCTAGAGACGTAGACCCTGAAGTAGCGCTTAAAACCGTCAAAGATTTAATGCTGAAGGAGAAGGCAGATACCTACCTTACTTACGGAAGATTCCTCCCTGGGCAGCAGTACTCTAAGTCTCAACTTGATAGGTTCGGGGTAGGTCCTAACTTATACTCAGAGCTTAAAATTGGTTCGGTTATAGATGACGATGGGGATATTATTTTCGATTCTAGGATTCAGAACTCTAACGAGAATACAAATAGGCAGGGCTTCCTTATGCAGAACAAAGGTAAGCCAGTAAAAGACTTATTCTTAGAGTGGAAGAGATCTCAAGGGGGGCAATAGTGGCAGACGAGTTTGATCCTAACGATCCGGAGTTTCTAAAATTCAAGGCTGAGTACGATCTCTATAACGACCCTGAGTTTGAGAAGTTTAAGGCTGAATACGACTCTGTAAATAAGCAGAAGTCTCCTATGACTCCTGGACGAGCGTTCGCTGGGGGGATGATAGACCTTGGCCAGAAAGCAAGTTTTGGCGCAATGGACGAAATTGTGGCGGGTGGAAATGCTGCTATTGACGCTATTACTGGCGGCCCAGGCTACTCCGCGAGGCTAAAAGAGGCGCAGGGCTTAGCAAACGACTATAGGGACTACTTAGGGAACACAGAGGGGCTAGAAGCGGCAAACGTAGCCAGTAAGATGGCCTATTTCCTCCCTGGTGGGGTTAAACAGTTTGGAGCTAAGGCGGGGCTTGCAGGGAAGGAAGCTATTAAGCAGGGAGCTAAATATGCAGCGGCGCAAGGGGCTACGGAAGGCTTTCTTAGCGGAGAAGGCTTAGAGGGTAGGCTCACAGGGGCGGCTACTGGTGGAGCTGTCGGTGGCCTTGTAGGAGCAGCGGCCCCAGCAGCAGTAGAAGGGATCAAAGGTATTGGGTCTCTAATAAAGAGGGGTGGGGAGTACGTTAATAAAGGGCTACAGCCTGTAAAAAAGATACTGTCCCCTGGTTATTCGACTCTACCCGAACCAGCAGTAGAGCAAATAGTAGCAGATGCAGCGGCATTGCCGGACAAGTTTGCTAAAACGCTATACAGCGCTACGACAGAAGCGGATAGGGCAAAGTCTCTTGCGGTAGCACCTCCCGTCGTAGATGAGGCTACCGGTACGGTGGTCTCTCAGCTCGATAATTCTCTACAGCGAATAGATGCAGACCTAGGACTAAGTAACGCCCCTGTAAGTCAGGTGCTCCCTAAGGTTCTAAAGAGAGAGAAAGAACTCCTTAAGCTCGCCAAGGATGCTACGGCGAGGTGGGACATGGAAAACCCTGGAGGGGTTCAAGGCGTAGAGTTCCCTAAAGCATGGAAGTATGTAGAGAAGTTCCAAGCCAATTCTCCAGAAGAAGAAAAAGCGCTAGAGCTTATTACTAAAGAGATCGACTCATTCACAGAAGGATGGGACGGAAGCCTCACTCAGCTAGTAGAGAAGCGTAAGCAGTTAGATGCAATGAACTCGTCTCTGTACAACAGGGATAATCTAACAACGTCAGAAACCATAAGAGCCGAGGTAACTAAGAAGTTTACTTCCGACCTTAGGGACGCAATTAAGAACGCATCTCCCGAAGTTAAGGAGATCAGCGAAAAACTGCACGACGTTTACAATACAATGCCTATCGCTCAGAGGGTAAATGCGTCCTGGACGAAGTTCCAAACTGACAGGATGGCTATGGGGCAGTCTCCTCAGGTTATTAGAGAGGGAAAGCCCGCCGTCCCAGCTCAAACATTTCCAGAGAAGTCAGAAATGGTGCCTGGGCCATTAGTGCAAGACGCAGCAAGGCTCTCTGGGACGGTCGGGGGTAGAATGGGGGCGGGTATGCTCGCGGGGGCGCTAGCTCAAGCGGCTGGTGCCCCTTGGTGGGTAGGAGCCCCTCTTGCTATTGGAGCTGGGGATATCGGAAGAACCGTGGCGCGACGGGTAATAGACCCTCAAAAGTTAGCTACGTTTTCTAGGGGCGTAGGAGCGGTAGGTGGCGCAATGGAGCGAGGCGCTAATGCCGTACCACCTAACATGACCCCACTTATTAGCTCAGGGCTACCAAGAGAAGTGTTTGGGCCAGCTTTTGGGGTAGAAAGCGCAGAAGCTCAAACTAGACTCCCTCGCGACACAGATGCTCTATCTCAGGAGGCCCTTTCCAACCTGCTAATGTCAACGGTAGAGCGAACTGAGGGCAATGCTCTACGCCCTCTTGTTGGAAAGGCTATAGAGGCGCAACGCAGGGGAGATATCTCTACCCTAGAAAAGCTCCATGCTGATATGGCTAGAATCGCTCCAGACCTATTTGAAGACGGGGTAGGGGTAAACGGGAAGCTCTTCCATCCAGATGACAAGAAACGCGCCCTAGAGGACTTGGAGATGCTTCACAGATTAGGAGAGGTGGATAGTATTACTCTCGCTAAACAGAGAAACGCTTTCGCCAACCCAGCGGACGGGCGTATTCTCAATATCACGCCAAAGAGTCGACAATCAACGCAGCAGGGCAATAGGATGGTGGGGGGTACGAGAGTATACCCTTACTAGAAAGACTCTATCAGCCACTCATTAGGGGCTTTGGCGACCCCTACGAATTGAAAGAACGGGAATTGTTGTGCCGCTACCTTAATTTTTACCCTAGCGTCATCCTCCCAGTGAGGCTTATAGCCCCCATCTTTTTGCTTCCATGCTGATTTAACCTCATGGAACTCTAAGGAGAGGTCGGCCTTAACAACGTAGAAGTCGATCTCAAAATAGGTGTTATCTGCCAGCTTGAACTTAATCTTCTCGAACCCGTAGTCTGCTATTTGACCAGCAATACGTTCAGCCTCTAGCGTAGATGCCCACAGCGCCTCTACCTTGTTCATTTCTCCGCGAGTGTGGCGAGGTCTACCCTTAGCTTTTCTTTTGAACATTTCTATGGCGTCCGTATAGGTAATGGCCGAAGGTTCGCATAATAGGCCAGTATCGGCATATCTGTCTTACTCTTCGGCATCTCTTAATTAAGTTAGGTTCTGTCTCTGCCTTAATCACTAAAGCCTTAAATACCCTCCAGTCGATATCAGAGAGTTTCATATCTAGCTCTGGGCCTATCCGATAATAGTAGTCGTGGTACTTAAAGACACTCTCCATCCACGATGCGCTTTCTGGGAGTCTAAACGGCCCAAAACCAGCAGAGTCGTTCTCATCTACAGGGAGCTGCCTAGCTAACCACTTTAGGATATCCATGTTACTCCTTTGGGGGGCGAGGAAGCGGCATCCAGTGAGTCGCGCTTATGGACGAGGTCGCTCCATCGGTTTCATAAAAGAACATATCACTAGAACTACCGTAATACGCTACTACATAGCCCGCCTCGTGCTCATAAGTATACGTTAATACATACTCGCCAGGGGCGGGGAGTCTATCTTTAACGCTAACCCACCTGCCGTTTTTTGCCTCGCAAATTACGTCATCGATATTAACGCAAACACCTGTTATTTTATCTTCCATCACTATCCTCTTCTACCCTAGTCGTTTGTTTGAGTTTGTCAGTTGTCCGCTGCTTCCCTTTACATCGAGGGCAAATCAACCACACCCCATCAGACGCAATCATTAGCCTAAACCCCTCAAATATCCGATCTCTGCAATGTATGCACCGTCCTTCGGGGTTGAATATGAAGGGTCGCTCTTTATCCATTACTCTCCTTTCTCGGTGGGCGGGGTGAGTTCGGTGGCCTTATCTATCAGCTTATTTCCTAGTTCCATGGCTCCTTCGGGAGTAAGCCCCAGCCACTTAAGGGGCTGATTGAACGTAAGGAATATAGAGTCTCCCTCTGTAGTTACGTCAAATTTAAGCGGATGCGGCTTCTCAGATTGGCTAATGACCTCAATCACATCCTCAAGTTGTACCGCTATATTGTCACCAAAAGAAAAGTTTTGCATGACCACGTGATTATTTACCTTAGCTACAACTCCTTCGTCCCCAAATCCCTCGACGATGCACCAAAATCGCTCTCCGTTTGAACGCACCTTGATAAAATCGCCTATTTGTATACTTTTCTTCTCCATATTTTCCGCTCTCCCTAAAAATCCCCGACCTACTTTATCCCGATCAACCGCTCTAGGTGATTGACTTTCTTCTCTAGCTGCTCGATTCGTTCAGTAAGAGTAGGCACCTTATACCCTCCGCCTTGGATAGCGTCCGCAAGGTTGTTTTGAGGGTTCTTTAAAAGATTGTTAGATCTCATTTCGCGATCTATCTTTTCCATTTCTTCTCTTTGTTTTGCTAGTTGTTCGCTTAAAGATATTTCCGCCATATTTATCTCCTTCTAAAAATCCCCGACCCTCCCACATTGCAGCCAACCACCCCGCGGGGCAGAAAGCTATTTACGCTGCCACATAAGAGGGCCGGGGGAAACTACTCAATCCTATAATCCGCAAACGTCACAAGCGTAGGACTACCGCCAATACGCTCAACTCCTTCCGGCTCTCCATCTGGTTCACCGCTTGCTACCCAGTCCTCGAACTCATGACGTAAAGCGAATGGCACAACGTACCAATGACCGTCATCATCTTCGGCGAGATAGAATCGCTTGTTGGCCTCAGCTATCTTTCGGCAAGAGCACTCCTTTATCGGGCCGTTCTCATCGTATATGTAGGTGTCTTTACAGTGCTTGCATCGTTGCGTTCGCATATCTCTCCTTACTTTCTGAGTTTTTGACTTCTCGTTATATAATCCAGTCCGGCTTTTTCGAAATTAAACTTGCGGCTTCTTTGGAGAAAAACTCCAGCTTTTCTTTGAGTGTATCCCCAATAAAGGTATTTTTATTGTCGTAGTTATGTAACGACCTCAAAAGTATGCAAACTTCAATTATCCATTTCTCAGCTTCAATTTCCTTGGCCGTGGTTGCCGTTGCAAACTGCGATAGCTCTAAAAATAGTTTGTTTATTGTCTCCCTCTCCATCTCGCCCCCTAGTTATTCCGATTCCAATCATCTGCCGCTTGCTTCCATCCGCTAAACGGCTGTCGGCCTTTAAGCTCAATCTGCACAGCATTACACCCAGTCAATCCGCTCATACAAGCCACGGTTACTATCGTGTTTGAGTAGTCGCAATGGTTCCAAATCTCAGGAGCACGACCACAGAACTTACAAGGCTTTAGCTTAGTCTTGGTGTTTACGCCTACGCTCTCCATCTCGCCTCCTACTCATCATTCCAACATTGACACCGCTGGCTGTCTGGTGGCTGTACGCATCCACAATAAGCGCAGAAGTGATACATAACCTTACGGCGTTCCTCGTCGCTCAGGAGATTGCGCATCAAGCTAACTATCGCTTCAATTATGACTCTCCCCGCGTCCCTCTCCATCTCCTTTTCCCTCTCCATCTCGCCCCCTACTCCTTCGGCAATTCAATACACTTCCCAATCGCATCCGCTCCTGGCGTCGGGAACGTCGAGCCATTGCACCACTTCCACCCACGCTCGGTCTTTATCCAGTAGCCTCCGTTGTATGCATGGGCTTTCGTGCCTATTGGGTATTCCCTCCAGTTGCGGTCTTTTGATTTCCTCTCCCCGCTATCGCTCATCGCCCACACCGGTACGAAATAAACGCCAGTGCCATATAGGCACCAATCCCCGCTAACCAGCTACCTTGCCAGACACTAAACGGGATCGCGCAAAGTAGCATCGCTACGACGCTAGCAATCCTTTCCGCTGTTGCTTTAATCTTCATTACTCTCCTTTTTGACATACGCAATTAACGACTTAACTCCGCGCCTAAATGGCATGAACTTTTTACGCTCCTTCCATTTCCCAGTGCTCGGCCAAAAATCTATGCGTTCCATCACGAGGGTGTGCATCGTCAATTCGTTGCATATCCGATACGGGATACCTTCAGCGTCCAGCCAAGCAAGACTTGCTTTATAGTTTGCTTGCCGCTTGCGATGGCTTTCTACTTTTAATGCATGGAACAACTCTCTTAGATCGCTCACTTCTTCCTCCGCTTAACCTCGCGCACGTATGCCTCTAAAGTAAAAGGTGCAAATTCACTGCGTTTGCTGAAGTATTTCATCTCTCTCAACATCTCTTTTTTGTCGAAAGAATAGCTGTAAACGTCCCCATCTTTATCAAATAAGTAGTATATCGCCTTCGGCTTCCTCTGCTTCTTCATTCCTCTACCTCCACCAGCTTAATGCGTACAATTCGACACTCCTTTTTGTTAGGAGCAATGTAGTTATCGAGCGACCGTTGAGCGTCTTCTATAGTGTCGAAACCACCGTCGATTCTGTACCCTTGCTTGTTAATTATCGTGTAGCCTAACCACATCACCCTCTCCCGCTCTTGAGCCCATTGGACGCCAGCGAGGAACGATTGCTCCTTAATCGGATGCAGCCCGCCATCCTTGCGATTGCCCTCGGAATCAAAGTAGTAGAGCGTTCCGTGCTCCCTCGCCGCCTCTTCCGCTGTCTTAGTGCTCACTTCATCCCCTCTAAAAACGCAGCCACCTCTCCAAACGCATCCGACTGCCCCTCTACATAGCCGGTCTCCTTACCCGGCCTACACTCAAGAGCGCGACGGCGGCAGAACTCGATCACTTGTTCTTTTGTCCAGCGTTGGCCAGCTTCAAACGCGACGTATCTTTCTACTTCAAGCTCCTTGCGAATAGCTGCAAGGCATTTCTTTGAAATATGAGCGCCGTGACCGAATCCACTCCCGTATCTTGTCGCCGCCTCTTCCGCTGTTTGCTTGTCGTTAGTCATGGTTCTCCTTAATCAGCTTAACCGCTCCCTGCCACATAGCCTTGTTCTTCTCTTTGAAACTGCGCCACTCTTCCAGCTCCTTCCGCATCGCGTCGTAGTCCTCTTTCCAAAGGACTACGCACTCCTCGACGCTTTCCATGTCTAGCGACGTAGCTTTTCCTAGCAGGATGTCCCCGTCCTTCCCTCGCCTGGCCCATA